>Ga0126379_10000108_pt1 | contig 39179 bp, 33 predicted proteins | sample PanSoiMetPlot_24_FD_92640 | JGI IMG/M metagenome (GOLD analysis project Ga0126379, IMG submission 92640) | Tropical forest soil microbial communities from Panama - MetaG Plot_24 | ecosystem: Environmental > Terrestrial > Soil > Tropical forest > Bulk soil | place: Panama | collected 2016-02-17
AACCTGCCCAAGGGCGCTCCGCCCGACTCGGCCCTGAATTACGTCGTCCGCCTCCAGACACGAAAGGGCAACCAGCGGATCGTCGTCAACGTCCAGGACGCCGCCACGGGGAAGATGGGCACCGCCAAGGCCGACGTCCGAATCGAATAGAAGCGCGAAAAGGAAGAAAGAAAGGGCGGGCCGAAGCCCGCCCTTTTCGCTTGCCGCGAAGAATCCCTAGAAGCGGAAGCCGGCGCTGAAGGCGTAGGTGCGCGCCGTCTGGTAGGAGGTCGGGCCGGTCGCATTCCCGAAGTTCGGGCCCTTGAACCAGTTGTACCCGGTCACGGTGCAGGCGGTGCCGGCCGCGTTGACGCTCGGACACTCCAGCGGAGTCGCCGTGAACGGGTTGAAGGGCGAGAGGTTCGACGTCGAGCTCGACCGCCGGGTGACGATGTCCGAGTTGGGACTGATGACCGCGGAGTTGTTGAAGAGGTTGTTGACGGTCGCGCGGAAGAAGAACTCGACGGCCCCGAAGACCCTGGGCGTCGAGTAGTTGAAGGCCAGGTCCGTGGACCAGACGTCGTCGGTGCGGAACTCGCCGCGGGAGCCGAAGTAGTAGTCGTGCGATGTCCCGGCGCCGGAGAGAGTGTAGCCGGGGTTGGCCGGAAGCCCGGGATACGCCGTCCCAGAGGTCCGTCCCGTGGCGTCGATCTGCCCGATTGCGGAGTAGGGCCGGCCGCTGTCGTAGGCCTGGAGGGCAGTCAGGGAGAACTCGCCGATGCTCGGCGTCGGAAGGGTGTACCCCGCCCAGAGGCGAGCCCGATGCTTCTGGTCCTGGCCGAGGTAGCCGATCGGCTTGCGGTTGGGGTAGCTCAAGTACTCGGGATAGAAGGTCGCGAGCTCGAGGTTGCGGATCGTCGCCGTGCCGGCGCCCTCCCCGTCGTCGTTCCCCTTCAGCGTCGAGTACGTGTAGCTGCCGCCCACATTCCACCGGTTGGGCGTCCACTGCCCCTGGAACTGGATGCCCCGGTACTTGCGCTCGATGGAGCCGCTGTCGTTCTCGGTCACGGACTGGTCGGCGACGTTGCCCAGCGGGTCGGTCACCTTTCCGGTCGCCAGGGTCAGCCGGCGCGCGTAGAAGTTGTCCCAGTCGCGGTGGATGTAGTCCACCTTGGCGTAGCCGTAGCGTCCGACCCGGGCGCCGTAGCCGACGGTGAACTCGTCCACGAGCGGGGCCTTCAGCGATCCCTCGAACCGCGAGGCGAGGCCCGGGTAGGAGGTGGACGTCAGGTTCGACTTGTTGCTCGTGCCCCCCTGCTGGTCGAACCAGTCGAAGAGCTTCCGGAGCGCGTCCTGGGGAGAGATCAGCTGGTCGTTGGGCGTGCCGGCGGGATTGATGACCGGGCCCTTGTAAGCCCAGACGAAGCTGCCCGGGTTGCCGGCGAGCTGGGCCGTCGAGAAGACGTTGGATCCGTCCACGATCTTCGCGTCGTACCGGCCGTAGCTGGCCGTGAAGCGGTGGATGCCGTCGCCCTTCGGGTCGTAAGCGACGCCCAGCCGCGGGCTCCACATGCTGTCATTGGAGATCGGCTTGCCGTCGGCGTCATGGGCGTCGGACTTGTCCCATCGCAGGCCGACGTTGAAGCTGAAGTGCTTGTTGAGCTCCCACTTGTCGTTGATGTAACCCGACCAGGTGACGAGGTCGGTCCCGTCCGAGAGCTTGAAGATCGGGGTCCAGTTGATCGTCGTGTTCGCGTCGAAACGGGGAAAGGCGTTCGTCCCCACCTGGTAGGTGAACGAGGTCACGGCGAAGTCGCTCGCGGACTGGTAGTTGTTGACGATCCGCGCCTCGCCGAACCTCTCGCCTCCCACCACGACGGAGTGGCTCCCGAGCTTGGCGGAGTTCCAGAAGTAGGTGCCCTTCAGCGAGTAGGAGTCGTTGTTGCGCTCCTCCGGCGTGCAGACCCCGCAGAAGGTCGGGGCATTGTAGCTGGCCGCGGTTCCGGCGACGCTCAGGTTGGACGAGATGATCCGGGTCCCGAGGATGCGGTCCTTGTATCGCCCGCCGCTGTTCTCGAAAGCGAACGTCTTCTTGGAGTACTGCGCCTCGGCGACGAAGTTGTTGCCGAAGAGGCCGTTGTAGTTGACGGCGAGGAGCGTGTTCGGAAGAGACCGGTCGGGGACCAGGCTGGCCTCGTCGAGGACCTGGCCCTGGATGTTGTTGAGCTCGGTGTTGGAAATGTTGATGTAGGAGGCGGAGAACGACTGCGACTGGGAGAGGCTCAAGTTCAGCTTCCCCTCGGCGCGCTTCTCGTCGAAGCCATGGTCGTAGGGAATGTTCGTGAAGGCGGTGAAGCGTTGGTCGGTCGTCTTCGCATACCGGCCTCCGCCGAAGAACCAGAGGTGGTCCGGAATGAAGCGGCCCCCCAGGGTGGCTTCGTAAATCTTGTCGGTCTTGTCCACGTGGTCGGCCTCCGTCGGCCAGGGCGTCTTCTCGGTCCAGTTCGGGTTGGAGAAGTTGGAGCGGAAGGAGCCGTGGAACTCGTTGGAGCCCGACTTGGTCAGGGTGCTGACGACGCCTCCCGTGAAGCGGCCGTACTCGGCCGAGATGCTGCCCGAGAGCGTTGTCACCTCCTGGATCGCGTCCTCGATGAAGAGGTTGTCCGGCTGGCCGCGCAGGTTCTCCCCGACCACAGTGCCATCCACGAGGAAGAGGTTGTCGTAGGAGGGCGCGCCGGAGATCGTGATCTGGTTGTTGACGCCGTTGGGGTTCACGCCCGGCATCAGCAGCACGGCGCTCCGGATCGTTCGGTTGACGGGCAGCTTGTTCAGGCCCTCGCTCGTGATGTTGGCCGCGATCTGGTTCGTCTCGAGAACCGCCGCCGCCGTGGTCTGGGCCTTCACGACGACTTCCTCCTTCACCTTCGAGACTCCCAGCTCGGCGTCGTCGCGCGTCGTCTGGGCGAGAAGCAGCCGTGTCTTGTGCGTGGCGGTCTGGAGACCCTGGAGCTCGTACGTGATCGTGTATTCCCCGGGAGGGAGCGACGCGAAGCTGTACGTGCCGTTGGAGCCCGTGGTCGCTTTTCTCGTCCCCTGGAGCGCCGGGGAAGAGACGGTGACGAGGACGCCCGGAAGCGGTTTCCCTTCCGACGTAACGGTCCCTGTCAAGTCCGACGTGGTTTGGGCCCAGACCCAGGGCGATGCCAGGAGCAGAGCCAGGGCAGCCAGGAAAAGCCTGGATTTCCGCATGAACTCCTCCCTTCCAAACGAAAAGCGAAACTCACCGCGAACCGATTGGGGCAGCCTAGCAGGAATCGCGGGGGAGGGGGTAGGCCTGCCGCGCGGACAAAAAAAAGGCCCCGCGAAAGCGGGGCCTGGCACGCGATAGAAACTTCGAGTTAGAACCGCATCAGCGCGGTCAGGCGATAAGACCGGGGGGTCTGGAAGGCGCTGCGGGCCGTCGAAGTGCCGAACGTGGCCCTGGCGATCGAGCAGGAGCTGGTGGGCGCCTGGGTCGCGTCGTCGCACCAGGTCGTGTTGTTGACCGTGACGGGGCGCTGGATGTTGGTCACGTTGAAGATCTCACCCTTGACTCCGAGCTCGAGTGACCGCCATACCGTGAACGTCGCCTCGAGCGACGTGTCGATCTCGTAGATCGAGGGCGTCGTCTCGTTGCCCCGCTGTTCGTAGAAGTACGTTGCGGTCGGACCGCCGTTGGTCGTCGTCCCCGGGATCAGGACGTTCATCGTCCGCTGCTCCTGGTAGCGCACGCCGGTCGCGAAGAGCCCTCCGAGACCGAGGGCCAGGTTGGCCGGCCCGAAGGATTGCGTGTAGGCGCCGAAGGCCTTGATGCTGTGGTTGATGGAAAGCGTCGTCTGGCCGGTCTTGTTCGCGCCGTCCGTCACGATCGAGCACGGGATTACCCCGTTGGTGCCGATCGTCGGATCGATCGTGGTCCGGCAGTTGGAGGTCAGGTAGTTGCCGAGGTCCGACGCCGTGTCCACGAACGAGTTGCCATTCGTCTTGCCCCACGCGTAGTTCAGGTTCGCGTTCCAGTGCTCTGAGAAGCGCTTGTCGAAGACCAGCTCGGCCCCGTAGAACTTCCGCTCCGCGCTGCCATAGTTGGCGGTCGTGACGGTTCGGTTTCCCTTGCTGTCGAGGACCGGAATGTCATCGATCAGGTCGTTCCACTTCCGGTAGATCCCGGTGACCGAAACTCCGATCGTGTTCCCGATCTGCTGGCGGAAGCCCAGCGTCCCTTCGTCCACGTAAGAGGGAGAGAGGTCCGACGGGATCGTCGCGGCGCTGCCCGCGCCGGCGACGTGATTCGAGAAAACGAAGCTCGTCCCGTTCCAGACGAAGTTGTCGTAGGTCGCCTGCTGGGCGTTCTGGCCGAAGTTGTCGGAGAAGCCTTGGGTCACGAACTGGTAGAACCGGCCGTAGGTTCCGACGATCAGCGTCTTTCCGTTCTGCATGATGTCGTAGGACGCGGAGATCCGCGGCGAAACCGTCCCCTTGCTGACAGTCGTCCGGCTGATGTCGTCGCTGGAGTCCTGGTGCTCGTACCGCAGGCCAACCTCGAAGAAGAAGTGCTTCCCGACCTCGAACTTGTCGCGCCCGTACACCGCGATGATCGTTCCGTCGGAGATCGACGGGAGCGGCACGGCGTAGTCGCGGCGCTGGTCCGGGTCGAAAAGGCGGGTCTTGTAGTCGTAGCTCTTGTCGATGAAGACCTGGTTGTTGACGAAGCCGAACTGGGACGAAGACGTCAGGTGCTGGTAGTCCACGCCGGCCTTGAAGTTGTGGCTGTTGCCGCTGATGTCGGTGAAGTAGCTCGCGGCGCCGGTGATGCCCTGCCGCGGGCGGTTGACGTACCCGTCGAAGGTCGGGCCGTTGAACTGGAAGCCGGTCGCCTCGCTGTAGTGCATCGCGCCGGCCCCGGCGAAGGGGTAGACGTCGATGAAGTGCGTCGAGGAGGTATTGCTCGGGCCGTTCCAGTTGCCCTGGATCTCTGCGGTGACGTTGTTGCCGAAGACGCCGGTCATGAAGCCCGCGTAGCTCTGGGAGGTCTGGTCCTGGCCAGTGTATGCGACGAGCTCGCCGGGCGCTCCGAAAAACGCGTAGTTGACGATGAATCCCGAAGTCGGGCTGCTGGACCCGCGGGCCGAAACCGTCAGCGACGGGGTGATCTGCGCCGTGATCTTGCCGTCCCAGAAGCGGTCCTTGGTCGTCTGCTGGAAGTTCTCGAGCGAGACCGGCGTGGACTGCTGGCCCGTCGTGTTGTCGGCCGTCTCGTAGGCCCCGAAGAACCAGATGTGGTCCTGCCAGAAGGGGCCGCCGAGGGTGAAGGCGTAGCGGGGATTGATGTGATCGTACTTGGTGCGCGCGAGCGACGGATGCGTGCAGTTCGTCGCCGACGTGCAGACCGTGCTCGCCGTCGTGTTCTGCGAGTTCCAGTTGTCGTTGGTCATCACGGTCTTGAAGGAGCCGGCGAAGGTGTTCGTCCCGGACTTCGTGATGACGTTGACTAGGCCCCCGACGCCCCGGCCGTATTCGGCCGAGAGGCCCGAGGTGGTCACCGAGATCTCCTGGATCGCCTCGTAGTTGAGGTTCCCGCCGAAGGTGCCCGTCGTCGGGTCGGTCGTGTCCACGCCATCGTAGAGCCACGTGTTGTTGCTCGAGAGGCCGCCGTGGACGCTGGGGTTGGGGTTGGTGCCGGGCGTCAGGTTGACTCCCGGGGCGTTTAAGAACAGTGCCTGGAAGCTGCGGCCCTGGGGCATCTTCTCGAATTCCTTGGAGCGCTGCCGGGTCTCGAGCGAGGTCTGCGTCTTGTCCACGATCGGGACCTCGCCCGTGACCGTCACCTCCGCCTGCTGCTGGGAGAGCTTCATGGGGACGGAGACTTCGGTCTTCTTGTTGGTCTCGACGAGGTTGCCCTTGAGCGTGACCGTGGAGAACCCGGCCAGCGAGACGGACACGTCGTACTTGCCCGCCTGGACCTCCGGGAAACGGAAACGGCCCGTGGCGTCGGTCGTCGTCGTCCGAGTGAAGCCGCGCTCCGTGCTGGTCAACGTCACGGTCGCGCCCGGAAGAGCGGCCCCGGTTTCGTCTTTGACCTGTCCGGACAGTTCGCCGACGATTGGCGCCTGGGCGATGAGGAAGGACGATGCGAGACCCAAAACGAGGAAGAAGGTCAGACCCCTAAATCGGGAGAACCTCCGCATGCGATATCCTCCTTTTGGAGGCGTATTCGGCAAGACGTGTGCCACGCCGAGCCATCTGACGCCATGCGCCACACTTTCTTAAATCATTGGAAACAAAGAATCTTATGGAAACCTTAACTTGTTCTTGGAACACGACACACCAATTCCTTGAACAGCCATCCAAGGGAATGGATATGAGCCGGGTCAGCGAACGATCTGGAAGTCAGCCCGCCGAACGGCGTGAGGCCTCTCTTCGCCCTCACCGTCCCTGACCGTCACGTAGAGGACGTAGTCGCCCGCGTCGAGAGTCGCCAGGGGGATTTCGACTCCGGCGATGTAGCGCTTCGCTCCGATCGGCTGAAGCTTCGCGGCAAACGGCGGTAGTCCGGCCATCGGCTGGCCGCCGCGCCGGAGCCGCGGTTCGAGGAGCACTTTCGACTCGTCGGTGGGATTGGCGACCTCGACGAAATACCAGACGGACTCGGAGGGCGTGAACAGGCCATCGGCCCTGGGCGGAAGGACCGTTCCCGCGAAAGTGAACTCCTCGCCGCCGCCCGATCCGGTCGCCGGTCCGCGCGTCAGGAGCAGGGACGACACGGCGAAGCCGGAATCGAGCGCGGGCACCTGAAGAGGCAGGGACGCGGCCGCCAGAAGCTTCTCGTCCTCCCCGGTCAGGGCAACCGAGGCCGAGTACGAGCCTGGAGGCAGGGCGAGCTTTCTCATCGCCACCATGCCGGGCGAGTGCGTCGAGAACGCGCTCGATGTCTCCGCCGGCCCCGTCACGCTCGCGACCTCATGGCCCGGGGTATCTCGAACGATCGCGTGAAAGAACATCCGCTTCGCCGGCCTCGACGTGAAAACCCAGAGCAGCGTCTCGGGGTCGCCATCCCGGAACACGACGGCCGAGCCCGCTCGAGCGGCCTCGAGCGACGGCGACGTCGCGGCCGTTTCCAGGATCTTCTGAACCGCCGGAGTCATCGCCTGCCGGGGCGGCGCGGCCGCCAGGGGCGGTCCCGCGGCCTTCGCGGGCGGGATCAGGTCCGGGTTCACGATCGAGGCCCTCGCTACGGTCTCCCGAACCTGGTCGAAGAGCCCGGGGCTCTGGATCGCGTCGGTGTGGCGTGAGGGCTCGACGACGATACGGACCTGGAACGATGGCATGTGGATGACCTCGAGGATCCGCTTCGAGCGGTCCGCCTCGTAGTACCAGGTCGAGGTCGTTTCGTTTCCCTCCGTCGAGGCCACGGGCGTGGAGAGGACGCCCATCCGCTGGGACGGGCTGGCCTCCGCCGCCGGCCGAGGAGAGTATTGGTCCTGGACCCGCGACGGGCTTCCCAAGACGATGAAGACCAGGCCCCGGGCGGTCCGCGACCCCGGAGTTTTCTCGATGCCGAAGCGCTGGTCGGCGGTCTTGATGCGGGCGAGAACCGTCTCCCGGAACTCGTTCTTGTCCGTCCCGGACGTCGGATCGCGCTTCAACCAATAGCGCTCGATGAACCTGTCCCGCGAGTCGCGCGAGTCCAGCGCCTTCCACTCGGCTCTCTCCTCCGCCGTCAGGAAGTAGGCCTCGGGCGAGGTGGACCAGTCTTCGGGGTTGGGCGGATTGCCGGGTGCCGCGCCGAAAAGGAAAAAAGCAAGAGCAAAGGGGACGATCGCTCGTCCCCTCGGAAATTCTCGGATCACCGCCCGCCTCTCCGCGAGAGCCTCACCCTTTCTTGGCCGGGGGCTTGGCCTTCGTCGCCGGGGCCGGGGCCGCCTTGGGCTTGTCCGGCATCGTGCCGTCCGGCTTCAGGACGACGAACTCCTCCTTGCGGTCGATGCCCTTGAAAGCCGCCGAATCGCGCGGCGCTCCGAGGTCACGGACCGTTAGGAGGAACGTGTAGTTGCCCGGCTCGAAGCTCTGTAGCGGGATCTCGCTCCCGGTCGCGTAATAGCCGGGGCCCAGCGGCTGCATCTCGGCCGGGCCGGTGAAGGGCGCGAAGGCCGGCTGGCCGTCGCGCAGGACGGAGATCTTGGCCTGGATGCGGGGCTTGGCTTCTGCCGCCGGAGCGGGAGCCGCGGCGGTGGCGCCCGGCGTCGTCGAGGGCGCGGGAGCCGCGGGCGCCGCTGCAGCAGGAGCCGCCGAAGCCGCCTCCGGGAGCTTCGGGTTCCAGACCGTGTAGAAGTACCAGAGGCTGTCTTCCTTGTTGAAGATCCGGTTGCCCTTGGGCTCCACGCGGATCGGCTTGTCGCTTCCGAAGACGAAGGGGTCCGTCGGGCCCGGGCGCTTGGTCAGCGGGGTCAGTGTGTTGCCGAGGATGAGAGGCGACACGACGAAGTCCGCGGGCTTGCCTTCGATCTTGAAGCTCGAGGAGGCCGAGACGATCGGCGCGCCCTCGGCGGTGTAGATGCCATAGGCGCCGCGGTAGCTTCCCGGAGGAAGGACGATCGACTTCTCGAAGACCTTGTCCGCCCTGGCGCCGGCCTTCATGTCGGCGAGCGTCGCGTCCTCCCAAAAGGTCGCGGCGTCCTGGCCCGCCTCGGACGTGACGACCGCGCCGAACTTCGCCGGCGTCGCCGGCGCCTTGTCGGCGGGGACGTAGATCTGGATCGCGTAGAAGCCGTCGCCCGGGATGCTGTTGAAGTTGCCGCCCCAGAAGGACGGGCTCACCTCGTCCTTCTTCTCCTTGATGAGCGCGTCGAGAGAGGAGCGCGTGGCCGCGGGCAGCGTCGCCGTGGCCGGAGCCGGCGGCGGCGCGGTGGATGAGGTCGAAGAGGTCGTGGCCGGGCCCGTTCCCGCGGGAGGGACGGCGGGCTTGGCGCTCGCGACTGCGCCCGCGGCGGCGGCCGGAGCTCCGGGAGCCGGAGCGCCGGGGGATGCCGGCGCGGATCCCGGCGCGGCGGCGGTCGTACCGCTCGGGTTGGTTACGGTCTTGTCCGCGACGGTCAGGATCGCTTTCTCCAGCGCCGCGTCCCGCGCCATGTCGTCCACGCCGCGCGCGGCATCCACGTTGAAGCGCACCTTCAACTCGGGGATACCCCAGGAGGCGTCGAACTTGTCCTTGTCGTAGGTCCACGTCACGAGGACCGCGGTGGAGCTCGAGTCGCCGCCGCCCATGGGGGCGCCCGGAGTGCCCGCGCCCGACGGCCTGCCCAGCCCGGTATCGCTCGTGGCGCCGCCGTCGGCGCCGCCCATGCGCGACTGCGAGGCGCGGCTCGGAGCGCCGAGGACGATGAAGACCCGGCCGCGGGGGGACTCGGAGCCCTTCTGGTAGCGGCGGCTCTTGAACTGCTCGTCGGCCGCTGCGATGCGGCGCTGGATGGCGTCGCGGAACTCGTTGGCGGCGGTGTTCGGGTTTGGATCGCGCTTGGCCCAGTATGTCGCGATGAACTTCTCGGCCTCATCGTCGGTCTTGACCGCGGCCCAGGCCGCCTTCTCTTCGGCCGTCAGGAAGTAGGCGTCCGCCGACTTCGCCCAGTCCTTGTACTTCGAGAGCTGCGCCAGCGCGAGGGAGCAGACTGCCGCGCCGGCGAGGAACAATACGAGTTTCTTCACAACCCCTCCTCAGTAGGTCTCAAACCACCGCATTCTATTGTGAAAACGACAGCATGGCCGCGTTCCTTCCAGGACGCGGCCCCACGCTGCCATGGTAGGGGAGGGGCTTGCCCCTCCCGCCCGGTCGTGCTCTCTACGAGGAATGCAAAAGAGATTTCACGCGGCTCGGTCGAGTAGATCCTTCGCTGGCCTTCGGCCTCGCTCAGGATGACAAGGGTGGCCCGGCCTCGCTCAGGATGACAAGGGTGGCCCGGCCTTGCTCAGGGATGACAAGAGGGCGGCTATCGTTTGTCCAGGCGTGCGAGGGCGAGGCTCTTGGAGACGGTGGTCAGGGCGTAGCGGCGGTCCGGGTCCTGGCGCCGGGACTCGACCTCTTCGCGCAGGACCGCGACGAGCTCGTGGACGTCGCCCTGCATCTTCTCGATCTTCTCCTTCATGTGGAGGATGACCTCGACTCCCGCCAGGTTGACGCCGAGATCCCGCGTCAGGGTCAGGATGATCTCGAGCCGCTCGATCGTGTCGGCGTCGTACAGCCTCGTGTTCCCCTCGGTGCGGACTGGGCGCAGCAGCCCCTCCCGCTCGTAGAGGCGGAGCGTCTGAGGATGGATCCCGAAGCGCTCGGCGATCGCCCCGATGCGGAAAACACCCTGGCGCTGGCGGCGGTTCGACGTCATCGCGCCTGCCCGTTGGATTTGGCCGCGACGATCCGGAGCACCCCGGCGCGCAGCGTCGCCTTGATCTTGCCCGGATCGATCGAGGCGGGGATCACGAATTCCCGGCTGAAGTTTCCGTAGATGCGCTCCATGCGCACGAAGTGGCGAGGCTCCACATGCGAGTCCGTCCGCCGGTGCCCGGAGACGCGGAGCCTGCCGTCCAGAGCTTCGAGCTTGACGTCGGAAAGCCGGACGCCCGGGAGCTCGACCTGCAGGATGATCTCCTCGGGCGTCTCGAAAACGTCCGCGGCCGGCGACCAGAGCGCCGTCTCGACGCCCTCGTCGGGGAACTCGGTGCGGTGAATCGTCTCTTCGAAGAGCCGGTTCATCTTCTCCTGGATCGCCACCAGGTCCTGGAGCGAGTTCCACTGGAAAGTGCCCATGAGACTAGTTTACGCGCGTCGCGGGAAGGGACGAGGGGAGGAGCGGAGGTGCGAAGGCGCAGAGGAGAAGTCGAATTTCCGATTCTCCTCCGCTCCTCGGCTCCCCTGCTCCTCCTCTTTCATTATTTCTTCTCCGTGTCCACGTATTCCGTGTCGATGACTTCGTCTTCCTTGCCGGCTCCGGACTCGCCTCCCGGCTGGGACTGCTGCCCGCCCGGGGAGCCCTGCTGCTGGGACGCGGCGCTCTTGTACATCGCCTCGGCCAGCTTGTGCGAAGCCTGCTGCAGGCGTTCGGCCGCCCCGTTCATGTTGTCGGTCCCGCCGGACTCGAGCGCCTTCTTGGCGTCGGCCAGCGCCGACTCGAAGTTGCCGATCTCGCCCGGGTCGAGCTTGCTCTTGTTCTCGTTGAAGGACTTCTCCGCGGAGTAGATCAGCCCGTCGAGCCGGTTCTTGGCCTCGATCTCCTCGCGCCGCTTCTTGTCCTCGTCGGAATGGGACTGCGCGTCCTTGACCATCCGGTCGATCTCGTCCTTGTTGAGCCCCGAGGAAGCGGTGATCGTGATCTTCTGCTCCTTGCCGGTGCCCAGGTCCTTGGCCGAGACGTTCAAGATCCCGTTGGCGTCGATGTCGAAGGTGACCTCGACCTGCGGGACGCCGCGGGGCGCCGGCGGGATTCCCACGAGGTGGAACACGCCGATCGGCTTGTTGTCCCTCGCCATCTCGCGCTCGCCCTGGAGGACCCGGATCTCGACGGAAGTCTGGTTGTCCGACGCCGTCGAGAAGGTCTCGCTCTTCTTGGTCGGGATCGTCGTGTTGCGCTCGATTAACCGCGTCGTGACTCCGCCCAGCGTCTCGATGCCGAGAGACAGCGGCGTCACGTCGAGGAGCAGCAGGTCCTTGACGTCGCCCGCCAGCACCCCGCCCTGGATCGCCGCTCCGACCGCCACGACCTCGTCCGGGTTGACTCCCTGGTGGGGGTCCTTCCCGAAGAGATCCTTGACGAGCTTCTGGATGCGCGGCATGCGGGTCTGGCCGCCCACGAGCACGACCTCGTCGATGTCCTTGGGCTCGACTCCCGCGTCCTTCATCGCCTGCTTGCAGGGCCCGATCGAGCGCGTGACGATGTCCTCGACGAGCTGCTCAAGCTTCGAGCGGGACAGCTTCAGCTGGAGGTGCTTGGGGCCCGACGCGTCCGCCGTGATGAACGGCAGGTTGATGTCGGTCTCGACGACGTTGGACAGCTCGATCTTGGCCTTCTCGGCGGCTTCCTTCAACCGCTGCATGGCCATCGGGTCCTTCGAGAGGTCCACGCCCTGGTCCTTCTTGAACTCCCCGAGGATCCAGTCGATGATCTTCTGGTCGATGTTGTCGCCGCCCAGATGCGTGTCGCCGTTGGTGGACTTGACCTCGACGACCCCCTCGCCCACCTCGAGGATCGAGATGTCGAAGGTTCCGCCTCCGAAGTCGTAGACGGCGATCGTCTCGTCCTTCTTCTTGTCCAGCCCATAGGCCAGCGCCGCCGCCGTCGGCTCGTTGACGAGGCGCTCGACGGTCAGCCCGGCGATCTGCCCGGCGTCCTTGGTGGCCTGGCGCTGCGAGTCGTTGAAGTACGCGGGGACCGTGATGACGGCCCGCGTGACCTTCTCGCCGAGGTAGGACTCGGCCGCTTCCTTTAGCTTCCCGAGGATCATCGCGGAGATCTCCGGCGGGGAGTACTCCTTGCCGCCCGCCTTGACGCGAGCGTCGCCGTTGGACGCTTGCACGACCTGGAAGGGCACCATCTTCATTTCCTCGGTGACTTCCGAGTACTTGCGCCCCATGAAGCGCTTGATCGAGAAGACCGTGTTGGCGGGGTTCGTGATGGCCTGCCGCTTCGCGACCTGACCGACGAGCCGCTCGCTGGTCTTGGAGAACGCGACGACCGACGGGGTCGTGCGGTTGCCCTCCGCGTTGGGAATGACGACCGGGTCGCCGCCTTCCATGACGGCTACGCACGAGTTGGTCGTCCCGAGGTCGATACCGATGATCTTGCTCATTCCTCTCCTCTTTCCTTGAATACAGCCACGGGCCTCGGTGGCCCGGGGGGAGAGGAATAGTAATATCTTAGTCCGATACTGTCAATTACAAAAATGAGAGATCTAAGCCTTCTGCACTCAGATCACTGGATGATTTCCACCCCCGGCTTCCGTTCGACCGGCTTGGACTTACTGGCGGTCCCCGATTCGGAAACGGGGGCGAGGGACCTTTCGAGCGAGAGGTCCAGGTCGATCCCGCCCCGCGCGTTCCTCCCGTAAAGGCTGAACTTCCCGTCCTCGGAACGCAGGATGTAGCGGTAGGGGTTCCCGTACGGGTCGCTCGAGACCCTGGGGTCGAGGACCCGGACGTTCAACAAGTCCTCCAGGCTCCTGGGGTACTGGCCCGTGGCGTCGTAGTAGACCCTGACCGCGCGCTCGATCGAGGCGAGGCGGGCGAGAGACACCGACCCCAGGAACCGGCTCGTCTCGCGCCTCTCCCCGCGAGGCCGCCAGAGGACGTTCCAGGAGCTGCGAGGAACTTCGAGCAACGCGGACGCGCCGAGCAGAAGCACGATCAGCCAGAGTCCCGCCGCACGCGCGGAGACCGCCGGCTCCCGGGCGGCGCGAGGGGCACCCGCGCCCGGCTGCGCGTATTCGGCCATGATGAGGTTGCGATCGAGCAGGTCCGCGAGCGCGAGGTAGACCTCGAGGTCCGAAAGAAACGCGCGCTCCAGGATGTCGGAGACGCGGCGCCGCCCATCCACCCACTTCCAGGTCTCCGCCTCGCGCCTGGAGACGAGGAGCGATCCCTCCCCCGCCTGGTCCGCTTGGACCACCAGGTGAAGGTTCTCGACGCCCGGGGCCCGGTGCATCACGAGGTCGCGCGAGGGGACTTTCTGCTCGAGCCTGGGCCACTCGTCGAGGACCTGGACGGACTCCATCAGCACCGCGTCCACCGGCAGGGCAAGAAGCGGCCCGTCGTTGGTCGCCACGGCCCCGGGATTGAACCGGAACTTCCCTTCCTTCCAGCGGCACGCGGGAAGCACGATCCGGTGGATCTGCAGGCGGAACGCCTCGCGCAGGTCTTCGACGGAGACATACCGGTCGCGAAGGAGAAGCGAGCCCAGCGACGACTGCGTCGTCTTGCGGTCCTCCAGCGCGCGCAGCAGCTCGGCGGGCGCAAGGCGGCCGGACCGCACCAGGAGGTTGCCTACGCGCTCGTCCAGGCTCGAGGCCTCCGAGTCCGCCGAGACGATCTGCCCGGCTTCGAAGGAAACGAGGATCCGGTCCTCGGCCCCCTCGACGCTCAGCATCCCGGTCTTTCTCTGGAGACCGAGCATCTGAACGAGGTCGGTCACCGAGAAGTCGCGGAGCGTTCCCTCAAGCCCCATGCGAATGCCTCCACGCGGACCAGAGGGACGAAAGCCAGAGGATCCCCGCCAGGACGAGCCCCGCGATCACCGGAAGGCCCCAGCGGGCGCCGGCGGCGTACTGCCTGGGCCCGAAGAAGCGGTTGTGCAGCACAGCCGCCGAGACCAGGAAGAAGAACAGGAGGAGCTGCGCGAACCCCAGGAAGGGCCTCTGGGAGAAGAACCGGTGCGTCCCCGGAAAGACGACGGCGAGGAGACGGCAGGAAAGGTTGCGCGACCGGATGGTGCGTTTCATCTCTTCGGCGCGGCGCATCTGCGCATCGATGCCTCGGGCTTCCTTGCGGGTCCTCGCGCACGAGACGCAATAGCCCGGAGGATCTCCGTAGCGGCGGCAGAACTTGCAGTGCGGGCGCCCGCACTGCACGCACTCGGCGGCGACGCCCCGCCACGACCGGACGAGGAAGAGGCCGATTCCGACGGCGACGGCCGCCCACGGACCGATCGCGAACGGAGAGAGGAAGGGATCGATCTTCAACCCCGGCGGCGCGTGCCCCGGCAGCTGCGACCCCCTGGGCTCGCGGTTCCACTCCTCGATCTTTGCCCGCGCGCGAGACACCGGGTAGGAGACGGAAACGACTTTCGCCGCCGTCGGGTGGCTCGACCAGTTGGCGACGTCGCTCGGGGAGATCGCTCTGGCCTTTCGCAGCGCCTGGCCCTGGCCGTCGAAGTCGTAGGACTCGGCGCGCGCTAGCGCGAGGTTGTAGAAAACCTCGGTGGACCGCGGTGCGCGCTCGGCCGCGGCCTCATAGTCGCGGAGCGCCTGGGGGAAGTCTCCCTCCTGGAAGTGGATGTTGCCGCGGTGGAGAAATCCCTGGTACCGCTCCGGCCCCGTCCGCACGGCCTTGTCGTAGGCGACCAGCGCCCGGTCCCGGTCCGAAGACCTCTCCGCGTAGATCCCCAGGAGAAGCCACACGTCCGGCTCGTCGTTGAAGACCGCGGCGGCCTGCCGCAAGCCGTCTTCGGCGCTCGCATCCTCGCGCCTCTCCTCGAGGTCGGCGGCGGCGACGTAAAGCGGCGAACGCTGGAGGATGTTCTCGTAGGAAACCTTGGCGAGCAGCGGGACCATCAGCCCGAGCAGGAGGAACGCAGCCGCCAGAACGTTTCGCTCGCCCCGCTGGCTTCCGGAGAAGGCGAGAGCGCCCCAGTAGAGCAGGAGCCAGACGGGGCCCAGCCCGAAGGCGAGGGGGAGGATCGCGATGATCACTCCGAGCGGAAGGGCCGCGCCGGCTCCGAAGAAGCGCCGCGCGGTCTCACCCAGCGAGTGGACGGCGAGGCGGTGATGACGGACGAGGAGAATGACCACCACGGCGGCTGCCGACGCGGCAAGCGCCGAGGCCGCCCAGACCGCCAGGGCGGAGAGGATCGCCAGCCGGTTCTCCCGCGTCGCGAAGAGCGAGCCGAACGCCGCGGGAAACGCCGAGGCGGCCTCGCTCCGCCTGCCCTGCCGCAGGAGGAACGCGAGCCGCGCGAAGTGCGCGTCGGAGTTGGCGTCGTCGAGCTCCAGCGCGGCGTCGTAGGCCCTCGCGGCGCGCTCGAAACGGCCGCGGGTCTCAGCGAGCCGGCCCTCGAAGGTCGCCGTCCGGGAGAAATCCGACAGGCGGTGCACCCCCACCGCCTGCGCCGACTTCTTCAGCTCCGAGAGGGCGTTGGCAGCCGCCCGGTCGTCGTCCTCGAGGTGCGCGTTCAAGAACTCGAACCACCGGGAGCGGTACTGCCCCCGCGTGACCGGAGGCGGGAGGGGCGGCGGCAGCTGTTCCTGCGCGAGGACTTCGGCCCAGGGGAGAAGGAGAGAGCCGACGAAGAGAAGAACGGTCGGGAAACGGGAAACGGGAAAGGGGAAACGACGGAGCATCGAGAAACGGCGTCGAGATCGGCTCACCGCTTCTTCGTTTTCCGTTTTCCGTTTACCGTTTCCCGGCTTCCGGCTCACTTCGTCGGCCGGGTCATCTCGACATAGGCGAGCCGCAGCTCGTAGAGGATCCTGGACAGGAAGTCGGATTCCTCGAACGAGATGTTGCCGCGCGTCTTCTGCTCGAGGACCGACAGCCACTCGATCATCTGTCGGGCGACGGCCAGGTCCCTGCGGCGCGTGCCGGCGGCGTCGGGCAACAGCCCGAGCGAGGAATACGCGGTCGTCGCCAGCGACCGGATGAGCGAGGCGAAGTCCGTCCGCGGCTCGGCCGGCTCCCGGTCCTGGGGCTCATCTTCGGGCTCGGGCTCGGGTTCGGAGGGTCGAGCGGCGTCCTTCGGCGGCGCCGCCGGGGGGGCAGGCCTCGCGGCCGCAGCCGGCCGCGGAGGCGGAGGCGGCGCCTTCGGAGGCTCCGGCGCTTCCTCGGGCTCGTAGTCCGGCCGCAGGTCTCCCTCCGGCGTGAACATCCGGCGATCCACGATCCGGATCGGTTTTTCTTCCTCGCCCGCCATGGTCCCTCGCTCTCCGAGAACCCTTGATTTTAGCGCGTTGCGCCGCCCGACTATGATCGCGGACGTGAGCGCCGCGACCCAGGCCCTGTCGGATCTCGCGGCCCTGGTCGCGCGTCTTCGCCGGGAATGCCCGTGGGACCGCGAGCAGACGCCCGAAACGATTCGGACCTACCTGCTCGAGGAGTGCTACGAGGCGCTCGAGGCGCTCGACTCGAAGGACCCGTCGGCGCTCGCCGACGAGCTCGGCGATCTTCTCTTCCAGGTCTTCTTCCTGGCGACGCTCGCGGCCGAGAAAGGCTGGTTCGGCCTCGACGACGTCGCCCGCGGCGTGACCCGGAAGATGACGGAGCGGCACCCGCACGTCTTCGGCGAGCAGAAAGCGAAGGACGCAGCCGAGGTGCGCAAGGGGTGGGAAATCCGAAAGCGCCGCGAAGCGGGGGACGGCGATCCGCTCGGGACGATCCCGGTGTCGCTGCCGGCCGTCGCGGCCGCCCATCGCATGACGGCGCGGGCGGCGGACCTCGGCTTCGACTGGGAGAGGGATTCCGACGTGGCGGCGAAGATCGAGGAGGAGATCGGCGAATGGCGGGACGCCGCGCAGCACGAGGACCGCGCGGCCGAGGAGAAAGAGATCGGCGACATGCTGCTCTCGGTGGTCAACCTGGCGCGAAGGCGCTCGATCGACCCGGAGTCGGCGCTGCGCCAGACCAACTCCCGCTTCCGCTCCCGCTTCGCCGGGGTCGCGAAGCGCGCCGCCGCCTCCGGACGCCCGATCAACGAGATCCCCCTCGTGGAGCTGGACCGCTACTGGGAGGAAGCCAAGAAGGACGAGCTCTCGGCTCTCAGCTCTCGGCCCGAGGGCGGGACAGACAACCTCAAAGGCTGATAGCTGATAGCTGGCAGCTGACAGCTACTTCGCGAGGTCTCCCACCGGCACCAGGTGGACCCCCTTGTCCGCGAGCTTCGGCAGCTCCCTCTCCAGGACGGCGAGGGTCGGCGCGTAGGGATGGCCGATGCCCACGGCGTAACCGTCGGCGCGGGCGTGGGCGACGAGCTCTGCGAAGGACTTCGAAATCGCCGGCTCGGTCGCGTCGTCGTCGAGGAAGACCCGCCGGGAAACGGCGCGGACCTTCTCCTCGCGGGCGGTCTCCTGCCCCACGGTCGCGCCCGTGGTGCGGCTGTCCACGAAGAAGAGCCCGCGCTGCGCCAGCACCCGCGCGACCGCCCGCATCACGCGGGCGTCCGCCGTCGCCGCCGATCCCATGTGGTTGTTGACGCCGGCCGCGCCCGGCACGGTTTCTAGGTCGCTCTCGACGGTCCGGGTGATCTCCTCGTCGCTGTGGGAGCGAAGCACGACGCCCGGTCCGGGTTTCATCCGCGGATACTCGCGCGGCTCCATGGGAAGGTGGAGCAGGACCTGCTTGCCGGATTCCTCGAGCTCCCGTGCCGCCTTCGCGCTGCCGGGCAGCGCCGGGAGGACCGCCGCGCTCACCCGGTACGGCCAGGCCGCGATGCGCTCGGCCGCGGCGGCGTCGTTGCCGAGGTCATCGATGAGGATGGCGATGCGCGGTGTGCCCGCCACGTGCGGGGACTCCGCCCTCGGAGACGGAGTCGGGCCCCGCTCGGCGAGGCGTGTCCGCGGCGAAGGCTCCGGGCGCGCCGTCGCTGCCGCCGCGGGAGGCCGAGCGGGAGGCGCCTCGGGCGGCGCCGGGCGAGTCTTCAGGTAGAGGGCGATCGCGAGCCCGACGGAGAGGAGAAAGAAGAAGAGCGTCGCGGGAGAGATTCCGCGGCGCGGCCGCTTCAAGCCGCGCGGCGCCCCGGGCTCGCCCCCCGGGCCAGTTCGAGACCTCGCTCGAGGATCGCGTCCTTGGCGCCGGTCTCGCCCGGGAAGACCACGACGCGCTCATCCGGCGTGATTCCCTTGCCCGCGAGCGCCTTGCCCGAGGGAGAGACGTACCGGGCGACGGTCATGTAGAGCGTTCCGCCCGACTGCGTGGGCACCGCCTTCTGGACGATCGCCATCCCGACGGTCGTCTCGCCGACAGTGATCGCGTCGGCCCGGTCATGAAGGGCCGCGGTGAAGACCTCGGAGGCGCCGGCCGTCGCGTCGTCCATGAGGATGACGGTGCGGCCCTTCCAGATCCGATCGCTGGTGGCCTCGAGCGTCGGAAGCGTGACCCGCCGGCCCACGACCTTAGCGACCACTCCCTTGCCGGTAAAAAGCGACGCCGGAGGAGCGGCCATGGACAGGTCCCCCGCGATCGCGCCGCGGACGTCGAGCACCAGGCTCGTGACTCCGCGCCGGTTAGCCTCTTCGATCGTCTGCCGCAGGCTGCCCGCGGTCGAGGCGGTCACGGCCGGGATCTTCACGACCGCGATGTCCTTCTGCCAGCTCGTCGAGGGCGCGGGAGGCTCGAATCTCGCTCGCGGGATCGTCAGCGTGACCTTCTTCTCGTCTCCGCCTCGGAAAACCGTGACCTCGACGTGGGAGCCCTCGGGACCTTCCAGGGCCGCCTTGACCTTCCAGAGCGACGCGTTGCGGACGGCCTTGCCGTCCACGGTGTCGAGCAGATCACCGGGATGGATCCCCGCCTTCTCGGCTGGCGATCCGGGCATGGGAGCCACGACGTAGGGGAAGCCCCCGCGGCGGGCGATCACGATTCCGGGGCCGAGGGCTCCGGAGCTCTCCTGGGCGCGGTAGGCCGCCCGGTCGGAAGCGGCGACGTAGTAGGAGAAGGGGTCCAGGGCGTCCGACATACCGTCATAGGCGCCGTCGAGCAGGTTCTTGGTCTCGGTCGGCTCGACGTAGTTCTGCCGGGTCAGGGTGAACACGTCGGAAAAGATCGACAGGGCCCGCGTCGCGGGATCCTTCCCCGATCCGGAGGGACTGGACACGGCACGAAGCGACAGCAGGGCCGCCACGGAGCCGACGACGAACAGCAGTCTGGCGCGATTGGATTTCATTGTAGGGATGGTAACACCTCGTCCGACGGCCGGAATTCCTTGTCCAAACCTTGGACCTTGGACCTTGGACCTTGGACGTTGGACTCTCTCTTCCTATCTCAGCCACGCAACCGGATCATTGGCCTTCTGGTGATCTCGTACCTCAAAGTAGAGTCCCGGCTCCTCCCGCCCCGGCCCCCATCCCGCCGCCCCGACCGCCGCCCCCGCGGCGACCTGCGAGCCCGCCGGGACCGCCACCGACTGTAGCCAGGCGTAAAGGGTCAGCACCCCGTCCCCGTGGTCGAGGATGACGAGGTTCCCGTACTCGGCCAGCCACTGCGCGTAGATCACACGGCCGGCGTAGACGGCGCGCACCGGGGTTCCCGCCGCCATGGACAGGGAGACGCCGTTGGAGAACGTGAAGGCGTCGAACTTGGGATGCCGGTGGCGTCCGTACGTCTCGATGACGGTGCCGCGGGCGGGCCAGTCCAGGACTCCCTTCCAGGGACGGATTCCTCCGGAGGCCGACGGCGCGTCACCTGGCGACATCTGGGCCAGCCGCTCCAGAAGCCGCTCGAGCCGCTCCGCCTTGTCGGAAAGTGCCACGACCTCATCCCGCCTCGAGGAGGTCGCGCTCTTCTCGCGCGTGAGAAGGGCTTCGCGCTCGCGCCGCAGCGACGCCATCTGCGCGACCTCCTTCTTGCCCTGGGCGTAGAGCCGGTCGAGCTCTCCCTTCAGGGCCTCCTCCCTCGCGAGGTCCGCCTGCTTGCGCGCCTCGATCTCGCGGTAGCGGGCGAGGAGCTTCCCGTCCCGCCGGGCGAGCGCGTCGAGCCTCTCGATGCCCTGGAGGAAGTCGTGGACATCGCGGGACTCCAGAAGCACGCGGAAGTATCCGAACCGGCCGAGCCGGTGGAGCACGCGGGCGCGGGCCGCCAGGGCCTTCACCAGCTTCTCCGAGGCGCCCGCCGAGACTTCCCGGGCGGCCCGCGTCGCCACGAGCTGGCGGGTGAAGTCCTCCCTCGTCGCCGCGACGAGCTCGGACTCGCGCTGCGCGATCTCGAGCTTCAGGTCCAGCCGCCGGACTTCTTCCGAAAGCGTGGCGACCTTCTTCTTGCTCTCCTCGAGCTCTCCCTGCAGCGTCGAGATCCGGGAACGCAGTTTTTTCAGATCGGAGTTTGGTTCCGTCTGAGCTGCGGCGATGGCGCAGAGGAGCAGGCCGGCGGCGACCAAGAATTTATGATTTGTAATTTGTGATTTGTGAACAGGGCGCGAAGGCTTCTGTCCGCCCGCCGGCCGCCTTTCAGTCCTGATCACAAATCCCCACTCACAAATCACAAATTGCTCGTTACCAGAGGGATTTCCCGGCTGCGTCGGGGGGCGCCGGAGCGCCGAGAAGGGCGCGTACGGAAGCCGTGGCGTCGGCGATGCCGGGGACTTGCGCCGCCCGAAAGGGTTTCGAAGCGAAGAAGACCCCCTTCACCAGCTCGGGGTCGAGCGAGCAGTGGTCGCCGCTCCAGACGTCACGGTTGTCCTCGAAGACGGTCTCGGTGGGAACGCCGAGGGAGGCCTGCCAGGAGACGCGGTAGCCGGGCAGGTTGGCGACGATCAGGTCCGGGATGAGCTTCGGGTCGAAGCGCCGGTACACCTCCTCCCGCTTGAAGACCCTCGAGACCGCGCGCTCCCCGTTGGCGGGATCCGTCAGCTGCGTCAGCCTCGACACGAGCTCCGCCCGAAGCGCCTCGTACGGAGCGCCCGGCTCGACGATCCCGTTCTTCTCGCGCCCCTTGAGGTTGATGTAGACGTCGCCCAGTCCCATCGCGTACGCGCGGGAACGGCTCCAGTCCACGGCCTCCCAGAACTGGCCGCGCGAGAAGAGCGCCTCGAGGCTCTTGCGCTGAGCGCCGGCCGAGAGGACCAGGTACCCGTTCTCGACGAGCCACGAGTTGTAGTTGACGGAGCGGCGCCACGTCGCGAAGCCGTGGTCGGAAAGGACGACGAGGACATCCTGCGGCGACAGCTTCTTCATCGTGTCGCCCACGATCGCGTCCATCGTCTCGTACGACTTCTCGACCTCTCCGCCGTACTTCGCGGCGAGCTTCACGTCGTAGGCGGGGTGCTTGGGGTCGCGGAACCTCCAGAAGACGTGAGCCACGCGGTCGGGAAACTCGAAGTAGTGGACGAGGAGCCGCTCCTTGCCGCCGAGCAGCGACTCCAGCATGCGGCGCTCCTGCGAGGCGGTCGCCGCGACGTCCTCGAGGAAAGCGTCTTCGGGGAGCGTCCCGGACTGGATGGACCACGTGTCGATCGCCCAGCCCATCGTCTTGTAGCGGCCGAACCGTTCGAGGAGGTCCTTCGCGAACCCGGAAGGGGACGAGAGAGCGAAACCCGGAGGGAGCTTCGCCGGGTCAAACTGGATCGGCGAAAGGTAGAGAGCGATCTCGGGCGCGACGCTCTGGAGCCGGAAGCGCCCGTAACCCCAGACGGTGATCAGCGGGTTGACTCGGAACGGCATGGAGATCCACGGGCTCCACTGGCCCGGAGCGAGCGCCGCCTTGTCGCCTCCGACCTCGACCAGGAGCCTGTCGCGCCCCGGAAGGACCACGAGCGTCAGCGGCAGATCGATCGTTCCGGCCTTCCCGAACGCTTTGCCGGGAGGTCCGGCGATCTTCGTCGTCTGGCTGCCCCTGTTGGTGGAGAGCCGCACGACCTCGATGGAGAAGTCGTTGCCCTCGCGCGGAGTGAAGAAAGGATCCGACGTGAAGTAGGACGGCTTCCCGATCCGGCCCGACAGGTCCGGGACTCCGAGGCCCGAGAGCAGCCTCCCGTCCGGGAAGCTCTCCGGCGGAAAGGTCACCGGCATCCGAAGGACGGTGGCGGGACGGCCCCCGTCCTCGCTCCAGAAGGTTTTTCCAAGCCGGTTGTTCTTCACACCGGGGCGCTCCGCCGGGATCCATCTCCTGGCCGCCTCGAACACCGCTTCTCCCAACCCGAGACCCAGCAGGCCGAAGACGAGGAGGACCATCCGCCTTCTGGTCAGGTACGCCGCGAGGGCGCCCGCGGCGAGGAAGACGATCAGCCCGATCGCGCCGAGGATGAGCCCGGTCGAACGGCCGAAGAGAACACGCTCGGTCGTTTCCTGGGCGACCGCGAAGGTCGGAACGAGGTCGGCGGGATCCCGCTTCAGGAAGTCGAAGATCTCGTGGCCGCCGGGGTCGAGACCGGTCGAGAAGGTGGCCCAGGAGACGGGAGTCTGCGCCGGGACCGTCGGCAAGAGCGGCGAGTACCCGCCCCGTTGCTTCAGCGCGGAGAGGCTCGGGAGGCGTCCCGCCGCCATCATCTGCTCGACGATCTGGGAATCCACGCCGTCGAACCCGAGCACGACGACGCGCGGCGGCTCGGCGGCGGACGCGAGGGGCGCGGCAAGCAGCGCCGCCAGGGCAAGGGTCTTTCGCATGGAGGCATTCAGTTTACCGTCGCTGTCACGCCGTTTAGAATCGCGCGGTGACGGACCGGACGGAGGAGATCGCGGCGCTGCTGCTGCGGATCGAGGATCCCGAGATCCGTTCTCTCTTCACACCCGAGTTCGTCCTCTGCTGCGAAGAGTTCGACCGGTTCACGACCGACATGGTCCTGCGCCTCGTGCGCGACCTCGACCTCGAGGGTCCGCTCGTCGCCGGCACGTCGGCCGCCGAGATCGCCCGCTCGAAGGGGTTCGCTTCCCGCGCCGAGATCCCGCTCGGCTGGTTCCTTCGCAAGCTGGCCGCCGAGGGCTACGTGGACCGCGCCGAATCGGCATCCGGGCCCGTCTACCGCTCGCGGGGACCACTGCCCCCTGGTGATCCCGAGCGCGCGGAGGCCCGCGCCCGGGCGATCGACCCGCGGTCGATGCCGCCCTTCACGGTCGTGAGGGCGATGGTCGAGCACGTCGGAGAGTTCCTGCGCGGGGAGAAAACGGGAGAGGAGATCCTTTTCTCACCGGTGCGGCTCCCCCTCTGGTTCGACTACTTCTCCAACGAGAACCTCCTCTACCAGATCAACAACCGGCTGGGAGCCGAGGCGGTCGTCCGGGCGCTGCCGGCCGGGCGGCCCGCGACGATCGTGGAAATCGGCGGAGGGTCCGGCTCGGCGGCGCTCGCGGTGGCCGAGAGGCTCTCGCGGGATGCGGCGCTCCCGCGGGTCGGGCGCTACGTCTTCTCCGAGATCGTGCCGACCTTCCTGCGACGGGCCGAGCGGAACCTGAAGGCCCGGTTTCCCGGATTACGGGTCGACTACGTCCGCCTGGACATGGACCGCAGCTTCGAGGAGCAGGGAGTCGAACGCGGGATCGCCGACGTGGTCTACGCCGTCAACACGGTGCACATCGCCAAGGACTTGAACGCCGCCCTCGAGCGGATCCGCGCGACGCTCAAGCCCGGTGGCTTCGCGGTCTTCTCCGAGTGCGTGCGCCCGTTCGAAGGCCAGCCGATCTACGTCGAGTTCGTCTTCAACTTTCTCGAGAACTTCACCGGGGTCGCGACCGACGCCGCGACCCGACCCAACCACGGTTTCCTGACCCCGGAGAACTGGAGGAGGGCGCTGGAAAAGGCCGGCTTCGAGAGGCCCGAGATCCTCCCCGACGTCGAGGAGCTGGCCCGCCACTACGACGCCTTCTTCGTCGCCGCGGTCACCGCCAGGCGCCCCCACTGACGATCTCGCGATAACGGGGCCTTTTCGCCCTAATCACAAATCACAAAATCACAATTCACAAATCCCTTCGACTCGGATCGTCCCAGAAGGGGTAGAAGCAGTACCACTGATCGGGGTACTGGCGGACGTAGCGCTCGAGCACCTCGACGTAACGGGCGAGGTTGCGGCGCAGGGCCTCGTCGCGCGAACCGTCGGTGTCGATCTCCAGAGGCTCCTCGATGATCGCTCGGTAGCGGCCGTCGGGGACTCGCACGATGAAGGAGGGCAGGACGACGGCGCCGGTCGCCATCGCGACTCGCAGCGGCCCGCGCGGAAAGTAAGCGTCGCGCCCGAAAAAGGGAACCGCGACGCCGGTGTTGTCGAAGTCCCGGTCCCCCTGCATCGCGACGACCGCGTTGTCTTCCAGGGCGCGCAGCACCGAGAGGGTTGGAGCGATCGTCCTGTCCACGGGGATCTCCGTGACGCCGGCGCCCGCGTGGAGCTTCTTGCGCACGCGTTCGACGCCCGGGAAACGGTCCGGGACGAGGACGACGTGGATCGGCTGCCGGATCTGCGCGAGCATGAGGCCGCCGATCTCCCAGTTGCCCAGGTGCCCGGTCAGGAGCAGGACGCCCTTGCCCCGCATCCGCCCCTCGACGAGGCGCGAGAAGCCGGTCACGCTCTCGATCAGGAGCGCGGCCTCCTCCGGCGTCGCGAGGACGAAACGGAGGAAGTCGAACCACGCGGAGGAGTGGCCTCGCACCATTTCCAGCGCGGCGCGCTCGACCTCCGGGGAATCGGCGGAACGGCCGAGGATGACCGACAGGTTGGACTCGATCGCGCGGCGATACTTGGCCCGCGTCCGGAAGTAGCCCGCTCCCACGGCCCGCGAGAGGGGCCGCGCCATCCGCCTGGGCACGGCGGCCGCCGCGGCGACGGCGGCGGGAAACCAGACGCGCGAGGTCGCCGACGCGACCGCCCGGACGAGCCGGTTGCGGCTCGCCATCTTCTCCTGCACGACGGCTATCGTAGCGGGTAGCGGCGTCCGCCTCAGTGGGCGCCGTTGCGCAGCAGGCCCAGGACCGCCTTCTCGGCGGGCGCGAGCGGCGCCGCGCGGCGGGCCATCAGGTCGTGCGGTGCCGTGGAGCAGGCCGCGATGGCCGCTCCCTTCTCGAAGCTCCGGATCACCCGCGGAGAGATGTAGGAGGTCCGGCAGACGGCCGGCGTGTTGCCGAGGTTCTCGGCGGTCTCGCGCACCGCCTGGACGATCTTCTTTCGGCGCACGGTCTTCGATTCCTCCGGTTCGGGCTCGACGCGCGAAAGCAGGCAGGCGCAGATCAGCGTCCCGGCCCAGGTTCGGAAATCCTTGGCGGAAAACGACTCCCCCATCGCTCCCTTGATGTACTCGTTGATGTGCCGCCTCCGCACCTCGGTCCACTGTCCTTCCTCGTCGCGGTAGCGGAAGACCCTTCCGGGCGTCTTCAGAAGCTCCCGCAGGATCCTCGCGACGCGGCGGTCGCGCAGCTGCCGGGTCTGGCGCTTCCCGGACTTGCCGGGGAAATCGAGGCTCACCAGGTCTCCCGAGATCGAGACGTGCTTGCGGCGCAGGGTCGCGAGGCCGTAGCTGCCGTGCTCCTCGGCGTAGACGCGGCTGCCGGGACGCAGGAAACAGGAGGAGAGGATCCGCAGCGCGCACGCGAGGACCTTCTCGCGCGGGAGGCCGGGCCTGCCCAGGTCGGCCTGGATCGTCCTCCTCATCGCCGGGAGGGCCTGCGCGAACCGCCGCAGGCGCTCCTGCTTTCTCTTCTCGCGCCGCTGCGCGTGCGCCTCGTGGTATCGGTATTGCCACCGCCCGGCCGCGTCGAGCCCGACAGCCTGGACCGCCGGCCGTTCCGAGGCGGCGATCGCGACATCCCTCCACGCGGGCGGAATCCGCAGAGCTGCGATGCGCTCGCGGTCCTTCGCGGAAATGGAGGCTCCTTGCGCCGTTTCGTAGCGGAATCCGGACTTCTTGTCCCCGAGCCGGCGGATCCCGTTGCGGTGAAGTCTCTCGATGAGCGTCACGGAGGGCGGAAATGCAAGAGCCTCGCCGTGAGCTACCATCCCGCCCTTGAAACGCGCGCTCCAGGTTCTCTTTCCCTACGCGGTCTTCCTGCTCCTCGCGCTCGTCTCCTGGAACCGGTGGATCCAGCCCTACGTGGACTCCGGGCGCGAGCTCATGGTCCCGCGGCGGATCGCGCAGGGAGAGAGGCTCTACCGAGACGTCCAGTTCTTCCACGGCCCGCTCGCGCCCTACGCGGGCGCCGCGATCGAGCGCGCCGCGCCGGGGAGTCTGGGCGCGAGGATCGCGTTCGCGGCTCTCCTCGCCCTCTGGAACCTCGAGGCGCTCCGCCGGCTTGCGGCACGCCTGGCCTCACCGGGCCGCGCGGCGCTGGCAACGTCGCTCGCGGTCGCCCTCGCCTACTTCATCCAGCCTGGAGGATGGCTCTTCCCCTTCAGCTTCGACACCGCCGCGGCGGTCGCCGCGGTCACCTCGGCGCTCGTCTTCGCGTCGGGCGAGAGCCCGCGCGACGGCTGGGCCGGCTTCTGCCTTCTCGTGGCGCTCCTCTCCCGGCCCGAGATCGGGCTCGCGGCGATGGCGGCACTCCTCTTCGAAGCGGGATGGCGGCCGCGGCGATGGCCTTCGCTCGCGATCCTTCCCCTCGCCGCCTCGGCCGTCGTCTATGCCGCCGTCTCGCTCAGGACGCCCGTCGCGCGGCTCGTTTCCGGAGGCTGGCTCGCACTCGTTCACCCGCCCGCGGAGTTTCAGAACGTCTACCGCGTCTACGCGGGGCTCGACCGGCCGGGGTTCCGCGTGGTCGAGCTGGCGCTCGTCGCGATGGCGCTCGTCCTGCTCGGCGCGCTCCTCGCGGCGGCCTCCGCCGTCTCGCGGTCGCTCCCGCCCCGTTCCCGCTCGCGGGCGGCGATCACGGCCGCGACCATGGCGCTCTTGGGCGCGATCGCGCTAGCGGCGTGGAGGCCGCCGGCGAGCTGGAGCCCGACGCTCTCGCTCCTCCCTCCGTTCGTCCGCATCGTCCCTCCGGTGCTCGCGCTGGCCGCGCTGGCCCGTCTCCTCAAGCGGCTTCGCCGCCGGCCGCCGACCGGGATCTTCGAAGGCGTCCCCGACTCGGTCCTTTTCCTCGCGGCGCTTCTCGGAGCGAGGGTTCTCCTCGCCGCGGGCTACGCGGGGCCCTACAACGCGTTCTTCCTGCCGCTGCCCGTCGTCGTGACATGCGGGGCGCTGTGGCGCGCTGCGGAGAAAGCCAGGGACTCCGTCGGCCCCGTTTCGCCGGCTCTCGCCACCGGCTCCCTCGCGGTCCTCCTCGGCTTCCGCGTCCTCGTCCTCGCCGACGTCTATCGCCGTCCCGGGTGGACGAACGTGGCCACGCCGGCGGGAAGCGTCCGGCTGGCCGAGCCCGTGGCGTGGACGACTTCACTCGCTCTCCAGGACCTCGCCGGCCGGAACCTTCCCCGCCGGACGCTCGCGGGCTTTCCGGAGGGCGGGTTCTTCCACTACGTCCTGAACCTGAAAAACCCGCTGCCCGCCGACCAGTTCTTTCCGGGCCGCTTCGACCGGGCAGGCGAGGAGGAAATCGTCCGGCGGCTCGAGAGCGATCCTCCCGACGCCGTCGTGCTGGTCAACGTCCTCGCGGTCGGAGAGGGCGCGACGGCGTTCGGCAAGGACTACAACGTGGAGCTGGGCGCCGCGATCGAGCGCGACTTTCGAGTCGCCAGGGCCTTCGGCCCCGGCGCGCGGCCGGGCGCGAGAATCGGGGACCCCGGCTTCTTCATCGAGGTCCGCGTTCCCGCGGGCGGGCGGCCGTGAGGCTCGACCTCGCGGTCTCGCGCGCGTTCGGGCTCTCCCGCCGCGCAGCGCGCGAAGCGGTGCGGGCCGGACGCGTGGACCTCGAGGGCAAGGCGGCCGACGAGCCGGGGCTGGAAGTGGGCGACGACCCGCGGCTTTCCTACACTCCGGACCGCCCCGCCCGGCACCGGGTGCGGACCCGGCTGACGGTCCTGGCCGAGGACCCGGACTTCGTCGTCGTAGAGAAGCCCGCGGGCCTCCTGACGGTACCGACGGTCGAGCGGGAGAAGGACACGCTGCTGGCCCGCCTGCTGGAATACCTGCACCACCGCTTCCGGAAGCGCCCCACGGCGTTCGTCGTACACCGGCTCGACCGCGACACCTCGGGAGCCGTCGTCTTCGCCCGCACCCGCGAGGCGCTCCACTTCCTCCAGGACCTCTTCAAGCGGCACGACATCGAGCGGGAGTACGCCGCGATCGTCGAGGGAAGCCTGCCGGACTCCGGCGTCTTCTCCGCGGACCTCGTCCGCGACCGCGGGGACCTGCGCCGGGGCGTCGCCCGCCGCGGCCAGCCCGGGAAGCGCGCCGTCACGCGCTACCGCGTGCTCGAGCGTCTCGACGGCGCGGCCCTCGTCTCCGTCGAGCTCGAGACGGGGCGGACGCACCAGATTCGGGTTCATTTCTCCGAGGCGGGGCACCCGGTCGTGGGAGACAGGGTCTATGGAAGGCGACAGGCGACAGTCGACAGTCGGCAGTTTGCGAGGCAGATGCTTCACGCCCGGCGGTTGGGGTTTGCCGATCCCCGCGGTGGCGAGATGGTCCGCGTCGAGTCGCCTCTGCCGAAGGATTTCCTGGAGGCGCTGGCGCAACTGCGAAGAAAAACAAAAGCGCCCCGGAAGCCCGGGGCGCGAGAGAGAGCTGACGGAGATCGAAGCTAGGCGAGAACCACGACCACGACCCGGCGGTTCTTGGCCCGCCCGTCCTTGGTCTTGTTGGAATCGACCGGCTCCTCCTGGCCATAAGAGATCGTGGACATCCGGTTGAGCGCGATGCCCTGCTTGGAAAGGAAGCGGCGAACGGCCTCGGCGCGGGCCTCGCCCAGCGACATGTTGTACTGCGGCGATCCCGTCGAGTCCGTGTGCCCCTGGATCTCCAGGTAAACGTTCTTGTTCTCGCCCTTCAGGCGGCCGGCGAACTCAGCCAGCTTGTCCTGCGCTTCCTTGGAGAGCTCGTGCTTGTTGAGCGGGAACTTCACCGCGTCGTCGGAGAGGACCAGGGAGTAGACGAACTTGCCTTCGGCCAGCTTGCCGGCCGCTTCCGCGCGCTCCAACGCGTCGCGCGTCGTCTTGTCGAGCTCTGCGATCTTGGTGTCGTGCTCGCGAACCTTCGTCTGAGTCGCCTCGACCTGCGACTCCACCTCGTTGATCCGCTTCTCGGCGGTAGCGCTGCTTTTAGAGACCTCCTCGCCAACGTAGCGCTTGGTAGCGCACGCGTTGAGCCCGAAGATGCCTAGAAGAAGCGCCGCGCCTGTCAGACCCGTTTGGGTCCACCTTCGGTTGACCATAGGTACCAACCTCCTCTTGTTAGTGAGACCCCGTGGTAACCGGGGCGGTTCCCCGGTAACCTCGGCGGGCTCGAATATCCCAACTACCCCTCTTCAGGACCGAAACGACCAGGAGCCGGTATTTTAGCTCACCCTGACCGGACGCCGTAAAGCCCAGCAGGTACTGCTTGCGGATCTCCGCCCCGATCTTTTCTGCGATCGGGGCCAGATCCTCTTCTCCGCCCGGCAGATACATTTTTCCACCGCTGGAAGCGGCCAGCATCCTCAAGTTGTCCACAGACAATTGGCTTCGCTCTTCATCCGTCAAACGGTCGAAGGAAGCATTTTTCATGCCTATGGCATAGACCGGAATCGACACCTGCTGAAGGATTTCCGCCATCTCCGCCGGGGTCAGCTTGCTGGCGTTGTCCACCCCGTCGGTGAAGAGGACGATCGCCCGCTTCCCGTTCTTACCGGCCATCATGCGGGAGGGGGTGGCGGCGACGGCGTCGAAGAGGGCCGTCTTACCGCCCGCCTCGAGGTCGCCCAGGGCCGCCAGGAGCTTGGTGGTGTCCCGCGAGAAATCCGCGACGAGGTTGACCTCGTCCTCGGCGAAGGCGAAGAGCGCGAAATCGTCCCCCGGTTTTCGGGTCGCGATGATGTGACGGACCGCGGACTTGGCGTATTCCAGTTTGCTGGCGAGCCTCATGCTTCCCGAGGTGTCGATCAGGAACGCCCAGGACACCGGCGCCGTGTCGTCTTTTTCGAAGGTGTCGACCTCGACGGGAACTCCCTGGACGCGGATCTGGAAGTGTTGCCTCTCCAGTCCCTCGACGAACCGGCCCTTCTTGTCGAGGACGACGACAGGGACCATGACGTACTCGCTGCCGGCCGACTCGGTGTACGCCGGAAGCTTCTCCTTCTCCTTGCCTTTCTCCGGCGGGCTGGGTTTCTCCTGCGCCCCGGCAGAGGCCGCCGCCAGCAGGGCGGCGATGAGAATCGCGAAGCGGGTTTTCATCTGTCTCCGATAAGGGACGCCGGGGCCTGATAATTCCGCCGTGGACCCGAGTTCCAGCGCCGTCGTCGCCGTCAGGATAGGGCTTCCTGCAAACCTCGGCTCGATCGCCCGGGTCTGCCGGAACTTCGGGATCGAGGACCTGAGACTGGTCGAACCGGCGGCGCTCCCGGACGAGGAATCCCACCGGCTGGCTTCGGGGGCGGACGATGTTCTGGAAGGCTTGCGGCGCTTCGAATCGCTTCCCCTCGCGGTCGCGGATCTCGCTGTTGTCGTTGCCACTTCGTCGCTGCGTGGCCGGGGAGAGCGCCGCGCGCTCGGTCCGGCCGATCTCCCGAGCTTAGTGCAAGAGGCTGGCCAGAAGCGGATCGGCTTCGTCTTCGGCCCCGAAAAGAGCGGCCTGACCGAGGAGGAGCTCTCGCATGCCTCGGTTTTTCTGAGACTTCCGACGGACCCTTCCTTTCCGACGATGAACGTCTCCCACGCCGTCGCGGTCACACTCGCCGCCGCGGCCCTCTCGCCCTCGGGCGCCGCGGAGGAGGAAGACCTGGCGCCCCTGGGCGAGATCGAAGGAGCCATCGAGCACTGGGACCGGGCCCTCGACGCGATCGGCTTCTACGACACGGGCCACCGCGATCGCACGCTTCGCGAGTGGCGGAGGCTGATCGCAGGCCGGCCGCTTTCTCAGAGGGAAGTGGCGATCCTGAGAGGGGTGGCGAACCGGATCCTCGTCTCGCTCCGAAGAAAGGGATCCGACTAACCCTTCCCCTTGTCATCCTGAGGAGCGCAGCGACGAAGGATCTACTCCGGGGTCACCGGGGAAGATCCTTCGCTTCGCTCAGGATGACAAGGGCAAGAGCTAGATCAGCTCGGCCTCGGAGAAGAAGAAGGCGATCTCCTTCGCCGCGTTCTCCGGCGAGTCGCTGCCGTGGATCGCGTTTCGCTCGATGTCGGTTCCATGGAGGTGGCGGATCGTGCCGGCCTCGGCCTTGCGCGAGTCGGTCGCCCCCATAGTCTTGCGCAGCTCCGAAACCGCGTTCTCCCGGGAGAGCGCCGCGACGACGACGGGACCCTCGGTCATGAACTTCACGAGCCCGTGGAAGAAGGGGCGCTCCCGGTGCACGGCGTAGAAGCCCTGTGCCAGCTCCATCGTCAGCTTGAGCCGCTTCATTCCCTTGATCCCGAACCCGGCCTTCTCCAGGTGGGCCAGGATCGCCCCCGTCTTTCCCGCGGCCACGGCGTCCGGCTTGATGATCGTCAGAGTTCTTTCCAATCTACCTCCCGAGGACCTCTTTCATCCTCGTTCCGATGTCGGCCGGGGAGCGGACGACTGTGATCTTCGCCGCCTCCAGCGCCTTGATCTTGTCGGCGGCGGTTCCGCGGCCTCCCGCGATGATTGCCCCGGCGTGCCCCATGCGGCGTCCCGGCGGCGCGGTCTGGCCGGCGATGAACGCGACGACGGGCTTGCGGAGGTTGCCGGCGATGTAGCAGGCGGCTTCCTCCTCGGCCATTCCTCCGATCTCGCCGATCACCACGACCGCCTCGGTTCCCGGGTCGTCCTTGTACGCCCGCAGGCAGTCGATGAAGCTGGTTCCGTTGACGGGATCTCCTCCGATCCCGACGACCGTGGACTGCCCCATGCCCAGGCGCGTCAGCTGGTCCACCGCCTCGTAGGTGAGCGTCCCCGAGCGGGAGACGACGCCGACGGTTCCGGGAGCATGGATGCGGCCCGGCATGATCCCGATCTTGCACTCCCCCGGCGTGATGAGCCCGGGGCAGTTGGGGCCGATCAGGCGGACCGTCGCGGCCCCCCCGCCCCTCGCGTTGACTTCCGCGAGGAAGGCCTTGACCCGGATCATGTCGTTGGTCGGGACGCCCTCGGTGATGCAGGCGATGATCGCGATCCCACTGTCGGCCGCCTCGACGATCGCGTCGGCGGCGAACGGCGGAGGAACGAAGATCATCGAGGCGTTGGCCCCGGTCGCGGCGACCGCCTCCGAGACGGTGTTGAAGACCGGGATCCCCTCGTGGATCGTGCCTCCCTTGCCGGGCGTGACTCCCGCGACGACGTTGGTGCCGTAGTCGCGGCACGCCAGGGCGTGGAAGGTCCCCTCGCGGCCGGTCAGCCCCTGGACGAGAAGGCGCGTGTGTTTTCCGACCCAGATGCTCATGACCGCGCCGCCTCGACCGCCTTGCGGGCGCCGTCGGAGAGGCCGTCCGCGGGGGTGATCTTCAGCCCGGACTCCCGCAGGATCCGCTTGCCCTCGTCCACGTTCGTCCCTTCCAGGCGGACCACGACGGGAGTCGAGAGACCCATCTCCTTCACCGCGGCGACGACGCCCTTGCCGATGATGTCGCAGCGCATGATCCCGCCGAAGATGTTGATGAGGATCGCCTTGACATTCCGGTCGGAGAGGATGATGCGGAAGGCGTTCTTGACCTGCTCCTCGGAGGCGCCGCCGCCGACGTCGAGGAAGTTGGCCGGCTCGCCGCCGGCGAGCTTGACCAAGTCCATCGTCGCCATCGCCAGCCCCGCCCCGTTGACCATGCAGCCGACATTGCCGTCGAGCTTGATGTAGTTCAACCCGAACTTCGAGGCCTCGACTTCGAGCGGGTCCTCCTCGGCGAGGTCCCGCATCTCCTTGATGTCGGGGTGGCGGTAGAGCGCGTTGTCGTCGAAGTTCATCTTCGCGTCGAGCGCCAGGACGTCGCCGGACTTCGTCACGAGCAACGGGTTGATCTCGGCGAGCGACGCGTCGGACTCGACGTATGCCTTGAAAAGCGCCTGCATGAAGGCGACGCCCTTCCGGAAACTGTCCCCGGCGAGCCCTACCGCGAAGGCGAGCTTGCGGGCCTGGAACGGGAACATGCCCACGCCCGGATCGAGCGCTTCGCGGATGATCGCCGCCGGGTCCTTCGCGGCGACTTCCTCGATCTCCATTCCGCCGGACTTCGAGGCCATCATCGCGGGAAGGCCCCGCGCGCGGTCGAGCGTCACGCCGAGGTAGAGCTCCCGGGCGATGTCGAGCGCCTCCTCGATCAGAACCTTGCGGACGATCCGGCCGCCCGGCCCGGTCTGGGGAGTGACCAGCGTCATCCCGAGGATGGATTTGGCGAGATGGTAGGCCTCCTCCGGGTCCTTCGCGAGCTTGACGCCGCCTCCCTTGCCGCGGCCGCCCGCGTGGATCTGCGCCTTCACGACGCACCTCCCTCCAAGCCGGTGGGCGATCTCCCGAGCCTCGGCGGGGCTGTCGGTCACCTCTCCCCGCGGCACCGCGACGCCGTATCGAGCGAGTATGGATTTGGCCTGGTACTCGTGGACCTTCATGAAAGGCTCCGGATTATAGGCTCGCCTACATTCGAAAGGCGCGGATCCCGGAGAGCCCGATCCAGGAGAGCGCGAGGAAGACGAGAACGCAGGCCCAGCCCATCCGCCGGCGGGCGCGGGGAGCGACCGCCAGTCCCCAGACGAGCGAGAAACTCCAGATCCCGCTCGACAGGTGATACGTCGCCGACAGGATCCCCGCGACGTAGAAGGCGAAGATCCAGGGATTCGCGACCGCGGCCTGGACCTGGCGGAAGAGGTCCAGCTCCCGATGGTCCGTCAGCTGAACGAGCCGCGTCGTCCAGAGGTGGAACAGGACGAACGCGAAAACGACGGTCCCGGTAAGGCGCTGCAGGAAGAACATCCAGCGGCGGACGAACGGCCCCGCGGCGACGTCGGGCCGCGCCGTCGAGCTCACGAAGAGCCCGTAGACGCCGTGGTAGAGCAACGGAAGCAGGATCAGGAGGACCTCCATCGCCACCGCGAAGGGAAGATCCTGGAGCCGGCGGGCCATCTCGTTGTAGGCGCCGGCGCCGCGCGCCGCCGTGGAGTTCTCCCAGAGGTGAAAGGCGACGAAGACGCCGACCGGAACGACGCCGGTCAGCGAGTGGAGACGCCGCGGCCAGGACTGGCGTTGGACCGACAACGCCGGAGTCTAGACCTTGAGGATCTTGAAGAGCTCGCGGACGGCGCCGGCCGACTTCTCGAGAGCGGCCTTCTCCTCCGACGTCAGGGTGATCTCGATGACCTGCTCCGCCCCGCCCGCGCCGAGCTTGACGGGGACGCCGAGGTAGACGTCGTTCATTCCGTACTCGCCCTGGAGGTAAGCCGCGCAGGGCAGGATCTTCTTCTTGTCCCGGATGACCGCGTCCACCATCTCGACGGTCGCCGAGGCGGGCGCGTACCAGGCCGAGGTCTTCAACAGGTTGACGATCTCGATGCCCCCGTCGCGGGTGCGCTTGACGATCGCGTCGAGCTTCTCCTTCGGAAGCAGCTCGGTCACCGGCACCCCGCCGACCGTCGAGTAGCGCGGAAGTGGAACCATGGTATCGCCGTGCCCGCCGAGGACGAACGCCTGCGTGCTCTCGACGGACACGCCGAGCGCCTCGGCCAGGAACCAGCGCATGCGCGCGGAGTCGAGGACGCCCGCCATGCCGAAAACCCGCTCCCTCGGGAACCCGGAGACGCGCCGCGCGACCTCGCACATCGCGTCGAGCGGGTTGGAGACGACGATCAGGATCGCGTGCGGCGATCCCGGAAGGAGCTTGCGGACGACGTCGCCGACGATCCCCTCGTTGGTCGCGACGAGGTCGTCCCGACTCATCCCGGGCTTCCTGGGAACGCCGGCGGTGATGACGACCAGGTCGGAGCCGGCCGTCTCGTCGTAGGTGTTGGAGCCAACCATCCTCGCGTCGAACTTCTCGACCGGGGCCGACTCCATCATGTCGAGCGCCTTGCCCTGCGGAAGTCCCGGGATGATGTCCACCAGGACGACGTCGGCGATCTGCTTCTCGACGATGCGCTGCGCCACCGTGGCCCCGACGTTCCCCGCGCCGACAACCGTAACCTTCTGTTTCATGGTGCGCGGGATCTTACCCGAACGATTCGCGCGTCGAGGGATGCGGATTCATCATGGGACCGCTCTGCTAAGCTCCTGAGAGATTGACTCTCTCGAGTGGTTCGCTTCGATGACCGAAGAGCGTCCTCCGCGCACCGGGCTCGTCATCGGGCTCCTCCTGGTCGTCGTCCTCGTCGGTCTGGCCGTGTGGGCGCCCCGCTGGTGGGAGCGCCGGCTCTACCGCAAGACCGAGGCCCTGACGGGAGTCGGCGCGCCGGTCCTCTCCGGAGACGTCACCTCCGCTCGCCGCAGGATCGATCCGGGCACCACCGGAAACCAGGTCGTCGAGTCGCTGGGCAAGCCGTCCATCACCGTCGGCACGGAGGGGACCTCCACGCACGAGATCTGGACGTACTACTACGCCGACGGGACGATGACCATCAACCTCTCCGACGGGATCGTGAGAAGAGTCTCGCTGGACTATGGCCCTCCGAAGATCCCGACCTCGAGGCGGCCTTAAGAATTGGTCCTTCGGAGCCGAGCATGAATTCTCAGCCGGAGCCTTCCATACGGGTCATCATGATGCCCAAGGATACGAACGCTCACGGAACGATCTTCGGCGGCGTGATCCTCTCCTACATCGACCAGGCGGGCGCCGTCGAGGCGAAACGCAACGGCGCGTCTTTCATCGTGACCGTGGCGATGCGCGAGGTCGTCTTCCACGAGCCGGTCTACGTCGGAGACCTCGTCTCCTTCTACACGAGGGTAGTGAGCATCGGGACGACCTCGATCACGATCGGCGTGGAGGTCTACGCCCAGCGCGACGAAGGCGGGCGCGAGCGAGTCAAGGTCACCGCCGCCGAGGTCACGTTCGTGAATCTAGACAACGAGCGACGACCCAAGCCGATACCTCGCTAGACAAAGAAAAGGCCCCGATTGCTCGGGACCTTCTCGTTCAGACAGCCGGACGAGAGTCCGGCAATGAGTGCCGTTGGCTACTATATTACCACTCGGCCTCTTCTTCGGGGCTGCCGGACTCAGGGCTCCCCTCCTCCGCCTCTTCCGCCGCTTCGCGCGCGAGCCGTTCCGCCTCGCGCTCTTCCATCATTTCGTTCTCCGCTCCCCGCGTTTCCTCTTCGGCTCTCCATTCGGACTCGTGGGAGGCAACCGCCGCCGCGGCGGCGGCCGGTTTCGCCTTCGGTCGGGACGCGCGCTTTTTCGCGGGCTTCGAAGCCTTCTTCGGCGCCGCCTTGCGCGCCTTCTTCGCCGCCGCCTTCTTCCTCGGAGCGGCCTTCTTCCTGGGAGCGGCCCTCTTCGCGGCCCTCTTCTTCTTCGAGGCCTTCTTCGCGGAGGCCTTCGAGGTCTTGCGAGCCTTGCCGCGCGCGCGTTTCTTCGCTGCCTTCTTCTTAGCCACTCTTTGTTCCTCCCTCCTCGCCGGATAGCCGGGAGCCCGGATCATACAATTGCGCCCCGTGTCGAATCGAGATCAGCGCATCCGGATCGACGCGCGCCCCGAAGGGCTGACCATCGAGATCCGCCCCTTCGCCCGGACCCGCCGGGGCCGTGCCTGGCTCGCCGTGACCGCGGTCGTGGTCCTGGGAGCGGCGCTCTATGGCGGCGCGCACCTGGAGGAAGCGTGGGAGGCGGGGCTGAAGGCCGGCCGGTTTACCGACCTTCCCCTGCCGGTTTTGATCGCGCTGACGGTCACGGTCGCGATCTCGACCCCGCTCGCTTTCGTCGGCATCTCGGCCCTCGCCTTCGCGGAAGAGACGATCGCGGTCGGGCGCAACGAGGTCACGATCACCACGGCCGCGTTCGAGAAGGTCCGGGTCCGGCGGATCGCCAGGCCGGACCTGCGCTGCTGGAGGGAGACTTACCTGCCGCTGCCGCCCTGGTGGACATGGGCGGTCAAGAGGCTCGCCGCCCGGCTGGATGACCGCTTCGAGCCGCTCGCGGGGGCCGCGGGGCCTAAAGACAAGAGGCGCATAGGGATCGCCCTGGCCCGGGCGACGGGGGTTCCCCTTCTCGACGACTTCGGCCGGGCCATTCCCGCCTCTGGTACCATGGAAAAGTGACGATGACTTCGGCCGGGCGGCCGAGCCACTTAACCGACTCGCTCCTTTCGAGTTACGACATCCCGGACCCGGTGAGGCAGGGTATCGCGGAGGCCGGTTTCACGTTCGCCACCCCGATCCAGGCGAAGACCCTTCCCATCGCCCTGGCCGGCAAAGACGTGGCCGGCCAGGCCCAGACCGGGACCGGAAAGACCGCGGCGTTCCTGATCACGATCTTCACCCGGCTCCTGCGGACGCCCCGCCCTCGCCCGGGCAAGGGCCCGCGCGCGCTCGTCGTCGCCCCGACGCGGGAGCTCGCCATCCAGATCCGGGAGGACGCCGAGAAGCTCGCGCGGCACACAGGTCTGAACATCCTCGCGGTCTTCGGGGGGATGGACTACCGTCGGCAGCGCGATGCGCTCAAGGGAGCGCCCGACCTCTTGATCGGGACGCCCGGCCGGCTCATCGATTACGAGCGGCAGGGCGCGACGACGTTCCGGGACGTCGAGATCCTCGTCATCGACGAGGCCGACCGGATGTTCGACATGGGCTTCATCCGGGACCTGCGCAAGATCCTGCGGCGGTGCCCGCCGTACCACCGCCGCCAAACGATGCTCTTCTCGGCGACCCTCTCGTTCCGGGTCATGGAGCTCGCCTATGAGCACACCAACAACGCGGAAAAGGTCGAGGTCGAGCCGCAGAGAGTCGGGGCCCACGGGATCACCGAGGTGCTCTACCACGTCTCCTCGAGCGAGAAGTTCCACCTCCTCCTCGGCCTCCTCGAGAAGGAAGGCGGCCAGCGAGTCCTGATCTTCGTCAACCGCCGCTCGACGGCCGAGGCGCTGGTAAAGGGCCTGACGGCCGCCGGCTATCCGACGCGCGCTCTCGCGGGAAACGTCCCGCAGCAGAAGCGGCTCCGGATCCTGACGGAGTTCAAGGAGGGGCGCCTCGCGGTCCTCGTCGCGACCGACGTGGCCTCCCGCGGCCTCCACATCGAGGGCGTGTCGCACGTCATCAACTACGACCTGCCGCAGGATCCCGAGGACTACGTCCACCGCATCGGCCGGACGGGACGGGCGGGAGCCCAGGGGACCGCCGTGTCGCTCGCCTGCGACGACTACGTTTTCTCCCTCGACGCCATTCAGAAACTGATCGGCCGGGACATCCCCGTGCAATGGCCATCCGACGACCTGTTCCGCAGAGACGCCGCCGCGCCCAGGGCCCGTCCTCCTCGCCACATTCCCCACCGGAGAGAACAAACCGCCCGGGTCCGCATCCCGATCGCCGCGACTCCGTCCGACGACTCCGCCGACTACGGTCGAACCAAGCGAAAAAGCCGCAGGCGTTAAGGGGCCCTCAGGCCTTCGACCTGAGACCTTAGACGGACCTTGGACCTTGAACTTTAGGACCTTCGACCCTGGACCTTAGAGAGACCTTGGACTTTGGACCTTGGACCGTCTGCCTTCCTACTCAAGGGCAAGGGCACCGGTCTCCACCCAGTGTACGAGCTGCCGTCGAATCCGGAACGAGTCGGCCTTCAGCGCGCCCTCGCA
>Ga0126379_10000109_pt1 | contig 38550 bp, 17 predicted proteins | sample PanSoiMetPlot_24_FD_92640 | JGI IMG/M metagenome (GOLD analysis project Ga0126379, IMG submission 92640) | Tropical forest soil microbial communities from Panama - MetaG Plot_24 | ecosystem: Environmental > Terrestrial > Soil > Tropical forest > Bulk soil | place: Panama | collected 2016-02-17
AAGAGAGACGAAAGCGAGAAGCGTCAGCACCCACTTCTTAGAATTCATCATCTTCATGTTGATTCCACCAAGCTGCTCTCTTCCGCAGTCGTGTACGTTGCGACCGGCATTTCATTCACAGTCATGCGCCAAGATATACCCGATCCCCTTGATCTCGTCGTCAGTAGCATTCGCCATGTCAAATGCCTTGTCGTTGATCGCTGTCGTTAGGTCTCTCACTGTCTGATCGCTGAACTTTGCATCGTCGATGATCTTGAGGACAGAGGGCACTCGGTCCCCGTTTCCGGTATGTTCCATGACCTGTACGAGCCCATCCACTGCATCCTTCCCGGCAGCTTCTTCAACGAGAACGAGCCTGGTACGCGAAGCATCGGCCAGATCGACGATCCCGTCATAGGCTCTGAACGCGTTGGCGATGTCCAACCCTCCGTTGGTCAGCTGCAACCAGTTCTCCACGGTCTGCACCAAGATGCTTTCATTCGGCAGCTTACTGCTCACGAAAGTCAACAAACGCTCCAAGGCCGCCTCCTCCATCTGGGCTATGAACCTGGAGCCTGCCTGTGCAACCGCACCGAGCCAACTGAGCAGGTGGTCAGTGAGTCCGAGAGTACATATCGAGAGTATTTTTACCAGCAGCTTCGCCACCGGCGCCGTAAGAGTGTAAATTACCTTGCCCACCCCGCTCGCGACTGCATTAGCCCCATTCATGAAGAGCTGGACAAATCTCGCCATGAATTTGGCGACGTTCAAGAAGAACTGGGCTACCTGCGCCTCGGTGAGCCCCACATCGAAGATCGGACGGATAAAATCCGTGATGGCAATCACGAACTTGGCGCCGGTCACCGAAAGGTAAGTCGCCCATTTGGCTATTTGGCCCGAGTCAAGCACCGCGCGAGCGAGGGCAACTATTCCTTTGGTAATGGCCACTTGGAGGATGATGTATGCAATGATGCCTACAACAAAGCCCAATGGGTAACCGACGGCTCCGAAGACCTGGAAGATCAGACCGCTGTCTTTCGTTTGTATCGTGGCGTTGAGAAAGTCATTCCCCGCCTTCAAGAACTGCCAGAGACCGTTCGCACCTAGTTTCTTGACGCTGACGAAAAGATCATGCATCTGGTGGAACGCGTCTGTCAGGTTCCCAAAAAATGCTTTGAGGTCTGCGATGGTTTGACTGGCGTGGACCGGGAACGTAACGATATTCCAAATCAGCGACAAGTCGTTGGAAAGGCCAAAGTAGAATCCCTTAAGGATGCCCTTCGTCGTGCCCACGTCGAGCGCCAGCTGGGATTCGAATATGGCTAGCATCAAACGGAAGTCCATTCCCGCGTTCGCTGTGACACCTTGGTTCTGGGTCGAGGCCGCTCCCGTGGGATTGACCCCCTGATCGACCTGTGCCTCGAGATCAGCGAAGGCCTGGTTGGGAACAGTCCCGGCAAGCTTTTTCGCCAGGATCGTGCCGTCCTTCTCACTAACGACGGTGACATAAACGGAGGCAGCGCTGGACAGCATGGTTCCTATTTCATAGCCCTGCATGCGGACCGTGTTGGTTACGCCCAGCGGCTGCAAGAACTCATCGATCTTGCGAGTCACCCAGTCCCGCGTCGCGTCCGCGCTTCCATCCACAATGGGCGCTCCGGTGCCATCCGACGTCGTGAACCAAGTGTCACGATTGGGATAGGCATTGTTGATGTCCTGCGAGGAGATATGCAAATCCGGCGTTCCGCCCGGATTGCGATTCAGGTAGACGTTCACCGAGTACGTGTCAATCGGATTCCCGTTCTTATCCTTGAACATCTGCTGATCGGGCAAAGCGACCTGGATCCGAACCATACGGTCCAGCGGAGCAATGATGATCGGCACGCGAAGGAGAGGAACTCGAGTGGCTACCGTGGGAAGTTCCGCGCCGTTGGATTTGGCGTGTACGGTTGCCACATAGGAGGTGGCTTCAGCGACGTTCGATCCTCGCGGCCAGATGACCGAACCGGTGCCATTCGATACGGGGCCCGGCAAAGTCACGGCGCGACCGCCGTTTTCGACATCAATGTGGACCTCCGCCGTCTTGATCTGCGGATCCGGTGGAATGACTCCGTAGGTTATGGTCACGTCGCTGAAGATTTGGTCGGCGGCGGACACTTCAATGACCCTGGGATCGAAGGACTTCACAAAAGCCAGCGCCCCGAGAGCCGCGACATGGAGACCAGTACCGGAGAAACTCGTGGAGTACAGGAATCCGTTGACGGCTAGAGTGCCGCCGATACCATCGATCGCTCCCGCCAGGAACGGGTTCGCGGGATCGGTCAAATCAAAGATCTCGGTCTTCGTGCTTTCGCCGACCAGGGCAAAGTTGTCTTTCATCACCACGTCGTTGGGGAACGCGGAGAGTCCACGCAGGCTGAGAACTTTTGGTGTGGCGGGGGCGGTCATATCCACGACGGCCAAAACTAAGGACGTGGTTTGTGTGGGGTTAACGGGATCGGGCGCGACTCCACTTCCCACCGCTACCGCAATCGGGTGGGGCACGGGGTTGCCGTTGGTATCAGGAATGTTGATCTGACCCAGGGCCAGGGCCACTCCTCGATTCAGCCCGAAGTTACCTGACTGCAGCGATCCGGAATATAACAGGGCCGACGAGCTGGGTTGCGAGGGATCGGCCACGACGAACGAGACCTGATTCGGGGTTTGAGGTCCCGGCGCGGCGCCGGTCGCCACCACGAGCGTCTGCGTGGTTGGGTTTTGCGGATCTGACCCGGCAACGACGAAGTCACCTGCCTGAATTCCCAGCAGCATGACGTTCGGATTGCCGTTCTTCGTGGGGTCTTGAACCGGAATGGTATTCACGACCGCGTCATTCGCAAAGCCTTGCCCGTCGGTGGTGACGGGCCCAGCGAACGATCTGGGATCTGCGTTAACGGCGTTCTGGTATTCGTTGATCCCCTGCTGCATGTCCACCACGCTGATACCAAGCGGATAGGTGCTGGTGTATGCGAAGTTTCCGTGCAACGTCACGCGCAGAATTTGCCCAACGTTCACAGCGCTCGAAGTAACGCTGATACCGGCGACGCGATTGATCTGATCCGTGGTCACGTCATACAACCACAGGTTCGAAGGCATTGGGAACGTACTGGTGGCAAACCCTGAACCCACAGCGATCAAGGTGCCGTTCTTGATCACCTCTGCGTTCTGTTCTCCGGCGAGGTCCATCGGCCGGCCAGCAAAGGTGGTCGATGCGTCGGGCAGGAGGACAGGGTTCGTGGGATCCGACAGATCGTAGGTGTTCAACTGCGAGAAGACGTTAGGTTGAAGCACGGCCACGTACGCGCGGTTGCCGAAAACCACCGGCCGGGTCGAGCTGAAGGCGTCCGTTGTACTTCCTATGAGTGTTGGGCCGAAGGTGGTGAAGTCATAGGGTACCTGTGGCGGATTCTGGTCCTGAGGCTGGACCAAATGCAGTGCCGGTTTGGTTGGGTCGGCCACGTTGTCCAGGTCAACGACGTCTGACGTGATTTGCAATGTGTAGTGCGTCCCGTATTTCAGGTCAGACGGCTGAATGGTCATCGAGGCCACAGCATCGGTCGGGGATAGGTTCTGGATGACGGTCAGGCCATCTCGATAGTCGATGCCGCTTAACTTCAACGACGGAGGCGAACTGCCATCGTCGGGAACCAGGCTTACGTTGCCCGGCAAGTTGGTGACCGGTTCGCTGAATTGCACCAGGACAAAGGTGTTCACCGGTACGCCGATCGAGCCTGCTTGCGGCGTAACGCCGGCGATAATCGGCGCTGTCCCCACATTGATCTTATTGTTGCTGCTGCCCGCGGCGACGACGAAGAAGCTCTTGGAAGCGCTAATCGTCTTCAGGAACGGAGTGACGCTGGTGGCGCTAATGGTGTACACGCCCGGAGGACCCGGAGTGAACGGCTGGCTCAGCTCAAAGTCCAGTTGGTTGGGATCGCCGGGGACCGTCGATGAGTCGTTCTGAGTGGGATATGACGTGTTGTTGATTCTTACAGTCGGAGGATTAGAGATCTGCCCATTCGTCTTAAACGCGATCACCACCGGCGTCCCTGAGGCTACGACTCCGTTGACCGGTTGGCGCAGATGGGAATTCGGGTCTTCGACGAAGAAATTAATCCCTAGTTGGGGTGTTGGCGGAGGCGGTACAGGAGCCGGCACAACAATGTCAGCGAACGCAACGTTTCTATAGAACGGAAGCAACGGCCCGGCAAAGTCGTTGACCGTCTTGTCCGTGACAGCAACGGCTTCGATGGCATTCGCCGTTACGAATCCCCCTTTGCCGTCGGAAGCGCTTACAACGATGGTTCCGCCATGATAGTTCGGATCGGAAAACGTAAAGGTGCCGTCCGGCTGTGTGATTGCAACGGTCTGGTTGCTTCCCAGTGCGTGCGTCGAAGCGTCGACGTTGACAGTGACTCGGGCATTCGCTACGCCGGCAAAAACAATATCGCCCGTCCTGTTGATGGTTTCGTCGGGTAGCGTTCCTCCAGGCGGCACGGGATAACGGACGCGGCCGGTAATCGCTCCGCCTAGCGAGACGCCAGGCAGTATGTCGTTTGCCATCCATATGATGAAGGCAACAGCCTGCAATCCGAATTCAGCCGTCGGCGGAACACTGAAAGCTGTGTCTAATGCCTGACCCGTGAAGTCAGCCTGGGTCATGAGCATGTTGAAGCCAATCAGGCCTCGGAACGGGAACGAGGCTGTGACCACTTTGGCGGTTGCCCCTTGTCCTTCGGGTAACGCGTAGTCGATGTCTTCGAAGGCGACTTGGTTATTCGGTCCCTGCAGGCGACCGTAAACCTGGAAGAATGCACCCGCTGGGGCACCTGCGGGCCTCGGGAACGCCAGCTTGGCTTCTTTTTTGAACGTCACGGTTTTCGTGGACGTAATTTTTATGCCGCCGCCGAAATTGCCGCCGGGGACGTCAGGACGCTCCGGGAACGCGTCTGGCCCAAACGATTCAATCGTGAACACCGCTCCCTGATCCAGAGCGCCTGCAGGAATACGCAGTTCAACTCCACCAGGTCCCGCGACTGTTCCACCCCCGGGGCCAACGGCCACGGATCCGTCCGGCGCCACGAACTGGCTACGCGTGAAGCTCGTTGTCGCACCATTGGGATCGGTGACAGAGATTTGCAGGACATCATTGATGGTGCCGGGGAAATCACCCGACAACGAACCATCATTGAAAGCGGTGAGAGACAGAACCACCGCATTCGTTTGGTCAACGATCATCACCTTCGTTCCCGCAGACAGCGAACCTGCAGGCGCACTGACGTGAATGTTGCCGTCCTGGTCAGGGAAGCTGAACGTGATCTGGTTCGGATCGAAGTTGAGCGCTGCGGCAGCTTTGGTGGTGAAGGTGGACGTCGGAACGACAATCGCCCCACCCCCGCCGTCCGCCAGACCGCCTACTTGCACCGTGTACTGGGCGGCAGGATCGAGGTTATTGACCGGCGCAAAGGTGAGCACCGTGCCCGATACTGACAGCACAAACGGCTGCAGGGAAACCGGCGCACCGGGCGTTGAGGACGTGCCCTTGAATACTACGAGGTTGTTTTGGTTAATCGATGCCGGGTTTATGGTAACCGGCGCTGTAACGGTGATGATGGTGCTGGTGGGAACACCCAAGCTGCCGTCGGCGGGTGAAACCAAAGCGGTGTTGACCGAGCCTGCAAGCAGAATATCGATAGCTGCCGTCTGCCCCGCAGTCAACTGCACCGTTGCTGTGCCGGAAAGCAGAGTATTCAGAGCGTTGGCCCTCAGGTTGACCACGCCTGCCAGAGCGGGGACTATGTAGCGACCATCATTGCCGGTGATGCTTGTGATGGGGAGCGAATCAGTCTGCACCAGCGCCTGGACCGTCCCGGCGCTGGAGGACACTGTTCCCTGAACAAATCCGGAAGGACCGGAAATGTCGTAGAACACATACTCGCCGCCGCTGATGACTCCGGGCAGTCCTGGTGACGGAACAGAAGTAAGGCTGGCTCCGTTGATCTGGGCTACCGCTACAGCCACGATGTGCGGCACGCCGCTGATCCGCTGCACTTGAGTGAGGAGGAAAGTGTGTGTAGGATCTAAACCCGCAGCAGGAATCGAAAGCTGCGCCGGGGTATTTAGTCTCTCTCCAGAGAAGTCAACCAGAACCTCCTGCAAGGCGCTCAAGGTGGTCGACGTCGGCACAAAATCTTCGAGACCAATCGTCTGAACCGCAATCGCGGTGTCCTGGCTGAGTGCACCTCCGGGAACAGAGATGGTCGCAATTCCATCGCCCAGTGTGAGGGGGTCGTTTCCGCCCGGCTGGCCACGAACTCCTTCGCGTCCCGCGAGAATGTCAAGATGAACCTTACCGGTGAGAAGCTGGGTATTGGAATACTGATGCGACGGCGTCACCGGAAACAGGGCGCCCATCGTGGAGTTCGCCGGAGCCAGCGCGTTATAGAGGACGATGTCCTCGGAACGGGTCTGCTCGGAAACCACGTCGCCTGACGCAAGCGAAAACTTCTCGGAGACATTGGCCTGAATCACCGTGCCCGAGGGCACAAAGGTGGGTGATTGCACACCAAGCGTCGCCGTGGCGGTACCGCCACCTGGCGGCAACACGGCAGGATTCAGGCTGCCACCGCTGCTGGCGGCGGGATCGAGGGCTTGCACCGCAATTCCGGTCAACGCGGCGCCCACATTCGGGATGGTGATTGGCGGATTCGTCGTGTCGGGGACAACCAGCGCATACGCGCCTGTAGTGGGAACCGTGAAGCTTGCCGTGCCGCTTGCCGGTTGCAGATTGGGTGTCACCAGCGTCCAGGCGTGCAAAGATGGGTCGTAAGTCACCAGGTGTGCGACAACATTGGGCAAGCCGGAAATCGCAGTGGGAAGGTTGGTGGCCGCTGAAGAGGCGCGGAGATCAAATGCCGCCAGCGGTGACCATCCCAAGGGCAGCAGCCCGGGCAGGCCTTGCCCGGAAAGCTGAGTGAGTTGGAAATTGGTTCCGTCCGGCACGAACGCTGCGGGAACAGAGACCGAAATCGGTCCAGCCGTCAGCGTGCCTCCCTGTGAGCCCGCCGAGACTGCCGGCGCCAGGGGCGTGATGCGGGCATCGACGGCTACCGTACCGGCGCCCGGCTGCACGAAGATTTCCCTCTGCACTGTCGTACTACCGGGGTTCGTCGCCGAAAGAAACACGTGCGCATCGCTGGCCTGGAAGGAATAGCGTCCGCGATCGTCGGTCGTGTCCGTCTGACCGCTGGCTGAGATCACCTGGACACTCGCGCCCTGCACGGGGCTGCCAGTCGTGTCTGACAATACCTGGCCAACAATTACGCCGTCGGCAGCCACGCTCACGCCGCGCGAGGCAGTCTGCGAATTCCCTGCCTGATCGGTCGCGACCACGCTGACAGTGAGGGTGTCTCCTGCGTTGGCGCCGGCCGGGACCTGCAAATTGACTTGGTAGGGCGGAGTGGTAAAGGTCCCCAGCGATGCCCCGTTCACAGAGATCACGACTTGCGCCACGGTGAAGTTGTCGTTCACAGTGACGGTTACCTGCCCGCCGTGCAGTTGGGAGATGTGATCCGGCGTGGAGATCTGTACGATCGTGGGCGGCGTTTTGTCGATGCTAACGGTGATGGATCCCGTCGCCGTGTTTCCGGCGATGTCTGTGGCCTGCCCAGAAACGTTCTGGCTCTGGCCTTCGCTGGCCACCGTTTGTTGGCCGGAACAGCTTGCGACGCCCGACAGATTATCGACACAGCTGAAGTTAACCGTGACGTTGCTATTGTTCCACCCTGCGCCGTTGGGAGCAGGCGCAGCGGTGGCGGTGATGGTGGGCGGAGTCTTGTCGATGCTCAAGACGGTGCTTACAGGCGTCGTGTTCCCGGCCTGGTCTGTTGCCTGCGCAACGATATTCTGTTTTGCACCCTCAGTGGAAACAGTCGCGGGCGAAGGACACTGAACGATGCCGGACAGAGCGTCCGAACAGGTATAGGTCACGATAACATCGCTATTGTTCCATCCCGCTGCGTTAGGCGGCGGCGCAGCGTTTGCCGTGATCAGCGGCGGCGTCTTGTCGAGATTTACTGTAGCTGACGCTGTCGCTGTCTTGCCGGCCTGATCTGTCACCGTGCCGCTGACCTGCTGGTTCTTCCCTTCCGTGCTGATCGTCACCGGAGTCTGGCAACTCACAACGTCGGACGCGCTTGGAGAGCACTGGAAGCTGACCGTAACGTCGGAATTATTCCAGCCCCCCGCATTGGCTGCGGGGTTCAAACTCGCGGTAATCGTGGGAGCGCTTTTCTCGATGTTGAGAGTCACCGAAGCCGTGGCCTGGTTCCCAGCGGCGTCACTGACCGTGCCGGTAATAACCTGGGCCTTGCCTTCCGTGGTCACGACCTGCGGCGGTGGACACAGCACGATACCCGACGCATTGTCGGAGCACACGAAGGAGACGGTTACATCCGTGGTGTTCCATCCAGCGGCGTTGGGAGCAGGAGCCGAAGTGGCGGTAATGACCGGGCGAACAGTGTCAATCGTGAACCCCGTTGTGCCCGGGGACGACTGATTACCGGCAAGGTCTTTAATGCTGGCCGAGATCGTGTGAGACCCATCGAGCAGCGCTGCCGCTGGAGAACCGGTGGCCCCGGTGGCCGTCGCCGTGAACTCCGTTGTGTGATCCACGCCGTCGATGAGGACTTGCAACGTGGTTACATCGATCCCGCTCCCGGTGTCTGAATACGTAACGGAAATGCTGGGGTGATTATTGTTAGTGAAGGATGCTGCCAGTGGCGCGCTGATGCTGATCACGGGCGGAACGGTGTCCACCAGGAAGGACTGCGGCACGATGGGCGCACTGTTGCCGGCCAAGTCGACCACCGTGACCTCAACCTGATGGGTTCCATCAGGCAGAGCGTCGCTGGGCTGGAGCACTCCCGAAGCGCCCGTGGCGGTAACCGTGAAGCGGTTGGTGCGGTCGATTCCATCCACGCGCAGCGCAAACTTGCTGGTGTCGACTCCGCTCGAGTCATCTTGATAGACGACCGTGAACGTCGGGGTGGATGTATTCAGGAAAGCATTGGCCGCAGGCGTTTGAATGGTATAGGTCGGCGCAACTGTATCCAGCACGAATGCGGCATTGACGGGAGTCTGGTTCCCTGCTTTGTCTGCAACTGTCGCGCGAAGATGATAGGTCCCGGGCGTGAGCGGCGACGAAGCCGGAATGATCGCCGTGGCCTGCCCACCGCTGAATGTAAATAGTGAAGTGATCTCCGCTTCCGCGCCGGTTCCCTGCTGCAGGAAGATATGAATCGAACTCTGATCAACACCCGAGACAGAATCCGAATAGGCCAGCGTAATCGTCGGTTGAGGGTTGTTAATAAAGGTGCCATCCGCCGGGCTGGAGAACGCGGCAACCGGAGGCGTCACGTCCACAAGGAAAGACACCGACGGCTGCGCATTGTTACCTGCTTTGTCCGCCACGGTGACGGCAAACTGATGCGGGCCTTCACTCAGCCCGCTGCCAGCGCCAAGAGTACCTGTCGCGGAAGAGGAGCTGACGCCAAAACTCCCGGTAACGTCAACCCCATCGAGTGTTATGTGAACTGAAGTTGGGTCAATCCCGGAACCGGAGTCCGAGTATTGCACAAGCGCCCCGGGCGTTGTTGTATTCACGATGCCGGGAGGCGAGACAATCGTCACTTGCGGCTTGACGGTATCGATCAACACCTGGTTGGTGTCGTGGCCCGTGTTCCCCACTGTGCTGGCGATCTGCGCGAAGAAGGTGTGCGAGCCATCAGCCAGGGGAGACTGCAGGGTTGCTGAAGCGCTGGCCGCACCCACGATGAAGAGCCCTGTCACGTCTGTCCCGTCAACTGTCGCCTTGAACGTCCCAGTGTTGACGCCGCTGGCCGTCTCGCTGTATGTCACTTGGAACGGCGGTGTGGGGTTGTTCAAAATTGCGCTGGTGGCAGGCTGGATAATATGGACGTTGGGGAGCGAAGTGTCGACGCTGAAGGTTGAAGAAGCTGTGGTGGCGGGGTTGCCGGCTTTGTCCTTGATCGAAGCCGTAATCACGTGGCTCGCACCGTCGGACAACGTGACCGTTCCAGAGACGCTGGTCAGCGCCGGCGTCACAGCCAGCGGACTGCCGTCGACGGTTACAACCAGGGTGCTAGGGTCAATTGCCTGGTCGTCACTGTATTGGACCAAGTATTCAACGCTCGAAGATCCATGATTGGACCCCGTGGCGGGGTGGACAATGTTGATCACCGGCGGCGTGGTGTCAACGTTGAACACAAGAGAAGTTGTGGTTTGATTCCCTGCCTGGTCGCTGATCGAGGCGACAATCGTATTTCCGCCTTGCGATAAGGGGGGCGCCGTGCCGCTCGCTCCGGTCGCTGTCTTGTTGAAGGCCGCGGTGATGTCGGCGCCGTTGTCGGTTACCTTGAGCGATGCAAGATTTAGACCCAAGGCGCTGCTGTAGGCCAAGACAATTTGCGGCGTAGTGCTATTCAAGTAGCTGCCGGCAGCCGGCTGCAGAATCTGCAATACCGGCGCCGCGGTATTCACTTGGAATTGCTCGCTTGCCTGTCCCAAGTTTTCTGCATTGTCCTGGATCGACGCGGTAATTGTGTGCACGCCGGGGGCCAACGCCAGCGATGGCGGCAAATCGGCTGTCGCTTCATCGGCTCGCCGCGTGAAAAGACTGGTCCTGTCCACTCCGTCGAGCATGACCTGCAAGGTCGTAGTGTTCACGCCCGAGGCAACAGTCTCACCGGCTCCTACCAAATCCTGATAGCGAATATCGAGGTGCGGTTGCGGCGTATTGATGGCCGAGGCCGGCGAGACAATGGTGACCACTGGCGGCGTGTGGTCCAAGCTCTTGCCTAGCACGTTGATCGTAAGGAACGATCCTGGCTTGCTGTCCAGGTCCACCTGAAGCGTTGACTGTGCAGTCAATTGGATTGCGCAATCGATGCTGGCGACTTTCTGATTGAATACGGACTCGCCGATAATCGTGACGCCATTGATGCGGATGCCGGCGGAGGAGACACGATGGTTCCCGCTGGTGTCTCCGTTCACCACGTGCAGGAAGAAAGGCTGAGTGTCCCACGCCGGCACGGTAATCGTGGAAGTAAAGTCGTCGGTCGCTCCCGTTGTGCGCGTGTATGTTTGGGGCCCGAAGATGGTCACGCCCGTCGGCACAATCGGCGTGGGCGGGCCGTGAGAGTCATCGTCACTTCCGTACCTGTAGTTGTGGTGCTGGTAGCTGCGGTGCTCATCGCGCCGCTGGTCTTGGTCTTCGCCATCGTCTCCCGAAGGCTGCGTCGAGTGGACCGTGCAGTTAGTGGGCGCCTGGTTGTCGTCAGCGTGGCTGACGGCGTTCAGTTCCGCGAAATTAGTAAAGATGGTCGGATGGAATCGGCCGTGCGTCGCACCGGAGGCCGCATAGGTATTGCCGGTGGCAGCACGTGCCATCGCTTCAATAGATTTTCGGGGAGAGCTCCAATCGACCCACTTGACCGGCCGGCCCACGGACAGCCCCTCGACAGGCAAAGCGAGCGACCACAAGGAGGTGGCGAAAAAGCTATAGGCCATCACGAGCGCGATGATCTTCCTGGTGAATGCACCTATAGTCGTTTTTGGCACGCTTAGCATTTTAGAAACAGGTCTTCCGTCCTAGAGACTTCAACTTCGATCCGCTCGCTTCCGCAGACTGCTCCATGAAACAATTCCTGGTCCCTCAGTTCGTGATATTGATGGCCCACACACCACCGTTCAACGGGGTACTCACTATGAGCGAACCGTCCGGCCTCGCCCCGGTGATCTGAATGTTGGCGACACCCACGCCCGCGGACGTCGGCGAATAGGTCACCGTAACGGTCCCGTTTTGAACGACAAACACTTTCAACGCGGCGTTGAAAGGTGACACACCGCCGTCAACGATCGTGCCGCCCGTCGATCCCACAACACAGCATCCGGGGATGGAGAAAACTGAATTTGCGGCTGTGACGATTACCAGGGTGCCGTCAGGCACCAGGTTGCCAGCGCTGTCCTTGATTCCGGAGAAAGTAACCGTCGCCGAACCGCCGCTCTTCGACAAGGTTGCAGGGCCGCTCCCTGTAGCCGAACTAATGCCACGCAGCTGGATGCTGGCATCTGCGAATTGCGCAGTCGTAGGAATCGAGCCGTCACTGGCCGCAGGGGCGAGCTGCACATTCACGGTCTGTGTCTGGCCGATGGTGCTTGCTAGCCCAGTGTCCGCGTAGGTCGCCAGAATCTGCCCTCCAGCGATCGAAAACAGGTCGAAGTTCCCGTTGCTGGGGGATGGAGTGCCGTCACCGGCGGTTGTTCCCGCTGACAGAATCTGGCCGCCGGCACTGCCGATGTTACAGCATCCAGGAATAAAGGTTGCGCCGTTGACGACCGAGATTCCGATTCTGGACCCGTCCGGTATGGGCGTAACTCCATCGGCGGCTTTCAGGTTGGTGATGGTAATCGCCGAGGTGTGGGTGCCGCCATCGGAGAAGACATTGGCGGGGTTCACACTGATCGTCGCGCTGCCCGGGGCAACCAGCTTGATGGATCCTGAAGCCACATTCGCTGTGCTCACCAGTCCGTCGGCGGAGTTGGCCTCCGCAATCTGCACATTGGCGGTCTGTGTGCCGCTGGAAACCAAAACACCTTGTGAGGAGTACTCGAAGACGACTTGCCCGTTCGTGACAGGGAAGACCTTAAAGTTGGTGTTCGAGACTACCGTGGTGCCGCCTTCAATCACGCCTCCGAATGAGCCGATATTGCAACAACCAGGAATGAATGTGGCACCGTTGACAGCGCTCACAGCGATATTGGTTCCATCCGGCACCGGGTTACCCAACGAGTCCTTGAGGTTGGAAACGGTCACCGTGCTGCGATGGTCGCCGCCGTCGGCAAAGAGCACGCTGGGCGAGGCGGTGACGGTGGCCGAGGTCAGCCCTACGATGCTGATTCCAACCGTGCTGATGTTGGCGGTGGTGGGAACGGTATTGTCGGCCTTGGCTTCCGCCAACTGCACGTTGGCGGTTTGCACCTGGCCAGGCGTGGAAGCTACATTCTGGTCGCTGTAGGTCACGGTGATGCCCCCGTTCACGACCGTGTGCACTTGGAAACGACCGTCATTGGTCGCAGTTGTTCCAGAGAGTATCTGCCCGCCTACGGATCCGATGTTGCAGCAAGCTGGAATGAATGTAGCCCCGCTTGCTGCGCTCACCGCGACTTTGCTTCCATCCGGCAGAGTATTGCCGAAAGCGTCGATAATCGGCTTGAACGTAACTGTCGATGTATGAATTCCACCGTCTCCCAGCAGCGAAGGCGGTTGCGCATTCCCAACGGCGTTCGAAGGTGGCACCAGCGTGATTCCCAGCAGCTTGAGGAGATGGTCGTCGATGATATTTCCGTTCGGAGCGCCCATCGCAAGCTGAATGTTGGCAACGACGGTGGAGCCGGGGTTCGCCGAGCTTACGCCGTCCGTCGTGTAGGTCGCCGCCGCCTGGCTTGAAGCCAGAGTGAAGTAACGGAGCTGGCCGTTGTTCGGCGAAGGCAGGCCATCCACAATGGTGCCGCCTGCGGATCCGATCCTGCAGCATGCCGGGATGAAGGTGGCGCCGGTGGCCGCTGAGACCAGGACCGTGGAACCATCCGGGGCAAGGTTCCCGCGCGCATCATGAAGATGGTGAATATCAATGGTCACCGGGATGCTTGGCGACACTAGGGGAACGGAGCTGCGATCGGCGCTGATCTCCGCGTCGGCCGCCCCAACCAGCGTGATGGTTCCGGAACCGATAAGCACGCCGTTGGTGCTGTTGTCGGCGTTCGCGGCCATCACCGTGATCACGGCCGCAGCCGTCTGGTCGGTCCCCATGCTGACCCCGGAATCGGTGTAATCGAACGCGAAAGAGCCGCCGGTTGTGGTAAACACGCTATACTGCGCTCCGCTTGGGGAAGCCGTTCCACCCAGGATGGTGCCGCCTGCAGATCCGATACGACAGCAAGCCGGGATAAATGCCGCGCCGCTCGCGGCTGAGACCGCGATCAGCGTGCCATCGGGCACCGGGTTCAGGAGATTGTCACGCACCTGCACGACTACGTGGCTGCGATGATCGCCGGTATCGGCATAAAGCGAGGCCGGAGAAGTACCGACAATTGCCGGGTCGTTCGCCGCGTGCAAATTGATGTCCTGGGTGGCTGCTACTTCGGTGCCTAAGACATTTCCTGACGAATCAGCGCCCACCATTTGCACCACAGCGATGCTTCCGGTCAAAGCCGAAGGACTGACCGGCTGACCCGAATACGTAGCCGTGACGGACCCTCCGGAAATGGTGAAGACCTTGAAATTCGCGTTGTTGGCGGACGGCGTGCCATCCACAATGGTTCCACCGGCTGATGGGATGCTATCGCCGAACCCGTTCTTGGTCGCGCCGTTAGCAACGCTCAGGCCTATCTTGCTTCCGTCCGGAAGCAGCGTGCCGTCGACGTCGCGGACATTCGTGATGGTGAGGCTCGCGGTGCCTGAAGAGGTCGGGGAGGAAATCACCATCGACGGACTGGCGACGATGTTGGCCGAATGCGCTACCAGGGGGTGATCTTCAGGAGCTACGAAGACAAAGCTGCCCACGAAGTGCGAACCATCGGTGAATGAGGCCGTCACCGTGTACGTATTGCCGGGGACCATAAAGCCGCTGTCCGAGGTAATCAGCGTCAAGGTGGCACCGGAGGTAAGGGTCAGCGAGATGCTTCCGTCGGAATGGTTCAAGAACGGCGCCGCTACATCGGTCGAAACGCCTACGGGCACTGTGCCAGCCGCCGCGCTGTGGGTCGTGGAACCATTCGAGAGGTCGATCCGCGAAAGGGTGCGCGTCACGCCATCACCGATCGAGAGCGACATTGTGAAGACAGCATCGAGGTTGCCGTCAGGCGTCAACGTGCCGGCCGCCGTGCCCACACGGTCCACCAGATCTCCTGCGAAAGTGAGCGAGGTGTTGCCGGTAGCCGGCGGCACCGACGGCGTCTGACGCACCGTGATGAGCACGGCATTGCTGTGGTTTCCAGCAGGGTCCGTTGCCGTCAACGACAACGTGTCATCCACGCTGGCGGCAACGTTGGTGCTGAAGGTACCGTCATTTGCCACCGACACGGTGGCTTGCGCAGCGTGAGTAAGGTTAGTGATCGCCAGAGTATCGAAGGCCTCCACTGATCCAACCAGCCCATGTACCTGCGAGAAGCCCGCGACCGGCGGCTCGGCGTTGATCAGATTGACATTCGGCGCCGCCGGCGGCGTACGGTCTACGACGATGGGCAGAGTGGCGGACGCCGAGTTTCCGGCGAAGTCGGTTGCCGTCGCGGTCACCGTCTGCGTTCCATCGGTGAGCCCCGACACCGAGAAGGTGGCGCTATACGGCGCCACCGTGGCACTGGCCTGCTGCCCGGCGAAGGAGAAATCGATCCGCTGCACCGACTTGTCGGCAGTGGCGGTTACGGTGAACTGGTTGTTGAACGAGCTGCCCGCAGCGGGCGCAGTAAACGAAACCGTAAGGTGAACGTTGTTAACCACAACCGCAACAGCAGAGCCAGGCTGTCCAACATTCCCGGCCGCATCCGTAGCCCTCGCGCTCAAGTTGTGGTTGCCGTCCACCAGCGCTGGCGTATTCAGCGACAGCTGGAACGGCGGTGAGGTGCGGACGAAGAAATTGCCATCCACCAACAGGTCAATGAAAGCCACACCTGAGGTTGCGTCGGTGGCGCTGAACGAAAGCGGAACGACACCCGTGAGGATCTGCCCCGCTGTGACTCCTGAAACCGTAGCGGGTGACGGCGGCTGCGTATCAACGGTGAAGCTTCCGCTGGCCGCGCCGACATTGCCCACGCGATCCGCAACCGTAGCCGTCACTGTATGCACTCCGTCGGCCAAGTTGGCTGGCGGCGTGAAGCTCAGTGTTCCGGTGGCGACGGGCTGGCCGTCAAGGCTAACCGCCGCCGTAGAGAATTCCACGCCCGTCAGCGCATCGGTTGCGCTGAAAGAGATCCCGGGACGCGCCGTGTTCACAAAGCTTCCGTTCGCCGGCGACCCCAGTTGCACCACAGGAGGAACGGTGTCGACCGTGGATAAGGTTGAGACGAACGCCGTAGTCTGCACATTTCCACCGGAGTCGGCGGCTCCGTTGACTGTGACCGTGAACGAAGTGTTGTTGGGCAAGGCGGCCGCGGGAGTGAAGACCGCCTGCTGCGGGTTAACCAGAGACGTGGTTCCGGCTACCGGTCCAGAGGAGCTGGAAAGAACAATGAGGTTTGCAAGATTCGTGCTCGCGGCCAACGACTCGCTGAAGTTCACCGTGATCTGCGCCGTACTCGAAACTTGGATCGCATTGTTCGCCGGCACGATGGAAGTCACACCGGGAGGTCCGGTGACAAACGTTGAGGTGGCCGGCTGCAACGGATGGCGTCCAAGCGTATCGCTCACATCCGTGGTCACGTTCACCGTGATCTGAGCGCTCGCCGGCAATCCGCCGCTGAAGGTTGCTACCTTGCCATCCGGCGAGAGGCTGCTCGTCAGCGATACGCCGCCATGGTTCGAGCTGAACTGGATTCCGTTTACCGACTGCAACGGATTCGAGAACGTGATCACGATGGACTGCGCCGGACTCACGGCCGACGAGCCATCGGCGGGCGCGATCGAAAGCACCGACATGGGCGTGTCGTTCAGAATGATCGTCTTCAGATCGACCACGTCGCCGCCGCCGGTAATGCTCTGGCCCTGAATCAGCGCCTGTCCGGTGCTGATGGGATCGTTGATTCTTAGTGTGAACGCGCCGAGCGGGATGCCGCTGGCGGTAAACGAACCATCGGTTTGGGCTTGGACCACAACCGAGGCCCCATTGCCGATCGACACAGTCACGCTCGCGCCGGCTGCAGGAGTAACGCCATCGGAGCGGAGGACCACGCCGGTGACCGAACCGGTCGGCGCCAGCTGCACCACTATGTCAGTGTTCGCATTCGGCGTAACTTTCGAGAACGTCGTTCCCAGCGTGGTGATCGAACCGGAAGTCACGCTCAGGGTGGCGGTAAAGTTGCCGGCCAACACCTGGGGTAAAGAGAACCTGCCGTCGCTGTTGGTGTCGATGGCAAAGGTATAAGGGAAGGCTCCGGTTCCGGTAATGGTGACATGTCCGGCGACGAGGTTACCCAGACTGTCCTCGGTTTGCCCGCTGATGGAACCCACACCGTTGAGGTGTATGGTGGACTGAACGGTTGAGCCACCAACCACGTCGGCGACGGCCTGGCCCACGTCAATGCTGCCGAGCACCGTCGCATTCAACGTCGCCAGCCCTTCAGGAACAAGGGAGAACACAAAGTTTCCTGACGGATCAGTGCTTACCTTTTCCGTGCCGCCTCCAGGGCCGCCGACAGTAACAGTCACGAGTACGCCCGGCGCCGGAGTACCATCGGCTTGGACTACCTGTCCAGTGATGGCGCCCGAGCCGCGCAGAGCAACCTCCAACTCAAGCAGTGCCCCTTCTCCTGCCAGGGTTCCCGAGTTGGTTCCCAGCAGGAAGCCATTCTGCATGCTGGCGTTGACGACGACATGGCCGGCAGGCACTCCGGATACCAGATAGAGTCCTTGCGCGTCAGAAGTCGTGGCGGCGTGGTAACTGCCGGAGAAGATGTCAACATTGGCGCCGGGCTGGGGAACTCCGTTGCTCGTTACGTGTCCTTGCACGGTCCCCAAGGCCTGAGCTGTGACATCGAGCACGAGGACCTGGCCATCATGATCAATGGTTCCGGCGGCAATGCCGGTGCGTGCCGTTACAGGATCCTGCGCCTGTAAGGTCACCGGTCCAGCAGGCACAAACGTAAAGCTGAACGAACCCGGATCCGCGCCGCCGTCCGTTGTCACCTGTCCGATCTGGCGTCCGCTGGCGAACAAACTCACACTGCCGAACGGAATAGGCGTACCATTCTGATCGGGCATTTTGAAATGGCCCTGGACAGTTCCAGTGCTGGTAAGCTGAACCGTGGCGTTCACGATGGCTCCCGGACCGGGAAGCGCGCCTGAAGCTCTTCCGCCGCGGCCTACGTTATCTGACACCGTCACCGCGAATGGCCCTTCAAAGACCTGTTCGAAAGTCACCTGTCCCTGGTTCCCCGGTTGGATCGCGTTCTCCTGCTCGTTGAAAGGAAACTCGTTCTCGTTGAGTTTCACGAACGCGTTGTCCACCGGCTTGTTCGATCCATCTACCACCTGCACGACCACCGTTCCCCGGCCCTTAAGGCGGTAGTTGTGGGTCATATCCTGAGCGGCGCGCAGGAAAACGCTGTCCCGCACGGTTCCACCCGTCACCGGGTCGCTCACGGTTACGGTGTACCCACCCTCGGGGAAGATCTTTGCGAACTTGAAATTGCCGTTGGCGTCCGTGCTCACGGTTACATCGGGCAGGGCGCCGTTCGCGGTCACTTGCACGCCTGCGCCCGCCGGAGTGACGCCATCAGGGAGGAAAACTGTTCCTGAGAAGACGCCTGCTGTGGTGTTAAGGAGTTTGAGAACGAAGTTGGCTGTCTGGTGCGAAGCCAGGTTCCCTTGTGCGCCCACTTGTCGGTTGAAGAACGTCTGGGAAGCCGTGAGCCCGATCCGGCCCGCTTTGACGCCGGTGAAATTAAAGCTGCCGCTGGTATCTGTCGACAACTGTTGAGCCAGGCCCGGTATCAAGCTGCAGGTTTCCAAATCAAAGACATTCGCCGTAAGGGCGACATTGGCTCCAAATGAAGGATTGCCGTCGGGATCGAGCACGGATCCTGTGACCGTGCCGCTCCCGTGGAAGCGCAGAGTGCCAAAACCAACGACGCCATCGCCGGTGATCGAAGCGCTTCCATCAGCTATGTCACCCGTGCTGGACACCGCTTTCACCGTGACCGATCCCACAGGCATATTGGTGAACCGCACCACTCCGTCCGTTCCCGTCAACACCGGAGGCGCGGACACCGTCACCGATCCGTCGGGGTTGACTTGAGTCTTGACCGGATTGCATCCGCAGGCGGCAGAACAACCGTTCATCAAAGCTACGGCTTGCCCTGCGACGGGCTTGCCGTCAGCGTCAAGGACAGTAAATTGCGCCGTTCCCAGTCCTGAGAGCGTAATGGTGATGCCACCGACCACCTGCCCGGGCTGCGTGGCCAGCACAGAGGCTGAGCCAAAGCGCAAACCGTCCGTCGTCTGAGCTTGAATGGCCTGGCTGTTGGGGCGTACAGGGAGACCAGGCAGCGTGAATGTTCCGTCAGCATTCGTCAGCACACCACCACTCGGCCCGCTGACAATCACGCCTCCTGCCGGAGTGTGGGCAGCGTCCGGTAGAACCACAGTTCCCTGTACCGTGGCCAACTTCTGATCGTCGATGTTCACGGTTATGTTGGCCCCAGTAAAGGGCGTTCCGGCAACGGCAAATCCGGTTGAAGAGCCGAAATCCCGGGCGGTGAGTTGTACGGAAACCGTGAAGGCGCCTTCGGGCACGGCTGTGAAAACAAACTTACCCGAGCCGTCGGTATTCACGACAGCCACGGGTGTAGGTGGAACGTGGTCATTCAGACTGTAAACCACGGGCCAGTTCGGGACCGGCGTAGGCGGCCCTCCATTGATCTGCTCTTGCAACACACCGGAAACTGACGTGCCGCCGCTATCAAGCGTTACATTGACTGTCGCCGTCGTTCCTGCCCGGAGAATCGTACCCGCGCTGTGCCCCAGCGTGTTTCCGCGACCGGCCTGTACTGTCACTGGCCCGACTGTGATTCCGGAGACAGAGTATTGACCGTTGCCGTCGGCTGTCGCCAGAGCTCCCACCTGGGGATCCGTCACGCTCTGTACCGCAACCTTGGCTCCAGGAACAGGAGCCCCGGTCAGGTCCGTGACTGCGCCGGCTACGCTGCCACGTCCGAACAGCGCTAAGTCCAGGATGATCTGCTCGCCGCCGAAACGGACAAAGTTGCTTCCCGTTCTGACATCGCCGGTATTGGGATCCTGGGTCGAAATTCGGAATGGGCGCGCGCACGGGTCTTGGGTTACATAACGAACCTGGTAATGTCCCTGACCATCCACTGCGATGTTGGAAATACCTGAAGGTACTGAGTCGGAGTTGCAATGATCATCTGGGTCGTACGCGCTGTAGGTAACGACCGCGCCGCCCACAGGAGTACCATCAGCATTCAACACCCGTCCCGAGACCACCGCGCCTGGGTTTTGGAGCCTGGACTGCAGGGGCTTGGTGGCGCTCGGACCTATGACGCCTCTGGAATCCGCGATGCCGCTCACGGACACCGAGGTCGGTACGTACGGCCCTTCCGGCTGTTGCAGGTTGGCAATCACGATCCGGCCCGAGAGTTGCGCACTGGCCTGCTGCACCGCATTGGACAGAATCTGGTAGTTGCCGGTCTGCTTGGCGCTGTTGCCATCCACGGCCCGGTCAAAAAGTACGGCCATGTGAATGCCCAACGCGCTTGCGCCCTGCAACGTCGTCCCATCGATGACGTTGGCGCTCAAAAGCTGCGGCCCTGAGGGCGCTATGACGCTGGTGTTAAGCGGCACCTGCGTTGCAAATGATCCGTCGCCGGCTGTGTCCTGCTCCAGCACGAGCCGGTCAGGCTGAGAAATGTCCATGACGATGCGGGATTGCAAACCTTGCGAAACAGAAACTCCGGAGATCTCTCCGCGGATAACGTTTCCGTCGGAATGCGGCATGGTGACCGCCAGGTCGACGGTGCCGCTGCCGGTGCCGGTCAGGAGCAAGGTATAAGGGGACGAGCCCGGTGCAGTCAGCAGACCCAGGACCGGGGATGCGTCGCCCGAACCAAGGGGCGCCTCAGTAAAGCCGGGGACGTCGTTCGAGAACTGGGCCGATCCCAGGTTCCGAGCGACGTTTCCGCTACCATCGGTGAGGCTGAAGGCAACCGGAGGCGCAACCGATCCACTCGTGAGCGCAAACGAGATAAAGTTCGCTCCCGAGGCAAACACGTTGGAAAGGTTCTTCTGGAAGCCCAGCACTCCGGTGGAGGCAATCGGCGGAGCCAGAGCAGCGCCCACGGCGCGCTCGAAGTCCTGGCCAGCGTCAGTGGTTCTCAGGAGTTGGTCAAACCCGGGATCCAAGGGGTTGCCGCCGTAGAAATCAGCCAGCAGATCGCGCAATGCGGCGTCCAGCGATTCTCCCAGCTGAACTCGTAAGCCGGCTTCCGCCAGGGCCAGCGCCTTCTGCGTGACCACAGCTTTGCTGGTGCGGATGACGTTGGGAGGCAGAGTACCGGTGGACGCATTGGCGATGCTCCAGCCTTCTCCAAGAACCCGCATCGCCGCATCCACGACGGATTCGGGCAAGCTGTCCACCGAGGCGGGCAACACCAGAGTGTCTGGCGACAGCGGAACGTTGCGCTCGCCGACCCCCAATGTGAACTTGAGTTCCCCGGTGGTGCCATCCGTTGTGTCGAAATGCAGATAGGTAGCGGAAACCTGGCCTGTGCGCTGGCTCTGAAATACGTAAGTAAGTATCTTGGACCCGCCGCCAACCAGGGTTGGGATGGTCTGGCTTTGATCGCTCAGCAGTTGAACGCCGCTCATCTGCGCTTTGTCGAGCGTCACCGTCAAAAGATTCGCGGTCGATTGGCTGATGTTCTTGACGGTAATGAAAACCTTGAACTGTTCTCCATTGCGCACAATCGCGGGAACGGCAAACGTCATGTCAAAGAACGGATTGCGCACCAGCACACCACCCTGGGCCTGTCCGGTTACACTTACCGGACCAGTCACCAATCCGTTGAGCGTGCCCTTGATGTCGAAGCTGATAGGATGAAACCCTTCTTTGTCTCCGCGAATGACGAACTCGGTTTCTCCCTGGTCCCCGGGATTCAAGGCAGACACATCATCGGCAGTCCCCAATTGACCGTCCGGGCCGGCTCCCATCACCGGCTTCGTGGCCGGCTCAGGACCGCTCTGCAGGGTGGGCAGACTCAGTGGATCGTCGGAAGTGCCGAGCACTCCATCGTCGCCTGGAGGAAGGTTGATGGTCGCGTTGATGTCATGAACAATCAGCCCCGTGCCTCCTGGCGCCCCGTTGGCCACCAGGAGCTTGGCTGAGAAAAACTGCTTGAGGAAACCGACGTTGCCCGGAATCACCAGCACGCTGGGGATCTTTACCTGGGCTGGTGAACCGTCCGGCAGTTTCAGGTCGTTCGGCAAAACCTGATTGCCATCGGCGCCCACCACGTTGAGCATCACCGGCACAATCGTAGGAATGGGCACGGAGTCTCGGCTGGGAGGTGATGGCGGTATCAAGGGTGTCGGTACGGGAACTCCCTGGCGATCGAACACTACCGGGAAGGAGATGGTGGTGGCATTCGATTGCAGCGCCAAACCGATGGTGAATTGAAAGCCGATAAAGTCGTTGCTGGTAAGAACCACGCCCGCGGCTTTGATCTCATCCAGCGTCAGCGGCCGAGTCTCGACAGAGGTAATCAGCACCTGGTCGATGACTTTGACCGGTATGCTTGAAGGGGTAACGTCGAGAGCCGGCGTCCCGTTAGCCAGAATCTTCAAATTGCTGAGCGTGTAGTCACCCGCTTGCGTCAACGCAGGAATGGGTAAGATCAGCGGGTCGACAATTGGGCCTCCGGCCACAGGAAGAGAAATCGCGCCGCCCAAGCCGGGACCGGAAAGCTCTCCCGTTACCTGGATTGCACCACCCAGGAAGCGGGCCGCATCAGCGGAGCTCAACGGGCCTGAGGCTGTGTTGACAACGATCTGAACACCCGCGGGAGTGTTCTTGGGTATCGTAGGGTTCGCGGGCTGAACGGTGGCTGAGATTCCTTGAATCTGGAGTTCGAGCTCTCCGATTTTTCGCAGCTGCGAAAAAGCGGAGGTGCCTAGCAGCACCACGAATAATGACACGAGAGCCCGAGAGCGCACTCCTATCCTCCACAGACTTCTGCCAAGGGTAGCCTTAGCGAACCCGTTTCAACCTACAAGAGACGTTCAGGAGACTTTGATCCCAACCCGATGAAGCTTTGAAAAAACTATAGTTCGGGCATTCTACTGGAGAACTTGTAGTTGTCAACTATTAAAATTTAATTTTGGTGTAGTTCGAATAGATCAGCCTAGTCCATCATCTAGTCACTTGGAAGTTTCGCCGGCGCCGGCTTAGCCTGTGGAAATCTGAACCTAAATCTCATAGGAAAGTTATTAAGTAGCAGATATTTGCCGGACGATCAAAGCCTTGGAAGACTGGAACTTGGCTGCTCCTGTGGTTCAGGGGATAACAACAGGAGCAGCCTTGTGCAAAGTTTTGCACCTTTCTATCCAGGGGCACTGCCCAAATGCTCAACACCAATTTTCGATGTCGTAACACAGCGCAAACATTGTCGGAGTACGGGCAATCTGTAAGCTACGGATTCAACAAGCCGGACGATTTCTATCAAACCAATCAAATCGGGCGAGCGTATTGCAAAAGCAGGAATCGGCCCGCGTCGCTGTCGATCTTTTTTTGCAGGTATTACAACCAGAGCTGATACACCCCACGGGGTGCAGCGACCTACCTCTCGAGGAGCGTGGCAATTCATCCCACTGGCTCTCTCTTTGGTTCTTGCCGGGTGCGACGGATACGTGGCCGTGAGGGGCGTGGTTCGTAACACGCATGGCGAGCCTGTCGTCGCTGCAAAGGTTCACGTGACGGACATGGGCCAGTATTGGTATGCGGACTCGGATGCAAATGGGTGCTTCACCGCCAGTGGGACCACTACCCCTACGCACTCAAAGGAACCTTTGACAGTCGTGGCCCCCGGCTATAAGAAAGCATCCGCCAAGGTGCGAACCGCCAATACCCAGAATCACGTGATTGTAACTTTAGTTCCTTCCCATTCTCAGGGCGCAAGTCGGATTCAGGTACTAACTCCCCAGAATGACAAGGACCTGCAGCCTTGCAATTCATCAGATGGTCTGCGCTTCCAAAAGCAAAACTAAATGTCGTAGTACAACGCAAATTCATAGGGATGTGGCCGCAGACGCATGGCGTCCACTTCCTTGGCCCGCTTGTACTCGATGTAGGTCGTCAACAAGTCCTCAGTGAAGACGTCACCTTTAAGTAAGAATTGGTGGTCGCGCTCCAGTGCATCCAGAGCCTCATCGAGCGCACCGGGCATTGACGGCACCTTGGCCAGTTCTTCCGGACCCAGGTCGTAGATGTCCTTATCGAGCGGTTGCCCGGGATCAATTTTGTTCTCAATGCCGTCCAAGCCGGCCATCATCATCGCGGCAAATGCGATGTATGGATTGCAACTCGGGTCCGGTGGCCGGAACTCCACTCGCTTGGCTTTCGGCGAAGCCGAATACATCGGTATGCGGCACGCAGCAGAGCGATTGCGACGTGAGTACGCCAGGTTGACCGGAGCTTCAAAGCCCGGTACCAGCCGTTTGTAAGAGTTGGTCGTCGGGGCGATGATCGCCGCCAGCGCCGGCCCGTGCTTGATCAAGCCGCCGATGTACCACAGCGCCGTCTGCGACAAGCCCGCGTACCCGTCGCCGGCGAAGAGCGGTTTGCCTTCCTTCCATAGCGACTGGTGCGTATGCATGCCGCTGCCATTGTCATTGAACAGTGGCTTGGGCATAAACGTCACAGTCTTGCCGTACTGGTTGGCTACGTTCTTGACCACATATTTATAGAGCATCATGTTGTCGGCTGAGCGCACCAACTTGTTGAACTTGAGATCAATTTCAGTCTGCCCGCCCGTGGCTACCTCGTGGTGGTGGCATTCGACTTCCAGACCGCAGGCTTGCATGGTCATGGCCATCTCGGTCCGAAGATCCTGGTAGTGGTCGGTGGGGGGCACCGGAAAATATCCTTCTTTATAGCGTGGGCGGTAGCCCAGGTTGTTCTCCTGGCGTCCGGAATTCCAGCGGCCTTCTTCCGCATCGATGAAATAGAATCCCTGGTTTTCCTTCTGGTCAAACCGCACGCTGTCGAAGATGAAGAACTCGGCTTCGGCGCCGAAGTACGCCGTGTCCGCCACGCCGGTGGACACCAGGTACATCTCCGCTTTCTTGGCGATGTACCGCGGATCGCGATCATAACGCTGCTTGGTCACGGGATCGATCACATCAGCCACCATCACCAGTGTGGGCGCTTCCGTGAACGGGTCCATGATGCAAAAGTTCACGTCGGGGATCAGGAGCATGTCGCTCTCGTGAATCGCCGCCCAGCCGCGGATCGACGAGCCATCCATGCCGAACCCGTCTTCGAACGAAGTTTCTGTGAACTGTTCAATGGGAAATGAGACGTGATGCCACAGACCAGGAAGGTCTGTAAAGCGGAGGTCGAGCAGCTTGGCGCTGTTCTTCTTGGCGAATTCCAGCACCGTTTTGGGATCAGCTTTGGCGTCTGCCATGATCGGATTTCTCCTCTTCACCGGAGGCTAATCCCAGCCCACAAGACGACGGAAATTGAATGTTTTTATGGGTAGGATAAAGGGCGGTTATGCCCGCGAAAGTCGCGTGGTATCAGCGGGTTGGGCGGTGGAAAATAGCATTCAGCAATCAGCATTCAACATTCAGCCTATCTACTTGCCTCCACGCCCAGAAAGGTTATTATTCGCTGGCAGCAATGTGCGCGGGCTGAATGCTGAGTGCTGACGGCTGACTGCTAGTCTGTGATCTTCACCACCAGCTTGCCTCGTACATGCCCCCTCTCACTCAACTGGTGCGCTTCTGCAATCTGCTCCAGAGTGAAAACCCTCTCAATCACCGGTCGCAGTTTGTCGGATTCGACGAGCCCGCTGATCTTCTCCAACTCGCCGCCACGCGGCTTGACCTGGATCATCAGCAAGCGTTTGCCGCTCAGCAGTGCTCTCACCGAACCAGTAACGACGCCGATGATCGCCGTGACGAAGAACCGCAGCTTGCCGGACTTAGTCTGAGGTATAGGAACCGTTAGCGTAGCGAGCTTGCCGCCGCGTCTGAGCACGCGCAGCGAAGCCGGCCATACGGATTTGCCCACGCTGTCCAGGACAACATCGTAGCCGGTCAACTTGTCTTCAATTCGCTCTTTCGTATAATCGATTACCAGATCAGCGCCCAGCTGGCGGACGAATTCCTGGTTTTGCGGACCGGCGGTGGCGGCAACGTACGCTCCTAACGCCTTGGCGATCTGCACCGCGAGCACGCCCACGCCTCCCGCCGCAGCATGGACTAGAACTCGCTGTTGGGCTTCGAGCTTGGCCTCATCCACCAAAGCCTGCCAGGCCGTGAGAGCAGCCAGAGGGATGGCGGCGGCCTCCTGGTGTGTGAGTTTTGCCGGCTTGGGCGCGAGAGCGTTTTCCGGCACAACCGCGTATTCAGCATATGTGCCGCGGTAGGTCTTGGCGACTTTTCCGTGTTTGAAGCCGTATACCTCGTCCCCGGGCTTGAACAACGTCACCGCTGCTCCCACTTCCTCAACTACGCCGGAGACATCACAGCCCCAGATCACCGGGAAGCGCAGGTCCCACAACCCCGCCAGCAATCCTTTGCGCAGTTTCCAATCCACAGGGTTGACGCTCGACGCATGCACGCGGACCAACACACCGTTCGGGCCGACTTGGGGGATGGGCAGCTCATTCACGATCTGGAGAACATCGGGACCGCCGTATTGTTCGCATAGCACAGCTTTCATGGCAGCCATTGTAAGCATTCAGCACTCAGCAGTCAGCATTCAGTCCGCAGACACCGTTTCTCGCCATAACCCCCTTCTCGGCGCAGAGGCAGTTCAGGCGGCTGAATGCTGAGTGCTGAATGCTGAGTGCTAAACTGTAGCCGCCCATGGATTTCGACCAACTGGAAACCTTCCTGGAAGTCGCCCGCCATACCAGCTTTTCCCGGGCTGCGGAAAAGCGTTTTCGCACCCAGCCGGCCATCTCGTCGCAGATTCGCGCTCTGGAGGAAGAGGTCGGCGCGCGCCTGTTTGACCGCAGCGGCGGCAAGGTGGCGCTCACTGGCGCCGGCAAGGTTTTTCAGCAATATGCTGAACAGGCGCTCGAAGCCCGCAAATTCATGATGGTTACCGTGGCCGAGCTGGAGCGGGTGCCGCGCGGCGAGATTGTGGTTGGCGCCAATGAAGGGACCTGCCTGCACATCCTGCCCGAGGTCTTTGCTGAATTCAAGAAGCTCTACCCGGACGTGGCTGTACAGATTAGCCGCCTGGAGCGGGCCAAGATTCTGGAATCGATTATCGACAACTCGGTCGACTTCGGCGTGGTCTCCGCTCCCGTGGACGACAAACGGCTCACCGTGGTCAACATTCACCGCGACGAGCTGGTCGTCATCGTCCCGCCTAAGCATCCGCTCAGCCGGCTGAAGGGCGTGAACGTCGCCGACGCGGCGCGTTTTCCGGTGTTGCTGCCCAAGGTCGGCCGGACGCGCGACGCTCTCGAGAACCTGTTTCACGAGCGCGGGCTTAAGCCAAAGATTTCCATGGAGCTCGACTCCAGCGAGCTGCTTAAGCGCTTCGTAGCCGCTGATGTGGGCGTGGGGTTCATTGCCCGGTCCAACGTGATCGAAGACGTGCGGGCCGGAGCTCTGGCAGCCGTGCCTATGGCCGACGCCTCCGTTCGCCGCGACTTGGCGCTGGTTTTCCGCAAAGACAAGGCCCTGAGCCGTGCTGCCCTGGCTTTCATCGAGGTCGCTGTCAAGCTTAAGCCGAGTCTGACCTCGCACGCCTGAGCCGCGGCCTCCGCGCCGCAGTTTTGCCCCTGCACCATCCATGGTGCAGCGCAAAAGGACACGCCAACGCTGCCACTTGCGAGTCAACGAAGCGTAAAAATTTTCTTAAATTCCCTGCGCGCTCCGCCTCGCGTATGTTATTTTTCATCATTCGCTTTTAATTTGACTGGCCCGGAGGACAACTACATTGGGACTTGACATGGTGCCCAAGCGCATCTTCCTTACCAAGGGAGTGGGCAAGCACAAGGAACGTCTTACATCATTCGAGCTTGCTTTGCGCGACGCAGGCATCGCAGCGCAGAACCTGGTGAGGGTTTCCTCCATCTTCCCTCCCCATTGCAAACTGATCTCCCGCAAAGAGGGCGTCAAGTATCTCTATCCTGGCGAAGTAACCTTCGCTGTGGTGGCGGAAAACTCCACGCACGAGCCACACCGCCTCCTGGCCTCGAGCATCGGACTGGCGATCCCCATGGACCGCAGTACGTACGGTTACCTGAGCGAGCACCACTCGTTCGGCGAAACCGACGAACAGGCCGGCGAGTATGCGGAAGAGCTGGCGGCAGAGATGCTGGCCACTACCCTGGACGTGGAGTTCGACCCCGATAAGTCCTGGGACGAAAAGAAAGAGATTTACCGCATCTCCAACAAAATCATCCGCACCACGAACATCACGCAGAGCGGCGTGGGCGACAAGCGTGGCAAGTGGACCACGGTGATCGCGGCCGCGATTTTGATCTTCGAATAGAAAAACCTACCCCGGAGACACAGAGGCACGGAGAGAAGCTCTTTCTGAAATCTCGAACGAAGTGAGAGATCCCTATCGTTGCGAGAAATTCGTAAGGCTACATTTTTCAGGGTATATGGATCCCTCGCTGCGCTCGGGATTGCAGAAGTAGGCCTGCATGCCTCAGTGGCAAGGTGTTTAACTTTTCAATCCCCTCTTCGCCCATCCCTTCCCCAGCCGCTCGAGTAGCGCCGCGACCATGATGGGCAGGCCGACCGTCGCGTCCACAAAGACCTCGCCGAACCTTCCGCCTTCGGCGGGTGGCACGAACTTGCCCCAGGAAATAGCCTCAGAATAAGGAGATCCGGAGAGACCGCCCCAGTAGACCGGCTCGGGACAGACCCGGACGCCGTAATGGTAGCGCTTGAGCTCCACGTCTTCTCCGGCGCGGCGGACGCGCAGCTCACAGTATGGTCCGAACTGCTGCGCCCAGTTGCGGGGCACTCCGCCGCCGATGGTGAAGATTCCCAGGCGCTTCTGCTGCAGGAGCGTATCCGCGAAGTAGTTGAGGTCCAAGAACGGATTGAAGTTAAGCTCCGGCTGGCCTTTGCGTTTCCGCATACGGTTGGTCAGAGCGACGTCAAGCCCCAGTTCGGAATCAGTGAACGCGGGAACGAAGACAGGAACACTCTTCTCAAACGCCGACTTGAGAATTCCTCGCCCTTTGGCATGACGCTTCAGGTGCTCGCCGATGGCTCGGTTCAGCTTCCACGAACACATGGTTTCTTGCGGGTCCCATCGGCCAAGAACTTCTTCCATGACCAGCTCCACGTGGTCCAGGTTCTGCTCAGGTTCCAGCGTGTCATAGACGCGGTTGTAGCCGGCCTCGTAAAGCTCTACGTCGTTCATCTTGGGATCGTAGCGGTAGTGATTGCAGCCGGTGGCTTCCACCAGCCCGTGGGCCATCAGCGCGCCGGTAGAAACGATGGCGTTGACCAGCCCACGGTCAATCAGGTCGCAGATGATCAGCCCTTGCTTGGCCACGGTCATGGCGCCGGCCAAGGTCATCACCACGAAGCAATCCTGGTCGCGGGCCATAGCTTCGAGTACGTCCACCGCTTCGCCGAGCTGGCGGCCCGTGAACGCGGTGTCCGCCATGCCTTTCACTAGATCGCTGACGCTCTGGGTTTTAGAGAGATCGAGCGGGAACACCGGCGAGAGCTTGTCTTTCACGGGATCGTGCAGTTTGCGATCAATGCCTGCGCCTTCGCGCTTCTTGGTCAACGTTTCACCTCGGGAACTTTGGAGAACTCAAGAAAGTAAACTTTCATGAGGGCAGGAGTCAAACCCAGAAAAGGCCTTTTGGTATCCTTGAACGCAAACGATTTCATGAGCGACACTTTCATTGTCGGTTTGGTCCAGATGTCCTGTTCGCCCGATCCGGACGACAACCTGCGCCGGGCATGTGACAAAGTCCGTCAGGCCGCCAACATGGGCGCGGAAATCGTCTGTTTGCCCGAGCTTTTTCGCACACAATATTTCTGCCAGCGCGAAGACCACGCTCTCTTCGACCTTGCCGAACCAGTTCCCGGAGATACAACCAAAGCGCTGGCGGCAGTCGCGAAGGAAAGCAAGATCGTCATTGTGGGTTCGGTTTTCGAGCGGCGCGCGCGGGGCCTCTATCACAACACCGCTGTCGTCCTGGAGACGGACGGTACCCTCAAGGGCATCTATCGCAAGATGCACATCCCTGACGATCCCCTTTACTACGAGAAGTTTTATTTCACTCCCGGCGACCTCGGCTTCAAGGCGTTTGACACACACGTTGGCCGCGTCGGTGCGCTGGTGTGTTGGGACCAATGGTATCCCGAGGGCGCGCGGCTGACCGCGCTGCAAGGCGCCAACATTCTCTTCTATCCGACGGCGATCGGCTGGCATCCGGACGAGAAAACCGAGTTCGGCGTCGCCCAGCATGACGCGTGGCGCACGATGCAGCGCGCGCACGCTATCGCCAACGGCGTCTTCGTTGGCGTCGTGAACCGCGTGGGCCACGAGCACGGTGATATCCGCGGCAATCGCGCCCAAGGCAAAGGACTGGAATTCTGGGGCGGATCGTTCCTCTGCGATCCCTTCGGACGCATCCTCGCGGAGGCTACGCACGACAAAGAAGAAATCATCGTGGGCAAGTGCGATTTGAAATTGCTCGAAGACGTCCGCCGTAACTGGCCGTTTTTGCGCGATCGCCGCATTGACAGCTACGGGGGCATTACAAAGAGGTTTTTGGATTAAAGGATGCCACCTCCTTCCCTGCCTTCCGAGAACTGTCATCCTGAGCGAAGCGCGTCGACGTTTGTCTACGCGATCGTAGCTGATGGGCGCGAAGTCGAAGGACCCCGAGGATACCAACGCCAAGAACGCCACCTCAAGGCATTCTCTAGAGAACTCCCCGACACGCCATCTCAGATCGAGATATCTTCGGGGTCCTTCGACTCGCCCTCATCCCGCGAAGCGGGACTTGGGCTCGCTCAGGATGACAGAGGTAAAGCACATTGAGAACAGAAGCTCTTTCCTCGCAAGCAAGCACCACGCCTCGCTTGCTCGGCTACCGTATGCCTGCGGAATGGGAATCCCATCAGGCCACATGGATCGCCTGGCCGCACAACCGTAGCGATTGGCCGGGAAAGTTTGCCGCCATCCCCTGGGTTTACGCCGAGATCGTGCGCTACCTCAGCCGCGTGGAGCAAGTGGAGATCGTCGCCAAGAATGCTGCTGAAGAGACCGCGGCGCGCAAGGTCCTGAAGCGGGCCGGCGTGAGTGCGAAGAACGTCAGGTTTCACCGGTGGCCGACGAACCGCGTGTGGACGCGCGACTCCGGCCCCATCTTCATTCGCCGCGACGGCGATTCCAATCCTAGCGCGGTCACGAACTGGCGTTTCAACGCCTGGTCCAAGTACTCCGACTGGAAGCTGGACAATCAGTTACCGGATCGAATCACAGACAAGCTCAAGATGAAGCAGTTCGTCCCCATCGCCTCGGTGAACGGCAAGCGCCACCACGTCGTATTGGAAGGAGGTAGCATCGACGTAAACGGCCAAGGCTTGATGCTCACCACAGAAGAGTGCCTGCTGAGCAAGGTGCAGCAGCGAAATCCTGGAATGTCGCGACGCAACTTGGAAACAGTTTTCACCGACTACTTGGGAATCGATAAAGTCCTATGGCTGGGCCGGGGCATTGTTGGTGATGATACCCATGGCCACGTGGACGACATTGCGCGCTTCGCGGCCCCCGACACGATTGTCGCCGCGGTTGAACGTGACCGCAATGACGCAAACTATGCGCCGCTCCAGGAGAATCTCAAGCGGCTCAAGGCGGCGACTGATCAGCACGGACGGAAGTTGCAAGTCATTCCTTTACCACTTCCCCATCCCGTCATTTTCGAAGGCCGGCGTCTGCCCGCCAGCTACGCCAATTTCTACATCGCCAACAACCTGGTCCTGGTTCCGACCTTCAACGATCCGATGGACTTGCTCGCGCTGAAGACTTTGGAGGCGGTTTTCCCCACACGTGAGATTGTCGGCATCTATTGTGGGGACTTCATCTGGGGGCTGGGGGCCATCCACTGTGCCACGCAGCAGCAGCCTGCATGATCCATGGATCGCGAACAGTTGTCGCAAAATAAGAATTGCCCGGATTGGAAATCCGGGCAATTCTGTTGAGACGATGGGCGCGCTGTTTGTCGGGTTGCGAGCTTACTAATCCCGCTTTTGCTGCGCCAGTTGTGTTCGAGGTTATCTACCAGGCGAGCAGGATTCAGCGATCATGACTATGTCCGTCACTTGGAACGAGCCGTCGCTGGCTTGCGAGCCTTTCAGTTGTACCTGATGGCCATTGTGCGGCTTCAATTTCGAGGAGTCGCCACTGACCGGCGTGCTCTGGCCTTCGCCCACCAGTACCCACTGATCACCAGATCCCTTCAGACAGCCGGTAAGTGAGCCCTGGCCGGCGCTGGTGGGAGACTTCTGGCTGGTGGATGGCTGTGTTTGCTGTTGCGAGGGTTGCTGCTGGGAGGGTTGCTGCTGGTCCGGCGGTGCACCTCTGTTCTGGGCAAAAGCCATACCGGTAGCCAACATCAAGATCAATACGATTTTTTTGTTCATGTCGATTTCGCTCCTTCGAAGTTTAGCTTGCCCGAAGCAACGCAATGCAGGTGGGGCCCGTGCTCGCCTTGCTTGGCTCATCGGCAAGGCACACGATACGTCTGCACATGTATGTTTAGAGATCAGGCAATAGCCGGAAGGTTGACTTATCCAAAGAGAATTAACAGGGCTGTCGATACCCCAGGGCACCCTCGGAAGGGCCCCCTTACTTCCAGGAGGTTAGAGCAGACTTCCAGGAGGTTAGAGCAGCGGCCCCGCAGCTTGTCTTTTTGGCCGGCCGGGCAACCCACAGAGGGGCGACGGCTCAGGACCATTTCTGCACGGCTCGAGTCTCCTTATCGTTCTGATCGCTAACCAGGACCTCCACTTTGTTATCTCCTGGGAAGACGCCCTTTTGCCGGATCAGCTGCTCCCACGAATTGAGCCCATCACTCGGCGCATCGCTAATTTCGGGAAAGTCGTTTACTCGGACCTCCACATTCGCGATGTTTTCCCCGGTGTCGGCCTGGACGGTTACCTTGATGTCCCAGCCCACCAAGGTGTCCTTGGCGTGATCGATAGCGATTTTCATGTCAGCTCCTCTGCATGTTCTCAGCGGGAAAACGGATAGGCTCTCCGTGCTTGTCGATTTTGCGGCGGTCTATGCTACAACAATCGTGCGCGGAACCACGAACTCGTTTCATAAAATAGGTTTTTCACAAACGGGGTTTTGATGGGAAAACGCGCCCAATCCACGCCCACCCTTAAGCATCGACAGACGAAGCAAGACGGTAGCGTTTTCCGCCGCTAAGAATGCGGCCTTCAGCGCTTAACCTCCGAAGCCTGCGGCCGCGGGGACCGTGCCCGTCTGCTTCGAAAAGGCGAAAGCGTAAAATCCCAAAAGGGCCGGCACAGCCCCCGTTTCATGACCGACATTGCTCCGGAAACTCGCGGAACTGCCTCAACCAGCGACGCCGCATGGATGGAGCGCGCGCTCGCGCAAGCGCGCCTCGCCGCGGCCGCCGACGAAGTCCCGGTGGGCGCGATTGTCGTTAAAAAAGACGGTGAGATCGTCGGGATGGGACACAATCGCACCTTGCTCGATGGCGATCCCACAGCCCATGCCGAGATCGTTGCCCTGCGCCAGGCCGCAGCCCGGCTGGGCAATCACCGCCTGGGCGACTGCGTGATGTTTGCTACAATTGAGCCGTGCGCCATGTGCGCGGGCGCGATGATTCACGCCCGCCTGGCGCGGTTGGTGTACGGAGCTAGTGACCCGAAGGCGGGCGCGGCCGGGTCAGTGCTTGAGGTGATTAACCATCCCAGACTGAATCATCAGATGGAGGTAACCTCAGGCGTGCTAGCAGATCAATGCTCTGAGATTCTGCAGGAGTTTTTTCGGCAGAAGAGAAAGCCTTAAATTACCGGCTTCTGGCCATAACCACAGGCTAGGAGCTAGCGGCTAGCTGCTAGTCGCTCGGTGCGGAGAGGTGCGTGAGTGGTTGAAACGATCCGCCTCGAAAGCGGACATACCTGAAAGGGTATCGGGGGTTCAAATCCCTCCCTCTCCGCCATCTTCCCTCCACACCCTCTTGCTAGAGATCCCTCGTGGCGCTCGGGATTTCGGCTCGCGGCTCAGACGCCGCGAGGGCGCCTCAAGTTCGAATCCTTCCCTCTCCGCCATAACTTTTCACACGCTTAGGCCCCGCTCTCTCTGACAACCGCAACCTTCCTTCCCCCTCTTACCCGGTGAAAATACGGGTTGTCAATTCCATCGCCTTAGCTGAATCTGTGGAAGCAAGAACTCCTCGCGGGGCAGGATGCATAAATGAGAAGCTCAAGAATATGGCCCGGAGCCGTTACTTCCCTACTATTACTCTTCATTTTGGCCGTAGCTGGAGTCTCGGCGCAAAAGGTCAAAACCGGATACGACAAGTCGGCGGATTTCGGAAAGTACAAGACCTTCGCGTGGATTCCCAACACCGCTCCCGCCACAAATCCTGTTCTGGCAACACTCATTAATGCTGACATAGAGCACGAGCTGAACCAAAAAGGCCTGCGCAAGGTGGATAGTAATCCCGATCTCCTGGTGAAGAGCTACGGCGGAGCTGAGGATGTGGCAGGGGGATGGGCCGCACAAGACCCCAGCTACACGGCGAGCGGAGGCGCGCCGCTGCCGGGCGACACCATGTGGGTCGGCGCCTTGCCCCCGACCCCGGTCCCTCAAGTCATGCACGGCTCGATCACTGTTGACCTGATCGACGCCAAACAAAATCGTCTGGTGTGGCGCGGGACTGCCAAAGGCAAGATGGATTACGACAAGCGAGGTAAATTGCTGGACCAGGCCAACAAGGCCGTGTCGGAAATCTTCAAGAAATACCCTCCACCCCCAAAGTAGTCGATCGATAGGAGCAACTCGGGTGAAATCCTTGCGACTGGTTTGCTAGTTCTTCGTCTCCGAGATGAACCCTCGATAAAGCCAAACACAACCTGATGCGCTTCTAGGTGACCTTAACACCAATGGGTCATTGTCAGAATGGGCTGTCTTCGGCGATGATGCTTCACCCACGTCGTCTGCCAATTTCCGGCAGCGCTCGACATTGCCTTCAAGACAAACGCTCGGCTGGCCGTGAAAGAGCAAAAGGACAGCATGAGTAACGCCAATCGTCTCATGGAAATGAAGAAAATCATCGGCATATGCGTCTTACTGATAGTTCCTAGCCTCGCTCATTCACAAGCCAAACAGCTTGTCGATCTGGCCGTCAGCTGCAAAGAGAGCGTTGGCAATTCGTTTGTATTTCAATTCAAAGAAGCCATACGGGCTTCAGCCTCCTACACGCTTACACCCAGGGATTCAGCCCCGAAACCCACTATCTTCGTGGATATCGTGTGTGTTGATGTATCGCCAGACGCGTCCACGCCAGGCACTGCAGTATCCGCCATTGCGTACACGTTCCGGCGGAATAAGACCAAAGGTACGGACTGCAGTTTTTTAACTAACGTGTTGCTCTACCATGGCGTCAGGTATATGACGAATAGCCTCATCAAAGAATCGGCCATCGGTATGTTGGCGGACATCGACGATCGAAACAGCAAGCAGCCTTAAAAATAACGGTCGCTTGAAAGTCGAAGTCCCGCCCCGCAGAAGCCCCCGATCCTCATGAGCCATGCAACTCAGGCTTAAGTAATCCTAGTTCTGAAGCCCATGCTCGATTTTCCAAACAACTCAGGAGTGAGTGCCTCGGCATCCAACCCATCGAAGTCAACCTCGAAAACTCAGACGAGGCGGGTGGCGTGGTTGGATTTAGTTCCACACTCCTGTCATTTTGTCTTTCGCCTGTCTGTATGCCTAATGAATGACCTTGAAAAAAACGGGCCATCGAGCCTCGGAAACCGGACGACCATCCGGCGATCGCATAGGCGGGCAGGCCAAAGCCGTGGTGGGTAGTCATCGGCCGGTGAAAACGCAATGACTGAGACAGTACGTGCTGGCACCGAAACAGGAGAAAAGTATGGCCACAGCCCAAACTGAATTGACCACAGCCCACACTGAGCTGACTACAGAAGACACTGAATTGATTGAGAAGCTGACTTGCCTCGAGTATGAGGCCTCACAGCTGACTCGGGCGTACCAGCTATGGAGGTCCTGCGTTGAGCAGGGCTCGTCCCCAGACTGGATGGGCCCGGTGGTCAGGATTACCTACGACGCCCTGATTAAGTTTTACCTAGAGATTTCAATTATTCAAGCCGATGGCGCGAACGAGTTTTCGGCAAGGCACGTCGACCAGTTGGAGGCCGCTGACCGCGAGATCCCGGGCATTTGGAGAGAGGAAAGCACGACCTCGGAGTCGTCTCCAGAAGTATTGCCGATGGCGGAGGCAGAACAGTCCGAACTAACTGAATTGACCACAGAACAAGCTGAATTGATTGAAAAGCTGAATTGCCTTGAGTTTGCGATTTCGCAGCTGAATCGAGCGTACCAACTATGGAGGTCCTATGTCGAACAAGGGACGACCCCGGACTGGATGGCTGTGGCTATCAGGATCACCTACGACGCCCTGATTAAGTTTTACTTGGAGGTTTCAACCATTCCGGCCGATGTTCCGCGCGCGTCTTCGAATGGGACCGTGGCCCACTTGGAGGCCGCCTTCGAGATCCCAGGCATTCTGGAAGAGGAAACCACGACTGTGGAGACATCCCCAGAATTGTTGCCGATAACGGAGCCAGATTGGTCCGGCCCTGAGTTGCCGGCCATTTCCCCACCTTCGGCCGCCGAAAGATTTTTTGACCAGCCCGCCGTTCAGCAGGAAGAAGAAGAGGAAGGCGATGTTCGGCACGCGTCTTCGGCAAGGCACGTGGCCCAGTCAGAGGCCGCCGACTGCGAGATCCCAGACATTTTCGAAGAGGAAAGCACGACTGCCCACTCCAAGCTGCGCAACAACGGCGCAGCTCGGGGACCCCACGCGGAGCCTTCACCAGAATTATTGCCGATGACAGAGCCAGACTGGTCCAGGCCTGAGTTGCGGGGTGCCACTTTCCTGTTTTCGAACGGCCATCCGATTTCAGAGCAGGCCGCTATCCAACAGGTTCAAGAGAAGTGCAAATGCCGCGGGTGCGTAAGCGCACGGGAAGAGGAGGCAGGGGTCGAGATTTCAGGAATTTTGGAAGAGGAAAGCACGATCACGGAGCCGTCTCCAGAATTATTGCCGATGACCGGGCCAGACTGGTCGAGGCCGGAGATGCCGGCCGCTATTTCGACCGACGAGACATTCTCGGAGCAGCCCGCTATGCAACAGGAAGAGGAGGCCGATCTTCCGAACACGTTTTCGGCACTGAACGTGGCCCAGTTGGTGGCCGCCGACTGCGACGGCATTTCGGAAGAGGAATTCACTGCCGCGGAGCCGTCTCTAGAATTATTGCCCGAGCCAGAATGGTCCTGGCCTGAAGCACCGGCTGCCATTTCACCACTTTCGTCTGCCGATACAATTTCGGATCAGCCCGCTATCCACCAGGGCCGGCAGGAAGAGGAGACAGGGGCCAAGCCGGCTGTCATCCACATCCCAGCCACGCTGGCGAGGTGGCTGCAGAGATCCTCGACCGGCATGCTTTTCCTGGCGGCGTCTGTGGCTATCCTGATCATTGTGGGCGGCGCGATGGGAATCTACCTGGCGAGCCCCCACCACGCTGCGCCGAACACGGTGTCCGTAGAGAATTCCGGAAGTCAAGCCGAGGCGGGCGCCCTCGCGATTCCAACCAGCGAGAAAGCCGAGTTCAAGTTCGATCCCGACCTGGTGGTTGCGCGGCAAGGCAGTTCCTTTGTGTTGAATGCGGTGCTCTCTCGCGGATCGGACATTGCGTCTGTGGCCGCGCAGATCGACTACGATGCCAATCTCCTGCAGTTCATGGGCGCCTCCCAAGGCGGATTCCTGGTTAAGGACGGCCAGCAGGTTGTCCTTGCGCAACGCAATGATCCGTTGACGGGCGTCCTCAGACTCAGCGCCGAAAAGCCCCCGGGGAAACCGGGCATTTCCGGCGATGGACCGGTCTTCGCTCTGTCCTTTCAGGCCAGGAAAAGAGGATTGGCCACTGTTTCGATTGTTCCCGGCGCTCACGACAGCCAGGGCCGGCGCATTGAAGTGACGGGGTCCCAGGTATCAGTAAAAGTCAATTGAAATCGCCACAGTGGAAAGCCCTCGCGCCCTGAAGAAAAGCTGCGCTTCTACCCGGCTCACATTCGTCGCCCGCGGCAATCAATGTCTTCCTCAGCACGGAACAATACTGGCCGACGGCTCCCAACAAACCGAGCGCCCGTACTCCAACTTTGCCGCGGATTGACCCATACAGTTGATGTTCCCGCTAGCTCGGCGGCGCGGCAGCGCCGCTTACAGACGCGCTCCCTCCAGCAGGTGCTTGGAAAGAATCGTCGGACT
>Ga0126379_10000110_pt1 | contig 38060 bp, 33 predicted proteins | sample PanSoiMetPlot_24_FD_92640 | JGI IMG/M metagenome (GOLD analysis project Ga0126379, IMG submission 92640) | Tropical forest soil microbial communities from Panama - MetaG Plot_24 | ecosystem: Environmental > Terrestrial > Soil > Tropical forest > Bulk soil | place: Panama | collected 2016-02-17
GAAGCGACTCGGCCTGACCGTCGAAGAGCGCCCGATCCCGATCGACGACCTCTTCAAGGCGCAAGAGGTCTTCCTCGCCTCGACGACTCTCTGGACTTACCCGCTGGTCGAGATCGACGGGAAAAGGATTGGAGACGGCAAACCAGGACGGGTCGCCGAAGCTTTGAAGAGCAAATTGCGGAAGGAATTCAGCCAGTAGCACTGCTCGGGCGGCGCGAATTCGAAGCGAAAGGAGGAGATGTTATGCAGGACATTCCCCATACCCGATTCCTGAACTTCGTGGATAGCCCCGCGGTGATCGCGTACGGCCCGTCCGGCGAGGCGCAGGTCCAGCTCGATCCCCAGACCGGCTCGATCGTGGACGTCACCACGTATCGAACGATCAGCGTCCGCACCGGGCCGAGCAGCGCCTCGACGGGCGAGCTCGTCATCGGGAAGATCAGCGGGACGACGCTCGCCGCGCTCTCCACCTGGCCGCTCGACAAGCAGATCCACACCTTCGACGTCGTCGGTCCGCAGATGGTCCTGTTGCTGAAGGGCGGACCGCCGAACTCGAGCGAGAACGTCCAGCTCTGGGTCTATCTTCGCTCTTGAGACCGGCCGACGGCCGGACTTCTCACTCCGAGGACCGCGGGAACCTCGCTTCGACCACCGACGAGATTCCCCCTCGCGACGAAAAGGTCCCCCGCACGCTCATCGTCTTCGGCAGGCACGCGGAAACGCAGTCCTCCAGGATTCGGTTGACCGCGTTCTCGTAGAAGATTCCGAGGTTTCGGTACGCCACGATGTAGAGCTTCAGGGACTTGAGCTCCAGGCAGAGCTTGTCCGGGACGTAGCGGATCGTCAGGTGGCCGAAGTCCGGCAATCCGGTTTTGGGGCAGATCGCGTTGTACTCGGGGATCTCGACGGTGATCTCGTAGTCGGCGTACTGGTTCGGCCAGGTTTCGATCGACGGAAGCTCCGCGTCGATCCCGGCCTTCGCGTGTTCTTCTGTGTAGTCGGGCATGAGGCGGGAATCGTAAGCCACGAGAGCCGGGTCTGCTACCATCGCCCGACTTTATGGATTGGTTGAAGGAGCTGTTTCACAAGCTCACCGACGTCGAGACAATGGTGGCGGTGGGAGGGCTGGGGGCGATGACGGCGATCGTCTTCGCCGAGACCGGCCTGATGGTGGGGTTCTTCCTGCCGGGCGATTCCCTGCTGGTCACCGCGGGGGTGTTCGCGGCGGCCGGGAAGCTCTCGATCCTCTGGCTCAATGTCCTGCTCATCGCGGCGGCGATCGTCGGCGACACGGTCGGGTACTGGATCGGGAGAAAGGCCGGCCCGGCGCTCTTCAACCGGCCACGGTCGCGCTTCTTCAACCCGGCGCACCTGCGCCGCGCCCACGACTTCTACGAGAAGCACGGCGGCAAGACGATCATCCTCGCGCGGTTCATGCCGATCGTGCGGACCTTCGCCCCCGTCGTCGCGGGGATGGGAAAGATGGAGTACCGCCGGTTCGTCTCCTTCAACGTTTTCGGCGGAATCCTGTGGGTCCTCTCGATGACGCTGATCGGCTACTACCTCGGGCAGTTCGCGTGGGTGAAGAAGAACATCGAGATCGTCATCGTGATCGTGGTCTTCCTCTCGATCCTGCCGGGGATCATCGCGGCGGGGAAGGAATGGCTGAAGAAAAAGGGAGCCGCGGCCGCCTGAGGGGTTAGGAGCCGCGGCTCGGGGGCAGTTCTGTCTTTAGTCGGTCTTCAGGCCACAGCCGAGGTCGGATGCGGCCGGAATTCTTTTCCCTCGACGATGTGGGCGAGCAGGTCCGCGACCTCGGAGGTGTGCTCGCGGTCGTGCTCCGTCATCATGCGCGGGACGTCCGCCAGGCTGATCGTGCCGAAATTGTCCTGGTGCCCGCGGCGGTTCCAGTCGGAGTTGTGAATCGAGCGGAGCTTCTGAACGTTGCGTTCGCGCGCGACGGCGAAGGCGGCGAGCCCTTCGGCGAGGCTCAGCCTCTTGTAGTCGCGCTCGCGGGCGACCCGGTCTCCCTCGAAGTCCGCGAGGTACGGCTCGTCCTCGCCGAGGATCCGGCGGATGCGGACGGCGTAGCCTTCGCGCTCGAGGTCGGCCAAGTGCCAGACGTTCTCGATGAAGGAGAACCCGCCTCCGGCGGGCTCCTGCCGGACCTGCGCGTCGCTCAACTTATCGGCGGCGCGCACGAGCAGGGCCGGCGTGGATTCCAGCGTCAGCAGCATCGATTCGAGGTCCCGGCGATTCATATTCATGCTCCTGTTCGCATCTACGCTTTGGACGCCGGGATGTTTCCCGGGGTTAGCAAAATACCGAGAAAAAACGGGCGTCGGGGTCAGGTTGTCACACCCCTGTCCCCCGCCCGCGACACCTTTTCCGGCGCCATATGAAGCGGGTCTAAACTCGCGAAATGGGGATCGAAGCGCTCCGGGCCTTCTTCGCGCCGCGGCCCAAGGACACCGGGCCGCCGAAACCGGACTCGGTGACCGTGGCGGCGTGCGCGCTGCTGCTGGAGATCGCCCACGCGGACGAGGTCTTCCAGCCGGAGGAGCGCGAACGCATCGCGCGGCACATCCGGGAGGAAATGCACGTTTCCGGGGACGAGCTGCAGGAGGTCTTCCGGCTGGCGGAGGAGGAGCGGCGGGAGAGCGTGGACCTCTTCCACTTCACCCAGCTCCTTAGGGAGCACCTCACGCGGGACCAGCGGCTGCGGCTGGTCGAGGCGATCTGGGGAGTCGTCTACTCGGACGGGTCGCTGTCGGAGGTGGAGGGGCACCTGGCGCGGAAGATCGCGGAGCTGCTGGGGTTCCAGCACCCGGAGGTCCAGGCGGTCAAGGAGAAGGTGGCGGCGAGCGCCCAGTAATTGTCCAAGGTCCAAGGTCCAAGGTCCGAGGTCCGTCCAAGGTCGAAGGTCTCAGGTCGGACCTTGGACTTCGACTTTCGACTGACTTTGGACCTTGGACTTTGGACTTTTGACAGCTCGTCTAGACGACCAGCGGTAGCCGGACCGTGAAGGTCGTGCCTTCGTTCAGGCGGCTCGCGACCTCCACCTGGCCCTTGTGGGCCTCCACGATCCATTTCACGATCGAGAGGCCCAGGCCCGAGCCGCCGGGGTGGGCTCGGCGCGCGCGGTCGCTCCGGTAGAAGCGCTCGAAGACGTACGGGAGGTTCGCCTCGGGGATCCCGATTCCCGTGTCGGAGACTTCGATGCGGACCTCGGCCGGCGAGCGGGAGAGGCGCACCGCGATCTTCCCGCCCGGCTCGGTGTAGCGGATCGCGTTCTCCAGCAGGTTGTGCATGACCTGCTGCATCCGATCGGAGTCGATGAACGCAAGCGCGGGCTCCTCGGGCAGCTCGAGCGAAAGATCCAGCTCCCGGTCCGCGATGGCCGGCCCCAGGTTCTGGGTGACCTCGGCTAAGAACCTCACCAGGTCCACGTTCGCGAAGGAGAGCGTCACGCGCCCGGCCTGGCCGCGCGCGAGGAACAGCAGGTTCTGCGAGAGCCGCGTCAGGTGCCGGATCTCCAGCAGCGCGTTCCCCATCGCCTCGCGGTATTCCTCGGGCGTGCGGTCCTCCTCCAGCGCCACTTCGAGCGAGCCGCGCATGACGGTCAGCGGCGTGCGCAGCTCGTGCGAGACGTCGGCGATGAACTGCTGCTGCTCCTTCTCGGCGGCCGCGACCGCGTCCAGGCGCGCGTTGAGCGCGTCCGCCAGGCGGCGCGCGTCCTCCGAGGAAAGGTCCGCCGCCGAGATTCTCGTCAGCGGATGCTGAGCCGTCTCCTCCAGGCGCTGCCGCAGCGCCGTGACGTCCGGCGAGGCGGCGGGCGCTTCCGGCGCCGGCTCGGACCGGCCCCTGTTGAAAATCCCCATGCGCTTCCGAGACGTGAGTGTCAGACCCCGCCGGCCGTCTCGCGGACGCGGTAGCCGACGCCGCGCACCGTCTGGATGATCTTCTCGCGCTCGCCGGTGTCGAGCTTCTTTCGGAGCGCGTTGATGTACACGTCGATGATGTTGGTCGAGAGCTCGAAGGAGTCCTCCCAGATCCGCGCCTGGATCTCCGAGCGGGAGACGACCTTGCCGCGGCGCCGCAGCAGCAGCTCGAAGAGCGCCCCCTCGCGCGCCGTCAGCCGCACGACCTCGCCGCCCCGCGTGACCTCGCGCGATTCCGGATCGTAGGAGAGGTCGCCCAGCGTCAGCGGGCCCGGCTCGGCGACCTCGGTTCGGCGGATCAGAGCGCGCAGCCGCGCGAGGAGCTCGCGGAAGGAAAACGGCTTGACGAGGTAGTCGTCCGCGCCGGCGTCCAGGCCCTCGATCTTGTTCTCGATGGTGTCGCGGGCGGTCAGCATCAGGATCTTGGTGCGGATCCCGCGGGAGCGGACTTCGCGGCAGACGTCCAGGCCGTCGAGCGAGCCGGGAAGCAGCAGGTCGAGGATCAGCAAGTCGAAGGGAGCCGCCTCGAGGCGCTGGAGGGCGGAGTCCGGATCGCCGACCGCTTCGACGGTGTAGCCCTTCTCGGTCAGCCCCTTCTTCAGGAACTGGGCGATCTTCTCCTCGTCCTCGACGACGAGCACCCTCATCGCTCTTCTCCGCCTCCGCCGGGCTCTTCCGGACCGGGCGGGCGCCGGAGCCTCGAGACGACGAACGCCGCTCCCGCCCCGGCCGCGAACCCCCCGGCGAAGGTCGAAACCTGGCCGGAAGTCGTGACCGAAACGACCGCGCCGGCGGCCACGAAGGCGGCCAGAAGCATGCGAGAAATCTCCACGGGCGCGACCAGGCCTCTGGTTGCCGAGGCTCCCGAGGTGTCCTTTGACACGGCTATCTTTTATCATCCCCTGCCGCAAGGAGGGAAATGATGAAAGGTTCTCTAATGGGTCTGGCAATGGCGGGCACGGCGGCCCTGGCCCTGGCGGCCGGCGGCGCCAAGGCTTCCGCGACGATCGAGTCCAAGAGCGGGTCGCAGGCCCACGGCTCCGTCCACTTCGAGGAGCTTTCGAGCGGGGGCGTCAAGGTCCACGTCCACATGGAGCATGCGACGCCGGGCAAGCACGGCCTCCACATCCACGAGAAGGGGGACTGCTCCGACGCCGAGGCCAAGAACGCGGGCGGCCACTTCAACCCGGGCTCGATGGAGCACGCCGGGCCGATGGACGCCAAGCGGCACGCGGGCGACCTGGGCAACATCGAGATCAAGGCGGACGGGTCGGGCGACCTCGACATCACCTCGGACATGCTGACGGTCAAGCCGGGTCCCAACTCGGTGGTCGGCAAGGCGGTGGTGTTCCACGAGAAGGAGGACGACCTGAAGACGCAGCCGACGGGCAACGCCGGCGGGCGCTACGGCTGCGGAGTCGTCAAATAGCGGGTGCGGCGGAAAGGCGCAACGGTGCGCCCGAGAGTAGGTTCCTCGCTGCGCTCGGAATGACAAGGGTGGGAATGCTCCTTTCAAGGAGAGCACACCCCCTTGTCATAGGAACGCGAAGCGAGTCCCGAGCGAAGCCGAGGGAAGGATCTTCTTTGTTGAGACGCGTTGGTGTTTGCACAGCCGTCCTGGCGGCTGCGCTCTGTTTCTCCGCGCCTGCCCAGACCATCGCGATGGACCCGCGCGTGGCGGCGGCGGTGGAACTGACGCACACGTGGCTCGACGCGTCGAGGGCTTATGACCTGATCCCCGGAGTCTCCGTCGCGATCGTCCACGACCAGGAGCTCCTCTACAGCCGCGGCCTCGGGTACGCCGACGTCGCGGCCAAGCGCCCCGCCACCGCTTCCACGATCTACAGCATCTGCTCGATCTCCAAGCTCTTCACGAGCGTCGCCGTTCTTCGCGAGCGCGACGCGGGGCACCTCCACCTCGAAGACCCCGTCGGCAAGTACCTCCCCTGGTTCAAGCTGAAGAAGACCGAGGGCGAAGGCGACATCACGGTCGAAGGGCTCCTCACGCACGCCTCGGGCCTCCCCCGCGAATCCGACTCGCCGTATTGGTCGCCGCCGGACTTCCGCTTTCCGACACACGAGCAAATCGTCCAGAAGCTCTCGTCGCAATCGCCGATTTACGCCCCGGAGACCTACTTCGCGTACTCCAACCTCGGGCTGACGCTCGCCGGGGAAGTCGTCGCGGCGACGTCGATGACGCCGTACGACCAGTACGTCCGAGCGAACATCCTCGAGCCGCTCGCCTTGAAGAGCACGACGCCGGAGATGCCCGAATCCGAGCGGGGAAAGCGGCTGGCCACCGGCTACACGGCGCTCGACCGCGACGGCAAGCGTGAGCCCACGCCGTTCTTCCAGGTCCGCGGAATCGCGCCGGCGGCGGGGTTCGCGTCCACCGCGGAGGACCTCGCGCGGTTCGCGTCCTGGCAGTTCCGCCTGCTGAAAAAGGGCGGCACGGAGATCGTCAAGGCGACCTCCCTTCGCGAGATGCAGCGCGTGCACTGGGTCGACCCGGATTTCGAGATGATGCGGGGGCTCGGGTTCAACGTGATGCGGCGCGACGCGAAGGTCTTCGTCGGCCACGACGGCGCGTGCCCGGGATTCCGAACGGCGCTGGTCCTAATGCCGGCCGAGGAAGTCGGGATCGCGTTCCTGTCCAACGGGATGGGAGTGGACTCGAACGCCTACGCCATGGACCTCTACGACATCGTGGCGCCGGCCATCCGCGCGGCGGTCAAGGAGCCGGAGAAGGCCAAACCCATCGATCCGACGCTTCGCCGGTTCGCCGGAACCTACAGCGCGCAGCCGTGGACGGGGGAGGCGGCCGTCGTTCCCTGGGAGGACGGCCTGGCTCTGCTTTTTCTCCCGACGGACGAGCCAGTCCGGGACCTGATCCGGTTGAAGAGGACCGGCGACAACACCTTCCGGAGGATCCGAAAGGATGAAACGCTCGGCGAGGAAGTGGTGTTCGAGATGGGGACGGACGGCCGGGCGGTTCGGTTCACGCGGCACAGCAACCCGCACGAGCGCATCCGGTAGGAGTCCATTGAAGGAATTCGATCTTTCTCCGGAAGAGGTGCGAAAGCTCGGGTACACGGCGGCGGACGCGGTGGCCGAGTCGTGCGAGAAGCTGGTCGGGCGGCCGGTCTTCGGGAAGATCGGGGCCGACGCGGCGCTCTTCGACGAGCCGATGCCCGAGGAAGGCCAGCCGATCGAGAAGACTCTGGCGTTCGTCCGCGAGCACGTGCTCCCCTTCCCGATGGGCAACTCCCATCCGCGCTTCTACGGCTTCATCAACGCAACGGCGGATCCCGTCGGGATCACGGCGGACTACATGGCCGCCTCGATGAACCCGAACTGCTGGGGAGGGGACCACGCCGCCATCCACGTGGAACATCGCGTGATGCGGTGGATCGCCGGAATCCTCGGCTACCCCGCCGAGGCGGAGGGGATCCTCGTCTCCGGCGGCTCGATGGCGAACTTCACGGCGCTCGCGGCGGCGAGGCGCGCGATGGTCCCCGGCAATGTGCGGGAAGACGGGCTCTCGGGGGAGGGGCGGCCTCGCCTCGTCGTCTACGCGTCCGACCAGGTCCACCACTGCGTGGACAAGGCGGTGGACCTTCTCGGGATCGGCACGAGGAACCTGCGCAAGATCGAGACCGACGAGAGGTTCCTGATCCGGATGGACCTTCTCGCGGAGGCGGTCGCGAAGGACCTTCGCGAGGGGTTGACGCCCGCGATCGTCGTCGGCAACGCCGGAACGGTCAACACGGGCGCGATCGATCCGCTGGAAGAGCTGGCCGATTTCTGCCGGAAAGAGGCGCTCTGGTTCCACGTGGACGGCGCGTACGGAGCGATGGCGCGCCTCTCGCGCCGGCTCGCTCCCCTCTTCGCCGGGATGGAGCGCGCCGACTCGATCGCGGCGGATCCGCACAAGTGGCTCTACGTTCCCTACGAGGCGGGAGCGACGCTGGTGCGGCAACCCGGGCGGCTCGCCGCGGCGTTCCGGAAGTTCCCGGAGTACCTGGCGTCGGACCCGGACTCTCCGTTCCCCGGCCCGGCGTGGTTCGCCGAGCGGGGCGTCGAGCTTTCGAGAGGCTTCAAGGCGCTGAAAGTCTGGATGGGGATCAAGACGCACGGCCGCGCCGGCTACGAGCGGGCGATCGAGAACGACGTCGCGCTGGCTCACTTCCTGGCTGACGAGGTCGGGCGGCGGCCGGATTTCGAGCTTCTCGCGCCGACCAATTTGTCGATCGCGAACTTCCGCTATCGCCCCGCGGGAAGCGGCCTCTCGGACGCGGAGCTGGACCGGGTCAATCGAGGGATCGTCAACCGCCTCGTCGGCGACGGGTCGTTCTTTCTCGCCCCGACGATCCTCAAGGGGAGGACCACGCTTCGCGTCTGCATCGTGAACTTCCGAACGCGGCGGGAGGATCTGACCGCTCTGCTCGATGAGGCAGCGCGCGTCGGGAAAACTCTTCTGACCGCCTAGCGACCGGCGGTGCGGGAGGGGCAAGCCCCTCCCCTACGACACCGAACTCCGGAGCCCTGAACTTCGACTGTTGACTGTCGACTGTCGACTTCTCTCACACCACGGGCTGTGTGCAGGCTTTGCAGCGGGTGGCGGCGACGGGGAGGAGCTCCTTGCACTGGGGGCATTCCTTCGTGGCGGCGGGCTCGCCGGGCTTGGGGAGGAATGCCCTGGTGATCATGTACACGACGAACGCGATGATGATGAAGTCCACCAGCGACCCGATCAGGTGGCCGTAGGTGATCGCGCTCTCGGTCGGCTTTCCCGCGGCGTCCACACCCCGCGTGAGAATGAACTTCGCGTTGCGCCAGTCGCCGCCGGGCAGGACGAGGCCGATGATCGGGTTGATGACGTCCTCGGCGATCGAGCTGACGACCTTTCCGACCGCGGCGCCGATGATGACGCCGATCGCCAGGGCCAGGGCGTTCTGCTTCAACAGGAAGGCTTTGAAATCTTTCAGCACGGCGGCTCCCTCCTTCTCTCCCTTGACCGCGAGGTCCTGAACCTTCATTCCCTCTGCCTTTCTATCCCGGCTTGGTCTGTTCGGCCCTCCAGGCTTCGACGACTCGATCGATCTGGGCGGCGTGTTTCTCCAGGTGCTCGGCGTAGACCTTCAGCCAGTCCTCCGCCGTGTAGCGCCCGGCCTCGCTGTGCGTCCCCTCCGAAGCCCACGCTTGCTCGGGAAGGCGGCGCAGCAGCCCCGCCGTTCGCGCCCGCGCGACGTCCACCGCGGCAAGCGCCAGCTCGACCCGCTCGGAGTCGTAATCGAGGACCTCTGCCCAGCGGTCCTGGTCGAAAGCCTGGATCGCCGGATTCTTCTCGGCCACCAGGTAGCGAATCCGCGCGGCCGCGTTCGTCTCCGCGTCGGCGCAGTGGCAGACGACTTCGTGCGCGGACCACCGGTGAGGCTCGGGCTTCCACTTCCACGCATCGCGCGGGACCCTCGCGAACGCGTCGCGGAGCTTGTTGGGACCCTCCTCGTAGCGCCGTATCAGCGCTTCCCGCTCCTCCACCGAATAGGGCATGTGCGACAGAGTCTAATACCGGCGGCGACCGCGAAATGAGGTGAATCCCTCATTGCCCCTTTTCCCGCGCAGCGACACGATGGGCTCGCAAGAGAAGACGAGCCGGGGCCGGGGAAAAAGTTGAAAATCCTGGACCCATCGGCGTTGAAAAGTCATAGATTAGATCTCAGATGTCCGGCAACGCCGAGGAGGACTCGGCGCCGGGCAAGGAGCCTCCGGGCTTTCGGCAGGAGCCCGGAGGCTCTTTTCTTTCACCGCTCCCGCCAACTCGCTCGCTTCTGATACATTTCCTCCAAACGGAGGGTTGATGAGAACTCGGCGGGCGAGTCTGGCGGCTCTCCTGTGTCTCTCGGCGTTCCTCGGCGGCGCCGCCGAGGGCCTGCTCGGACTGTGCGGGCCCTTCACTGACGTCGCGGCCGACGTGTTCTGTCCCTTCGTCCTGGAGATCTTCTACCTCGGCATCACGACCGGGACGACGGCGACGACGTACGACCCTACGGCCAACGTCACGCGGCTCCAGATGGCGGCGTTTCTCTCACGGACGGTGGACGGCGTTCTCAAGCGCGGCAGCCGCCGGGCGATCCTGGACCAGTTCTGGACGGCGCAAAATGCAACGGTCCTGGGAGTGACGACGATCGGGGCCGGGCCGCGCAACCTGCGGTCCGACGGAGCCGACGTGTGGGTCGCCAACTTCACCGACAACACTGTGTCCCGGGTGCGGGGCAGCGATGGAAAGCTGCTGGAGACCTGGACCGGCGCGACGGGAGCCTCACGCGTGCTAGTCGCGATGGGAGCGGTCTTCGTGACCGGGGAACTGGCGCCCGGCCGGCTCTACCGGATCGATCCGACGCAGGCCGCTGGAGGGGTCACCGCCGTCGCCACCAACATCGGCGACGGGCCGCTCGGCGTCGCCTTCGACGGAGGCCGCATCTGGACGGCGAACCGAACCGGCGGATCCGTGTCGATTGTGACCCCGGGCGCCTCCATTCCCTGGACCGTGACCACAACCGCAACCGGCTTCGGGGCGCCCTACGGAGCGACCTTCGACGGCACGAACGTCTGGGTCACCGACATCAACGCCGGGAAGCTCTTAAAGCTCGATTCCGCGGGCGCCATTAGCCTGACCGTCGGGGTCGGCGCGAGCCCGGCGACGCCGGTCTTCGACGGCAACAACATCTGGGTGCCCAACGGCGGCGCGGCGACGATCTCGGTCGTGCGCGCTTCGACGGGCACGGTGCTGACGACCCTGACGGGCAATGGCCTGGGCACTCCCGAGACCGCCACTTTCGACGGCCAGCGGGTCCTCGTCACCAACTACGGCCTCGACAGCGTCTCTTTCTGGAAGGCCGCCGACCTGACGCCCCTTGGGAGCGTTCCGACGGGCGCGGGCACGCCTTACGGCGCCTGCAGCGACGGCCCGAACTTCTGGGTCGCCCTGAACCTTACGGGAAAGCTCGTAAAATTCTGAGGCGCCTGGCTTGAACAGGAGGCCTCGTTGACACCGTCGCCTGGATCCCGATTTTCGCTCAGAATCGTCCGAACTGCGGCGGCGGTCGTCCTCGCGCTCTCCACCGGAGCGTCGAGCATGCTGCTTGGCAACTGCGGGCCCTTCACCGACGTCGCGGCCGACGTGTTCTGCCCCTTCGTCCTGGAGATCTTCTATCTCGGGATCACGACGGGAACGACGGCTACGACCTACGACCCAGCGTCGAACGTGACGCGGCTCCAGATGGCGGCGTTCCTCTCCCGCACGGTGGACGGTGTCCTGAAGCGCGGGAGCCGGCGCGCGTCGCTCGATCAGTTCTGGAGCGCGCAGAATTCGACCGTGCTGGCCATTACGACGGTCGGATCGAGCCCGGAAATCGTCAAGTCCGACGGCAAGGACCTCTGGGTGTCGAACTTTTTCGGGAACGGAAGCGGCTCGGTCTCGCGGGTGCGGGCGAGCGACGGAAAGCTCCTCGAGACGTGGACCGGGGCCGACTCGGCAACCGGCGTCGTCATCGCGATGGGCCGTGTTCTCGTGTCCGGTTACTCGAACAGCCAGCTCTACTCGATCGACCCGAGCCAGGCCGCCGGCGCCGTCACGACGGTCGCGAGCGGCCTCGGAGCCAACGCGAGCCGCCTCGCCTTCGACGGCGCCCGGGTCTGGGCGGCGAGCTCCAGCCCGACGATCTCGATCATCACTCCGACGGGTTCGATCCCCTGGACCGTGACCAACGTGGGCGGTTTCGGTCTCCCGGCCGGGCTCGTGTTCGACGGCGCGAACATCTGGGCCACCGACGCGAACGCCGGGACCCTGCTGAAGCTGAGCTCGGCCGGGGCGGTCCTCCAGACGGTGACCGTCGGGGCCGCGCCCAACTTCCCGACTTACGACGGCTCGAACATCTGGGTGCCCAACAACGGGTCCGGATCGGTATCGGTCGTCCGCCCTTCGACCGGCGCGGTGCTCGCGACGATCACCGGCAATGGGCTGACCGACCCCGCCGGTACGGCCTTCGACGGCCAGAGGATCCTCGTCACGAGCCTCACCGGCAACGCGCTGTCCCTCTTCAAGGCGGCCGACTTCTCTCCGCTGGGCTTCGTTTCCACCGGGGCCTCGACCAACCCGAAGGCCGCATGCAGCGACGGCGCGAATTTCTGGATCGCGCTCAACAGCGCCAGCGCTCTCGCGAGGCTGTAAAAGGCAGCGCTGCTCGTCTTCGGCCTTAGAATTGGGACCTGACCCTCGGAGGTCCCGATGAAACCACTCTCCCGTCGGAAGTCCCCGCGCCGGATCGCCGGCGCCGCGGCGGTCCTTCTCGCCCTCGCCACCGGCGCCGCGAGCGTCCTCCTCGGCAACTGCGGCCCGTTTACCGACGTCGCGGCCGACGTGTTCTGTCCCTTCGTGCTCGAGATCTTCTACCTCGGGATCACGACGGGCACGACGGCGACGACCTACGACCCGACCTCCAATGTCTCGCGCCTCCAGATGGCGGCGTTTCTCTCGCGGACCGTGGACGGAGTTCTGAATCGCGGAAGCCGGCGAGCGGCGCTCGACCAGTTCTTCACGCCGACGACGACCAACGCGCTCAGTGTCGTCACGATCGGCACCGATCCCAAGGGGCTTCGGTCCGACGGAGCCGACCTCTGGGTGGCAGGTAACAGCGCGGGGACCGTGACGCGGGTGCGGACGAGCGATGGAAAGGTCCTGGAGACCTGGAGCAGCGCGTTCGCCGCATGGAGCGTCGTCGTGGCGATGGGCAAGGTCTTCGTCGACGGCGAAACGAGCCCGGGCCAGCTCTACCGGATCGACCCGACCCAGACGGCTGGGGCCGTGACGATCGTCGCGAGCAACCTCGGCAACGCTCCCATCGGGCTCGCGTTCGACGGCGCGCGGATCTGGACCGGGAACAACAGCGGGGCATCCGTTTCGATCGTGACACCAGGAGCCACGCTTCCCTGGACGGTGACGACGGCCGCGTCAGGGTTCACCAATCCGTGGGGCCTCGAGTTCGACGGGTCGAACGTCTGGGTCGCGGACGCCGGCGCCGGCCGGGTCTTCAAGCTCGACGCGAGCGGCGCGATCCTCCAGACGGTGACGGTGGGACTGAGCCCGCGCTACCTGGTCTTCGACGGCTCGAACATGTGGGCGCCGAACACGGGCGACAACACGATCACGGTTTTCCGGGTCTCCAACGGCAATGTCCTCCAGACGCTGACCGGCAACGGGATGAGCCAGCCGCAGGGCCCCGCCTTCGACGGCCAGCGGATCCTCGTCGCCAACAGCGGGAACGACTCCGTCTCGGTCTGGAAGGCGGCGGACCTGACTCCTCTCGGCAACTTCCCGACGGGTCCCGCCGCTCCGGTCTACTCCGCGAGCGACGGCGTCCACTTCTGGGTCTCCCTGGCCAACAACGTCCTGGTCGCGCGCTTCTGATACCTCTCCGCAATTTCCGCGAAGGAGGGTCAGCGCGCTCGAAGGACGGCCGCGAGGGACTGGAAGACCCGCGGAGAGAAGTAGCTCCTTCCCGAAGCGAGGGCTCGGACCGCGACGAGGAGCTCGTACGGGGCGGCGTCCTTGAGGAGATACCCGCTCGCGCCGGCGTCGAGCATGCTGGAGACGTACTCCTTCTCCTCGTGCATCGTCAGGGCGAGGATGCGCGTTCCCGGGACGTTCTTGAGAATGAGGCGCGCGGCCTCCGGCCCGTTCAGCCGGGGCATGCTGACGTCGAGGATGACGAGGTCCGGGCGCGTATCCATCGCGACGCGAGCCGCCTCGACGCCGTCGGCCGCGACCCCGACGACCTCGACGTCCGGGCTCGCGTTCAGGATCGAGACGACCTCCTGCAACAGGAGCGCGTGATCGTCCGCCACCAGCGCGCGCAGCTTGCGCAGGCGCGCGGGAAACTCTCGTTCTTCCCGTTTTGGTTCCGGCTTGCCCATGTGCAATCGCAGATTAGGTTTCCCCATCCGGGACCTCAATGAGGCGCTTCCCTCAATTGACAAAGGGAGGCCCCAGCCCCCCTTTGTCATTCCGAGGAAAGCGAAGCGACCGAAGGATCTTCTCGATTAAGCCGAGCTATCCCTCCTCCGATAGGGCACCACCGGAAGATGCGACGAGGCAGGTGCGCGCCGCAGGCGCACGTCCATCGCGCAGCACGTAGCGACGGGAAAAAATGGGGAAGCGGGCCCAGCGCTGACCCGCCTCCCCGAAAGCGGCCGTTACGGAGGAGGTTCCGGCCGCGGAGGAGCGACGCAGGACTAGAGGCGTCGCAGGAGGGGACGGGCGAGCTTCGTCAGCTTCTCGACCTTGACGTTCTCGGGATCGGGGCCGCCGACGGAGAGACGCACGTAGGCGTCCCCCTTGAGCACATAGAGACCTCCGCCCAGGGAAGTCCCGACCCAGTACGCCTCGTCTCCGAGGCCGGAGACCGGCCGGGGCTTCGCGGCCGTCTCGCGAGCCCTCTGCGTGGCTTCTCCGGCTTCGCGTTCTTCCTCCTGCTCCCTCTCGCTGGCCTTTTCCATGGCGCGGGCGAACATCTGCTTCCACTGATCGCGGGGGCTGTCGGAGGCGCCGGGACGATGGCGGGTCACCTCGAGGCTGACCGACTCGGAGAACGTGGGCAGCGTGTAGAAGCACTGGGACACGGCGAAACGGTCGCGGGAAGGCTCGCTGGCCTTGGCCGAGGCGACCTTCTCCTTCTGGACCGATTCGACCTCCTTCCCGGTCAGCAGCGAGCACGGGTCGGACTTGAAAGTGGGCGCCGCGGCCCCGGCGGCCGCGGCGGACGTAGCCAAAAGAAAGGCGGCGATGGCGGCAGGTTTCATCTCGTCCTCCTGGTTAACGTCGAAATTCAGTTCCCGCCGAAGCGGATGTCCCCGTCCACGAGCGTTCCGTCGGCCTGGTGAATCAGCACTCCCTTGACGTTGTAGACCTGGATGCGGAAGCGGTCCGACCCGGCGCCCGGCGTCGAGTTGTCCTCGGCGTGGGCGGCGAACCGGCACGGGGTCTTCTTCGTCCCGAGCGTGCACGGGCCGGAGAAGTCGGCGGCGTTGCCGGACATCTGCAGGACCTCAACGGTCCCCGTCAGGTCGATCGCCGAGAGGTCGCTCGAGTACTCGATCTCTCCGCCGACGCTCCCCTGCTGCGACTGGGCGAGGAAGGAGAAGCCGTTTCTCCCGCCGCCGCCGTCGGGAATGGAGCCGTTCCCCTCGGCCTGCGTGTTGGGAGCAGGCGGAGCGGACAGGACCGTCACCTTGACCCGAGCGGTGGCGGTTCCGCCGCGCCCGTCGGAGACGGTGTAGCTGAACAGGTCCATGCCGGTGAATCCGGAGTAGGGCGAGTACGTGACCGTGCCGTCGCCGTTGGTGACGGCCATCCCGTTGCCGGGCTGCGTAACGCCGGTGGCGGCAAGGGTGTCGCCGTCGGGGTCGGTGTCGTTGGCCACCACATCGATCGCGACTGGCCGTCCCGCGGTCGTCGTGGCGTTGTCGTCCATCGCCTTGGGCTTGTGGTCGGTTCCCGCGACGACCGAGACCGTGACGCGCGCCGAAGCCGTGCCGCCGCGCCCGTCGGTGATCGAGTACGTGAAGCTGTCGGTCCCCAGGAAATCCTTGTTCGGGGTATAGGTCACCTTCGTCGCGGTCGCCGAGACCGTGCCGTTGGAGGCAACCGAGACGCCTGTGATCGTCAGCGGATCGCCATCGGGATCGGTGTCATTGGCGAGGACGGCGATCGTGACCGCCTTGTTCTTCGACGTGGTCGCGGTGTCGTCGTTGGCGACCGGCGGGCTGTTGGGAGGTGTCGAGACCGTGACGGTGACCTTCGCGCTCGCCGTGGCGCCCTTGCCGTCGGAGACGGTGTAGCTGAACGTGTCCGTGCCGGTGAAACCGGCGACCGGGGTGTAGGTGACCGTGTTGTTGGCCGAAGACCCGTTGATGACGGCGGTTCCCTTCGGCGGCTTCGTGACCGCGGTGACCGTCAGCGGATCGCCGTCGGAGTCCGAGTCGTTGGCGAGGACATTGATCGTGACCGGTTTGGCCGCGGTCGTCTTCGCGGTGTCGTCCTTCGCGATCGGCGGGTGGTCGCAGGCGGAGACGACGAGCGTGTTGGTCACCTCGATGTCGTCCACGCCCCAGCCCACGCCCTGGATGCCGCCCTCGAGGATCTGGAACGTGCCGCCGAGGCGGAAGCGGATGCGCCCGGTCGGTAGCTGCGAGGCGCCGAAGAGGGCCTGGATCGCGGCGCCGAGGTTGACGGAAACCGGCTTCATCGCGTCGACCCGGCCGACCACCAGGTCTCCGTCGCTCGAGCCCACCCACGCCCGGCGTCCGGCGATCGGGCTCTGCGCGCCCGAGTCCACGACGCCGTTGTAGCCGCCCGAGGTGATGTAGGGGCCGAGGTCCTTCCAAGCCGTCCCGTCGGCCGAGATCTCGATCACGGCGCCGCTCTCGTAACGGATCGATAAGACCCCCGAAGGCCCCGGGAACCTCGCGAGGTCGTAGTTGTGCCAGAAATTCATCACGCTCGACGAGGAGATCCCGAGAGAGGGAAGCGTGAGGGTGTCGTCCTTCTGCGTGAGGGCGGGGACGCCGGGCTGGTCGTCGAGCACGACCCAGGCGTGCGACGAGCTGTGCGCCGTCGGGTCCGTCATCACCGACCACCCTCCGATGCTGCGCGTCGAGGAGGTCGTGTAGACCGCGGTCTGCGGATCGAGGTTATCGAAGAACCGGGCTCCGGGGGCCAGCGGGCAGTACTGGATGACCCGGACGTTGACGTTCGCGGTCGCGGAGAGCCCCTGCCCGTTCTGGACAGTGTAGGCAAAGCTGTCGGGATCGCGGTCGAAGGTGTTGAAGTTGTTCTTCGGCGTGTAGGTGATCGTCCCACCGGAGTTGACGACGGCCGAGCCGTTGGCCGGCTGCGTGACCGAGGTGATCGTCAGCGGGGGGCTGCGGCCGTCCTGGTCATTCGCGAGAACGGCGATCGTGACCGGATTGTTCTCGTTCGTCGCCGCGGAATCGTCTATGGCCAGCGGCCCGCAGACCGACGGAGGGGGCACGGCGTCGCCCGCAGCGAAGAGCCGGCGGCCACCCGTCTGCCTGGCGATCGACGCCGTCGACGCGCGCGTGACCGCGGAGCCCGAAACACAGTTGCCAACGCAGCCGTCGGCGTAACCGACGAGGACGCGGCCGACCTTGTCCACCGTCGAGTCCATGAAGTCGAGGAGGTTGCGGCAGGGATTGCTTCCTCCCTGCATCCAGATGCAGCCGCGCTGCACCGGGTCGTTGGGCGTGGCGTCCACGGTCGTCCAGGTCGCGCCGCCGTCGTAGGTGTGGGCCGAGTACAGGTGCCAGACCCCGTCGAAGTTGGCCGACTGGAAGTTGCCGCCTGTCGGCGTGCCGAGGAAGGAGAAGGCGGCCCGGTCGGCGTCGCCCGCGGTCACGACCGGGAACGCGGTGTTCTGGATGCCGAACTTCGCGCCGACGTCGCCGGCATCCGTCCAGCTGACGGCCTTGTCATGGGAGATGGCGATCTTGGCGCGCCCGTCTCCATTCTGGTAGCCGAAGTAGAGCGTTCCGTCGGCGCCGATGCCGACGGAGGGATCAACCGCGCCGGGGATCGAGAACGGGATTCGCCGCACGGTCCAGGTCAGCCCGTTGTCTTCGGAGACCACGATGCCCTGGTTGGCGGTGCTGTCGCCGAAGCAGCTGCGGTTGGGCACGTAGACCGTGCCGTCGGCGGACGAGACCTTGACGTGGCCATGAAGGCCGCCGCACTCGCTCGTGTAGATCGGAACGCCGGGGCCGTAGGTCAGGCCGCCGTCGTCGCTGCGAGCGCAATACGCGGTCACGCCCTCCTGCGAGCAGTAGTACACGGCGTTGGGGTAGGTCGGGAGCGACGGATCACGGGTCAGAGGAGCATGGAAGGGGCCGCCGCCGACGGTCTGGTGGTCGTAACCGCCGGGAGTGCCGCAGCCCTTGCTCGGGATCCACGTTTCGCCGTCGTCGTCGGAGAACGAGGAGAGGCTGCACCCCTCTCCCGGGAGCGGCACGACGCCGGCCGAGGAGATCAACTGCGAGACGACCGTCCGCCCCGTTCTTGGATCGGTGAAGAGAATGGGGTCGAAGCTCGTCACGGAGGTCGGAGCGCTCTTGTCGGCCCACGAGGCGACGGCCGGCGAGTAGCAGTCGTTGAAGTTGACCTTGAGCGTCTGCGTGATCGCTTCGATGAAGACGCTGCCGGTCTTCCAGTTGACGCCGATCGAGGGCTCCCCCGCCGACGTCCCGAGCGGCGCCGGGGCGGCGTAGTTGGAGAAGGTGATCGGCTCGGCGCCCTGGACGGCCGGGGTTGCGGGGTCCTTTCGCAGCGTTGCGGTCGCCGTGTAGCTGTTGCCGTCAGTTCCGGGAAGCGGTGAATAGGGCGAGGCCGTGATCGTGTAGACGCCGCCCGCAGGATTGACGAGGAACGCCACCTCGAGCTGCCCGGGGCCGTTGCCGGACCCACCGGCCGAGCCATGGCTCGGGTCCCAGATCTCGAGGTCCCAGTCGCCCTGCGGCGCCAGGTGCACCTCGATCAGGTACGGGCCGTAGGCGGCGGACGGCGGAACGATCGTCAGCTTGAAGTTGTCGCAGGCCGGATCGTTGTCGCCCGAGCAGGCGCCGGCCGTCGGCGTCAGGAACGGTCCGGACCAGCTCACCGTGGGGTTGGATTCGGAAATGGTCCCGGTTGCCGGAGTCGCCGCTCGAAGCGGCACGGCCAAAAAGAGGAAGACCGCGGCGGCTCCCGCGGCAGGAAGGTTCCGGAGACGACGGAACGTTTTCATTTCTACACTCCTGTCAAATTCGCCCATCGCCGCGAAGATAGGGTTCAGAGGAGTGCCGGGCCAATGAGGGATGGCCCTCATTCTTCGGTAGGGAAAAACCTCAGGGACGAGGGAGCCCCCTCGGTTTGGATTGGTGATTAGTGCCCGGTGATTAGAGCTGAAAGGAGTTGTCCGCCCTGATCACAAATCACAAATCACCAATCACAAATCCTTCACCACTTCGTCCCGTCGAGAGAGAGAACGGTCTTGCGGCCGACGACCTCGGCGCTGTGCCGCGTGCAGGCGGGCAGGTAGATCCGGTCGCCGGGCTTCAGGTCGAAGGACGCGACGCCGACCGTGACCCGGAGAGTTCCCTCGAGGACGGCGTCGCACTTGTCCTGCGCGTGCTCGTGCTCGGGAAACCGGGCCCCCTCCACGTACGTATAGGAAGCGACCTCATAGCCTTCGCTCTCGAGAAGCTTCATCATCTTCTTCTCTGTCAAGGGGCCGTCGGAGGCGCTCCATCGCTCGAGACGGACGTCGGACATGAGCCAAGACTAGCGCACCCCCCCGGCCCGGAACGGGCATAGACTCTTTGCCACAAATCGGGGAAACGAAGGGTGCACCAGGCATGAGCAGAGCCTTTCCCGCAGCGCCGCTTGCCCGCGCGGCCGACAGCGCGCGTCGCCTCTTTTCCTTCGATGCGATGTGGGCCCTCCTCGAAGCTGGAGACTCGTGCTACCACCTCTCCTTCGCTGGAGAGCCGGAAGAGGCCGCCATTCGGGTGCCGGCGGAGCAGGCCCCGCGGTTCCTTCGCCCGGAGCGCCCGCACGCGCTCGACGACGTGCCTGCGGCGCTCGATTCGGAGACTCCGGTCGGACGCGCGCTCGCGAGGCGGGAGCTGCGGTCCCTTCTGGTCGTTCCCATCTCCGGAGGCCATCTGGGGTTTGGCTCCCGCAGCACCGCGGCCTTCCAGGCGGACGAGGAGCGGTTCGCGGAGGCCATCGGCTCGCTTCTGTCCGCCTCGCTGGAGCAATCGCTCGCGCTCTCCAGGGAGCGCGAGGCGCGGGAGCGGCTCGAGATCGTCTCGAGCCTGCCGCGGATCGTCGCCTCGACGCTCGACATCCGCGACGTCTTCCACCAGGTCTCCGAGATCACGAAAGCGGCCGTGCCTCACGAATCCCTCGGGATCCAGCTCGTCCAGCCGGACCGCAAGACGATCGTGGCCCACGTCGTCACGGACCGGCTCCCGGCGGACGAGTGGAAGTTCGGGATGTCGTTCGAGTTGAACGAGAACGACATGGTCGATGGCATCGTCGAGGACGTCTGGTTCGACGGTCCCGGCGACTCGGGCCTCGCCCACGTCCGCGGACGTCTCTTCCTGGAGAGGGCCGGGCCGGAAGGGGTCGCGGTCGATGTGGCGATCGACGCGCACAGGAGCCGCCTCGTGCGCGACCACGGTTTCCACTCCTTCCTGCGGACGGTCCTGCGGCGGGGCGGAGAAAAGATCGGTTCCCTCGTCTTCGCCTCGACCCGGCCGTCGCAGTACCGCGTCGAGCAGTTCGAGATCGCTCACCGCATCGCGGACCAGGTCTCAATGGCGCTCGCCCACCGCCACCTCGCGGAGGAGGCGGAGAGGGCCGCGGAAGCGCGGGCCCGCGCCGCGATGCTCGAAGACCGTGTCCAGGAGCTCGTCGCCGAGGCGGAAGAGCGCGAGGGCTTCCACCGCTGTGTCGGGGAATCGGCGGCCTGGAAGGAGGTCCTCAAGCAGGCGGCGCGCGTCGCCGCGACCGACACGACCGTGCTCCTGACGGGAGAGTCCGGCACCGGCAAGGAAGTCGTCGCGAGGTTCATCCACAGGGGTTCGCCGCGCTCGAAGGGGCCGCTCGTCGCGGTCAACTGCGCCGCGCTTCCCGAGCAGCTCCTCGAGTCCGAGCTCTTCGGCTACGAGCGGGGCGCCTTCACCGGCGCTCTCCAGGCCAAGCCCGGCCGGATCGAGCAAGCGGCCCGGGGCGTCCTGTTCCTGGATGAGATCGGCGAGATGAGCCTGGCGCTCCAGGCCAAGCTGCTCCGGGTCCTGCAGGAGCGAGAGTTCCAGCGGCTGGGCGGGACGCGGACGCTCCGCGCGGACATCCGCGTCGTCGCGGCGACCAACCGCGACCTCGTCGGGGCGATGAAGCGCGGCGAGTTCCGCGAGGACCTCTTCTACCGGCTCCGGGTGTTCGAGATCCGCCTGCCTCCCCTGCGCGAGCGCCGGGAGGACGTCCTCCCACTGACGGAGGCCTTCCTCGCCGACCTGGAGAAAACGCTGGGACAGCGCACGGCCGGTCTCTCCCGCGAGGCGCGGGAGATCCTCCTCTCCTACGACTGGCCCGGCAACATCCGCGAGCTGCGCAACGCCCTGGAGCGGGCGATGATCCTCTGCGACGGAGGGCTCATCACGGCCGAGCAGCTGCCGCTCGGTATCGGAGAAGCCCCGCGCGCGCCGGCTGGCGGAGCGGCGGGCGCCGGGGTGTCCGTCGTCAACCTCGAGATCATGGAGCGGGAGTTGATCGAGCGGGCGCTCCTCCAGGCCGGCAACAACAAGTCCAAGGCCGCACGGCTTCTCGGCCTCTCTCGCGCCCAGCTCTACTTCCGGCTGGAAAAGTACGGGTTCGTCGAGGCCTCCGACTCCTAAACCCCCGGCCGCCGCCCGTCGCTGGGGCCGCAACCTGTCGATACAGCGACAACACGTGGCCTGACCGCCGGCTCCCGATCTTCGGGCACTTCGGACGTCAAGTTCCTATCCGGGAAGAGGATCGGAGGCGTCGGAGCGGCAGGCCGGCCCGTGGCACGAGCCGTGATCTTTGCGGCTTCCCATGACGCAGAAAAACGTGGAACTGGTGATTGGTCGGCTCGTCACGGATGAGGAGTTTCGCAGGCTGTTCGAGCGCGATCCGGCGGCCGCGCTCGAGACCCTGGCCGTGACGGGATTGGAGCTGAACCGCGTCGAGAGGCAGGAGCTTCTCAGCCTGGACGCGGAGGCATTCGAGGTGCTGGCGCCCACCGTCAGCCCCCGGCTCCAGAGGGTCGGATTCACGCGGCCGCCGGAGGACGAAAACGGGAGGTCGTCATGAAAGGCACGTTGTGGGCGGCGGCGTTGGGCCTCGCGATGATCGTTCCGGCCCTCGACGTCTCGGCCCAGGCCGCGAGCGCGGAACCGCCGGAGCTGACTCTCGAGAGCGCTCTCTCGATCGCCTTCGAGCAGAACCGGCGGCTCGCGAGCGCCGCGCTCGAGGTCGGCAAGGCGCAGGACCGGCTGGGAGCGACGAAGGCGCAGCGCTACCCGACGGTTTCCCTGGACGCCACGGCGGCGCGGACGCTGAACACGGTCGAGATCAACATCGACGAGGGCGTCTTCGGGACGTATCCCGGGATCGGGCCGATCCCCTCGGCCAACACGAAGGTCACCTCCGATCCCCACTTCACCGTGATCGGGTTGGCGAACGCGAAGCAGCCCCTCTCGCAGCTCTACAAGATCGGCCTCGGCGTCAAGGCGCGGGAGGAGCTGCTCGAGGAGGCTCGGCAGGACTTGAGGTCCAGCCGCCAGTCACTCGCCCTCCAGGTGCGCAAGGCCTATTACGCCATCGTCAGCGCCGAGGGGGCGCTGGCGTCGGCGAAGGAGTCGCTGGCGTTTTCCCGCGAGACGCAGCGCGTGGTCGCCTCGCGGGTCCTCGAGAAGGCCTCCCTCGCGCACGACGAGGTGGACGCCAGGGCCTCGCTCGCGCGCGCCGAGTACGACGTCGCTTCCTACGAGACCTCGGTCGCGGCGGCGAAGGAGCAGCTCAACATCCTGCTCGGGCGCGAGGTCGCGACCGAGTTCCGCGTCGCAGCGCTCCCCGAGCCGCGCCCGCTGCCACGGGAGCACCGTGATGCGGTCGAGCGGGCCACCCTGAACCGGCCGGACGTGCGCCGAGCGAAGCTCCAGGCTTCGACGGCGGAGCTGGACGCGAAGCTCGCGAAGGCCGAGTTCCTGCCGGACGTCTCGCTCTCGATGACCTACTTCTCCCCCTACGACGTGCAGTTCCAGCCCAAGGCGATCTGGTCGGCGGGACTTCTCGTCCAGTGGGACATCTTCGACGGGGGCAAGAGGGCGCGGCAGCTCGCCGAGAAGCGCAAGGCGCAGGAGCAGGCGCGCCTGGCCGCGGCCGACGCCGAGGCGAACGCGCGGATGGAGTCGAGCCGCGACTGGCGGCGCCTCCAGGACGCCGTGAAGCTGGTGGAGTCCGCGCAGCTCGCCCGCAACGCGATGCGCGACCGAGCCCGCGTCATCCGGGTTCGCTACGAGAACCAGGCCACGCTCGCGCAGGATCTCTTCCGCGCCCAGGCCGACCTGGCCGACGCCGACCGCCGCTGCAACGAGTCGCTCGTCTCCTACTGGAGCGCGCGCGCCGATTACGAAGCTTCGACCGGGGAGGATCTATGAACCGAACTGTCATTTTCAGCGCGTCCGTCGTCATCCTCGCGGGCTGCGCCGCCGCGGCGGCCTGTCGCCACGAGCCCGCCGTCACCAAGCCACCGACTCCCGTCCGGGTCCTGGCCGCGGCGCCGGTCCCACCCTCGGGGGGCCTGCGCTACTCAGCCACCATCCAGCCTCGCGAGCAGGTGGACCTCGCCTTCAAGAGTGGCGGTTACGTCCGCGAGATACGCCGCGTCGAGGGGGTGGACGGCCGGCTCCGCGCGATCCAGCAGGGGGACTCCGTGGCGCGCGGGACCGTGCTCGCCCAGGTCCGGGAGACCGACTATGTCCAGAAGGTCAGCCAGGCCAAGGCCTCCCTGGCGGAAGCCGAGGCCGCCGCGGAGCGCGCCCGCCTCGATTTCGAGCGCGCCGAGAAGCTGCTGGCAGCCAACAGCATGACCCGCCCGGAGTGGGAGTCGAGCCGCGCCAACGCTTACACGGGGAAAGCGAAGGTCGAGGCCGCGAAGGCTTCACTCGACTCCGCGGAGACCGCCCTCGAGGACGCGTCGCTGAAGTCGCCGATGGACGGGGTCGTCCTCTCCCGCTCCGTCGAGCAGGGCACGCTCGTCAACGCGGGCACCGTCGGGTTCGTCGTCGCCGACATGAGCAGCGTCAAGGCCGTGTTCGGCGTTCCCGACCGGGTCGTGACCGCACTGAAGCTCGGGGAGACCCTCACGGTCACGACCGAGGCCGCGCCCGGAAAGCCCTTCCAGGGCGTGCTGACGGCGCTCTCCCCCGCCGCCGACCGCAAGAGCCGCGTCTTCGATGTCGAGGTGACGATCCCCAACGGCGAGGGGACGCTTCGGGCGGGGCTCATCGCGGCGATCGAGATCTGGCCGGATTCCCACGGGCTCTCGGCGCGGCAGGCGAACCTGCCGGCGATCCCGCTGTCCGCCGTCATCCAGTCGCCGCGCTCCAGCGACGCCTACGCGGTCTTCGTCGTCGCAGAGGACGGGAAGAGCGCGCTGGCGAAGTCCCGCGAGGTCAAGCTCGGTCCCATCACCGGGAACCTGGTCACGATCGTCGACGGCCTGAAGGCGGGCGAGCGCGTGGTCGTCTCCGGGGCGAGCCTGCTCGCGGAGAACCAGGCCGTCCTGATCGTCCCATAAAGGAGCCGTCATGTCGCACCAGAGCCAGGAAGACCTTCGGAATTCCAAGAACACCGCGCGGTTCTTCGTCGAGAACCGCCACATCGCCTGGGTGCTCCTGCTGGGCACCGCGCTGTGGGGATGGGTCGGCTTCACGGGGATGCCGCAGCGCAAGGACCCGGACGTCCCGGTGCGCGTGGCGGTGGCGCTGGCCCAGTGGCCGGGCGCCCCGGTGGACCGGGTCGAGCAGCTCGTGACCCGGAAGATCGAGCAGAAGATCGCCGAGAACGCGAAGGTGGACGAGATCAAGTCGGTCACGCGCACGGGCCTCTCGGTGGTCTACGTGACGCTCGTCGAAGGGCTGAAGGAGACCGGTAAGGAGTTCGACGACATCAAGCTGAAGCTCGACGCCATCGAGCCTCTTCCCTCCGGCGCCGGCCCGGTGATGTTCATCAAGGACTTCGGCGACACCGCGGCGCTGATGCTGACGGTCGCCAGCCCGCCGGCGAGCGGACTCGAGATCAAGCTGCGCGCCCGCGATGTCCGGCAGGGGATCGAGCAGGCCCGGGCCGCGGCCCCAAAAGGCTCCGCTCCCCGCGTGTCGATCGTGGCCTGCTACCCGAAGTCGATCCCGGCGGACTCCGTCGCCCGGATCGTCTCGCTCTTCCAGAACTTCATCCAGCAGGGCGGCGCCACGAGGAACGCGCGCGTCCTCCAGGGGCCCGGGTTCTGCGGTCTCGACGAGGAGTCCTCCGCCAGCGATGCCGAGCTCCAGCGCGCGATCAACAACTTCTTCCTGGACAAGGTGCCGGGAGCCGAGATCCACCCCGACACCTGGAGGGCATCGATCGTCCGGGATCCCGCGAAAACCGAGGAGGTGCTCGCCGCGTCCGCGGGCGATAAGTACACCTACCGCGAGCTCGACGACTTCACCGACCTGATCACCCGGACGCTCCAGGGTGTTCCCCAGGTCGCCCGCGTCACGCGTTCCGGCGTGCTGGACGAGCGCGTCTACCTCGAGTACTCCCAGACCCGGTTGGCGGCCTACGGCCTCCAGAACACGGACCTCTCGTCGATCCTCGCGGCGCGCAACATCACGGCGCCGGGCGGCGTCGTCGCCGTCGGCGGCAAGAACCTGGCCGTGGACCCGACGGGCGAGCTCACGAGCGAGTCGGAGATCGGGGGGCTTCTCGTGGCCACCTCGCAGACGGGCTCGCCCGTTTACCTGCGCGACGTCGCCGAAGTGATCCGGGCCTATGAGGGGCCCGCGCGATTCCTGAACTTCTACAACTACCGGGACAAGAACGGAAAGTGGCATCGGACCCGCGCGATCACGCTAGCCGTCCAGATGCGGTCGGGCCAGAAGATCGCCGAGCTCGGCAAGGCTGTGGATGCCGCGCTGAAAGACGTCCAGGCGAGGCTGCCCGAGGACCTGATCTACGCGCGGACCTCCGACCAGCCTCTCCAGGTCTCCGAGAACATCCACCTCTTCATGAACAGCCTGTACGAGGCGATCGCCCTCGTCGTGCTCGTGTCGCTCGTCGGGTTCTGGGAGTGGCGCTCGGCGCTCCTGATGGCGCTGTCGATCCCGATCACGCTCGCGATGACCTTCGGCATGGTCCACCTCTTCGGCATCGACCTGCAGCAGGTCTCGATCGCCTCGCTCATCATCGCGCTGGGGCTTCTCGTAGATGACCCGGTCGTGGCGGGGGACGCGATCAAGCGCGAGCTCGCCCTCGGCACGACCCGGCTCACGGCGGCGTGGCTCGGGCCCCTGAAGCTCGCCACCGCGATCCTCTACGCGACGATCACCAACATCGTGGCCTACCTCCCCTTCCTGGCCCTGACGGGCGACACCGGCGCCTTCATGAAGAGCCTGCCGATCGTCATCGGCTGCTCGCTGCTGGCGTCCCGGATCGTCTCGATGACGTTCATCCCTCTGCTCGGCTACTACATCCTCCGTCCGACGAAGGAGAAGCCGATCGAGGAGCGGCGCAAGAGCGGTTTCGCTTCCTTCTACTACCGCGTCGGGAACTGGGCGATCGACCACCGCAAGCGCGTCCTGGTGGGCGCCCTGGTGCTCCTGGTCGGCGGGCTCACGATGGCGAAGGGGCTCAAGGAGGAGTTCTTCCCTAAGGACCTGTCCTACCTCTCCTTCATCGACGTCTGGCTGCCGGAGGACGCGCCGCTGATCGCGACGCGGCAGGCGGTGGACTCGGTCGAGAGAATCGTCCACGAGATCGCGGCGGAATACGGCCGGGAGCACGCGGGCAAGGACGCCAAGCCGAAGGAGGTCCTCGAGTCGGTGACCTCGTTCATCGGCGGCGGCGGCCCGCGGTTCTGGTTCTCGGTCTCGCCGGAGCTGTCCCAATTGAACTACGCGCAGGTCCTGATCCAGACCCGGGACAAGCACGACACCGGGCACCTGATCGCGCCCCTCCAGGCGGCCCTCTCCTCGAGGGTGCCCGGCGCCCGCATCGACGTGCGGCAGCTCGACAGCGGGTCGGCCGTCGGGATCCCGATCCAGATCCGGATCAGCGGCGAGGACATTCCGACGCTGAGGACGCTCTCCGCGCGGCTGGAGACGACGCTGCGCGAGATGCCGGAGACCGCCCGCGTCCGCAACGACTGGGGCTCGGAGAGCTTCTCGGTCCGTCTCACGACCGATCCGGACCGCGCCAACCTCGCCGGGGTGACCAACCTCGACGTCGCGCAGGCCTCCTCGGGAGGGTTGAACGGAGTCTCCGTCGGGTCGCTGCGGGAAGGGGACAAGAAGATCCCGATCGTGGCGCGCCTTCGAATGGAGGAGCGGGCGGAGCTGTCGGACCTCGCGGACCTCTACGTCTACTCGCACAACGGAACATCGAAGGTGCCGCTGGGGTCCGTCTCCTCGATCTCCTACGGGCTGAAGACCGAGAAGATGTGGCGGCGAAACCACTTCCGCACCGTTACGGTCTCGGCGTTCTCACACGAGGGGTTCCTGCCGGCCGAGGTCCTGAAGAAGGCCATGCCCGCGATCCACGAGTTCGAGAAGTCGATGCCGCCCGGATACACGCTGGAGATCGCCGGCGAGCACAAGGAGAAGACCAAGAGCTTCAAGAACCTGCTGCGCGTGATGATGATGTCGGTGGCGATGATCTTCCTGGCGCTCGTCATTCAGTTCAAGAACGCCGTCAAGCCGTTCATTGTCTTCGCGGCCATCCCGTTCGGGTTCATCGGCGCCTTCGCGGCCCTCTGGATCATGAAGATGCCGTTCGGCTTCATGGCGTTCATGGGGGTCGCCAGCCTGATCGGCGTGATCGTCTCGCACGTCATCGTGCTCTTCGACTTCATCGAGGAGAAGCACGCGGAGGGCGAGCCCCTCGAGCAGGCGCTCCTGGACGCGGGGATCATGCGCCTGCGGCCGGTCCTGATCACCGTGGGCGCGACGGTCATCGCCCTCTTCCCCCTCGCGGCGCACGGCGGCCCGCTCTGGGAGCCGATGTGCTACGCGCAGATCGGCGGGCTGACGATTGCCACCGTCGTGACCCTGCTGCTCGTGCCGGTCATCTACGCGATCTTCGTGAAAGACTTGAAGATCGTGAAGTGGGAAGCCGCGAAACCGGAGGCCGCCGGCGCCAGCAAGGGCGCGCCGGCTCTGCCGCCCCTCGGAGTGGAGGGATGACCATGGACGCGACCAGGTTCGACCTCGCCGTCATCGGGTCGGGGCCCGCCGGCCAGAAGGCGGCGGTCGCCGCCGCCAAGATCGGAAAGCGAGTAGCCGTGGTGGACCGCCCCCGCCAACTGGGGGGCGTCTCGCTTCAGACCGGGACGATCCCGTCCAAGACCCTCCGCGAGGCGATCCTCTACCTGACCGGCTTTCGACAGCGGACCTTCTACGGCCGCAACTATGCGATCAAGGAAGAGATCACCGTGACGGACCTCGCCTTCCGGGTCAAGTCCGTGAAAGACCGGCAGGAAGAGGTCGTGCGCGCGCAGCTCCGGCGCAACGGCATCGCGATCCTGGAGGGGACGGCGCGTTTCGCCGATCCGCACACGCTGGAGATCGAGGGACAGGGCGGGACGCGCCGCGTTGGCGCGGACTTCATCCTGATCGCGTGCGGGTCGAGGCCTGCCCACAACCCGAAGGTGCCGCTGGACGGCCGCATGATCGTGGACTCCGACCAGATCTCGAACATGGACCGGCTGCACCGGGAGGTCCTGGTCGTGGGAGCGGGCGTCATCGGCCTCGAGTATGCCTCGATGGCCGCGGCGCTGGGCACTCGCGTCACGGTCATCGAGCAACGCGACACGATCCTGGACTTCGTGGACCGGGAGATCGTGGACGCCCTCGTCTACTACCTCCGGCAGAACGGGGTGACGTTCCGGCTCGGCGAGACCCTTGCATCCGTCGAGAAGGAAGGGGAAAACCGGGTCGTCGCGTGCCTTGAGAGCGGAAAGCGGATCCATGCCGAGGCCCTGCTCTACACCGTCGGTCGCCAGGCGAACGGGGACCTTCTGAACCTGCCGGGAGCGGGGCTCGCTGCCGACGCGCGCGGGCGCCTCGCCGTCAACGAGCACTACCAGACCGCCGTGCCGCACATCTACGCGGCAGGGGATGTCATCGGGTTCCCCGCGCTCGCCTCGACCTCCATGGAGCAGGGGCGCATCGCGAGCCACCACATGTTCGGGGTGCGGGACACCAGCAGCAAGCCTCTCCTTCCCTACGGCATCTATACGGTCCCCGAGATCTCCGTCGTCGGCCAGACGGAAGAGGAGCTGACCAAGTCGAAGACGCCCTACGAGGTCGGGCGAGCCCGCTACGAGGAGCTCGCCAAGGGCCAGATGCTGGGCGCCGACTCGGGGCTGCTGAAGATCCTCTTCGACCCGAAGAGCCTGCGGGTCCTCGGCGTCCATGTCTTCGGCGACCAGGCGAGCGAGCTGATCCACATCGGGCAGGCAGTGATCTCGCTCGAGGCGACGCTCGAGTACTTCCGGGACACCGTCTTCAACTACCCGACGCTGGCCGAGGCGTACAAGGTCGCCGCGCTCGACGGGCTGAACCGGGTGGGCGCCTCGCAGGTCGAGACGTCCGCCCGGTCCCAGTCCGCGACCGGCGGCTAGCGCGCCGAGAAGAGCGTGTAGTCGAAGGCCTCCGTCGAGTCCACGTCGAAGTAGAGGTCGTCGTAGGTGTCGGCGCGGCCGAAGGTCCACGCCGTGACGCTGTAGAGGGTCTTGCCGTCGATGGGCGCCCCGAACCCGGTCGCCAGGCCCACGTCGATCGTGATGCCGAGGGCCGTCGTGTGGAACGAGAGGAAGATCGTGTTGTCGAAGGCGCCCGAGGTCGCGCCGTTGTCCACGGCCAGCCACTGCCGGTCCACCACGGCCTGCTGCAACGCCTCGCAATGAGGCAAGGAGGGCCGCGCAGCGGCGGAGCCGTAGGGGAGGGGCTTGCCCCTCCCGCCGGTTGTGCCTCGTTGAATTAGCTCAGGAGTTTGTGGCGGGCGGCGTAGCGGACGAGCTCGGCGGTGGAGTGGACGCTTAACTTCTCCATCAGGCGGGTGCGGTGGTTGTCCACCGTCTTGGGGCTGATGAAGAGGACCGTGGCGATTTCCGTGTTGGTCTTTCCCTCGATGACGAGCTGGAAGACCTCGCGTTCGCGGTCGGTCAGCCGCTCGTAGGGGTCCGCGGGCTCGGCCGGGCGGTCCCGCGCGAAGGCGTCGGCCAGGGCGCGCGCCGCGTGGGGCCCGAAGTAGGTTTTGCCCGCCCGGAGGGCCTTGATTCCCGCGATCAGCTCCGACGCGGCTCCCTCCTTAAGGAGGTATCCGGAGACCCCCGCCCGAACCATCTTCAGGATGTACTCCTCGTCGTCGTGCATCGTCAGGACAAGGATGCGCGTCGCCGGAAGCGCCTCGTGGATCCGCCGCGCGGCCTCCAGCCCCGAGAGGCGCGGCATGCTGACGTCCACGACGACGACCTCGGGCCTCAACTTCCCCGCCTTCTCGACGGCCTCGTGCCCGTCGGCCGCCTCGCCGACCACCTCGATCTCCTCGCTCGCCTTGAGGATCCCGACGAGCCCCTGCCGAACGATCGTGTGGTCGTCGGCCACGAGGACCCGGATCTTCACTCGCGCGCTTCCAGCGGGATCTCCGCCTCCAGCACGGTCCCCTTCCCGGAAGACTCGATCTGGAACCGCCCGTTGAAGGACTGCACCCGGTCGCGCATCGCCCGCACGCCGAACCCCTTCTCCTCCTCGGTCCCGGCGAGCACCGCGGCCGCGTCGAACCCCGATCCCTCGTCCGCCACGGTCAGCAGAATACTCCCGGGCGTCGCCTTCACACGGACGCGCGCCTCCCGCACGCCGGCGTGCTTGACGACGTTGTTCAGCGCCTCCTGGACGAGGCGAAACACGAGCGTCTCCGCGTCCGGGTCCACCGAGTCGCCGACGGAGACCTCGAGGGCCACCGCGACCCCGGTCCGCTCCTCGACCGTGCGCGCGAGCCAGCGAAGCGTCGGCTCGAGCCCGAGGTCGTCGAGCATCTGCGGCCGAAGCAGCCGGGCCATCTCTCGCACCTCGGCAAGGCAGGACTCGGCGAGCTCCCGAACGGCGCCGATCCGCGGCGCCAGCTTCTCCTGGGCCTTCCCCGCCTCCTGCTCCATCAGCTCGAGCTGGATCTTCAGCGCGGTCAGCGACTGGCCGATGCCGTCGTGGAGGTCGCGAGAGATCTTCGCCCGCTCCTCCTCCTGGACGCGTAGGACGCCGCGCGAGATCCGGCGAAAGCGCCTCTCGGTCTCGATCAGCCGGTCGAGCAGGCGGGCGTTCTCCGCCGTGATGCGGGCGACCTGCTCGGAGATCTCGCGGGTGCGATCGGTCATCGAGGCGACCCGACTTCCTTGACGAAGGGCAGGGCGTCGAAAGACGGGCGCATTTCGGCGGGGACATTTTCTCGCAGCTTCGCGGCCTCTTCGGCGGCGCGGCGGAGCTCCGCCGAAGCCTCGGAGCGATTGCGCGCCCCTTCGAGCGCCTTGCCGCGAAGCGCGTGGAGGCGATACAGCCCTTCGTTCCAGCTGGAGGTCTGCGCCGCGGCGATCGCCTTCTGGAGCAGGCGATCCGCGTCCGTGAACCGGCGCCCGGCGACCTCGGCCTCGGCGAGCGCCTCGGAGGATTCGAGCGTGAGCTCCCGGTGGCCGAGCGACTCCGCCTCCGCGAGGATCGCGGAGAGCTGCCGCGCCCGGTCCGGTCCCTCCGACGCCGCCCGCGCCGCGGCGAGCCTCGCCCGAAGCAGCGAGATCCGGCTGCCGCTCTTGCGCGCCAGCGGGATCGCCCTCTCGTAGGCCGCCCGAGCCGCCGCCCGGTCCCCGCGCTCCAGGGCGATGTCGCCCCGCAGCACCTCGAGGTCCGACTTCTGCTCGTCGTTGCCGGTCTGCGTGACCCACTTCTCCGCCTCGCCCAGCAGCGCCGCGGCGGCGTCGGTCCGCCCGACCTCGGCGAGCAGCGCGGCCTTCTTGAGCGTGAATTCGATCGAGGCCGCCTGGTATTGCATCCCCTTCGCGACCGCGAGCGCCTCATCGTAGGAGGAGATCGCCGCCGCGAAGCGGCCGCGGAGCTGGTGCAGGATCCCGAGGTTTCCGAGCGAGATCGCGGTCGCGTCTTTCTGGTCAGTCTCCCGGCTCTTCTCGAGGCTCTCGGCGAAGGACTTGACCGCGTCGTCCCAGCGGCCCTGCGCGGTCTGGAGAAAGCCCATGTTGAGGACCGACAGAACGACGCCGCTCTTGTGCGAGATCTTCCGGCGCAGGTCCAGCGCCTGTTGCCAGTAGACGAGCGCGTTGTCGTACTCGCCCTGCAGGAAGTAGATGTAGCCGACGTTGTCGTAGCTCTGCGCCAGGAGCCGCTCGTTGCCGAGCTCGCGGCGAAGCTTGAGCGAGCTTTGGTACGCCTCGAGGGCCTTGGGATACGCGCCCCGGGACTCCTCGAGGACGCCCGACGCGTTCCAGGCGTCCGCCACTCCCGAGCGGTCTCCGAGCTTCTCGAAGAGGGCGCGCGCGGACTGCAGGTCCGCCTCCGCCTCCCGGATCCTTCCCTGGAACTGGTAGACGAGCGAGCGGTTGCGCAGCGTCGTCGCAAGGCCCTTCTCGTCGGAGAGCGCGGTCTGGATCTTCCACGCGGCGGCGTAGTTCTCCAGCGCTCTCGGGTAGTCGCCCATGCGCTGGTACGCGCCGGCGGTCGCCACGTAGACGTCGGCCTTCCCCTTCTCGTTGCGGATCTGGCTCTGGAGCGCCAGCGCGCGCACGAGGTAGTCCTGGACCGCCCTAGCCGTGTCTCCCATGAGGATCGCGTTTCGGCCCAGCAGCAGCCACGCCTGGGCGTCGTTCGGATCGGACTCGACGAGCTTCTTCAGAGTCGCCACGGCGTCCGCGTGATGGCCCTGCGCCGCCTGCGCGCTCGCGAGATCGAGGCGTGCCTCGCTGGAGTTGGGGTAGAGCTCGAGGAGCTGGCGGAAGAGGGCCTCGGCGTCGGCCGGCTTGCCGTTCAAGAGGGCGACGCGGGCCTGGATGCGGCGCGAGAGGAGCGTGTCCCGCGTGCCCGCAGCCGCGAGCGCCCTGACGGCCGCTTCGACCGCCTTCTCGTGCCGCCCCAGGTCCTGGTAGGTCTGGGCGAGCTTCTCCAGGGCGGCCGCGAACTTCGGGTCCTCCGCGACCGCGCGCTCGAAGGCGGGCGCCGCCGCGAGGTCGTCGCCCCGCGCGAGGAGCGACCTTCCCTCCTCGTATGCCTTCTCCGCGGCGAGCGAGGCTGTGCGCGGGCCCGAGGCGTTGACCGCGGGAGACGCGGCCCCCAGCCGCCGGCGCAGCTCCCCGGAAAGCGACCCCGCTGCCTGGAAGAGATCGTTCTCGCCCGCTCCCTCGGCCGAAAGCGTCTGCGCCGCCGCGGGGCCCGCGCGCGGGAACTGGAGCACGGAGACATCGAGGCGGACGCGGGGACCGGCCTTGCGGACGGCGCCCGCGACCAGCGTGTCCACGCTCCAGAGATCCGCGAGCTGTTTTCCGGCTTCCGACTCGAGAGGCCCGGGGGCGATCCGGAGGTCGCGCACGCTGCGCTCGACGCGCGAGGACTCGAGCACCCGGAGGTTGCGGCTCTCCGAGAGGCTGGCCGCGAGCATCTCGGCGACTCCGTGCCCGGTCCAGGAGAGAGCCGGGTCGCCGGTCTGGTCGGCGAAGGGAAGGACCGCGACGGCGTGAAGCGGCGCGGGCGCCGAGGTGGTGAGCCCTGCCGCTTTCGCGGCGACCGGCGCGGGCGGCGGCGCGGCCCGAGGCCGGAGGAGAAGCCATGCGGCGCCGGCAAGGAGCAGGACGACAACGAGGACGGCCGCGAGCACCCCGGGCCGGGGCCTTCGCGCGCCGGAACCGCGTCGGTCCAGGTCCTCGACCAGCGCGCGGGCCGTCGGGTAACGCCGGGCGGGACTGCGCTCGAGGCATCGCCGGATGACCTCGCGCGCCCAGGCCGGTGCGAAGACGCCGGTCTCCTTCAGGTCGCGCGGGCGCCCGGCCAGCCGCTGCGCGAGCGCCTCCGTCTGGGAGTCTCCGCGGAACGGCAGCTCTCCCGAGAGCGCCTCGTAGAAGACGATGCCAAGCGCGTAGATGTCGGTGCGGCCGTCCACGGGGTCGCCCGCCACCTGCTCGGGAGCGAGGTAGTCCGGCGTGCCGACGATTGCGCCGGCCCGGGTCATCGCTTCCCGGCCGAGCGAGCGCGCGACGCCGAAGTCCGTGATGTAGGCGCGCCCCTCGGCGTCCACCAGGATGTTGCCCGGCTTCAAGTCCCGGTGGACGATCCCCTTCTCGTGCGCGGCCTCGAGGCCCTCGGCGACCTGGCGCAGGAGCTCCGCGGCCCTTTCCGCTGGGAGCGGGCCGTCGCGCTCGAGGATCTCGCGCAGCGACTTCCCCTCGACGAAGTCCATCGTCAGGAAACGCATCCCCTCGTGCTCGCCAATATCGTGGAGGCGCACGACGTTCTTGTGCGTAACCTGCCTCGCGGAGAGGAGCTCGCCGCGGAAACGCTCGAGCACCCGCGCGTCGGCGCCGAGGTCCTGCCGGAGGACCTTCAGGGCGACGTCCACGCGCAGCTCCTCGTCGCGGGCGCGGTAGACGACTCCCATCCCGCCCACGCCCGCGATCGAGACGATGCGGTACCGGCCGGCGACGAGCGTCCCCGGGGCGAGGCGCTCCATCAGCTCGACGTAGGTTTCCGTCGCGGGAACCCGCGGGACGCGGTCGTCCGGCAAAGGGCCTCGCCTAACCTCCGCCGGCAGGGCTCATGGCGCCGGGGGCGGTGGCGCGGGCGCCCGCGCGATCGTCCCGACGCGGCGCTCCAGCTCCGCGAGGAAGGCGCGGTCGCCGGCAGAGACGCCGCGCTCAGGAGCGCCGATGATCTCGCGAATCTGCCGGTCCAGCTGCAGGGTCGCCACGGCGACCGAGGCGTGATCGGCGAGCGCTTCCAGGATCTCCAGGTCGAGATCCGTGAACGCTCCGCCGCGCCGGCGGCCGTCCACGTAGATGAGGCCGGCGGGCTGGTCTCCGCCGCGAAGCGGCACGCAGGCGAGCGTCTCGATCCCCATCTCGACGACGCTCGGCCGGCGGCCGAGGTACGCGTCGTTCTTCGCGTTGGAGGTGACGACCGGCCGGCCGGTCGAGAGCGACCGATCGATTGCGCCGAAGCTCCCCTGGAAACGGTCCTCGGGCGAGCCCTTCAAAGAAGTCGCGAAGCCCGAAACGACCTCCGCCTGGAGCCGGCCGTCGGGCCCGAAGAGAACCAGGAGTCCTCGCTCTGCCCCGGTCAGCTCGACGACGGAGCCGAGCAGCCTCGCCAGCAGCGCCCGCGGCTCCATCGTCGAGTCCAGGATCCGCCGGGCTTCGGTGAACGTCTGCATGCGCCGGGCCCGCTCCGTCCGCAGGCTCTCGACCTCGGCCTCGGTGATGACCTCGAAGCGGGTCAGGAGGCCGCCGAAGCTGATCCAGTCTCCGCCCGCCAGCGCGGCCTCCGTGACCCGGACCGCGTTGACGAAAGTGCCGTTCTTGCTGTTCTCGTCGAGGAGCCGCCACTCCCCGCCCTCGCAGGAGATTCGCGCGTGCCTCGCCGAGATCCTCGGATCGTCGAGGACCGCGTCGCTCGACGGATCCCGGCCGATCGCGCAGCCCCCTTCCTCGCGCAGGACCACGCTGCGGGAGGCCCCCTCGCTCGGGAAAAAGGTCAGCTTGCCGGGCATTTCCGGCAGAGTCTACGCCCCGGCGCGGTTCCTCAGGGCGCCCCGTTGGCCTTCCAGGTCAGGCTGAACTTCAGGGTGTCCGCCGCGCTTCGGAGCAGTCCGGCCACGTTGACGAGGCTCCCGTTCGCCTGCCAGACGTCGGGGATGTTGGCTCCGCTCTGCTGCCTGACCTGGTTGGAGAAGTCCGCGACCGCGTTGATCGCCGCCGGGATGAGGCCCTGGTTGTAGTACACGCGCGCCTGCGACAGCCGCTGCTGGAGGTCCGACAGGACGCTCGCGTTGATCGAGGAGGAGTTGGCCGACAGCAGGGCCGAGATGGCGTCGAACTTGCCCGCGATGACCTGATCGGTCGGGCGGACGTCGGCCACCACGAGGAAGTCGGAGAACGCACCGTCTCCCCCGCCGGGCCGGACGCTGCCCGCGTCGAGCGAAGAGGTGATGTCGCGGAACGGCCCGCCCGCGTGCGACTCGAAGAGCCGCAACGGCGAGTTGGTGACGAGCGTCAGGGCATGGGTGTGGAGAGTTAGCTTGTAGGGGCCGGAGAACGTGAGCCCCGTTCCCGCGGCCGGCGTGATCTGGATCAGCACCGGAAAGGCCGTCGGGATCGCAATGGACGCCGGGTCTGGAAAGCGCGACACGATCGTCGGATCGGTCGGGCTCACCAGGCCTGCCGTCACGGAAAAGGAGTTGGCGTTCAACCCGAGGGCCTGCTCGAACGCGAGCGTCAGGTCCAGGTCGATCCCGCCCGGCAGGCTGACGCTGCCCGTGAGCGTGTTGCCGGAGACCTGGGTCGTGACGGGCATCTGCGCCGCGGGCAACAGCGAGGCGCAGAGAGACAGTAGCGGGACGATCGCTGTAATCCTCCTCACATCTCCCTCCTTGATGCGGCAGTTAGGATGCTCCTTCCCCGGGTCCTACGCATCGAAACTCGACTGAAGTTTTGCATCGGACTGGGGAATATGCACGAGGCATTCCAGTACGGCCAATAGGGGGGAAACCTCATTCCGGATTGGACTTAGGTGTAGGAAAAATGCGCAGGAAAAGCACAAAGGAGGAGGAAACGCTTCGCGAAAAAAAAAGAGGGGGCCGTTGCCCCCTCTCGGATGTCCCTGGTGCAGGAGACTTAGTAGCGGTCGCGGCCTCCGCCGTATCCGCCTCGGCCACCGCCGCCGCCGCCCGTCTTGGGGCGCGCTTCGTTGACCGTGAGAGCCCGTCCGCCGAACTCCTGGCCCGAGAGGGCCGAGATGGCGTTGCGAGCCTCTCCGTCGTCTCCGAACTCGACGAATCCGAAGCCCTTCGACCGCCCGGTCTCCCGGTCGGTGATCACAGCCACGGACTCGACGTTTCCGTACTGCGAAAAGAGATTGCGAAGATCCTCTTCGCTCGTGGAATAGGGAAGGTTACCAACGTACAACTTCATCGAACCGAATCCTCTTCCGGCGTCCTGTTTTTCCGACCCCGTCGCGCCGCTCGGCGGAACCGACTTCCCGTTGGGAATCTCGAACTTCGGCGCGGTAGCGTGCGAAAGGCGAGTGATACGAGAAGAGAGCTAGTGTAGCAGATTCGCTCAATTCGGTCAAGCCGCGCAGCAGTCACGTCCTCCGGGCCGAGAGTCAAAACGCCGCGTCTTCCGAGGAATTCCCGCTCTCAGCGGGCGGCGATCTCCCGCAGGGCCGCGGCGACATACTTCCGGGTCATCTCCTTGCGCCAGAGAAAGGAGAAGTCCGTGTTGTCCATGGGACGGGACGGCCCGGAGGCCGCCTCGGAGGCCTCGGAGATGGCCGTCCCATCGAGGGGGCGGCCCCGGAGGATCTCCTCGGACCGCGTCAGCCGCACCGGCGCCGAGGCGACGCCTCCGAGCACGAGCCTCGCTTCGCGGACGAGGCCGCCGTCGAGCCGGGCCGCGGCGCCGACGGAGAGAACCGGGAAGTCGAACGCGCCGCGCCGGCGGAGCTTGCGGTAGCTCGCCTTCCACCCCTCCGGCGCGGGAAGGCGGATCTCCGTCAACAGCTCTTCCGGGCGCTTGGTCAGGTACGCGATCCCGTCGTTTCTGTAGAGGTCCTCGACGGGAAGCTCCCGCTCCCCCTCGGGCGAAAGGAGCACGGCACGGGCGTTGACGGCGATCAAGACCGGCACCGAGTCGGCGGACTGGACGGCGAGGCACTTGCGCGATGCGGGCGCGACCCAGCAGATCTGCCCGTCCTTCTTCATGCAGAAGTCGATGGCCTGGCGCCACTCGTAGTTCTGGTCGTAGTAGTTGCAGCGCGTGTCGAGGAGGAGGTTCCCGCCGAGCGTGCCCATGTTTCGCAGCGGGGGGGTGGAGATCTCCTCGATGGCGTGGACGAGCGCCGGCCACGACCGCCGGATTTGCCGGTGGCTCTCGACCGCCGCCAGCGACGCCGCGGACCCGATCGAGACGCCGCCGTCCTTCGAGGCCCGGATCCTCCCGAGCGCCCGGATCC
>Ga0126379_10000111_pt1 | contig 37727 bp, 36 predicted proteins | sample PanSoiMetPlot_24_FD_92640 | JGI IMG/M metagenome (GOLD analysis project Ga0126379, IMG submission 92640) | Tropical forest soil microbial communities from Panama - MetaG Plot_24 | ecosystem: Environmental > Terrestrial > Soil > Tropical forest > Bulk soil | place: Panama | collected 2016-02-17
CGTACACGATCCGCGGGGGATTCGCCGGCTGCAAGCCTTCGTTGAGCAGAATGGAGCTCGGTATCAAGTGTTCGAGATGGCTCAGCCGTCGAAGTCGTCCGACGCTGTGTGGAACTTCACAGCGGGCGTCAAGACCACGCCGCAATTGCAAGAGGGCAAGGCGAAGTTGATTGTCGAAGCGACTTCGAACGACCTGCTCAGAAAAACCGGCCGCTCTGAACGCGAAGTGAAGGTGGTTACGCAACCGCCCTCCATCAGCGTCGATTCCGAGCAGCACTACCTGTATCTCGGTATGGCTGACCTGGCCACGTTCACTGTTTCAGGCGGCTGGACAGAAGCGGGAGTGCACGTTGGTGATCAGAAGTTTCGCGCCTGGCCCATGCCGGGCGGCAAGTCCGGTCTATTTTCACTGTATGCATTCGCCTGGAACATGCCCACTGATGCCGCGCCGTTAGTCTACGCCGGCAATGGTGTAGGCAGCGACGTGACCATCCCTCTGGTGGTCGTGTTTCCGAAAAAGGAGCAGCCGAAATATACGACGCATGACCTGCAGGTGAGTGACGCATTTCTGAACAAGGTAATCAGTGAACTTGACCCAAATGGAACAGGTGATCCAGTGGTACGCTTTGTCAAGATCAATAGCGAAATGCGCCGCGCCAACAACAAAACGCTGTCCGATCTGCGATTCAAGACCGCGGACAAGTTCCTGTGGTCGAAGCCCTTCATCCGGCAGCCTCACTCGCAAGCCGAGGCGAACTTTGCCGATGTAAGGAACTATATCTACCAGGGCAAGAAGATCGATCAGCAAGTCCATTTGGGATACGACCTGGCAGTTACGCAGCACGTCGGTGTGGAAGCGTCGAATGACGGCAAGGTCGTCTATGCAGCCCCTCTGGGTATATATGGCAACTGTATCGTCGTGGACCACGGCTATGGACTGCAGACGATCTATGGTCATCTCAGCAGAACTGATGTGCATGAAGGTGACACAGTGAAGCAAGGCCAGGTGATGGGCCTGAGCGGCCAAACTGGCATGGCTGGGGGCGACCACATCCATTTCGCGATGCAGCTCGATGGCGTCCAAATCGATCCGAAGGAATGGTGGGATGCACACTGGATCAAAGATCACATAGCGAGGCGCGTGGAGCTTCCTGGGTTCAACGTGGCGAGCAGAGCGAATGCATCGCCTGCTTACCGATCCCCAGGGAAAAAGGGCCCTAGCGTCGTCAAGAGTTCTGGTGATTTGCTGGCTTCCTTGACTGGTGGAGTGCAATAGCCGTAAGGATTGCTTCCTATGCGACCTTCGCGCATTCACATTTTGATCACACTTTTGCTTTTGTTGGTGTTCGTCGGCTGGGCGATCCCAACGGCCGCCAATTTCGCCATTGAGTACAACTGGTGGAAAGAAATCGGACAAATCCCAACCTGGTTCGGCATTCTGTGGTACCGCACCACCCCAGTAGCTCTCGGTACTCTTGTGGCTTTCCTGTCGTTGTACCTAGCCCATGCTCGCGGCCTGCACTTCGCCGGCATTCGTCCACGGGAGGTTGGCCTGTATTCCCGTCTGATTGCGATCGGGCTGGCTCTGGTGGGGCTGATGTTCGCGACGGTCTCGATTGACTATTGGACGGTCATGCGGTTTGTCGGATCGCGAGGGCTTAGTACTTCACCTGATGCCTGGAGAGACCCGGTTTTCTCCCATCCCTTGCCGTTTTACCTATTCGACCTGCCCTTCTACTCAGATCTGCTCGGCTTTGTATTCGCATTGGCCATTCTTTCCGCACTGGTTTTCTGGGCAACAGCGCGGGGATGGCAGTTGATCGAACATTTTCGATTGAGTCATTTGCGGGGCGAGCTGCGGAGGAACACGATTAACCTTGGCCGCCTGTTGCTGCCGGGCGCCGCACGCGCCGGATTCGTTCGCGTAATCGCGGCGATTTTGCTGCTCGGATTTGCCGCATGGGTTTTTCTGGGCAACTACGAGCTTCTGTATGCGTCTCACCCCTTCATGACAGGGGCCGATTACGTGGATGAGAGAATCACGCTCCCTCTGCGCTGGCTCCTGATCATCGCCTCCTTAGCGGCGGTGGGGCTAGTTTGGAAGGCAAAATTCAAGCAGGCGATCCTCCTTGTCGTCGGGTTTTTCATACTGCAATTGGCCGTGCCGGCCATCGTTCACGCCGTCTATGTGCGGCCCAACGAGATCTCCATTGAGCGGCCCTACATCGAGCGCCACATTAAGGCGACCGTTGCTGCGTTTGGCCTAAATCGGAGCGCGAGCGAACGCCCATTCAAAGTTTCTGGCCAGGCGGCAGTGGACCCGGTGCAGGACGCTACGCTGCTCCAGACTGTTCGCCTCTGGGACATACAGGCGTTTAACGCGACGATCACACAGATTCAAGCACTGCGCCCGTACTATACCTTCCCCGAAACCGACGTTGACCGCTACTTCATCAATGGCCGCATCAAACAAGTGCTTTTGTCCCCACGCGAACTCGACGTCATGCAGTTATCGGCTGAAGCGAGTCAGAGCTGGATCAATCCGCATTTCATCTACACGCACGGTATTGGCGCAGTCGTAGCAGAGGTCAACAAGATCACACCCGACGGACTCCCAGTCCTGCTCATTGAGAACGCTCCTCCTGAGATCAAATCACCCGGCTTCCAACTGACCCGTCCGGAGATTTACTTCGGTGAGAAAACGCAAGATCCGGTCTTTGTCCATACGGCCCGCGAAGAGTTCGACTATCCGTCGGGCGACCAGAACAAGTACGCGACATACCAGGGGACGGGCGGCTTTCCTGTCGGTTCTCCGCTGCTCAAAGCAGCCGCTGCAATCTCGCAGGGCGAGGCCAGCATTATTTTCACGGGGTACCTCACCGGACAGAGCCGCATGATGATCTATCGCAACGTGCAAGCCAGATTGAAACTTCTGGCTGGTTTCCTGCACTGGGACCAGGACCCCTACCTCGTCATCAGCGACGATGGCAGACTGGTTTGGATGGTGGACGGCTATACAACTTCTCTCTCTCATCCTTACTCGCAGGCATTTCCTGTGGTCGGACTCGACGAAGGTGCAAACTACATTCGCAACTCGGTAAAAGCCACAGTAGATGCCTACACCGGAAGAATGGCGCTGTTCGTATTCGATGCGAGCGACCCTATTATCCAGGCATACGAGAGATTGTTCCCAAAGCTGTTTCAACCAGCATCAGAAATGCCCGCTGATCTGCGCCGTCATGCCCGCTATCCCGAGGCGATATTTCGCACGCAAGCAGAGGCGTACCGCACCTTCCACATGCGCGATCCCCAGGTCTTCTATAACAAGGAAGATCTTTGGGAAATTGCGCGCAATGTGTACGGCCAAGCCGGACAACCTGAGCCGGTAAAGCCCACCTATGTCGTCGCTACCTTGCCTGGGGAGAAGGAGCCTGAGTTTCTGCTCATCCTGCCTTTTACTCCTCGAGGCAAAGACAATTTAATTGGTTGGATGGCGGCCCGATGTGACGGCGACCAGCTAGGGAACCTGATCTTCTACCAGCTGCCCAAGCAGCAACTCATGTACGGTCCCATGCAGATCGAATCGCGCATTGATCAGGATCAGAATATCTCCAAGGACCTCACACTGTGGAACCAGCAAGGCTCGCGGGTGTTACGTGGAAATATCATTGCCTTTCCTGTGACAGGTGGATTTCTTTACGTCGAGTCGATTTACATTCAAGCCACAGAAGCCCGCATGCCACAGCTCAAGAAGGTGGTTCTGGCTATGGGCGACCGGCTGATCTATGGGGACACTTTCGACGAGGCACTGGCCGAGCTAATGGGAGGTCGACCGCCGGTTCGACCGCCAGCTACAGCGGTTGCCAATACCCCAACTCCCCCTCAGGGTCTGGGCGGGAACATACCGGCGCTAGCGGAGCGTCTTCGCCGTATTCGGGATGAAGCTGAGCAACTGGCCCGGGAGCTGGAAGCACTGGAAAAAGACGCAATCAAGAAATAGGCAGGCTCAGATCACCCAGTTCGCAGGAAAGAGTCTCATCTGCAATTTAGTTGACCTCGCCCCGCCGCTGAGCATTGGCACACGACCTGCCAATCACGCAAAGGTGAGGTCGCTGGAAGAACGGCGCGGAGTAGTTGGAGCAGTCGGGGCTGCCGAGCGGTCGGCGCCAACGCCGGATCGCGACTGTCAGCAAACCCAATCCCGTTAAGCCCAAAGTAAACGGCTCAGGTATGGCAGACCAGCCCCCCGTAAATACCACGCTGCTCCCTACGTCTCCATTGAAAAAAATGTTGATATAGAAGGAATCCCCAGGGAGCAGCATCTGTGATCCAGGAGCGGTAAACGTGATCGTGGCGCCGCCATTGCTAAGCACTGGAGTCCAGGGAACTAAGGTACCTGAAGCTGAGCAGAACACCGTTTGACTGCCGGTGCCGCATGTCGGTCCCGGTTCTAGATTGGTGATTTGCACGCCCCCGGGAAGGCGGAGGAATGTAATTGTGAAATCTTCAACGGCAATGCTGCCGTTCCACGTCTCAAAACCCAAGCCAACACCCGGCGAGCCCCAGTTAAACGACGAGAGCTGATTGATGGTCCAGGCCTCGCCCGGAGCAATCGTTCCGCTCGCACCCGAACCACTGAATGGAATCACTATTGTCGCGCCAGCCATTGCCGCAGACGCAACCATCAGCAGCAAAATTCTAGTCAGGAAACGCATCGCTGCCTCCATTCCAAAAGCCCCAAAAGCAACGGGGTGTAGCACGCAACAGTTTGACGGTCAATGCTTTCAATAGGTTGTGTCATACCGCAATAGAAATGTTCCTGGTTTTTCCACTACGGAAATGTCCCCTGATTACCATACTGGTGAAAACGCTGGTGTGCGCATCTGTTGATAGCTCCGTTACCAGGGATGCTCGCTGGCCAACGTCGGTCCGAAATCGGCATAGCACTGCTGCACCTGGTTGAAATTCCGAGCAAACCTGAAGGATTTCCCTTTTCCCTGTCCTGCAGCATAAGTCGAAGGCAATGGAAGGAAAGCGAGCTTCAGCTATTTCCCGGACCCTCTGCTTTCGGCGCGATCGAGTTCCGCTGGAGCCAGGTGCACCCGGATTCGATTGCTGGTGATCCGACCTATGACAACGGCAGTTTTTACAGTTGCTCGCGACCGTGGCGTTACGCCTTACGTGCGCGCCCGCGAGAGCATTCATAAACAGAGGAGCGGACTCTATGGCTCCAGGCGATTCACTTATCAGCCCGAAAGCAACACTTACGTCTGTCACGAAGGTCAGCAGCTTGCTGTATCCATTGCCGAAAAGAATTTTTTCGATCCAGGCCGAAAATTCGCTGCCATTTTTCGCCTATCTAGTTGAGAGGCGATTTCGCCCAGGAGATGAACATGAAGTCGTTGAGAATATCGGCCCTGATGCTCGCGCTTGGCGTTTCCTCCATCTGCTCGATGCCGACCCAGGCACAACAGGAAGTCGACCCAGACCACTTTGATCGACCCATCGCGGCCTCGACGCATGTCCGGGGCGCGAAGACGCAGGGCCATCACGGCGTGACAACCCCGCAACGCCAAACTAACAAGAAGCTGGCGGCTGCACCATCGCGCAAAGCACATCACACGCAAAACCTGCGCCAGACATCTGGCAGCAGCGACACCCTGGGCGACTAGGCGGCGGCCATCGAGGCACACGCGACCGTGAAGGCGCAGCGCCATTACCAAAGAAGTTCGAATCTGCTGCGACGGCTAGGATTCTGTTTTCCTGATGTCTAAAGATCTATTAAGAAAAGGAAATACTGCAGTGTCTCTCATTGAACACTTACGGCAAACTCTCTTGCGCAGCAGGGATGTCACACGATCGTGTGCGGCGCACTGCCCGCTGACCTGGAACAAACTGCGTATTGATAGAAATGATGGTTCTCTGGTCGAAGAGTATCGCATCGAGGACGGCAAGGTGCACCGCAGGAGGATAGACACAACAGCCGAGGCGAGCACTGCGCCGGAAGGGCAGTGGGAACGCGTCACACCGGGCGAACTTACCTCTCATGTGACGGCCAAGACGGTGCTGGCATATTGGCTGTCTCATAAGCTGGGGCCTGATACGTTGAGCCGAGCGTGCGCTCAAAACCGCTCGTCGGCCAGCGATGTCGTAGCGGAGCGTCAGCAACTCCCGCGAGGGATGGCTCGAATGTTTGGCTCGCTTGAGCCGATTACCGAATGAAGAACAACCGAGGAAATTAGTGTGTTGCTGGCGAGAAGGGTAACAAGTGTGCATCTGCCGCGGCACGCAGGCTGCGGGCACGCTGCAGGTCGATCGATTCGACGGGCTGCGCTTTGCCTCCGGCCGTGAGCGCTTCAAGTTCGGCGGTGGCTCGGTCGAGCGCGGCTCGCGCCGCCTTCCAGTTTAGTTGCTGGTGGGGGGCAGCTGCTCGCTCTGCTAGCGCCTCGTAAACCGCTCCCAATTCGATCGTGCTTTCGGCCACATAACGTTGCCGCCTACGCTTTTCCGGCCCAGCATTCACGTTGGCTTCCGCGCGTGCAATGTTTTCCTTAGCCTGACGAACAGCCCCGGTTCGATCGTCGGCCATTGCCATCGCCATCGCCATTCCGCGACCCGATGCCACGAGTTGCGATAGCGCTGTACTATCATCCGGACGAGCGGCAAAAATTGCATCGGCGATTGTCATGGATCGGCGGTAGCTTGCGATTGCTTCGGAGTAGCGGCCAAGACTCTGCAGACGACGCCCGGTATATTCAAGCGTTAGCGCGAGCATGTACTTGACGCGCAGGCTGTTGGGGTCAATAGCCATCAGGTCTTCCAGCATGCCCGCCGATCGTTGGAGATCGGCTAGAGATTCGGCCACTCCTGATGCCGGCACATCCACCATGCCCAACCGCTCCAGACAGGCGGCATGGTCGAATTTCGCGGTGCTGTCACTTGGGTCCGCATTGTGCAACTCCTCTCCAATGGCTTCGGCCTTGCGGTAATAATTCCGTGCATCTTCGAAGTCTCCGAGATTGTTCGCCACTGGGCTGCCGAGGATGTCTCCGATGTGACCATAGCCGATCATCAAGTTGCGTTTGTACACGACGTCATAGGGATGTGCTTTCACGAGGGCCTCGCGTACTTCCACGCAACGAAGATAGTTTTCCAAAGCTCCGTGCGAGTCTCCTTGAAAGTGGAATATATGGCCGACTAGCTCATAGCCATTGGACTGCTCCAAGGAAAATTCCGCGCGGTCCGGATAGCGGGAAGCCAGCTTGGTGAAGATTTCGAGGTAACGGCGCGCATACCGAAGTGACTCGCTAGGACCTGACACGGAGCCCATTTCCGCCATTAGGTTGTAGTACATGCCCTGAATTCGCTGGGAATCGACGTCGGAATTTGGCAATTTTCCCAGGGCCTCTGCCGCGGGCATAGCATCGCGAAGTGTCTTGGAAGCGGTGGGAGAATCACCCTTCTGGCTTAGGAGGTTAGCCAGACGCTCTTGGGTCTCCAGCCAAAGACGCTGTGCTTCGGCGTCGTCTGGATGGGTCCGACGCAACGGGTCAATCAACGCGGCGCTGGTTTGGTAGCTCTTCATCGCACCGGCCGTGTCTCCCAGGTTTGGTTTGAAGGGGTACCCTTGGAGATCGCCCAAGCGGAAGTATGCGGCTGCCAGAGCTTTGCACAGGCGCTCATCGCTACCCGCGTCCTTGGAGAGTTTCTCCAGAAAGTCGAGCGTCGTCTTGACCAGTTGTTTGCGGGCTTCGGTGGCTCCTGGAAGCCGCTCGATGCTGCCATGAACATCAAATAACGCACGATTGGCGAGTTCGACCATTTGAGTAAGCCGGGTCTCTGCGCGCTTCTGTTCAGTCCGGGCGCGGCGGGCCTCAAGCAGAGCGGCCCAGGTACCGCCGACAAGGCTGAGCACCACCAGACCCCACGCTGCCAACCAGAGCTGGTTCCGGCGCGCGAACTTGCCCAAGCGATAGCCCAAGGAAGGAGGGCGAGCTGTGACTGGCCGCGCTCTGAGATGGCGACTAACATCCACAGCGAGCAAGTCGACCGAGGAGTAACGGAGCTCGGGTTCCTTACGCATCGCCATGAGGACGATATTGTCCAGGTCGCCTGAGATTCTCTTGCGAAGACGAGCATTGGACGACTTAATACGCTCGCTTGGAGGCACGATCTCTGTGTCGCAGATCACCCGTTCCAACTCGGCAGGCGAGTAGGTTTCCATACGCTGCGCTTTGACACCGGTCAGTAGTTCATACAGAATGGCACCCAGCGCATAGACGTCCGAGGCCGTCCCCACAGGTTCGCCGCGGACCTGCTCTGGACTTGCGTATTCAGGAGTTAGCGGCCTTCCGACTTGGAGGGTCACGGCAGATCCGGATTCGAGTTCTGGGTCTAGAAGCTTGGCCACACCGAAATCGAGCAGCTTAGGGGAGCCGTCGGTAGTGACAAGAATGTTGCTCGGCTTCAGATCTCGGTGGATCACCAGTTTTCGGTGGGCGTAAGACACCGCCTGGCAAACCTTCAAGAACAGCCGGCAGCGTGCTTCCACTTCCATTTCCTGTTCACGACAGTGGAGGTCGATGGGCTTGCCTTCGACATACTCCATGACGAGGAAGGGCTGGCCTTGTGGCGTGCTGCCTCCGTCAATCAGCCTCGCGATGTACGGATGGTCAAGATGGGCGAGAATCTGGCGCTCGCGGCGAAAACTGTTTAGCAGCTCCACAGTGTCCATTCCGCGCTTGACCACCTTAATGGCCACGCGTTTCTGGAACTGATCGTCGTCGCGGGCGGCGAGATAGACTGCACCCATACCTCCGCGACCGATTTCTTGCAGAACGCGCCAGGCACCGAGGCGTGTGTCGATGAGATTTTCGGATGAAAATAGCGATTGCGCTGTATCTCCAAGCGCTTCGGTAATCCTTCCTTCACCGGCGCTATCGTGAGCAAGCAGCGATCCGACTTCGCGCCGCAGTTCCTCATCACCAGAGCATGCACTTTCAAGAAAACGGGCTTGCTCGTCCGGATCCAGGTCGGCGGCTTCCAGAAAAAGACTCTGAACATGCTCCCAGTTCTTTTCCATGGTGAGTCAGCGGCCTCCGCTTAGGCTGCGGTATGAACCGATTCTTGATCCAACTCACGCCGCAGCCATGCCTGGGCCACGCGCAGTTCACGCCGCACTTCATTGACCGGCACATCCAGCACGGCGGCCGATTCTTCAGCCGTCAACCCGCCAAAAAAACGCATTTCGATAAGCTGCGCTTTTCGCGGATCATGGCCTGCAAGTTGGTTCAGCGCGTCATCGACTCGGACCATGATGGCCGGCCTTTCCATACACGCCGATTGGGCTTCCTCGAGCGACCGCTTTTCCTGCCGGCCTCCGCGCTTTTGCGCGTATTTGGCTCGGGCGTGATCGATGAGAATCTGCCGCATTACATGGGCAGCCACACTGAGAAAATGGATGTGGTCGCGGACGTCTGGAGGGCCCTGACCTGCGAGCCGGGCGTACGTCTCATGCACGAGTGCAGTAGGCTGCAGGGTGTGGCCTGGCCGTTCGTCGCGCAGATGCTTTCGAGCGATACAGCGCAACTCGGAATAAACCAAAGGCAAGAGACGATTCAACGCTGCTTTGTCCCCATTGGCATATTCGTGTACCAGCACGGTTATGGAATTAGTCGACGGCATCATATCGTTACCTAGTGATGGAAGTTGAACAGTGGCACACTGGCATCCTTCATAGCTACCGTTTCGCGCCCTGATGACCTTGTGGTGCCCCGATCGTCGATCCCAGGTTTTACGCTCCAACGGTGGGGCCCCACTGTCTCTGCTTGGGTGGCTCTTGTGCAGTTCGGCGCTGTGTTGCCGAAATGTTCCAGTTGCCTCCGCAGCCTGCGAGACAGACCGTTGGTGATCGCTCGTCTGTGTGTGTCTGAGATTCCTTCTTCAAGTTCTAGAAGGATCGATTGATCCGCTTCACCTATATAGGTGTAAAGCAGAGTCAGAAACGATCATTGCCAAAAAGAGAAATTTGCGTGATCGCGCGAAAATTAACTTGGCAACACAAAAGTGGCGGTCCGAGCCGTTTTGTTAGCTTATTTGGTAGCGGTAGTGACTGCAGCACCGATTTTCATTTGTTCGTTGACAGCCTGGATCACGGCGGTCCAGGCAGCGCGCACTTCTTCGTCGAAACCAGGTTGTAGTGCCTGACCGAACGCCCAAACCAGCGCCGCGCAGAGGGTATCGTAGTGTTCCGACTTTACTCCGTAGGTTACATGGCGCTGTCCCAACTCGCGCAAAACTGGGACGATGTTCTCCCAATCGTCGATGCTGGCCACGATGGCTTCGAGCATGCTGATCAGTTTCTTCGACTGCTCCTTCATGTCGATGTTGAACAACCGGCGGAGTGACGGGTCGAGATCGAAGAGGCGTCCATAGAAAAGAAGTGAGACAGGAATGGCGATCTCCCGGATCAAAGGAAATGTTTCGGTAATGGTCTGCTTCTGTCGCGGAGTCATTCGGAGCTCCCGTTACTATTAAGGCGCAAAACTCGGATAACTTCGCTCACGCAAATCTCACTTATTGGATTTCGCTTCCTGGTGTTGCTCGGCCAGTTTTATGTCAGCGGAAATCCGCTCCCTCCAAGCCTTCCTTGCTGGATCATCATTGCCGGGTTTGTTACTGATCTGTGCCTGCGCCTGCTGATAAGCAATAAGCGCATCGCTCCAGTCTTCATCCCGAACATAAGAATCACCCAGCTCAACCAGCAATTCGATTCGCTGTTCTTGCAAGAGGGGTTGGTGAGGTGTCGCAATCGGCGACACTTTCAAATTAGGCTGTGGTGAAAGTAGTGGGACGCGCAGGGCAGTAATGAATAGCCCAGCAGCGAAGGCGATCACGAGAGCTACGCCCCCAAGCAACCACAGCCGGTTTCGACTCAGAAACTTGCCCGAACGGTAAGTGAACGTGTCCCGACGCGCGGTAATCGGTCTATGGGAGAGGTGATCGCGAATGTCCGCGGCGAATTGTTCAACTGTTTGATAGCGCCTGGCTGGCTCCTTCCGCATGGCCTGCAGAATGATGTTGTCCAAGTCGCCACGCAATCGCGCAGCCAGCTTTTTGCTACGCTGGCGGACCGCCTCGCTCGGGGCGCTTACGTCCTGCTGACATACCACTTGCTCGACCACTTGCGGCGTAAGCTTAGGAAAGACATGCGGACGCGTGTCAGTCAGCAATTCGTAGAGTACAGCCCCAAGTGAATACACATCCGAAGCAATGTTTACGGCTTCGCCTCGTACCTGTTCGGGGCTGGCATATTCAGGCGTCAGCAAGGGCATACCGAGAGTTCCAGTGTCGTGGTTGTCAGCACTTGCGTCGCGATAGAGCAACTTGCAGATACCGAAATCGAGCAGTTTGGGCTCACCTTTAGAGTCGACCAGGATGTTTCCGGGCTTCAGGTCGCGATGCACCACGAACTGCAAATGGGCGTAGTGAACGGCGGAACAGACGCGAAGAAACAGGCGAAGCCTCTCTTCGACTGAAAGCGTTTTGGAGTCGCAGTACCGTGTGATCCAGTGACCGTCAATATATTCCATCACGAAGTAAGGAGTGCCATCGCTGGTAGTGCCGCCATCGAGCAGCCGCCCGATGTTGCGGTGATCGAAACGAGCGAGGACCCGCCGTTCCCGGCGAAAGCGAGCCAAAATGAATTCCGTGTCCATACCGAGCTGCACCATTTTGACCGCGACCTGCTGTTCAAACTGTCCGTCGGCACGCTCGGCAAGGTAGACGGTACCCATGCCCCCGCGACCGATCTGCCGCAGCAGCTGATACGGACCCACGCGTCTCGGACACTGGCTCTGCTCGAGGGCTTTAGCCATTGCCGTCGCGGCGCCAACGACATGCTCGCGAATGGAAAGAGACGCGCCAGACTTTTCTGATTCCAAGAGCGACTCGACCTCAGTAAGAAGGGAGTCGTCGCCCGCGCAAGCTCTTATCAGCCAGAGTTGGCGTTCGACCTCTGGTTGCTCCAGTGCCTGGTGAAACAGGTCTTCGATTTTGCGCCAACGTGAGGGATCGCTCACATATTTATTCGTCAGCCATGTAGCGCTTAAGCCAGGCTTCGGCGAGCCGCTGTTCGCGACCCACGGTTGCCACTGATATTTCCAAGGCCTCCGCGACCTCCTCGAGGCTGAGACCGGCAAAATAGCGGAGCTCGATGACCTTGCATTTACGTTCATCGAAAGTGGCGAGGCTGTTTAGGGCTTCGTCCAACGCTATGATGTCGGAACGTCGTTGTGGCGCAAAGCAAACCATCTCGTCAAACGTCACTTGTTCAGCGCCGCCGCCACGCTTAGAAGCGTGGCGCCGCCGAGCGTGCTCGACGAGGATTTGCCTCATGCGATGCGCCGCGATTCCGAAGAAGTGCGCGCGACTCTGCCAATCAGGCTGCTCTCCACCAACAAGACGCAAGTAAAGGTCGTGAACTAGCGCAGTAGGTTGGAGGGTTTGTGCTGCTCGTTCGTTCCGCAGATAGCTGTCCGCCAAGCGCCGCAACTCCTGGTAAACGAGCGGGGCGAGGCGGTTAAGCGCTTCAGGGTCTCCGTTCTTCCAGTCATGCAAAAGTTTGGTGACTTGGCTCGAACTGCCAGACATCGGAGTGGGCTAATGCTACCTAAAATTCCCAAGTTGGGCAACGAGCGATGCATCAAAAAGCTAAGAAATTCAGTTCGGACGGCAGTGTCCAGATGTCGTCCTCAGGATCGATGCGAAGCATGTGCGCGGTCCCAAACAGGTCGTCGGCATATTGCGAAGGAATGTGCCGCCGAACGAAATCTGTTTGCCTTGGTGAAAAACGCAGCGTTGGCCTTGAAAATTCACTGCGATGCCGGTAGGTTCGATGAAGTGTTCTTCCGAGAGCACCGGGAAGAAGTTGGCATCCGCCTGGTAATTCAGCTTTGGTATGGGCCTCAGAGGGAGTTGAGCGACCAAGATCCGGCATGGCACCGTCGCATTATGATGTCAGGAAGGAGGTGGAAAAAGGAGGGTGCGCTGGTCAGCCAAATGGGAACACTCGAGAAACGCGTCGGGTGTGTGCCGTTATCAATGCATAACTCGAACCCATCAGTGCACTGGCTGTTAGTTTTGCCTCAGCTCCGATTTCCCAATTCATAACCAGCACCACGGGCGCGGTACTATCCGCCACGGAATTTACCACCAGGATTCTCTGTCCCGTGCCACGTCGTGGGCTCCCGTGAAAATCGATGAAACCGCCAAGTTACGGGATGAACCTGACAATGGTGAGGATCAATCGGTCCCGGTGGCTAGGGCCGGCTTCACTGCGGTTCTTGTAGGGTCGATCTCAAACCTAAAAGCCGTATTCGCCAAGCCACATCGGCCGGAAAAAGCATCTAAAAGCAAGTCAAAATTGCTGTAGATGCAAGTTTAATAGCTGCAGTGAGATCGTGGAAGGAGCGTCTGATACAACATGCGAAAAACACTGCTTTCTCCAACAGACAGCAGCAGCGCCGCCCTGGGGTATGAGAGGCTGGACCTGGCGCAAGCGGCTCGGGTCGAAGTCAGTTCAGAGGCTGAAGGTTACCCCGTAGAGGGGGCGCTGCTGAAGGATGTGCAAGGCGGCTGGCGGGCTAGCGAGCCTGGCATTCAGACCATTCGCCTGCTTTTCGATCACCCGCAGACAATTCGGGTGGTTCGGCTGGTTTTCAAAGAAAACGAGTTTGCCCGGACTCAGGAGTTCGTGCTGCGATGGCTGCCGCAGGGGACATCGGCCTGGAAAGATGTCGTCCGACAACAGTGGAACTTCAGTCCACCGATCACCGCGATCGAATGCGAAGAATACAATGTAGACCTTCCGTCAGCCGCCGGGCTTGAGCTGAGCGTTCGCCCTGACATCAGCGGAGGAGAGACTCGGGCTTCACTGGAGAGTCTACAGTTGTGGGTACGTCCATAAATCAAACCATATGCCTCGCCACGGCGGCAGGAGACTCTGTTTGGCACACACTGTGGCCACAGTGTAGTCGGAATCTGATCGCCACGTGGAATCCGTCGCACCTATCGCGATTCCCGATTTAGGCACCACGAATCGCGGCAACGTCGGCAGGGAAAGGATAAGGTGTACGCAGAACCCTCGGATGCCACTACTCTTATCTCTTTTTCTTCTTAGCTGCTCCGGCTGATGGCTCGCCCATCTGTCCCGTCACACTAGCCAGCACCTTTTGAAACGCCTGTTCTGGCGTCATTTCCTTTTTGCCGGTCTTGTTGTGGCGGTACTTGTGCTCCGAATTGCAAGTGCGGCAAACCACCTTCACTACGTCGTCGCCTCTCATCGCCACAATGGCGTGGTCCGTGGTCCTCTTGCAACGTGAGCAGTGGTCGTCGATCATGTCGCCTAGTCGCATGGAAATGCCCTCGATAGCAAGCTAAAAGCGCACTTTATGGAAACCGGAGTGTAGCACAATGGCGATTTGAACACCCTTATTGCCCACAGACTCGAACGTGCCGCTGTTTGAGGCACACAACATCGGCGAGCGGGAGAGATTGTCGCCACCGGGCTGCCAACCGTTTACAAGTGATAATCGTTTGCCCAATCCGACTTTGTCCTCAAGAAAGCGCGGATAGATTATCCAACCTGATCTCCTTGGACCTTTCTAATTGAAGTTCCTACGAGCAATTTCAAGGGTAAACCAAAATGTTCATAAGCTAACCAAGTCACGAGCGGTGGGCTTGATTGACGGAACCAGGAAGCCAATTCCGCTGTGTCTTGCTAACTGAATTGCCGTGGAACTCTTGGGTGGTTCTCGCGCTGGGACGCCAAGCGGAGAGCAGCTATCTTGCTGTTTTGAAACTCCGCATGTGATCTCAGCACGATTGTACGGAAACTGTTTTCCGCAGTTGAGGCACACTTCATAAGTCCAACCCGACTGTTTTACGTTTCGATGTGTTTTCGGCCGAAAAGACGGGCATCGATCGACCACGCTCCCGGGCCAATCATTGCGACAGTGCCGCCGAATGTCGCCAGGACAATCGGAATCCAGGGGTTACTGACGTTGGTCATGGCAACCCACAGTTCGATTCCCGCGATTAGCGTTCCCACGACTGGGGTCCAGAGGCCAACAAGGAGGAGTATGCCGGCGCAGGCGCCGACGATCTGTGGGACCATCGAAGGGGAAAAGGACGTGCCTGTAAGTTCAATGATCCCGAAGCGAATCAATAAAATAGACGTTAGAATGCGCTGAAGCAGAAGACCCATCCCGGGCCACCCGCTGGCGAAGGTCGAAAACAGTCGTTGCAAAACTTCCTCCGATCAGATCGTAAGAAAAATGCAACGGGATCGAAACGCCTCAAAGTCGGGTGCGCCAATCCTACTTTTGGGGGAGATCAAGTTCGATGATGCCGCGCTTCAGGCCTATAGTCACGGCATGCGCACGGTCATTGGCTCCTAACTTGGACAGTATGTTTGTCACGTGGCTCTTCACAGTTGCTTCACCGATGGAGAGTTGATCGGCGATCAATTTATTTGAATTGCCGGCCGCAATTAACCGTAGTACGTCAATTTCGCGCTGGGTCAATGTGTCATCAGCGGCGTGATCTGCTAGCTGCGCGGCAATTTCTGGTGGAATTCGTTTTTGTCCCGCATGGACAGCACGGATCGCATCAAGCAGTTCCCTGTGTACGTGTCCTTTGAGTATGTAGCCCCTGGCTCCTGCCTTAAGAGCCCGCAATACTTGTGTGTCGCCACTGTATGTCGTCAGAACGATGATCCGAGCGTCGGGAAACTCCCTACGGATGGCGTTAATAGCATCGATTCCGTCCACGCTAGGCATCTGAAGATCCATCAAGGTCACATCCGGCTGGTGCGCTCGGAACGCATCGATAGCCTCTTTGCCATTCGATGCTTCGGCGACCAATTTCAGGTCAGGTTCAGCGTTCACCAATGACGCAATGCCCTTCCGCAAAAGGGGGTGATCATCGACGGTGAGGATTCGAATTAGACTGTGCATAATTTCGGACTTTGCGAATTAATCTTGATCCGATACCGTCACGCGAAATCTCGTAAGCGACAGAGGCCGGTACCGTTAGCTCAACCTCAGTACCGATGCCAGCCTCACTCCAAACGTCCAGTTGGGCTCCGATTCGCTCGGCGCGTTCCCGCGCGCCTCGCAATCCCCAGTGTCCGGCGATTCCGCCATCCTTCAATACCTTGGGATCAATACCTCTGCCATTATCACGAATTCGAACACGAAGTAGTTGGTTATCGTAACGGATCTCGGCTTCAATCCGAGTCGCTTGTGCGTGACGAAAAGCATTCCTGAGGAGTTCGGTGGTAATCCGGCACACCTCATTATGGGCAGTCGGAGACAAGCTTTGCCGTTCGCCTTCCTCGATCAAGTCGAATGCCGGAGGCGCGTGGTTCGACGTTTCAGCAGTCGAAAACTCCTTGCTGGAGGACACGAGCAACCCTGCGAGATTCCCCTTTGCAATTGGTTCTAAACGTAAGCCCTGAATCGCATCGCGGCTCGCGGCCAGCGCCTTTTCGGTCTCATTGATCGCTTCGTCGAGCGATCGCATGGCCTCATCAGGTCGTCGAGGCAGCAGGTTCCGAACCGCCTGAAATTGGAACATCAGTCCATGCAGAGTTTGCAGCAGAGTGTCGTGCAGTTCTCGCGCGATACGTGTCCGCTCTGCAAGCCTTTCCTCAAAACCAACCTTGAGCAATTGAGTCAGCTGACGCATCCGCAGGCGGTACACGAGCAACGTCGCCAGTCCGGCGCAAACCACACAGCCTAACCGAAACCACCAGGTCTGCCAAACGGTGGGCTCAACTTCGAACCCGACCGTAGCCTCAGAACCGTTCCACAAACCATCGCTGTTACTGGCCATGACACGGAATCGGTACCTCCCTGCGCTCAAATTGTTATAAGTGGCTTCCCGGCTCGTCCCCCCTTCACTCCATGCATGGTCAAATCCGTCCAAACGGTAACGATAGCGCACTCGCTCAGAATTGCTGAGACTCAATCCCACGTAGCGAAATGTCGTCCTCCGCGTGCCAGGTGGAAAGTGAATGGGGCCTCCGAGGTCCAACGCCGTGCCGTCGCCTACAACGCCCTCAATGTGCACCAGAGCCGGAGCAGAAGTAGCTGCTGCCCGTGCCGGATTCACCACCGAGAGACCACGGTTGGTGGAAAACCAAATACGTCCCCGCGAATCCGTGACAACCGACTGGTACCGCTTTACGCCTTCAGTACCTGACAAACCGTCGGCCGGCCCATACTCCCGAACGTCTGTCTCAGTCAAAGCGTCCTCGATCAAGCTATTGCGTTTCACTTGGAGTATGTGATTGGCAGTGGCAATCCACAACATTCCATTTCTGTCTTCCGCCATTCCGAATACCGCTTCACTCAGCGACTCGGGTACCCTGCGCAGTACATGGATGTGGTCCGCATTCAGAAAAGGCCAGACCGTTGGCAGTGCCAATCCAAAGTATTCCCGACGAATCTGGCAGGAGACAGCTCACATCTTGGGAGGACAACCCATCATGAACTGAGTAGGTTCGCCAGCCGTTTTTCGTTAGCCCAGTGAGGCCATTCGGCGTGCCAAACCACATCGTTCCGTCGGCACCCTCAGCAATCGAACTTACCCTGTTGGATGCCAGTCCATTCGTTGTAGTGTACGTCTTGAAGTGGCTGCCTTTGAATTCGCTCACTCCGCCGCTAAGCGTCGCGGACCATACCGAGCCATCTCGATTCTGATGCACTGCATATACACCATTCTGTGGAAGCCCATCTGATTGGGTGTACGTCCTCGTGATGATCGAGCCATTGACATCGCTCAGGTGGGTTAATCCGCCCCACTGCCGTCCCACCCACAATTCGTTCTTCCCGCTACTGCTGATCGAATAGACGATATCTTGGTCAAGTCCGGCGGCCGCGACCACTCCACTCTTTTCCCCTTTCCGCCAGCGCAAACCTCCCTCACTGGGCGCGAACCATGTCTTGTCCTCCGGGTCGACATACAATGCTCCCATGCTTTGCGACTTCAGACCCGCGGCCGAATAGGTGACAAACGCACTGTCACGCAGCCGCTCCAACCCTCGTGCACTGCCAATCCATAGGTTTCCTTCGCGATCTTCGAACAGCGCCATCACCGCCTCACCTCTCCGAGGGCTGGATCGGTCGACCGAGACTCCATCACCGTTCACCCGGATTAGTCCGCCGGCCGTGCCCAGCCAGATGTTCGAATCATGATCGCGGATCATTGAAAGAACTTGAATGTGACGCAGAGAGGAAGAAACTCCTATCGAAGTAACTTCTGCACCGTTCCACCGCACAATGCCTGTATCCGTCCCGACCCACAGCTCTCGGTTTTCCAGTGCCAGTAAGCAGTTGATCCTACTGTTGGACTGTCCCTTCCCAGCGGCAAAAACCCTTCCTTCGCTCATATAGAAGAGACCTTTATCCCGCGTACCAAGCCATACCTTGCCATCGGTAGTTTCAGCCATTGAAACGACCACAGAGTTTGGTTCCGCAAAGCGGTGAGGCGCGAGTTGCGTGGCCCAACTGAGACGGGTGGAGCGATTGTCGGTTTCCGTCGTTACGGGGGCTTTAGAGGGTGCTCGGTCGGGCGAAGAAGTGAGACTTTCAAATCTTTCGGCACGATTTGTGAGAATGCCCTGGGTAAGAGATGAGAACAGGACTGTACCGTCCCCGCGTCTGCCGACTGAAGTGATCCCGAATTCTGCTTCCTCGCGGCCCAGTTCAAATTTTCCATCGTAGTACCGCAAAATCTTGGTGCTTTGTAAAAGGATCCACAAATTGCCGTGAGCGTCCGTCATCAGGGCCTGAACCGCACCGATCGGAAAAGTAGCGGGACTCGCCTGTTGGTAAAGGCGAAACGTCAGCCCGTCGAAGCGAATCAGACCTTTCTCTGTTCCGATCCACAGATAGCCGTCCGGGGTTTGGGCGAAGGAGGTTACGGACCCACCGGTGAATCCCTGTTCGACTCCCCAGTGGTCGCGGATATACTGCGAGAGCATTCGGTTCGGATCGATGGCGTAGGCCGGTTGAGCAAGACACACTGCCGCAAGTGCGGCCATCACGCTCTTAAGGAGCCGATGCCCTTCTCGAAGCCCATCAAGGGAGGTACTCAAATTTCTCAATAACAACTTCTTGCTCTTTTTGCAAAGGACTCTTGTCGCTGGCGACAACGTAGAACAAGAGTACGAGCACTTCCTGGCCCCTCGATGGTACTCCCGACGTGAAGACGTGTTCAGAAACTACAGGTGCTCCAGAATGCAAGGAAGATCCCCGAACGGTTTTGAAGCTCACACGTCCAGATTCCCACTGCATCGAATGAGTTAAGGTACCAGGAGGCGCCGTAAACGGAGCAACATTGCCAGGAACATAGAAAGGCTGAACGACAAACTGCGCGTTGTTCTTATTGGTGGCGTCGCCTAATCGGCCAACCTCAACATCCATTTCGCGGTAGTGTTGGTCTCCTCCCTCCTCGTCGAAAGTGCTCATACTTAGAACCGCGGCGGGCTCCAAATGACGAGTGTCCCTCACCACCACGATGTAGGTTCCGTACCCGAGACTTTGTGTAAGCGCCAAGTCAGCGCACGACCACCTGCCCGTTTTTTTCTTTATCCGTAGATGCAGAGCTCCGCTCGCGTCCGTCCAGGCGTTATCACCATCGTACAAGTTGTTCAATCCTCCCCAATCGCTCGCAATCGTGCGAACTCTCCATTCGTATCCGCTGAATTGAAGCGGCTTTGTGGGCGCGAGTTGCGGGGAGCCCACGCCCTTGACAATGGTTAGCGATATGACAGAACCACCTTGAGTAGGGGCTACATCCAGGGTCGGTGCCGGCCAATACCCCGGCTCCACCAAGAGGGCGGCATACTCAAACCCTAGGTGGGTAGAGGTGCTCCAGGTCGAGTCCGCTTGAATGGGAATGAGAGCTTGGTCAGGCCACGGCTGGACCCACCATGGTCCGCTGTGGGCATACACAACAATTTGCTCCCCAGGGCGGTATCCCTTGACCCGCCCAGAAATAGTTTCAACTCTTTCTCTCCCGCCCTGGGCTGCTGGCGGAATCTTCGTGAATTCGATTAACGGTCCTTGTTTACCCTTTTGGGATTGACAGCCACCTAGGAGAATGCAGGAGAAGAACAACGCAAGACTGCTTCGGATGGCAACCGTGGCCGCCTTCCTCCGGATGAGCCGATGAAGATAGCCTTGCTCGCAGCCGGGGAAAGCAAAGCGCGACAAAGCCATTGTCGGCAGAGGAGTGTCTTCCAACGACACAATCCGGATGGGGCCAGCTTCAGCACTCATGAGTTCCCGCCTCAGCTTTTCCGGGACAACTTCTCAGCCAACCACGAGCGGCCGTTGAGGGGTGATGTCTCGTACGCTCACGAGGCAGGAATCCGCAGCTGGGCCATCGTGCCGGAATTGTACTCGCTCCACACCGCGAGGTTGCCAGCAAACAATCCGTGCGCGTTCGCGGCTTGCCACCCAAACCGCAGTGTCCTGGGTGGCCGCCCTCACTCAGAAGCGTGGGCTCAATGCCCTTTCTCTCATCCCGGATCGCCGAACGAAACTGCCGTTCGTCATAGCGGAGCTCCACTTCGATCCGCTTTGCCTGTGAGCGTTTGAAGGCATTGAAGGCTCATCATACTCTTAAACTTGGCCCACCTCCCATATCGACCTTTGTCCAGATTGGAGTGATCTGGGGATGACATTCTTCACGTCAACACGTGGGCGTGGGAGCCCAAGACTGGCAAGGTTTCCCACCAGGGCAGTGCTCTGAAACTGCTACCCTTCACACGCCACGCCCGTCGTGAACAGCAAATCGTGGAATTGATCGTATCAGCCTTTTGAATAAGCAGGTCGGGCTCGAGATCGGCAGCACCGAGATCACCGGTTAAGGCGCACCGTGGGCAGGTCATGCAGAAGATGAAGGCGAATTCTCTAGCTGAACTAATAAGTATGGCCGCCAAGCTCGCGTGCGCGCGTCAGGCAATTCCATCGGCGTGAAAACAGCATCGTCCTAGCTCAGTCAACCAATACCATCGTCCAATTGTCTCGCACAAGAGTTGATGGCCTAATGAAAACGTGTGACTTTCGATTGATTATGTAACACACGCTCAATTCAGGGTCTAACAAAAAAATCTAAGGAGAAGTGGTTATGAACAACTTACGAAAAGAGACCGACAGCCTCGGCGTGGTCGAGGTACCTGCGGACAAGCTCTGGGGCGCACAAACCCAGCGCTCGCTCGAACACTTCAGCATTGGCAAAGATCTGATTCCCCGCGAAATGATCACGGCCTATGCGATTTTGAAGAAAGGCGCCGCCAATGCAAACTTTTCCGGCAAGCGCCTCGATCAGAAGCGCCACGATCTGATTGTGCAAGTTTGCGACGAAATCCTCGCCGGCCAGCATCACGACATGTTCCCCCTCCACGTGTGGATGACCGGCAGCGGCACCCAGTTCAATATGAATGTTAACGAAGTGATCTCTAACCGCTGCAGCCAGATCGCTGGCACGCCACTCGGAAGCAAGACGCCGGTTCATCCCAACGATCATGTCAACATGTCCCAGTCGTCAAACGACTCCTTCCCATCAGCCATGAACATCGCAGCAGCGGTCAATGTGAAGCAGCGGCTGATCCCGGCTGTGACGCAACTCCGTGATGCGATCGCCGCGAAGGTGAAAGAGTGGAACGACATCGTCAAGATCGGGCGCACACACATGCAAGACGCCACACCGCTCACTCTTGGGCAAGAGTGGTCCGGTTATGAAGGTGTGCTAACAGACGATCTTGATCGGATCGAAGATGGGCTGAAGGGTGTCTATCGTCTCGCTCTCGGCGGTACGGCGGTCGGAACTGGCCTCAATTCAGCGCCCGGCTTCGCCGAGGCCGTTGCAGCCGAGATCGCTAAACTCACCGGCCTGCCTTTCGTTACTGCGCCAAACAAATTCACCGTGCAGGGCGCTCACGACGCGCAGGTACAGCTTTCTGGCACACTGCGCACACTAGCGGTCTCACTCTACAAGATCGCCAACGACGTCCGCCTCATGTCCTGCGGCCCACGAGCAGGATTCGCGGAGCTGACGATTCCAGAAAACGAACCTGGCTCCTCGATCATGCCCGGTAAGGTAAACCCCACCCAGGCCGAAGCCCTAGCGATGGTTGCTGTCCAGGTGCTGGCGAACGACACAGCGGTGGGCTTTGGTGGCGCCGGCGGTTACCTCGAAATGAACGTTTACAAGCCCCTGATTATCTTCAATGTGACCCACTCCATCACGATCATGACCGATTCATGCACGAACTTCCGGAAATTCCTGGTGGAAGGAACCAAGCCCAATCTGAAGAAGATCAACCAATATGTTGAAGAGTCGCTAATGCTGGTGACGGCGCTTTCGCCGGTGATCGGCTACGACAAGGCTTCCAAGATTGCACACTATGCGAATGACAACGACCTCACGCTCAAAGCTGCAGCGCTAAAGCTCGGCTTCGTGACGGAAGCTGAATTTGATAGCGTTGTCGATCCAAAGAAAATGGTCCGACCCTATGTAGCGTTGCCCGCCGTCGCTGCCTAAGGCGGTCCTTTTGACCATCGATACGCCCACGGCTGGGGCCGGCGTGAGTTTCAGGCCGGCTCCATTTCAACCGTGTGGTGGGAGGGTTCCGATGACTCCAGCATTGGTTAAACCGCAGACATTAGGAGTCAGCATGACGCGGGAGGAGCGCTCGAATCTAATCCTCGCGTTTGCTCGAGTCTTGTATATCAACGGCGAATCCACGCATCAGACTTTGGGCGTCGCCGAACGCTTGAGCACCTGTCTGGGACTTCGCGCCACCATCTTCCCGTACTGGGGAGAGCTGGAAGTTCAAACCGAGGACACCGACGGCAAACTCGTTTCGACAGTTGAGGCCGCTCCTTGTGGCGTGGACATGGATCGCGTGGCTTCGACTTCGCGGACTGTTGAGGAGTTGTGTAACGGTCAGCTGGCTCCGGCCAAGGCAATGGAAGCAATCAGCAGAATCTCAGAGGCGCCACCCGCGCCGACGTGGCTGTTTACTCTAGCAGCGGCAGTGGGCGCTGTGGCTTTAGCGGTGATTTTCGGCATCCGACACCTGTCCGCCGCGGCGCTCATATTCGGGAGCGCGGCGGCCGGTGCCGTTCTGCGCCGCACGTTGGCCGGTTACAGCACAAATATCTTTCTACAACCATTCAGCGCGGCGTTGGTCGCCGGCATAATTGGGGCGCTGGCAGTTCGCTATGAACTGAGTTCGTCGCTGCGCCTTGTCGCCGTCTGCCCGTGCATGGTGTTGGTGCCGGGACCGCATTTCCTCAATGGCATGTTGGACTTGATCAGGGGCCGCATCAACCTCGGAGCGGCCCGGCTGATCTATGCCGTGCTCCTGGTTGTGGCCATCTCTACGGGACTGCTGCTCGGGCTCGCATTTCTTGGCGTTTCCTTACCGGTGGAACCCGCCGGCAGGGCAGTACCACTCTGGCACGACGTGATTGCTGCGGGCGTGGCGGTCGCTTGTTACAGTATTTTCTTTTCTTCGCCTCTCAAAATGCTCCCCTGGCCCGTGGCGGTCGGCACGGTGGCCCACGCTCTAAGATGGGTCGCGCTTACAGCGCTTGGGCGAGCGCAGCAACGGGTGCATTTGTCGCCTGCCTCATCGTTGGCTTGATCATCACACCGGTCTCGCGCCGATGGAGCATGCCCTTCGCGGCCATCGGCTTCGCCTCTGTGGTCTCAATGATTCCCGGGGTCTTCATGTTCAGGATGGCAAGCGGCCTTGTGCAATTAACTAACAGCTCGCAAAGGACGTGGGAGCTTATGGGCGCGACGCTGGCTGACGGCTCGGTCGCCATTCTCATTATCTTGGCAATGAGCTTCGGGCTTATCGTCCCGAAGTTAATCATTGATTATGTCAGTGAAATGACGAAGTCTTGAGCAGCGAAGAAATCTGTTGTGTTCACGATTGAGCCAACCACGACTGGCCGCCACGCTGCGCTCTGTGAGTTGAACTACATTCCCCAGAAACACTGGCGGCAGCATCGACCTTTCAAAGGCTCTGCAGGTGAATAGCGAGTTCGTTCTCTCCCGCCAATTCTGGGCCTACCGTTAAGAACGGCGTCATCAAAGCGAATCCCCACTTTTAACCGTGTTGGCTTGCAAGGGAACAGTTAGAATGACCGCAAAAAATTGATGAGGTCCTGTTTTTCCGGCGTACTCAAGCGATTGAAACGCTCAATAACTTTATTTGCCTCGCTGCCCGGGCTCTTGTGGGCCGAGATAGCCTCCACCAAGTTGTTCGTCCTTCCGTCATGAAGGAAAAAGATACGTTGCCCCACGCCCCAAAGCGGTGCGGTTCGGAACTCATCAGGGCCTGCACCACCTTGCGTGATGCCGTCGGCGAGACCTTTGCCCATATGATGGACTAGAAGGTCGGAGAAGAGATTCACGGGCTGGTTGGAAAACGCAACGCTCGGAACGGTCGAGGAGCCGCTCGCGATCATTTTGCCAGTGGTAAACGAAGGCGTGTGACAATGGGCACAGCCGACGTTTTCGAACACTGTCCGCCCCTTCTCAGTGGATGATGTCGCAGGAGCTGGCGTGGGCGGAGCCAACATTCTCATGAAATTCGCAAACGCCTCAATGTCTGAGAGAACGGCTGTATTGGAAGCAGCAGAGGGAGTAGGGGTCGTCGTAAAGTTGACGGTATCGTTGGGCGTGGCAGTAAACAAGCAACCCGGAGTCTCGTCGCGCTCTTGAGGGAAGAGTTGATTGGAAATCCCCATCTCGACGTTATAGGCTTCGCCCGCGAACATCAAAAGTGATTTGTTTTGTGCCTTCCACCCGAAGCGAGTGATGGTTCCGTCATTAGCACTGCGGTTCGCGTTGCCGCTCAGGTGGGCATTCGGACGCCCGGAAATGCCCAACTTCTTCTTTACCGAGGCGTTCTCGTGCATATTTGCGAGGATCGCTGCGTCGGGAATCGCTTCGATGAGCCCACCACCAAAGACGGGCGTCGGGATGCGAAAGATGATGTTCCGATTTCCGCCGCCGCCGGTGACCGGGTTTCCAGCAGGCAAGAAGTCTGGCTGGGCGATGTTGCAACCAGCGGCATCACTGCGACCGGTGATGACATACAAGTCATGGACCTCGCCGTCGTTCGTTCCGTTCGGATTCCGCTTGAAGCGCGCTTCACGAATAGGGCCAGTCGGCGTAATGAACCATGGCACCTTGTTGGTTGCCCCATTGAGCGTGGCCATCGCAATCAACGGGTTCTTGGCGGGGCTCGACCCTCCGGCATCGGGCTGCGAGTGGCAGGAGAAGCATTGATTTGAGTTAAAGCGAGGCCCAAGCCCTGTGTTACTGCCGCCTGTCACCGTTTCGATGTTCATGAACCTGCTGAGGCCATCCCGGAAAAATGCGTTTTCGTCTGCGGTGAGTCCCGGTAAAGGCGCACCTGCGCCCGCCGCACCACCACGAGCCCCAGGGTCGACCGGGGCTCGCGAGGTTTGACCCCGCAGGCAAAGGCCAGTCGTCAGTGCTGCCGCAACGATCCCGCCGCAGACCCTCAAAACAGCTCTGCCGGCTAAAGTCATGACTTAACCTCCTCGTCAACAGGCCCAATTCGGCTTCACCTGAGGTTCATGCAATAGTAAACGCTTGCATCAGGCGAGGACGCCGAGGATTGGCGTCAACGAAGCTAATTTCCGATAAGCTGCGAGTGGCACATGACGAGATGGCGCACTATGTGGTGGGTGTACGTGGGCACAATCGCGTTTGTACTCACGTTGCTCTTCAATGCACGGCGGGAAGCATACGGGCCGGCGAATGCAGGCTGGACACCTTCCTGGCCATCGATGAAAGTTGCTGACGTTACGCCAGGCGGACCGATGGGCAAAGCAGGCGTGCGAGCTGGCGATGTTCTCGAGGGCGCAGGCGGACAGCCTCTTGCGGGGATGCCCGACTGGTTCGTGGCACGAGCACACTTTGAGCGTGGTCGCCCGATTGATCTTCAGATCCAGCGGGACGGACAACATCTGCGCCTGCACCTCATCATTACTGATTCATCGTTCCGCACTTGGAACAGGACGCAGCGCGACAGCGTACTAGCACTCTACCTTGCTCGCATGATTTTGCTGTTGTTGGCTATGCTAGTGGCTTTTGGTTGTCCTCAGCAGCAGCGCAGTGCGCGTCTTGCAGCATTGATGTTTGCTGTAGGAGCGGTCGCGGAAGGCTATCCGAGTTCTGGTTGGGCCGCAGCGCTCCACCACTTGCCTGCCGTGCTGGCGATTCCCATATGTCTAGCCTCGGTCTCCTGTCTCTTAGCACCGATCATCTCGATAGCATTCTGTGGGAGCTTTGGTCGCTTCCGGTTTTCCCAAAGCTGCGAATGGCTCGTCGTGCTGATACCAAAGTACTGTTTGGAGTACCGCTGGTTGCCTCGTCGATAGCGATGATTTACGCCCCTTCTCTTTTGGCTAGACCTTGGCCGACAGTGCTTTCCCTGGCCCCTGTGCGCCTGATTCAAGATATGGCCGGTGTCACTCCATTGCTGTTTCTCAGTGTGTGGCCGTTCTCAACAAGCGCAGGGAACCGCCATTAAGCCTACCAAGTGAGGTGCAGGACGCAGCTTTACCATGGTGGGAGTACGAGCCAATCACACGTTACTGTTGTAAACAGGTCCAACATGACAGTTCCCCGTCACAACTGTCCATGAAAGAGAACTACGTTGGCCGCCATCTATCATCAGCGACTTGCGGCCTTTTTCGAGAGAGCCTTTATGACAACCAACCCGCCTAGTTGCCAGCTCGATAGAGTCACTGTGGGCGAACCTCTACATCCCTCGCTCCATTCAATTTGCATAAGTCCCGCGTGCGCTACGCCAGCGGCTTTCTTCTGAGGGTTTTTTCGAGCGCGGTGCGAATCCGGCGAAGGTGAACAAGCCTAAGAATGGTTTAGGCTAGCTTCGAATGACCACCTCTCCGCAACTCGATCCGGTGACCCACTGCTCCGGCCTACAACGACGACAGGTCATCGTGGAATCCACATTTGTTGTGTTGTTGATTGCAGCAGCATTCATATTGCGTCTCTGGCCCCTGCGAATCATGCACTTCTGGGACGAGACCGTTTACCTGCAGAATGCTGAAGTCATCTGCTGCGGCAAAGCCAATTATTCCGAACTAGACAGCCGACCCCCATTGCTCTCGCTCATCTTTGCCACGGTATTTCTGCTGTGGCACCAAGTGTATGCCGTTAGCATTGCTACTGCTTTGTTAAACGCGCTCGGCCCGGCGCTGCTGTATATCGGCGGCCGCACAATTGCAGGTCGAGTCCCTGCCGCTATCGCTTCGCTGTTACTTGCCTTCTTGCCTTTCTTCGTGGGCGTTTTTCCACCCGGGTTCATGAGCGACGACACCGGCAACAGCCTGCTTTCCGACAGTCCTGCCCTGACCCTCATCCTCCTCTCGTTCTGGCTTCTTCTCCGCGCGCTGCGCAAGCAGACCGACCTTCGATTTGCATGCGGTGGATTCATGCTCGCGCTAGCCGTGCTGATTCGCTTTCCTTCACTATCAAGTGTCGGCGTGCTGTCACTTCTCATCTTTGCCGCAGATCGATGGTGGAGGGCAGGCTTGGCCTGCGCCACCGGATTTGCCGCAGGGCTTGGACCGTACTTCTGCTGGTCACGTTTCCGCTACGGCGGCCTTCTGAAAACGCTTCGTAATGGCTGGGGGCACTTCCAAGGCTCTGGAGAATCGCCTTTCTTCTACTTGAAGAATTTTGGCGACATTTTCTCCTGGATTACGGTCGCTGGGCTGGTGCTGTGGATCGTCCGATGGGCTTGGGAGAGCTGGAGGCAGAAAGCCGGAGATCACGGGGTCAGAATGGTTGAGCCCACGGCAGGACGACCCTCACGCCAGCTTGAAGCTTTCCTGTGGCTGTGGGCGGCGTCTCTCCTGCTCTTCTTCAGCGTGTTGCGCCATAAAGAGCCGCGTTACGTCATACCTCTGGCGCCGCCGTTGTTTCTACTGGCTGGTATCGGGCTCAGTATGCTGCTGAGAGGGCGCCAAAGGGCGGCTCGAGTTGCTGGAAGCATCGTTCTCATTGCAGCGCTCGCCTACACCTTTCTGCCAGTGCGACAGCGCTTTGAATCGCCCTTCATTGATGATGAAGTTTCGGAGGAGATGCGGGTTTCGGATTTCCTGAACCACAGCGTCCCGCCCGCTACGGTGCTGTACTCACATTTCAACTATCCTGTGTTCGCCTACTACACCAATCTACCGGTCCATCGTCTGCTAGAAAGCGGTTCCACTCTGTACAACGAGCTCAACCGCCTGCCGTGCGATGGAATTTTGATCGCCTATAGGGAAAACACTGAAATTGCAGAGCCGCGTCTGGAATGGCTGGACTCAAATCCACACTTTCGGCGTTTTCGGGAATTCCCTACTCTGGTTCTGTACGAATACCGTGCCAACGCCTCGAGACAAGCACTTCCGTAGCGGATAATGTCGGGCCTCATCGCTTGTTTCCCTACGAAATTACTCGCTGCCCCAAACTAAAGAAAACTCGCGTCAGTACACGAGCTCTTTATGGGAATTTCAAATACAGACCTCCGTTTCCACGGTTGCCACGCATGTCGGCCGAATTCGCTCCTGCATGTTGGCAGCGTTTGTGGTGGGCCTTTCTGAGCCATGGACCATTTCAAGCCTGGATTTCACTGCGGGTCGCAACGCATATTCTTCCGGTACTCGTCCACACTTCTTCCAGCGAATACCTTCGGGTGCTTCCTAAAGCCCGCAGATGGCTACGTGCCAATGGTTCATCAGGGGGATTGGGCATCAAGCAGCCGCCAAGCCCTTTCTAGCCGCTTCGGGTTGCCAAGCTGCCTCCGGTCAGACCTCTCCGAGGTAATTGACTAAGAATCACCTTTATACTTAATTGACGCGACTACCCTCGCGATACGGGGCGTGACGATAATACTTCGGCCTTTGATCCAGCCTCACGTGTAGCCAAGGCACACCAGCTCCGGCCGTACTGAGCCAAATAGGGTTTGGTCCCAGGCGGCGTTCGGCCAACCTGCCGACTAGACGCCAGAGCGCGTGTTGCTGAGGCTCTGGAGCGTTCCTGACAAACGCTCCAATGTGTACATAGTTGGACGGATGGCCGATGGGACGGGGAACGACTAGAATCGCGTCATGGTTCAAGTTCGAGAATGAGACGACATCATCGCTTGCGGCGGCAGCAAAGTGCTCCGCGAAAGCCTCTGGTTCAGGTTCGGTCTCCAACTCCGGACTATCTATCAGCACAAACTCAAATGGTCCACTCGCTGAGGCTGCCGCGATGGGTGGGGTCTCCCAACGAAATGCGGAATAAGGCGCATCAGCTAACAACGCGGTAAAAAATGCTCGAAAATGCGGGTCATCCTGCCAACGTTGCAAAACGTCCACGAACGTCACGGGGCGGTTCTCTAGATCAACCCGGATGATGCACCCATGAGCCAGTTGTTCACTGTGAGGTACCCACATGATTTGAATCTTAAACGAGTAAGAACACGGGACATGAAGTGGGGAGATCGGACAGCCCAAAATGAGGTCTGGATCTGAGCATAGTCAGGAGTGGAATTAGTGGTTCTCCGACCGTGACGCTCGGAGCGGTGTAATGAGATGAGTATCCCGAAACGTGTTCATGACTTTTACGAGCGGATATGGAATGAAGGCGATCTCGAAGCTGTCAATGATTTGATCAGCGAGGACTTTCTGTTTCGAGGCTCGCTAGGCTCCGAGCATCGTGGGCGTCGCGCTTTCACAGACTACGTGAAGTCAGTTCGTGGCGCCCTGTCTAGCTACCGTTGCGAAATCCTTGATTGTGTCACCGAGGAACAACAAGCGTTCGCGAAGATGTGTTTTTCAGGACTCCATGTCGCAGATTTCCGAGGCTATTACCCGACTGGCCTTCCTGTCCGTTGGTTAGGCGCAGCACTTTTTCGCTTCGGACCAAGCGCAATCACCGAAGTGTGGGTGCTCGGCGATTTGGATGGCCTCGACCGCCTTCTGAAGGAGAACCACGAGAAGACCAGGGACGGAATCGAACCGCCGACACCGACCTTTTAAGTCTGTAGCTGTCCTGTACATTCAACAACTTGCAGTGGGACGATTGTGCAGCAAGCATCCAATCATCGTGCGGACTCACTTAATACTCGCGTGTATCTGCGTTTGTCTCGGGCGAACTGATCAAATTCATTCCAGAAGATGACGTGCGGCTTCTTGCGTGTCGATTTTGCCGGACTCCAGTCGATCGAGCCTTTGCTGACCTTTAATGTCCCAAAGAGCTTCCCGTCGCTGTAAACCTTGACGAAGATGTCCTTACTCTGTATCTCCACCCACTGGGGGATGTTGAACTCGAGGTAGTGTTCGGCCATTTACACCTCCTGAAATACGATACCGAAAACAGCTTACTGAGCGGCAATTATTTACTGCTGCTGGAATGCAACACCGGCGAAACACCCTATGGGTGGATTCGAAAGCTTACAGAGGCATTCTAAGTAACTCCCTGGCGGTTCTCCTGCCGTGCCGCTTTTTGGCTGCTGTATTCAACCAGTGGCCAATGGTAGAGCGCTTCGATGGCTGCTGATCCATTTTTCGATCACTCATCGGCCCCGTATGGTCGGTAAGCAAGAAACTGACTGCGTTCGAATGACTTCTGGACCGCCTGTAATCTGAAGAAATGTTAACTACGGGAGAGACTAACGCGCCGTACAGTATCCCGCCACGGGCTCCGCACAGTGTAATTTGGGATGGCCGTTGCATTTTCCTTGCTGGCGATGAGCAATTTTCCTTCGCACCAGCCAACTCACTGCCGCTTGCGCAGAACTCTTGGACAGTCCCACCGACTCTGCCAATTCCTGATAACTCACCTGAACCGGTCCCTTCCTACGGGCTTGTTCACAGGTGAGCCATAGGTAGACGAGAAAGCTGGCGGGACGGCGATCATGGCCGACCAGGTCGCGCATCAAAACGTCTACGACGTAGTCATCCAAACTCATCATGGCTGTACCGACTAACAATATAGCAATGAATAGATGATTGCGCTCCCTGGTTGCGCAGACTATTCTGCGGAATTTCAAGGAGGACACCGATGGTCAGGGGAATAAAGTTCGTAGGCATACCCGTTCGTGATCAGGACATAGCATTGAACTTTTACACCAAAACGCTGGGACTGAAAGTGGCCACGGACCAGCCGTTCAATGACAAGCAACGCTGGATAGAGCTTCTCATTCAGGGCGCGGAGACGGGTGTCGCGCTTTTCACTCCCGAGGGTCACGAGAAGCGCATCGGTGAGTTTCAGTCGATCTCCTTCTGGTGTGATGACGTGTTCGCCACTGCTAAAGTGCTGAAGTCCAAAGGTGTCACTTTTACCAGGGAGCCGAAGAATGAGCCCTGGGGAGCGATTGCAATTTTCCAAGACCCGGACGGGAATCAGTTTGTACTATCCAGCAAGGTGAACCACAAATGACGAAAGCGGTTCCCAGAAAACTGGGCCTGAATCCCTTGGCATGCGGGCGCTGATCATCGCTCCGCCTTCCGGTTATCTGAAGTTATTGAAGCCCCTGCCTGAGGTTCTCACCCCATCTTCGAAAACCGGCGCGGCATCCCCGTGTGTGCAGGTCTTTGTGACCCGCCTCTTTGATATTAGTAGGTTCGCCAAAAAAGCTGAGGAATATGCGGCTCCGAACGCCCGAAAGATCAGATCAAGAAGGTACAGAGAGTTTGAATTTTTTCCCGGGCAGAGGTATCTTAGCGTCGAAAAGGGGTGAATCCTATGCGCAGATGGCTCATAGCTGCCGCAGTGATTTTGAGTGCTGTTGTGCTCTCCGCCGCGACATACGCCTCTCACGCAGGCAAATGTCCGCTTTGCTGGTTTAAGTAGAGACTGAATGGACACGGGCAGTCCGAACTCGGGCTGGCCCGGCTCTGTTTGAGGCGATCTTTTCTTGTAACAACCACGCCTCTCAGGGATGAATGCCCCCTCCCGCGACCACCCGCCATTCTCCGCCGATTTCAAACTGAGACACTACCGGCGCTTGACGGCTATTTATATTTCTGCAATTATCGAAATATGCCGAACGCTACGGTTAAAAGAACTACGGACCAGGTCGCGAAGTATGCGGATATGTTCTCTGCCATGGGAACGGAAGCCCGACTCCGGATAATGCAGCTGCTTCTGTCAGCGCATCCCGCGGGCCTGGTTGTCGGTGAGATTCAGCAGGAGTTGAATATCCCAAACTCGACCTTGTCACATCATCTCGACAAGCTTAGAAACGAAGACCTCGTAGATGTGAAGCGCGAAAGTACATTCCTGCGCTACACCGCCAATACCGAAGCTCTGCAGGAACTCCTGCAGTTCCTTTATGCCGAGTGCTGCAGCCGCAACAAAGCAGTCAAGCCACAGAACATCGTTCAGATTCGCAAATAGGAGATTCCAAATGAGTACGACCGACACAAAAAGCGACATAAAAGAAGTCGTGAAAGAGAAATACGGACAGGCGGCTCTCCGCGTCACCACTGGCGGCAGCAGTTGTTGCGGCGCAAATCCCGCCAACCCGGAATGCTGGGACCCCATCACTTCCAACCTGTACGACGCCACGCAGATCGGCCAGATTCCCGAGGAGGCACTTCTTGCGTCACTTGGATGTGGCAATCCGACGGCCCTCGCCAAGCTGAATCCCGGCGAAACCGTGCTCGACTTGGGCTCCGGCGGAGGTATCGACGTGTTGCTGTCGGCTCGCCGAGTAGGTTCCACCGGTAAAGCTTACGGACTCGACATGACCGACCAAATGCTCGCCCTCGCCAACGAAAACAAACGCAAGTCCGGAATCGAGAATGTCGAGTTCCTGAAGGGCGAAATCGAAGACATTCCGCTGCCCGACAGGTCGGTCGATGTCATCATTTCCAACTGCGTCATCAATCTTTCCGCTGACAAAGACAAGGTGTTGCGCGAGGCCTTTCGCGTGTTGAAGCCCGGCGGACGCTTCGCCGTCTCTGACGTGGTCACGCGCGGCGAAATCAATCCCGAAATCCGCAAGAGCATTCTGCTTTGGGTGGGATGCATTGCCGGGGCGCTCGATGAAAACGAATATCGGACCAAGCTCGCCGCGGTTGGTTTTGAGTCAATCGACATCGATCCCACGCGCATTTACCGCGCCGAAGAAGCGAGAGACATTCTTGCCGCCGAAGGCCTCGATGTGAACGTGGTCGCCGCCGAGGTAGATGGCAAGTTCATGAGTGCGTTCGTCCGCGCCGTGAAACCGGCAGACGCGAAATCGTGCTGCGGCCCGAGTTGCTGCAACTAGAACTCGCGACGAGAAAAGCGTTCAGAGCTCCAGTTCTGCGCTGCGATTTGCACTGAGTCCCATGGGCCGCTTAGGGGAGGTGTGTTGCTAAGATCAAGATCGTTCATTTCATCTACGCACATGCCGTGATAGAGACCAGTAGCAAAACATCGATCCGCTTGGCTACTTCTGATATCTGGATAACCATCAGCTAAGGCGACGGTGATGACCGCCTCGGGATCGAGTTCATGCGCTCTCAACGCCGCACTGATGCCAGCATCGCTGCCGCCGATAATTACAAATTTCAAATTGCTGAGCACACGCCTCGCTTCACCATGCATTACTTGTGGGTATGTTCATCTGCGGTCAATTGAGCAAGAAGCTGCTGCCCCTGTTGCTGAACCGGCGCTGGCAATTTTGCGTAAGAAAGCTCCTCAGCCAGGTCTTGGCCACCGGAAATGGCATACGCGACAAAGTCCTTTACGGCGCGCTCCTCGTTGCTGTCCTGGCCGTTACGAACGAGGAAGAAGCTTATTCCGGAGATTGGATAGGCGTCCTTGGCCGATGCTGGAGGATCAACAATTGGCGTTCTTACATCCTGCTCAAGGGCGGAGCTAAATGCACCCATGGCGGCCAACGTGCCAGCCGGGCTTGGAGCCACGTATTGACCTGCCCGGTTTTGAATAGAAGCGACCGGCAAGCCCTTGTCCTTGGCATAGCTTAGTTCGAGATATCCAATGGTCCCTGGTGTCTGTGTGACCAGATCCAGCACTGCCTTGCTGCCTTCTGCTCCAACACCAACCGGCCAGCTCACAGACAATCCGTGGCCTGATTTTGAAGACCACTCCGGGCTCACTTTGCTGAGGTAATTGGTCAAAATGTCTGTGGTGCCGCTCCCGTCCGAGCGATGGACGACGATAACCGCGGCTCTTGGCAACTTCGCTCCGGGGTTGTCTCTTACGATGGCAGGATCTTGCCAACTGATAATGCTGCCGTCATAAATGCCCGCCAGTGTCTTTGCGCTTAGTCGCAGTGGGGCAGCAAGATTCTGCAGATTGTAAATGATGCAAACTGGTCCGGCCGTCGCAGGCACCTGAATCAACGACGGCATGTCTTTTAGCTGCTGATCGCTAAGAGGTGAGTCAGTAGCGGCAAAATTCAGTCGGCCTTGTTTCGTATAGTCGATTCCCGCGCCGCTTCCGACAGGTTGGTAATTCACCTGGACGGGATGACTTTGGCCAAAAGTGCCGGCCCAACGCTCCATCAAAGGAGCAATAAAAGTACTGCCTGCTCCCCCGACAACCACATTGTTGTTGGTCGATACGGGCACCTCTTTCGCTTTTCCCTCTTCCGAAAAGCCACAACCAACACTTGCTAGCAGCCCGCAAAGTGTAACCAACAGGAGGACGAAAGTTAGCTGACGGTGAAGGCTATACATACTGCTCACTCCTTTGTTCTTGGCACCCAGTTGTTGGTTAACAATCCGCCAGCATACAAGGAGATGCTTATGCGTGTATGCGAATATTGTGTTAAAGCCAATTACCTCGGGGGCCGACAAAAGGTAGTGTCTCAGTTTGAAATTTTTCCACCGAATTGAGGCGTCTTTTCTTGTAGGGACCGCGCTTCTTGGGGATGAATGCCACATCCCGCACCGTTCGCCACCTTGCGCCGATTGCAAATTAAAACCATTACCCGGGCAGAATGTATCTCCTGTATAAGAATATGGGGATATGCGAATATAAGAATGGTTACCCCATCGCGGCTCCCCCGAGTGAAGGATTCGAATAATGAAGGAATTAGAGCAATACTTCAAGGCCCTTGGCGACAACAATCGCCTGCGGATCATCAATCTCTTGCTTCACGGCGAGCTGTGTGTCTGCGATATCCAGTACGTACTGAAGAACTCGCAACCGAACGTCTCGCGGCATCTGTCGTACCTGAAGAATTCCGGGATGGTCGCCGACCGCCGCGACGGCTACCGCATGTTCTATCGTCTAACCGACTCCAAGGAACCGATGAAGCGGCTGCTGTTCGAGTATCTGCGCCAGGCCTTCGCAGACCAGCAGCAGCTCCAAAGAGATACAGAGCGCCTCAAGTGCGCCGTTGCAGCGGGCTCTTGCACCCTCAGCGAATGGAAGCCGTACTCGGCCTTGAATTGGCCGAGAGCGACCCGATTATCTTCGCGCCAGACAACCCGGGTTTGAAACTGTCGCCCGAGGAGGGCAGCTACGCCGAAACAATACAACGTGCTTTTTCTCTGTACCGGCAACTCGGCGCGCTCGATCATGGCCGAGGCCCTTCTGAACATCAAGGGAAGGCCGAACTTCAAAGCTTTCAGCGCGGGTAGCCATCCCAGCGGAACCGTCAGGCCCGAGGCCCTTCGCCGGCTTGAATCGGCGCGAATTCCCGCCTGGGGTGCTCACAGCAAGCCTTGGGATGAGTTCGCCAAACCGGACTCTGCCAAGCTGGACTTCGTCTTCACCGTCTGCGACCAGGCGGCCAAGGAAGTTTGTCCGGTCTGGCCGGGTCAGCCAATGACTGCCCATTGGAGCATTCCCGATCCCGCCGCTGTTGAAGGCACTCCCGAAGAAGTTACACGTGCTTTCCGCGAGGCTTTCCTTGCGCTCGATCGCCGTATCAGCCTCTTCCTCGCCCTTCCGATCGAGAAGCTCAGTAAGCTGGCACTCCAAAAAGAAGTCGATGACATTGGGCGCACATCGGATGCGCCCGCCACTCGCTGACAGCGTAACGAGGATCACCATGCACCCAGAGGCTTAAGCTCAGTTTCCTTGATCGCTATCTCACCGCCTGGATCTTCGCCGCCATGGTGTTCGGCGTTGTCCTCGGCTGGCTCGTACCCTCGGTGGTGCCATTTCTAAACCACCTGCTGAGGAACGTAAGCCGTACGATTTTTGGGGTAGAATCGACACACTTGATGTACACGAGCCGCACAATCGCCTTCTTTATCTCTATGCTGTTGTTGGCGGTCCCCTCATCGGCGACTTTGTGCGAGCTTTCGTGTTCACTGTCGGGATCAGATTCAGCGCGACAGCTAAATAGCATTTCTTCTGCAGCGCAGAGCCAAGGCAGTCACACTCACTCGTATCATTCTCACTGTGGCCATCTTTCCTCGGTGAAGGGAGTCAGTGCGACTCTCAACATTCTCCAAAGCAGCTTCCAATGCTCGACCGCCCCTTGTGCGCAAATGGCTGTTATGTCCTCTCCGATGAAGGAACGGGATTTCGCTCGGATTGACAGTCGGCCACTGACCCTCCCCTCGCTTGCATCGCACACGGGCAATACCCATCGGCCTCTTTTACGAGATGTGAGATGGGAACTTGCACGACAAAACATTCTCCACCTGAATAGGCTGTCTGCCACCCTAAGGATTTAGCCTGCCAAGGCCGAGCCCAGCTCGGCCGCACCTTTCGCCAATCCTCTAGCCCGCGAATGAGCTATGTTCTGCGCGGGAACGACGAAGGCATTTCATCCAATTATTAGCGGGTCTCCCATGAACAGCAGACGTTCCTTTTTGCAAGGTGCATTGGCGCTTGGTGGCGGTCTCATAGGGGCCTCTCACCTCGTTGCGGAGAACAAAACAAGCAGCATTTCAGCGGATGCCCAGGTACGACACGATCACACCTCGGGACCCAGCTTCAGCGTGCCTGTGCAGACTCCGGGTATCTCGAATCTTCCCTTCACGATGGATAACGGGATTAAGGTTTTCCATTTGGTCGCAGAGCCAGTGAAACAACAGATAGCCCCCAACAAGGTTCTCGATCTATGGGGATTCAACAGCAGCGCTCCAGGGCCCACAATTCAAGTCAATCAGGGCGACCGCGTTCGACTAATCGTGGACAACCATCTTCCCGAGCCAACTTCAATGCATTGGCACGGATTCGAGATTCCGATCGCCATGGACGGAATGCCCGGCTTAAGCCAGGACCCGATCAAGCCAGGCGGAAGATTCGTTTACGAGTTCACCCTTCATCAGGAAGGTACGTACTTCTACCACTCCCATATGGCGATGCAGGAAATGATGGGGATGCTCGGCGCCTTCATTATGCATCCCAAACAGCCCTATGTGCCGGTGGTTGACAAGGACTTCGTAATTCTTCTGCAGGAATACGCAGTATTGCCCAACAATGTCGTGCCCAACTCCATGAATATGGAGTTCAACTGGCTGTTGATGAATGGTAAGGCCGGCCCCGATATCACGCCGCTGGTCGTCCGGCAGGGTGTTCTCGTTCGCATCCGCTTTATTAACTTTGGAATGGATCACCACCCCATTCATCTGCATGGACATACATTTCAGGTCACGGGAACGGAGGCCGGACGTATTCCCGAG
>Ga0126379_10000112_pt1 | contig 37549 bp, 55 predicted proteins | sample PanSoiMetPlot_24_FD_92640 | JGI IMG/M metagenome (GOLD analysis project Ga0126379, IMG submission 92640) | Tropical forest soil microbial communities from Panama - MetaG Plot_24 | ecosystem: Environmental > Terrestrial > Soil > Tropical forest > Bulk soil | place: Panama | collected 2016-02-17
GCGGCCGGTGGCGGACGGCCGATCAGCTCGAGAACGAGATCGCGCGGACGTTCAATGCCTACGATCTCTCAGAGCTGACAGGCAAGACGCTGGATGACCTGCGCGCCTACCTGCGGCCCCCGGACCTGGAATCGCTGGCCGCTGGGGCTCCACCGGAGGAGGCCATGTGGCCCATGCTCCGGTTCCGCGTCCATCCGGACCTCCGGGAGCGGTTCTACCAGGTGACCGACCCAGCCCCGGACAAGACCGACCCGGGCAGGCTGGCGTGGCTGCTGGACCAGGTGGCACCATGACCGAGCCCCGGCCTGACGGCGTGGTGCGGCTGATGATGTCCTTCTGGTACTACCGCAAGAAGGACATGGCCGCCAAGGTGGCCGCCACCGGTCTGCCTACACGTCTCATGGTGGACTCGGGGGCCTTTTCGGCGCATGAGCAGCGCGGCGAAAGCGAAGGCGTGAAACTGGCCGACTACGCGGCCTGGCTGACCGACTGGTGGCCGGTAATCACCACGGCCATAAACCTGGACGTGATCTCCGATCCCAAGGCCAGCATGCGCAACCAACTGGCACTGGAGGAACGCGGCCTGGCCGTTACCCCGGTGTGGCACATGGGCTCTTCGTACGCCGAACTAGAGGCGCTGTGCCGCGACTACCGGTATGTAGCCGTGGGCGGCCCCGCCGTCACCGAGACACGCCGCAGCCTGTTGCTGGCGCTATCGGCCAAGGCGGTGCTGATCGCGCGTGAGCACGGCACCGTGCTACACGGCCTGGGCCGGTCGGGGCAAGATGACCTATCGGCCATCCCCTGGTATTCCGCCGACGCCGCCAGTTGGATGTACGCGGTATTCAACGGCGGCGTCATCCTGTACGACCGGGGCAGGCTACACAACCTCAAGCACCCCAAGGCCGCCCGCAACTACCGCCCGCTGCTGCGCACCCACGGCCTGGACCCAGCCGAGATGGATCACCCCAGCTTTGCCCTAAAACGTGACCGCGACGACCTGGCCCAGTACCGGCACGAGTACCACATGGCCGAGCGGGCAACGGCGATAGCGATGAAACGGTTTGAGGCGTGGCTGCGGCAACGCCACGGCCACGTACCACCACCACCGGGCCACACCGATGCGGGGCCATCTATCTACTTCGTTACCCCCACCCAGCCGCATGAGTGGATCGCCGCTAGCGCGGTTCAGTGGCTGGTGGATCAGGGCGAAGCGGCATAGGCTCCGGCCCCACGTAGGTGCTGATCGCCTCCACCGCGATGCCGCCCCGGGCGTGGAACTTGACCGCCACCGTGCACGCCGCCGGGGCAAGGGCCGCCACCAGGTCCGCCAGGATCACTGCGGCAAGGTGCTCATGGAAAATACCCTGCTCGCGGTAGGTTTCCAGGTACAGCTTGAGGCTCTTGGTCTCCACCAGCAGCGTGCCAGGCGTGTACGTGATGTCGATGTCCGCCCAATCCGGCTGCCCCGTCACAGGGCACCGGCAGGTGAACTCGGCGCACCGCAGCACCACCACCTGCCCCGCGTCGGTGGCCGGGAACGTCTCTAGCTCCCGGTCTGCGCTCACCTGGGCACGGCCCAGCTTGGTCAATGTGGCAGTGTGCGCTGGCGTCGTCATAGGCGCACCGTACAGGAGGTAACCCATGGTGCAAGGCGTAGCAATCGTGTCAGGTGGCCTGGACAGCGTGACCCTGCTGCACCACCTGGTGGCGGCCGGCGACCCCCCGGACGTGCTCAGCTTCGACTACGGGCAGCGGCACAGCAAGGAACTGGACTGCGCGGCCCTGGCGTGCCGCCGCCTCGGGCTGCGCTGGGACCTGGTGTCCATGCCGGAACTGAGGCACATGCTGGCTCCGTCCAGGTCCGCCCTCGTCTCAGACCACCCGGTGCCGCACGGCCACTACGCCGCCGCCACCATGGCGCAGACGGTGGTGCCCAACCGCAACATGATCATGCTGTCTGTCGCCGCCGGGGTGGCCGTGGCCCGGGGCGGCTGCTACGTGGCCACCGCCGTGCACGCCGGGGATCACGCCATCTACCCGGATTGCCGCCCGGAGTTCATCGACGCCATGCAGGCGGCTGTGGTGGTGGCCACCGGGCTGCCCCGGTTCCATGTGCGGGCACCATTCCTGCACTGGGCCAAGGCCGCCATAGCGGCCCGCGCGGGTGAGCTAGGCGTGCCCATAGACACCACCTGGTCCTGCTACGAGGGCGGCCCCGTCCACTGCGGCCGGTGCGGCACGTGCGTGGAACGGCAGGAGGCCATGGCCCAGGCGGGCGTGGCTGACCCCACCAAGTACGCTGACCCGGACTACTGGCGCACCCAGGTGGAAGCGTGAGCTACACCATCAGCAAGGACTTCGGTTTTAGCGCGGGCCACGCCCTGGCCGGGCTGCCCGCCGGCCACCCGTGCGCCAGGCCACACGGCCACAACTACCTGGCCCGCGTGGAGCTGACAGCGGAGGACGTGGACGCTACCGGGTTCGTGCTCGACTACGGCGACCTTGCCCCGTTCGCGGACTACCTGGACCTGACGATGGACCACCGCTGGCTTGGCAGCGGCCCGTGCACCGTGCTGGGCAACACGTGGCTGCCGGTGGTGCCGTTCAACCCCACAGCGGAACTGCTGGCCGCCCACCTGGGCAACTGGCTGGTCACCGCCAGCAGCATGGCCGCCGCGCTGGAGCGCATCGTGGTGCGGGTGGGCGTCTCGGAGACCGGCAAGACCTGGGCGTGGACCCCGTGAAGGGCACGCTGATACCCGGCCCGTCGCTGGTGGTGGCCGAGGTGTACGGCCCCGCCTGGCAAGGCGAAGGCCCCAGCACCGGCTGCCGCTGCTCGTTCATCCGCCTCATGGGCTGCGACTACGCCTGCACCTGGTGCGACGAGGCACACACGTGGGACGCCGCCCGGTACGACCTGCACCAAGTGGGCACCCGCACCAGCGTGGGCGACATCATCACCCAGGCGCTGGCCTGCCACCCAGACCTGGTGGTGATCACAGGCGGGGAGCCGCTACTGCACCAAGGGCAGGCCGCCTGGCCGTACCTGCTGGACGGCCTTGGCACCCGCCGGGTGGAGATCGAGACCAACGGCGCGCACGCACCCACCGGCCCCACCCTGCGGCGCAGCGTGCACTTCAACGTGTCACCCAAGCTGGCAAGCTCGGGCATGGCTGGCCGCCGCAACCCGGACGCCATCGCGGCGCTGCTGGCCACCGGCAAGGCATCCTTCAAGTTCGTGTGCACCGGCAGGGCCGACCTGGACGAAGCACGCGGCCTGGTCAAGGCGTGGCGGATACCGCCGCACCTGGTGTGGATCATGCCCGAGGGCGTAGAGCCTGACAGGCTGCTGGCCACAGCGCGGCTGCTCGCCCCGCACGTGCGAAAGGCCGGGTTCCACTTCACCCTGCGCCAGCATGTGCTGCTGTACGGCACAGCCAAAGAGCCCCGGTGAACGACGCCAGGCCCCGCGTGCCGCAGGAAGTGGAGCAGGCCGCCGGGTGGCTGTTCGATCTGCTGCGCATAGACCACACCAGCGACGGCCTAGCCGAAACACCCGCCCGGTGGGCTGCCGCCATCATGGAGCTAACCCCCGGCCTATGGGACGCCCCAGACCCCGCCGCCGTGCTGGCCCGCAACTTTGAACCCGGCAGCGCCCACCCGTCCATGATCGCCGCCACCGGGGTGGAGTTCCGCTCCGTGTGTGAGCACCACCTGCTGCCCTTCTACGGCACCGCCGCCGTGGCATACGTGCCCGCCAAGGAGGCCCGCATAGTCGGCCTGTCCAAACTGGCCCGCCTCGTCCAGGGCTATGCGGGCCGCCCGCAGATGCAGGAACGCCTGGGCCAGCAGGTGGTGGACGCCCTGGCCGCCCACCTGGACATCGAGGGCGCAGGCTGCCTCATCTGGGGCACCCACACGTGCATGACGCTGCGCGGGGCCTTGGCCGGCAGCGGCGCCCGCATGGTCACCAGCCACCTGGCGGGCTCGTTCCTCACCGACCCGGCGGTGCGCGCAGAATTCCTGGCCCTGGCCCGGTAAACCCCAGGCCAACTGTCCGTTTCAGTGCTGTCCGCCGGGTAGCGGGGTGAGCTACTGTGACCCCCAAGTGGGGGAAACCTACCCGGGAGTGTCCGGGGCCAGCGCCCACACCCACCTCCCGGCAAGGATGGTGAAGCCTGCCATGCCCAAGCCACGGTGGACTGCCGGCGACAAGCCCACACGGCCTGACGACCCGTCAGACCAGGCGCTGCGCCTGCACGCCCTGGCCGCCCTGGCCATGGGCATGTGCCCGAGCCTTCACAAGCTGGACGACGGCGGCGGCTGCCCCGAAGGCTGCGAACTGCCCGCCAGCACCGCAGCGGACACCAGCGCTTCCAGCATGGCGTCACCACGTAGCCAAGCCTCCAGCAGCGTGTTGATGACGCCTGCCCTGTTGGTGCCTTGAAGGCTGGCCTTGGCCCTGGCCGCGTCCCAGCGCGGCTGAGGTATGCGCACGTGCCGCACTGGGGTGTCTGCCATGGCCACCATGATGACAGGCCACGGGGTTATCGTGGGTACACCCGGGCTGTACCCACAGCCCCCAGCGCAAGGGACTACCTGCCATGGACATCAGCTATAGCGGCACCCGGGAAGAACTGGCCGCACACCTGCACGAGCGGGCAGCCGAGGCCGACCGGCTGAGCAAGGCCGCCAGCGGCAACGAGAAGCACCGCCAGGCCGGCATCAAGGCGGGCCTGGAGCAGGCCGCATTCGTGGTGGAGCGGTGGACGCCGCCCACCACCGCCCCGGAACCTGCCGCCAACGGCGCTGAGCGCCACGCTCCCGCTTTCCAGTAGCCACCACATGCCCGTACACCTGCGGACGCGCCACGCGGCCTGCACGGTAAACCCCAGGGTTACCCGTCAGGCCGCCTGGCCGCGCACACGGGTGTCCCGGCGTACACGGCACACCCAAGGGCGCAGAATGCCGCCCAGCGACGAACACGGGCACATCTGCAACCAGACCGTCAAGACAACTGCAAGACACAACCGGCCTACTGAGAGTTAGGCTGCTGCAACCCCTGTGTGGCCACACGAAGGAGACAGACCATGGCCGCCGCCCCCGAACCAACCGGCCCCGCATACACCATCGCCGCCCTGGCCCGCCTCCCGATCAGAGACGGCATGAAGGCGTCTGACATCCACCACGTGTGCATGAGCCAGGCGCACACCCTGGAAACCCTGGCATCCGTCATCGACACCCAGGCGCACGCCCTGCGGCAGGTCATGGCCCGCAGCTAAGGCGGCGGCATCACCGCACCCGTGGCCCGCATGGCCGCCTACCGGGCCACCCGCCCGATGCGCCAGGCCGCCGCCAGGGCCAGGGCCGCCGCCGCGTCCTCTCGCGCGTCGTGGAAGGCCACCGAACGGGCGTTCGCGTTCCTCATCAACCCCAGCCCAGGCAAGGGCAAGCAGCGCGGCCCCAACTGGCGCAGCTAAGCAGACAGGTGGTAACCGATGGCAGCACGGCGGCCCAAGCCCGTGGCAGAAGCCACGGTGGAGCACGTGGTGGCCCACGAGGCCCGCAGGCTGGCGGTCATGGCATGGCCGTGGCCGGTCTGGGGCCTGCTGTGGCTGGCCGGCTACAAGCTCCATAAGGGCTACCACGCCACCGGCACCGCCGTGCTGCTATGGGCGGTCGGCATGTGCCTGGCCGCCCTGGCACTGCACCTGACACACCAGCGGCGCAGCGTCACCGGCAGGCTGCTGGCCCCCGTCACCCTGGTGGCCACGTTCACCTGGCTGGCCCTGGCCGAACGGTACGGCCCAGGCCCGCGCACCACCCTTTTCCAGGTGTGGCTGATCGTCGGCGCTGGCATGGCTCTGGGCTGGTCCATCTGGCTGCACATCCACGACGGCGGCGACGAGGCGGGCGGCCTGCTGTTCGCTACTGCCAGCGAGCACACCAGCGTGCCCGGCCTGCGCGGCTGGGTGACGGAACGGCTGCCCGGCAAGGTGGGCGGCAGCATCAAGCTGCCCAAGGGCGTCACCGCCGCCACCGTCATCAAGGCCGCGCCGGAACTGGAATCCACCCTGTCACACGCCCACCCGGGTGGCCTGGCTCCGGGCAGCCTCACCATCACCGAGGACCCCGACCGGTCGCACATGGCCCGGTGGGAACTGACCAACCCCCGGAAGCTGGACAAGCCCACGCTGTGGCCAGGCCCCTACAAGCCCGGCGCGTCCATCGCGGACCCGTGTCGCCTGGGCACGTTCGTGGACGGCACCGACTGGCTGGTGCCGTGCTTCCCCCGCAACCTGCCCGGCTGGCAGTGCCTGCTCATGGGCATGACCGGCGCAGGCAAAACCACCGGCCTGGGCTGGTCGTGGCTGGCCGACATCATCACCCGCAAGGACGCGGTGGTGTGCGCCATCGACCTGTCTAAGGGAGACCAGTTCCTGGGCTGCATGGCCACCGCCCTGCACAGCTTTGACAAGGACTACGCCCCGGCCCGGCAGCGGCTGTGGCGGCTGCACCTGCTGCGGCGGGCAAGGTCGGACTACCTGGCCACCCAGGGCCTCACCCAGTGGGAGGAAGGCTGCGGCCTGTCCGCCATCGTGGTGTGGATCGAGGAAGCGTCCGCGCTGTTCCGCCAACTGGGGGACGCCGACGTTGAGAAGTGGGTGCTGCCGCTGGTGCTGGAGGCCCGCTCCGCTGGCATCTTTATCGTCATGTCGTTGCAGCGCGCCGACTTCACCCAGATGCCCACCGTGGTGCGCGCCCAACTGGGCAGCATCTGCATGGGCGTGCGGGACAAGGGTGACGCCGACTTTGGCCTGTCCGACGAACAGGCCGAGCACGGCTGCCGCCCCGAGCGGTGGAAGAACGAGAAGCCCGGCATGGCCTACTCCGACACCCCGCTGCTGCCCGACGAGCGTTACAAGTACACCGAGGCCCGGTCCTACTTCTGGGGTCGCAACACCGACCTGATGGCCGCCCACGCGGCCAAGTACCCGGCGTCCGCGCGCCCGGCTGACGCGCAGACACAGCACATGCTCATTGACCCGCCACCGGCCAAGCCCGAACCGGCCAAGGCCACCACGCCGCCCAAGGCAGGCGCAGCAACCACCCCACCCCCGGCGGCCCCGCCGGGTGACGAGGAGGAGCTAGCCATGGACGGCACCGACAAGCCCGAGCCAACGGGCGACGCGCACGACGACCCCCGGCTGTGGGGCGCTGCCGAAGGCAGCGAACCCGCCGACTACGACGATTCAGACGCCTTCGGCGCAGGCGACCCGGACGCCACGTTCGGCAACCCCGAAGCGGCACCACCTGACGCGGGCAACGTGGAACGGCTGCCGCAGACCCTGGCAGCCGCCACCGCCGCCCTGGAGCGCGCCGTGCTCGGCTGGTGGGCCGAGGGCAAGACCGAGATAACCATGGACGACTTGCTGGGCCTCACCGACGACCCCGACGACCCCAACTGGATCGACCGCAGCCGCCCCTGGCTGTACCCCGCCATGGCCCAACTGGTGGCCCGCGATGACATGCAACTGGAGCAGCACGACGGCCCGCGCAGGTGGACCCGCGCAGCGTAGGCCCACGTGCGCACACCTGCGCGCACTTGCGTGCAACACGTGCGCACACCCGTGCACCTGACATGATCATCCGCACACACCCGCCCGCGCGCACGGCCGTCAGGCCGCGCGGGCAGGGGCCGGGGGAGGGGTAGTTTCCCAGGCCAGGAGCCTGTCAGGGCACGTGACAAGATCGTCTGACGGTTGCTGACAGTACCCTGACAACGGGGCCTGACAGCGGAGAGGAGGCAGCGGTGGCAGGCGACAGGGAGAACAAGAGGCCGGCCCACGTGTGGGCGTGGCTGCTGGGCGTGTGGGCTGTGCTGGTGGTGGTGCATGCGCTGCTGCTGGCCACGCTGTATGGGCTGCTGCTGGCCGGCGTGTATGCGCTGCTGTGCTGGCGGCTGCCCACCTACCACTGCCCGCGCTGCGCCGGGCAGAACGTGTCCCACGGCCCGGTGACGGGCGCGCTGCGCGCCATGTTCGGCGGCAACCATTTCGGCTGCCGCAGCAAGCGGTGCCACGGCGGGCAGCGCACCCGGTGGGGTGTGGTGCTGTTTCAGCCTGCCCGCGCGGAGTGGCTAGCGGCCCACCCGGGGCAGTCCGAGCGCATCCGGCTGGGCGTCTAACACAGCCGGTGGAGAGGAGCACACCATGATGGGGAAGACACACATGCTGGGCGGGGCCGCCGGGTGGCTGGGCGGCTGCGCCCTGGCTGCCCCCTCGGCCACGGTGGTGGTGGCCGGCACGGCGCTGGCCGTGGGCGGGGCGCTGGCCCCCGACATTGACCACCGCAGCGCCGACGCCGCGCGGGCGCTGCGCACGGTCGGCACCGTGACGGTGGCGGCCGGGTTCGCGGGCGCTGCGCTGCTGGGCGTCACCGGCCTTGGCTGGCCACTGTTCATCGCCGCCGGGCTGCTGCTGGCCATGCTCCCGTGGGCGGTACGGCCGCACCACGGCGGCGGGTTCCGGGGCGTGGTGCACAGCGAATGGGGGCTGGCCGCCTGGGCGCTGCTGGCATTCGCCCCCTGCCTGTTCACCACGGCCTGGCCGCCATGGGCCGCCGTCGCCCTGCTCGCGGGCTGGGTGTCGCACCTGGTGCTGGACGCCATGACCCGGGAAGGGCTGCCGGTGCCGTACAACCGGGCACGCACCCACCGGCTGGGCTGGGTCTCTGCGGCCAGCAGCATGACCACCAAGGGCAGGGCCCGGGGCTGGCGCAAGCACCCCATACGCGCACGGCTGCGCAGCGGCCCGGAATACTGGGCCGTGCAGCCCATGCTGTGCGCGGCCATCTTGGTGTCCGCCTACGCCGCCATGCGGGGTGCCCAGTGAACGGCGGGCGGAAAGAGTTCGGCTGGGCAGACGGCAGCGCAATGGGATTGCAACTGGCAGATGCGGTGCTGGGCCGGGCAATGCCGTTCAACATCGAAGCGGACCTGTCCCACACCGCCCCCGGCAACCGGGCCGCGTTCCTCCTCGGTATGGCCGCCATGATCCGGGCCACTGTGGTCATGCACGCGGACCTGCGCGCGGGCACGGGGGTGCCGTTCAACCCAGACTGGACCGTGGCCCCTGCCAACATGCTGGCCGAAGTGATGGAAGACCGGGGCTACACCGTGCAGAGCCTGGCCGGGGCCATGCACCTGGCCACCGATGGCGCAGCCAAACCCGCCGACACCGAACACGCCTTGCGCAGCCTGCTGGCCCGTGAACCGATGAACCCGGCCCTGCCCGGCCTCCTGGAGCGCACCACCAACGTGCCCGCCAGCGCGTGGCAACGGCTGGAAACCCAATACCGCGCGGACCTGAGAGCAGGCCGCACCGACACCACCAAGGGGAGCACACCATGAAAGGCACCTGGCAAACCACCAGCGGAGGCAGCGGCGGCACCGGCCTGTTCATCCTCGCCATAGCCGCCCTCTGCGTAGCAGGCGGCTGGCTCGCCAAGAACAGCGGCCCATTCCTCAACGGCACCGCCCACCTGCTGCAAGCTCTAGCCGAACTCGTGCTAGCCGTCGTAGTCCTGGCCGCAGCCGCAGCCATCACCTGGTGGCAGTACCGCCGCCGCCACCCACGCCAGCCACCCCAGTTCACCCGCTACCGCGCCACCACCATGCAACCCACCCAGCCCCGGGCTACGCTGCACCCACCAACCCACCAAGCCATCGCCCCCCCAAGCCAACGCCCCGAAATCCACCTGCACATCCACGGCAACGCCGACCCCGAACGCATCGCCGCAGCACTACAGCAACACCTGGAGTAACCCATGGGCCTAAAGAAGGTCGCAGGCTGGGCCGTCGTCCTCTTCCTAGCCTGGTACCTGTTCACCCAGCCCGCCGCCACAGGCGACGCCGTACACAACCTCCTCAACATGGCCCAACAGGCAGGCCAATCCATCGCCACCGCCCTCTCCCACATCTGAAATCCATGCCACCCTGGCTGACACGCCTGCTAATCGCCAACGGCCCCGCCAGCGGGCAACTTACCTACGCGGGACACCGCTACTGCGGACAAGGCCGACGCATGGGCCGACACATCCTCGTCTGCCTCCTACCACCAGGCTGGCACCCCCACCACCACGACCCCACCCACGGCACCTACTGGGACCAGGACTACACATGACCCTCCCACCACCACCACCCGGCCTACCACCCACCCAACGCCCCATCTGGGAAGACACCACCACCCGCCTCCAAAACCTCGGCATCACCCAAATAGACCCACGCCACCTACGCGCCTACGTCCGCACCGCCGCCAACCTCGACCAAGCCACCACCCTCCTCGACGGCGCAGGCGCATTCATCGACGCAGGCGGCCACATCACCACCAACCCAGCCACCCAACCCCACACCCGCTGGACCCGCGACCTAGCCCGCCTCGCCACCACCCTCGGCCTCACCAGGCCCGCCGCCGCGCTGCCGCCTGCCGACCCGCCAGCCCCCACGCGACCGGAGCACTGGGGTGCGCGGTGGTGTGACCAGCACGAACGGTGGGAGTGCACCAAGCAGCGCAGCCGTGGCCGGGGCACCTGCCATGGGCCGAGCACGGACGGCACGGACATGTGCCGGATGCACGGCGGCACTAGCGTGGTGGCGCATCTGGCGGCGGTGGCTGAGCGTGGCGCGGCCAAGGCAGGCGGGGTGCTGCCTGGCGGCCGTGATCTGCCGGACGTGCACCCGGCTGATGCGCTGTTGCACCAGGTCAGGTACTGGGCGGGGCTGTGTGGGTGGCTGGATGACGTGGTGGCGGGGCTGGAGCGAGGCAGCATGGTGTGGGGTGTGACGCGGGAGCAGGTTGACCAGGGCGGGGAGTTCCCGGGCACGGTGACGGTGCGGGCGGCGGGGCTTAACACGTGGGTTCAATGGCATGAGCGGGCGCACCGCATGCTGGCGCAGGTGTGTGAGATTGCGCTGCGTGCGGAGGTTGACCAGGCCGCTTTGGCGTTGCAGCAGGCGCAGGGCATGCAGGCGTTCCGTGCTTTCCAGGAGGGGTTGCAGAAGCTGGACCTGACGCCGGGGCAATGGGAGGCTGCGCGGGTGGTCATGCCCCGGGTGCTGCGGCAACTAGTGGCCGCCTAAGCGGAGGGTGGCCTGCTGTGGCCGGGTTGCCGGCCGGTGGGGCTTGGTTAGAACGATCAAGGGTTGCCCTGGTGGCGGCCTGTCGCGGTAAACGGAGGGGTTACCCCGTGCCGGTGTGGAAGCACAGCGATGCTACGTGTCAGTGGGAGCTATGGGCCTATCCTGACGCGGGGCACCGGGTGCTGGCCACTATCCCTGACGAGATAGCGGCTACGTGCGACCCCGACCGGCTGCCCTCGGAGGTGCGGGAAATGCTGTACCCGGACAGGTACCCGCCGCGCCCAGGGTTCCGGGGCGGTGCCGCACCGCCGGGCCGCACCCAGTGGGCCGTGGGCATGGCCCGGGGGAATGTGGGCGGCGGCCCGTACACTGGTGCACCAGGAGAGGAGCATCCCATGTATCACCGTGCGGAAACCTGGCCCTACCCGCCCGCAGAGCCGAACGGGCCTATGGGGCCGCTGGGTGACCTGGCCCTGACGGTGGCCGAGCATGCCGGCAATGGCGGCCCCGTGCTGGCGGCTGCGCTGCGCGGGCTGCGGCAGGTGGCCGAAGCGCTGGGCGTATTCGAGCAGACCCGCCACGCCCACAGTCTCAGCGAGGCAGCGGGCATGCTGGTGGCTGAGATTGCCCGCCGGGACACCCTGGCAGGCACCGCCGCACCCGGCGGCGGGGGCGGAGGAGGCGGCAGCATCGCTACGTGGCAGCCCACCACCGGCCAACTGGCGACCATGCACGGCCTGGTGGCCGAGCTGCCTGGCAATGTGGACCTGGCCGCCATCGTCGCCTGGGCTGGCATAGATACCCATGAGCCGCTGTGCACTCAGGGCCGCACTGACGTGGCGGCCGTGGCAGGCTACCCGGCCACCACCCACCACCCCGGCGGCAGCGCGGTGGTGGGCATCGCCATGCACGCCGCCCCCGCAGGCGGCCAGGTCGCCATCCTGCTGGGCCACGGCCCCGTGCCAAGCCCAGGGCCGCCGCCATCGGACGCCCTGGGTTCCCGCACCTGGTCCGGGCGTGAGGACGCGCCCAAGGTGTGGGCCACCACGGTGTATGACGAACTGGTGACCGAGTGGCGGGCCAACGCCGACGCCCAGCAAGTACAGGCCGGGGAACTGCCACCCAGCCAGGCGGCGGCCATAGCCAGGCTGCGCGGTGCAGCCACCGCTCTGTATGCCGCAGCCAACCAACTGGCGGACATGAATGAGCCGCTGCGCACTGGAGAGGAGCACGAGCATGTCAACGAGCCACAACCCCTTGACTGACACCGCAGGCGGCCAGGCGGCCCTGGCCGAAGCGCTGGCGCGGGCGGTGCCCGCGTGGATCGAAACCATCCGCAACCTGCCCCGTATCAAGGTGGCCGTACTGCGCGGCCAGGTGGAGGCCGCGCTAGCGGAGGCGGATTTGGCCAGCATGCTGCCGGGTGACCTGCCGGTGGCCTGCCCGGGGGATGACGCCAGTTGGGAAACCATGGGGGCCTTCCAGGCGCTGGCCAAGGCGCTGGCGCTGGACGCCTACCGGGCGGGCGGCGTCACATACCTGGGCATGCACTGGGAAGCCCACCGGGACCCGCCGCTAGGCGGCAGCGAGCCGGTGGCCACCACGGGCGGCGTGCTGTGAACGGCCCGCAGCCGATGAAGCCCCCGGCGCGCAGCCCGGTGTGGGTGCCCACGGTGCAGCAGATGGCCCGGTTCGTGCTGGCGGAGGCCGCCGGGCCTGGCGCGTTGCTGGATGTGGACCTGAACACGGGCATGCTGGTGCACGCCCCCATGGCCGACACGATCAGCGGCCAGGCATCCGTGGCGGCTACGCCGCCGCCGGGCATGTACTTGCGGGCGCTGGCGCAAGGCTGGGCGGCCCACGCCATGGCCGTGGCGAACGAGACAGGCACGGGCGACCCGTTGCGGGAGGGGTTCCTTACCGGTGCCAGCGAGGCGTGGGCGGGGGCGGCCCGCCAACTGGCCAACGTGCTGGACACCATCGGGGTGGCCAGCCTGGTGGTGGATGACCCGCCGCAGCATGTGAGGGTGCGGTGGGCGTCCCACATCCCCATCAGGGCAGTGGACTTCTACCGCTGTGCCCGGTGTGGCCTGGTGTTGGAGGCGTACGCCAGCCTGGACCGGTCACGGGCGTGGGTGACCGAAGGCGGCGAGGTGGAGTGTGAGGGGCCGCCGCCGCCTAACGCGGGCAGCCCGGCTGAGTGGGTGCCACGGCTGGTGCTGGAGGCACTGTTGCAGGCGTGGACGGGCCAGGTGGAACGGGCCGGCCGTGGTGACGTGCTGCCGGATGATCCCAGCCCGCGTACGTTGCGCACCTGCGCGGACATGCTGGCTGATGTGCTGGCGTGGCGGGGTGAGGGCTGATGACGCCGGGGCAGTGGGCCAGGGTGCTGCGCGCTGGTGCCAAGGCTGCGGAGCAGGCACCAGGCCAAGGGCCACGTGTGGCCGTGCAGGCGCTGGACCGTGCGCTGCTGGCCATGGCAGAGGAGGCCGACCAGATAGGCAGGGAGCAGGCATGATGCCGGGGGTGGTACGCGCCTTGCACGCGCACGAACGGGTCCAGGTGGGCGCGCTGCTCGGGTTGTGCTGCGGCCCGGACCTGGCCGGCCACGGCTGGTACGGGTTCGTGTACGTGGACTGGGCGACTGCTGAGCGGATGACGGACGCCAACCGGGCGCAGGGCTGGGCGGCGTACGGCCCGGCGTACTGGCAGCCCACCACGGAGGAGCAGCCGGTGCCGGTGTCGCTGCTGGACGCGGCGGGCACCCCGTGGGGCAAGCTGGTAGCCAGCCGGGACGTGGCCCAGTTCAATGCCCAGGACCCGGCCCCCGTGCGGGCGCAGCCGCTGCTGGACTTGGCGGCTACCTGGGCGGCGGCGGCTGACCGGCGCGGGGACAGCGATTATGCGGACCTGCTGCGGGCGTGCCGCCGCCAGTTGCTGGCGGCGATGGGCCGGCCGGAATGACTGGCCATGGGTGGGCAGTCCTGGCGGCCACCACGGCTGAAGCGATCCGCACGCATCTGGACAGCACCAGCGTGTACCTGGACACCAGGGATTGGTGGGTGGGCTACTACAGGGACCGCCAAGGCGGCCACTACGTGTGCCCGCTGCCGTGCCTGGTGATCCGCTACCGGGTGCCGGGGGCCAGCGGCGTGCTGTACGCCAGCGTGCCGACCTTGGACCAGCTAGCCGCCGCGTTGGCGCGGCTGGGCTACCGGCGGGGCGTGCCGCCGGGACTGGTAAACCCCGGGGCTACCCGTCCCGGGCAGACAGATGGGAGCAGCAGATGACTAGGCGTTGGCTACGCGGATGTTTCAGGGTGGCGGCGGCGCTGGCAGGCGGCCTGACGGTGGCCGCTGTGGCGTACGTGGCGCTGCTGGCGGCGGCGGCGAATGCCGCCACGGGCGGCGGCCAGCCGGTACCACGGGCAACGCTGGCCCCGGGCTGCCAGCGGGTGCTGTGGACGGCGGGTGACGTTAACCGGCGGGGCGTGGTGTGCTATGCGCTGAAACAGCCCCCGGCGGGCATGCGGTGGAACCTGGTGCTGGATGGCCAGTCCACGTTCACCATCCACCGGGGCAGCGTGGTGGAGGGGTTCTTGTTCACGCCTGGGCAGCGGCAAGTGCGGCTGGCCGCCGAGGCCGCCGGCCAGCGGCGGTGCACGCGGGACATCGGGGTGCGGCGGGGCGTGGGCAACGCCATAGCGTCCTGGACGCATAAGTGCATCGCGTACGTGTCGGTGATCGCGGAGTGGAACGATGGCGTGCCCAGGTATGGCCCTAAGTCCGCCGGGCTGGCGTCGGTGGTGTACCAGCCCACGTGGATCAACCCGCTGGCCAAGCCCAACTGTGCCGGGTGGGCCGGGTACAACTCCAGCAAGCAACTGGTGATTACCAAGTTCCCGGTGGTGGGGACCTGCTAGCCAAGGCGCGTGACACGCGGCGGCCTCGTCTACCAGTGCACCGGCCTGGTGACGGGGCCGCCCGTTACGGTAAGTGGCATGGGTGAGCGGAAGGGGCGAGCGATGGGCGGGTGTGCTGGGGCGGCTAGGCGGTGCGTGCTGGGGTTCTGCCTGCTGGTGGTGTTGTCGTATGCGGTGTGGCCGGGGTACGGGCAGGTGCCGCATTGGTTTGTGTGGCTGATGAATGTGTGTGTGCTGGGGGCGATGGCTAACACGGTGGTGGCGCTGTGGCACCGGAGGGTGCGGCGGCGGCTGGACGCGGAACTGGTGGCCGCGCTGGCGCAGGAGCAAGTAGCGGTGCAGGCGGAGCGGATGCGGCGGGCCAACTGGTCCAGCGCACCGCCATCTGTGCCGCCGATGGACCGGCTGCCACCGGCTGCGCGCAAGGCTGCGCCGGTGCCCATGGTGACGGCCCCGCCGGGGGCGGCGGTGGACTTTGTGCATGCCATGGTGACGGCGGCGGCCCGTGCTCAGTATTGGATGGCGCAGCCGCCGGGCCGTGTCGTGGTGCTGGTGGACGAAGCGGAAGCGGTGCTGCTCCAGGGCCGTCTGGTGCCCAACGAGCCGCCGGGCGGTGGTGCCAGGTGAGCCGCCGCCGCAGGCACGGGCAGCATGGGCTGGCCCGGTTGCGGGGCCGCTGGCAGGGCGGCACGCCGATGCGGCATAGGAGTCGGCCACGGCGGCTGCGGTGGTATCTGGCTACGTGCCAGTACACCGGGCTGCCGCAGCCGTTCTCTAAGCGGAACGCGCGGGCGGTGTGGGCGCTGCGGCATACGGCGGCGACACGGCACCCGGTGGAACTGGGCAGCGAGCCACGCGGGCGGCGTGGCCTGCACCCTGACGCGGTGCTTGTGGACGAGCACATGCCGCCGGGCGGCTGGCAGCGGCTGGGCTGGACGGACGGCGGCAGCCCGGTGTACTGGACACCAAAGAGCCACCCGTAATGCCGGTGTGGGCGTGGTTCATGCTGGCGGCCGTGCTGGCGGCCGTGGCGGTGCTGTGCTTGCTGCATGGGCTGTGGTTCTGCGCGGCGGCGGCGGGCATCCTGTTCCTGGGCGTGGCGGGGGCTATCGTGTGGGCCATGTGGGTGGGCTACCGGTCAACTAGGGAAGGCGATCAGGCGTGAGCATTGACCGGGGCGAAGGCCACCCCATCAACGCACGTGGCCTGGCAGCCTTGCCGCCGCCGCCTCCGGTGCCGCTGGGCCTGGCTGAGTTGGCCGCCTTGGCCGCCCGCATACGGCGGGAGCTACCGGAGCCGCCCAAAGTGCTGGTGCTGGAGTGCGGCGCACCGGTCATGGTGGCCCTGTCAGCGCGGCAGCGTGGCCGCCCCGAAGTGGTGCCGCATCCCCCCGCGCAGCCGGGGGAGGGGCTAGCGTACCGGTCCATAGGCGTGCACGTGCGCGACGGCTGGGGGCTGCGGTGGCGGCTGCTGGAGGACGGCGAACCGGTGGGTGAGGGTGAGTTGGGTGTGCAAGCTGGCTGAGCTACGCATACCAGCGGAGCAGTGGCAGGCCGCTGCCCCGGCGCACATGGTGCTGCCCAGCCAGCGCGGCCAGCCCGGCGGGCACATCGCGCTGCGCGGCCAGGCGTGCCGGGGTCACCTGTTCGCCGCGCCCTTGGGCACGCCGGATGACGTGCGGTACCCGGGGTGGATTGACCTGGGGCCGGTGGATGACTTGCCCGACCCTAAGCGCGGCGTCACGGCCTTGGTGTGGGCGGCGTGGCTGGAGCAGGTGGGCTGGGGATGACGCGGCCGTACCTGGTGGCGCTCGATGACCAGGTGGCCGCCGTGGTGCGGGACTTGGGGCCGGTGGAAACGCCAGCAGTGTTCTTGTCGGTGTGGGGGCCGTGTAACGGGTTCCCCCACGGCGGCTGCCAGCACGTGGTGTCCTATAGCCAGGTGTATGGCAGCCTTGGCCGCCTGCTGCTGGCGGGCCAGGTGCGCGCGGAACGGTTCGGCCAGGTGGGCCGCAGGCGGGCCACGTTGTGGCGGTGGGCAGGCCGCCGGGAGCCGATGCCGCCATGGACCACCACCACGGAGGAGGAGCGATGGGAGCCCAGCTAGGGCAGGAAGTGTTCGTGGCCCCGCAGGGCAACGACGAGTACGTGACCACGGACGGGCTGCGGGGCCTGGCGGATATGGCCATGGCGGCGGGGGATGACGGCACCCAGTACGTGAAGGCCACGGTGGTGCGGCTGCTGCCCAGGCGGTGGTGGCGGCGGCGGGCGCGGGAGGAGGCGGTGGACGGGGCGCTGGTCCTCGCGTCGGTGGTGGTGCACCGGCCGGTGGGGACGACCACCACGACGATGGCGGCGGCGGACTGGCGGCGTAACGACCCGGGTATGCCTAGCTTGCCCAGGGGCGTGGAGCCCGCGTACGGGCCGGGGGGCGGGCCGGCGTTCGGCTGGTACGGGGCGGAGGATGAACCGGTGGTGGCGCACGAGGAGGAACCGCTGCCGGCGTACACGGCCAGCGTGCACCCGGCAGATGCGGCCACGGGCAGCCTGCCCGCCGTGGCGGAGGCTACGGAGGCGTTGCCGGCGTTGACTGGCCCGCGTGGCCGTAACGGCCGTGGCCCGGGGCAGCATCGCGCGCCATGAGCGGCCTGCCGGGGAGGGGCGAGGGGAACCCGCAGGCGGTGCAGCGTAACAGCGCGGGGCAGGCCCAGTCGGCCACGCCCAGTTACGTGGTGTACCGGCACCGGGGGCTGCTGGCCACGGTGGAGGCGGGGGACGGCCGCACGGGGGTGCCTGACCTGGGCCACACCTATGACGCGCACAACAGGCCGCACCATGCGCGGGAGGCGGAAGTGGAGCGGCTGGTGGCTGAGGCCAAGGCGCTGGCGGCGGCTCGCCACCGTGCGAAGCATCCAGAACGCAGCGAGTTACCCCGTCCGGATTGTGCGGTACACGTGTGTGCCTTATATTTGGTAGTGGAGAGGAGCACACAATGGCACACGTCACTTACCGGCCAGCGGTTCTCGGCCCCGTGCACTGCTCGCAGTGCGGCACCCGCAACCCGGGCACCGACCAGGGTTACACCGGGTGCTGTAACGAGCCCACCTGCTCAGGGGCCTACGCGGGCGGCCTGTCCACGTGGGCGGTGGGCACCATGGCCCACGGCGAGACCAGGCAGACGGGCACCGTCCGGGCATGCTGCGCGGCTGCCGCTGAGGCCAGCCTGCCGGACGGGCTGCTGGCGCTGTGGCTGGAGCGTTAGCCATGGCCGCCCACCAGACCCGCGCGCAGGTGTTCATCACCAGCTACGCCTGCAAGACCGGCCAGCACGGTGCCGCCTGCACCGCGTGGCTGGACACCCTGGCGGAAGTGGCCGGGGAGCACGGCATCATCTGCCATTGCCCCTGCCACCCGCCGTGCCAGCGGCCCGCGTGCGTCGCCACCCGGGCCAAGGGCATCACCGCCGTGCAAGACCCGGCCCTGGCCGGTTGACCACCCTGGAGAGGAACACGCCATGATCTTGCACCCAAGCCCCCACGTCCACGCCACCCGCGCGCACTGGGACAGTGCCACCCGCCACTTCTTGCTGGACGCCAGCGACATAGGCCCGCTGGGCCGCGTCTATGACAACGCCTGCGACGTGGGCCTCACCCTGGTCAGCCAGTACGGGGGCCGTGGCCAGGTGGTCATGGTCGTCAACCACGAGCAGCGCGACGGCGACGGCGACCTGCTGTACCAGGACCTGGTGCCCGCTGATGGCCGCAGCCGTGACTTCGGTGTGCGGATTTACAACGACTAGCCCCCCCCAGCCGCCAGCGGCCCGCATTCAGGGGAAGGGTGCGGGCCGCTGGCATGTGCGCTGACAAGGCCGCCGCCGGTAAACCAACGGGGTACCGCTGTGCGGCCCTCTGCGGGGCTGGGCGGCTGTCCCCACACCAGGGCATGGACCTGCGGCTGGGCGGCTGACAGGCGCGCGTGGGGCCGCGCTGGCGGGGCAATGCGGGCCGCCTGGGTTACCCTGTGACTGCTGCGCCTGTCTTGGCGACGCCGGCGGGGCTAGCCACCCCGCCGGCTGGCAAGGGGATACGCTGCCCGCGTGGCAGGCGACAATGCGGTACACGTCCAGGACACTGGCAGCGCCCTGGTGGATACCTCGGACCTGGTGGTGGCCGGCCAGGACGTGCAGCGGCAGCGGGTAGTCATCGCGGACCCGGCCACGGCCGCCGGGCTCGCCCCGGTCACCGCCAAGGTGCTCACCGACGCCACGGCCGGCCTGGTGGTGCGGCACCTCGCGGAGCCGGCGCTGCCACCGCCTGACCGGTCACACAGCGGCCGGGTGCTGTTCGTTGAGGACTTCAGGGGCGGTGCCACGGGGGTGTACAACGACGGCTGCGGGTCGGCGCACGTGGACCCGGAGGTGATGTTCAACGGGCTGCCGTCGCTGCGGCTGGACCCGCAGGGGAACTCCTCCACGTCCAGCGCGACAGGCGGCAACCAGCAGTTGACCCTGGGTGGCAGCGCGGCCACCTACACGGTGGGCGGCAGCGGCACCCTGGTGGGCACCACCACCCAGGCGGGCAGCCCGGCGGTGGACACGGGCGGCGGGTACATCGTGCTCAACACGCCGTCGTCGTCGGCGTCGTGGCCTACTACCGATGGCAACAGCTACGTGCTCACCTATGCCAGCGCGGTGATTAGCGGCGGTTCGGGGGCGTGGACGGTCACATTCAGCGGGGTGGGCTTGGCGGGGCTGCCGGGTGCGCCGGGCACGTCGGTGACCACGGCCAACCAGGGCACGGCGGTGATGGCGGCGTGTAACCCGAATCCGAATGGCACCGGGTCTCCGCTGACCAGCGGGGTGGTGGCTAAGCGGCGCATCTGTGACCAGTTCTCTGGGCGGTTCGGGCACGCGGTGTGGCTGCGGCCCACCTCCAAGTCAGCCGCTACCAGCTTCACCAGCGTGGTGTGCGTGTCGCTGTACAACCGGAACGGCACCGCTGCCGTGCTGGGCCGCATGATGATCCAGACGGCTGTGGGGATGAACCCCAGCCCGGGGTGGAACAACGACAATCAGTTGCTGTGGTATGTGACGCCGGGCACCCCGGTGGGGTTTAAGTGGGTGCCGTTCGCGTTCCTCACCCGGGCCGCGTTCAACCAGCACTCCTACGATCCGGCGGCGGGCTCGTGGGATGCGGCGGGTGGCTGGCATTACGCCAAAATCGTGTGTGACTTCGCCACGGGCCAGTACGTGTCTATCCAGTTCAACGAGCAGGTGTACACGTCGATGGCGGGGGTGCCGATGTATTCGATCACCCCGGATTCGGGGGCCAAGATGATGCACTTCTCTGTGGAGCTTGCCATGGCCCAGTCCGCCACCCGCCGGTATTGGAATACAGCCCGGTGGGTGGGCACGGTGGAGCCCTAGGATGGCGCGGCGGCCGGTCAACTGCCTGCAACTGGTGTCAGTGACGGGGCTGTCTCAGGTGACGGCCAACCCGCTGACCGCCTCCGGGCAGAGCCGGGAGCTTAAGGAACTGGGCAACTGGGATTTTGCCCGGTTCTACCTGATCGTGTCCGCGATCAGTGGCAGCGGCACGCCCAAGGTGGTGTTTACGCTAAGCGAGGAGTCCCCGGCGGACGGCACGTACTTTGCGGCCAACCCGGCCAGTGATCCGATCTTCAACGCCACCGGGCTGACGGCCACCAACGCGGTGCCGCTGGTGTCCACGGTGGACCCGTTGTATGGCCGGTCCTATCAGGTGTCGTGGGTGGTGACCGGGACGACGCCCAGCCTCACGTGCTCGCTGCTGGCTTATGGCGGGCGGCGTGGTGCTGACGTGTGACTGGGCGGCGGGCGATACGATCCGCCCATGTACACCGTGACCTGTCCGCAGTCGGGCATGTCCACGGTCGTTGCGTGTGCCTGTGAGCAGGTGGGGCATGACGCGGCGGCGGCGGGCGCGCACCACGAGCGGTGCCAGTTGAACAACTTGACGTCCAACCTGGCGTGCCCGCCCGAGGCGGGGTGCTGCCAGGAGCCCCACGACCATGAGGCTACGGCCAACGCCTGCCCCGGCGGGCACGGCGACTGCCCGGTGCCGGATGCCTGCGCATTGCATGAAGCCGCCAAGGCGCACCACACGGCCATGGCGGCAGCGCACGAACGGCACGTGGCGGCGGGGGGCTCCTGGCAGCACGCGGCCATGCTGCTGGAGGAGCCGCCGCGTAGCTGTCCCGGTGGGCACTGCCACGTGGACCTGAAGGACTGCACGGTGTGCCACCCGGTCATCATCACAGCCGGGGTAGGCACGGCAGTGCTGCGGCCGGTGGCGACATGAGGCGGCTGTGGCTGGCCACCTGGGCCACGCTGCTCTGGTCCTGGGTGCTGCTGGGCGCGGCGCTGGACCAGACGCAGGCGCAGAAGGTGGTGACGTACCTCACCACGTCCACCGCCCCTGCCGCGCTCACCACCGGGTTCCGCATCCGACTGGACAGCGGCACCGCCACGGCCAGCGCGGCAGGCACGGAGATTACCGGCTCCGGGTACACCGCAGGCGGCCAGACCAGCACCGCGCCGTTCTTCACCACCGCGACCACGGCCAGCCCCAGCGTCACCACGGTGCCGCATACGGCGGTGCTGTCGTGGACCAACGGCAGCGGCGGCAACTGGTCCATACAATCTCTGGACGTGAACGACGGCGCAGGCAGCCCGATCCGCACCATGTATGGCAACTGGAATGGTGCCCCCGTGGTGGTGGCCAACGGCAATACCTTCCAGGTGGCGCTGGACGCCATCTCCTGCCAGGGGTCGTGACCCGTGGGCAGCCTGCTTAGCCCGGTCCCGGTCGTCTACTACTCCTCTGCGGTGGCCTCCACCAACTTGGCCACGTTCACCACCGAGGACAACTTGATGAAGGGCATGCCGCTGCTCAAGCTGCCCGACCTCGGGCAGGTGCTGGGCAAGCTGGGTGACCAGACATCGACTATGAAGTTGCGCGGCCTTGGCCAGGCGGGGGCGGTGTCCGCGACCACGCCCACGTTCACCTATTCGCTGCGGGCTCTCACGTCCTCCACCTGGTCAGCGGGCGGTGTGCTGCTCGGCGCGTCCACGGCCTGCACGTGCGTGTCTGGGATCACGCTGGGCGTGGTGCAGTTTGACATTGACATCTGGCTGCGCACCGGGCCGGTGCCGGGCACGCCCACCATCACAGTGGTGACCGGGGGCACGATCAGCGGTTCGGCGTTCTCCTCGCTCAACACCATCCCGGCGGCCGGCACCGCCCCCACATCCACCACCCTGGACGTGACCCAGCAGTACTACCTGTTCCTGTCTGCGGCGTGCTCGGCCAGCAACGCGGCGAACCTGACCAACTTGCAGGGCTTGAAGCTGTACGTAGAGTCCTAGCCGGGAGGCCGGTGTGCCCACGGTCACCCAGGTAAGCAGACGGCAGCGGTTCACCCGCACCCACCGGGTGCCGTTCCCCTGGCAAGCCCAAGGCGGCGGCCTGCCGGTGCTGCGCGGCGCAACCGGGTTCAACTCCGGTGCCGCCGCCACGACCACCATCAACGTCACGTTCCCCACCGCCGTGCAACTGGGCGACCTGCTGCTGATCTACTCGGCGCAGGAATCATCGGTGCTGACCACCTGGACGTGCACCGCCCCGGTGTCGGGGGCAGCGTTCACCCAGGTGCCGGTGGGCGGTGATGGGGTGCTTACCGGCGTGTGCCAGTTGCTGTGGAAGTGGGCTGATGCGCAAGACGTGACCAACTGTGCCGCGTCTACCGCCTACACGGTCACCGAATCCGGCTCCCACCTGACCGCGTGCGTGGCTGCCGCCTACGGCAACGTTGGCAGCTTTGACCCCTACCCGGATAGCTCGGGCAAGATCAATCCGTCCTCCACGACGATCACGGTCAATGGCCTGGTCACCACAAAGCCGAACTCGACGCTGGTTTGGTTCGGGTTCGGCGGTGGAGGTGGTGGTGCCACCCCGGCGGCGGTGACCGCGCCGTCCGGGTTCACCGCCGAGATAACCCAGTCCAACACCACGTCCTCCAGTGGCACCAACGTGGGCCTGCTGATGGCGGACAAGGAGCAGGCCGCCAACGGTGCCAGCGGCAGCATGAACGGCACCCTGGCCTCTGGGCACACCAACGGCGGCGTGGCCATCGCTTTGGCCGGCATTCCCCCGGCCAAGGCCGCGCCAACCCAGGTGACCGCCACCCAGGGCGGCAGCACCGCGAACGGGCTGTTGCTGCGGGTGATGGTGCTCACCCAGCAGGCAGCCTCCCCCATCGGCGCAACGGCGGCGGCGGCTGCGTCGTCGGTGTCGATCACGACCACCCAGACCGGTTCGCGGGTGTACGGCGCGACAATCAGGGCCAGCGGCACAGCCAACACGCCCGTCTCAGGCACCACGCTGATAGACGACGTGCAGGACACCACCCTGTTGGCGGACTACACCGCGTGGAAAACTACGGCGCTGACCGGTACGCCCGGTGCTACAACGGTGGGCTGCAACTTTGGCCCCGGCGTGGCCGCGCTGGAAGTGAAGACAGCCGGGGCGCTCACCGAGGAGGGCAGCGCACCGGCCCCGGCGGTCACTCTCACAGCCACCACCGTCCAAACCGAGGTGTTTACCCCGCCGCTGGGCTCGCTGCTGGTGGCCATCATCTCCTCTGACGGCGCGGGCAGCGTCACCACCATGGCCGTATCCGACACCACCGGGCTGACGTGGACGGAGCAGGTCAAGCAGAACCCTGTCGGCAACGGGTACGTGGGGGTGTGGACGGCTCCGGTCACCGCTGGCGGCGGCCCGTCCGCCGGGGTGGCCACGCTCACCGCCGCGCTGAGCATCACTGCCCCGGCGGCGGTGGAGTTGGCCCCAGCTACCCTGCTGCCGCTGGTGGCCATCACCGACGCCGCGACGATGGACGCACCGGCCACGCTGCTGGCCGGCGGGACGATGGCCGCGCCAGCGGCCGTGCAACTGGCCCCTGCCACCTTGGCCGCCGCGCTCAGCATCCCGGCCCCGCTGGTGGTGCAGCAGGCCACCGCCACGCTGGCCGCCGGCGTGGCCATTCCGGCCCCGGCCAGCACCCAGGTTGACACCGCCGCCACCCTGGCCGCGCTCGTGGCGATTACCGACGCCGCCACGCTGGACGCCCCGGCGACGCTGACTGCTGGGGGCAGCATCGCCGCCCCGGACGTGGTGCAGCGGGCGGTGGCCACCCTAACCAGCCAGGTAGCAGTCAGCGACGTAGCCGTGCAACTGGCGGTGGCCACCCTGGCCGGCGCGTTCACCGTGTCCGCTTTGGCGCGGCAGTTGGCGGTGGCCACGCTGGCCGCGCAGGCCACCATCACCGACACAGCCGTGCAGCAGGCCATCGCCACCTTGGCGGCGGCGGCCGTGGTGCAGGCCGGCACCGGGGCGACCGGTGCGGCCAGCCTGGTGGGCACCACGAGCATGGGCCTGGTCGTGGCCACGCAAGGCGCTGCGGCGGTGCTGGCCGCCGCTGCGGCGCTGCCCGCCCCGGTGGCAGGTGAGGCCGCTACGGCACTGCTGGCCGCCTTGGCCGCCGTCAACGCCAGCGGGGTGCAGACGTTCCGCACCACGGCCACCCTGGCCGTGCTTGCCGTCCTGCAAGCCAGCGGTGGCGCGCTGGCGGCCCACCCGCCGGCCTACGTCCGGGCCGGTAACGTGCACCAGGCATGGGCTGCGCTCGACGGCAGCGCGGCGTGGGCTGGGGGGGAGCCGCACGGCGGCTGGGCCGCCCGCCCGGGGCATTCTAGGATCACACCATGACGCTGCTGCTGTTCGGCCAGCAGCCGCCGCCGCCGCCCATCGCGGCGATGGAACCCGGCGGCCCACCGCACCAGGCGTGGGCCGCGCTGCCGCCGCACACATGAAACGGGGGAGCCCGTGGACATTCCTGCCACCTGGACCGGCTACGTGTACATTCCCGTAACAGCCGCCGGGGTGGACCCGGCCACCCTCATGGGGTTTGCGGTGGACGTGGCGTTTGTCAGCGAGACCGCCGAGCCAGCCAGCGGCGACTGGAAGGCCGCCACGTTCGTGGCCGACCCGGCTACCACCCGCCCGGCTGCCCGGCTGCTGGTGACGGCGGGGGATTACCCGGCGGCACTGTACATGGCGTGGGTGCGGGTGCACGCCCCGCCGGAAATGCCGGTGATCCGCTCGGGCCGGGTCCGGGTCGGTGATACCAGGGGCACCGCGCCTTGACCGCACGGCCGCCAACCGTGCCGTGGCAGGAGTGGGCGGCACGGCAGTGGGAGGTACGGCCCCGCCGGTATGAGACGCCGGGGGCGCTGGCGGTGGCGCTGGACACCACCGTGGGCAGCAGCGACGCCCTGGACTTGGTGGATACCTGCCTGGTGGACCTGATGGCGGAGGACAGCCCGGACAACGCCTTGGCGGTGTTCATGCCGCCGCAGGAAGGCAAGTCCCAGCGGGTGTCCCGCCGGTTCGTGGAGTGGCTGCTGGACCACAACCCGGCGCTGCGGGTGGCCATCGTCTCCTACGAAATGGACCTGGCCACCCGGTGGGGCCGCGACATCAAGCAGGACATCCGCCAGGAGGCGTGCGGGCAGGCCAAGGCCGGGCACGTGTGCGGCGGCGGCTGCGGCAAGCTGCACATTGACGTGCGCCGCGACAGCATGGCCGCCTCCAGGTGGGAGACGCCGGCGGGCGGCGGGGTGTATTGCGTCGGCATCGGCGGGGCGCTGACCGGGCGGCCGGTGGACGTGCTGATAGTGGATGACCCGGTGAAGGACCGGGCCGCCGCTGAGTCTGAGAAGCTACGGGACACCGCGTGGGACTGGTGGGAATCCGTGGCGCTCACCCGGCTGGCCCCCGGCGCGCGGGTGGTGCTGATCCAGACGCGGTGGCATGAGGACGACTTGGCCGGGCGTATCTTCTCCCGGCCTGGGCCGCTGCGGTGGCGGCGGCTGACGATACCGGCCATCGCTGGCGACGATGACCCGCTGGGCCGCGCACCGGGCACCGAACTGGTCAGCGTACGCGGCAGGGAGCCCGGCTACTTCTATAACCTCCAGCAGGGCATGTCGCAGTACGTGTTCGCCGGGGTGTACCAGCAGACGCCCACGGCCGCTGAGGGCAACTTTTTCCGCAGGCCGACGTTCCGCTACTGGCGGCCCACCAAGCCCTGGCCTGATGGCCGGGAGCGGATCGTATGCGAGGGCCGCCTAGTCACCATGGCGGATACGTGGCGGTTCGCCACCATGGACGTGGCCGCCTCCACCAGGACCGGGGCGGACTTCACGGTGGTAGCCGTGTGGGCGGTCACGGTGGAGGGTGACCTGATCCTGCTGGACCGGTGGCGCAACCGGGTGGCCGACCACAACCACTTCGCCATGGTGCGCGGCCTTGCCACCCGGTGGGGGTTTGACACGCTGTATGTGGAGAAGTCCTGGTGGTCCACCACCGTGGTGCAAGACGCCCGCGACGCTGGCGTGCCGGTTGCCCCGCTGATCGCGGACACCGACAAAGTAACCAGGGCGGTGCCCGCTGCTGGGCACTTGCAGGCGGGCAAGGTGTGGTGGCCTGCCGAGACCGCCGGGTGCCCTTGCGGTAACTGTCCCGGCGGGGTGTGGCTGGATGAGTGGTGCGACGAACTGGCGGCCTTCCCCCGGGGCACCCACGATGACCAGGTGGACACGTTCTCATACGCCGCCCGGGTGCGCAGCCATGAGTGGGTGCCCGCCGGGGCGCGGGAGCAGGAGCGGGCGCGGCCCAGTTCTGCGGAACAGGCCATAGCGGCAGCGCATCAGGCCGCCACCGGCAACGGCCACCAGGAGCTTGACCTGATGAATATGCCGCTGGGTTAGCGGCGTGTCAGCGCCACCCCGGCGGCACCTGCGGCGACGATGACCAGCGCGAGCAGCACTGCGGCCACGCCGGGCGCTGCCGCGCCGAAGACGGCGAGGGCCTTGATGCCGTGGTGGAACATGGCGGACGGGCCGCCCCAGTAGTGCATAGCCGTGGGGTCCATGGCGTTCTCCGTTTCCCCAGTGGGTGCTGGTATTGAGCGTCGCTGCTGGGGATGCCCGCCGTCAACCCTGCCGGGTTATGCTGGCCGCGCAGGCAGTTCCCCCGCCAGCTTAGGCTGGCGGGCGCACAGCCCCTGGTCCCGCTGTCCCATTGCTCCCCCAAGCAGGCCGGGGGCTGTTGCGTTTACAGGGTGGGGCCGCCGATCCTGGGCGGCGGCCCGGTGCGATGCCGGGGGGTAGGTGCGCCTGCGGCGGCACGACGGCGCGCGTAGGCGGCACGGTTCACCGCACTAGCTGCATCCTGGCCGCGTTCGTAGCTGGCACGCCCCTGGTATTCCCTGGCCGGATCGCTGCCCAAAGTCCACGGATTATGCAACCCAGCGGTGACAACTACCACGGGCGGGTGACTAGCCATGCGGCTAGCGTACACACACCCCACTGTGGTTCACTGGTGCCCGAATGCCCGGGGCTTGCTGGCGGGGCGTGCATAGGACTGGCCTAGCCGCCTAACCATCCCCCCGCCAGCGGCCCCGGGCACGCGGCCACCTATAGAACGGGCCCCGCCCCCGCCCCAACCGCTGGCGTGGCCCGGCCCCAGAGACGGCCCCGCCCGCGTCCCCCCACGCGCCTGGCGGGGCCGCCTCATGCCTGCGGCACGCCGCTACGGCGGGTGACTGTAACCGCCCGTGGCCTGGCGTGTATGCTGCCCGCCAGAAGGCCACCATGGAAACCGCCCCCGGGCGGCGGCCGTACACAGCCGCACACGCTGAGGGGAACCCGGCACGGCCATGGTGGCGCGAGCGTTGCAACCGGCAGGCAACTTCGCCGCCGCCACCAACTTGGCCAACGGCCTGCCCGGCACCCCGCCCACGCATGACATCGGCAGCACGGACCTGTACTGGGGCACGTTCGGGCAGGGGCTGCTGACCGACTGGTGGGAAACCACGGCGGACCTGGTCTGGCCGCAGTCGGTGATCACCTACGGCCGGATGCGGCAGGACCCGCAGATACGCGCCATCTTGTACGGTTACCTGCTGCCGATCCTGCGCGCCCAGTGGTGGGTGGACCCGGAGGGCTGCCGCGACGAGGTAGCCCAGCACGTGGCCGACGACATGGGGCTGCCGATCCTGGGCGACGACCCGCACCCGGGGCCAGCCCGGCGGCGGGGGATCAACTGGCGGCGGCACCTGCGCGACGCGGCATACCACCGGCTGGTGTACGGCCACATGCCGTTTGAGTTGCGGTACCGAATCGAGGAGCCAAGGCCGGGCGGCGTGCACCTGGACCACCTGGGTGCGCGCATGCCGTGGACCCTGGCCCAGATCATGCTGAACCCGGACAACACCATTGACCACATCGTGCAGACCACCCAGCGGGAGCCGATACCGGCTAACCGGCTGATCTGGTACGTGCACCAGTTGGAAGGGGCCAACTGGTCAGGCATCAGCCTGCTACGGCCGCTGTTCGGCGCATGGCTGCTCAAGCACGAAGTACAGCGGGTGCACGCCACCAGCATTCGCCGGTTCGGCATGGGCGTGCCAACGGTGGAGGCCCCGCCGGGCGGCACCGCCACCCAGGTGTCCCAGGCACAGCAGATGGCCAGCGCCATGCGGGTGGGTGACCAGTCCGGGGTGGGGCTGCCGCAGGGGTACGCCTTCAAGCTGGCCGGCCTGTCAGGCAGCGTGCCGGATGCGCTGGCGTTCCTCAAATACCTGGACGGGGCCATGGCCAAGATGGCCCTGGAGGGGCTGATTGAGCTTGGCCAGTCCGAGCACGGCAGCCGCGCCTTGGGTGAGAGCTTCCTGGACCTGTTCCTGCTCAGCTTGCAAGCCGAGGCGGACGACCTGGCCGACACGGCCACCAGCGGCCAGGACGGCATGCCGGGGATCATCACGGACCTGGTGGACCAGAACTGGGGCGAGGACGAACCGGCCCCCAGGATCGTGTGCGGCGACATCGGCTCCAACTACGAGGTGACCGCCGAGGCGCTGTACCGGCTGACGCAGGCAGGCGCGCTGGTACCGGACCCGGCACTGGACCGGTGGATACGCGACACGTGGAAGCTGCCCGAGTGCGAAACGCCTTGGGAGCCCATGAGCCGTGGCATCCCGGCCCCAGGTGCGCCTGCCGGGCCAGTACCGGGCACCGGGGAAGGTCTGCCTGCGCCAGCCCCCGACGTGCTGCCGCTGCCCGCCCCCGGCACGACCCCACCGCCGCCGGGGCAGGCCGGCCCGCCTGCCCCGGTTACCAGGCAGGCCGCTACCGCCCGGCGGCGTGGCACCGGGCGGCGTGGCCGTGCGCTGGCGGCTGCGCTGCCCGGTCAGTTCCACCGGCAGATGACGACGCGGGAAGTGGCCGCTGGGTTTAACCCGGCGCAGCGGCAGCAGGAGTGGCTGACCGCGCGGGAAACGCTGGTGCTGTCATACCGGCCCATCGTGGCTGCGCAGCGGGCGGCCCTGGTGGATGCGGCGGTGCAGGCGGTGGCCGCCGGGCAGACGGGGAAGCTGGGCGGCCTTGCCGTGGCTACCGGCGACGGGCAGGCCGTCATCCTCGCCGCCATGCAGCAGGTGGCCACCCTGGGCGCGCTGGGTGTGGTGATGGAGGCCGCGCACCAGGGCGTCACCATCGACCCCGACCGGGTGAAGATCGACGCGGGGCGGCTGGGCCGGGTGGCCAGCGCGCGTGCCCAGTTGATCGGAGCGCGGCTGTCGGCCTTGGCGGGCACGCGGGTGCTCCAGCGGGTGGCTGCCGCTGCCCCGCCGCTGGGGCCTGGGCCTAAGACGCCAGCGGAGCAGGCAGCGGACGCGGGCGACGACTTGGCCGGGTGGCTGGCGCTGCTCAGCGAAAACCCAGTGGTTGACCAGCTTGGCGCTGCGCTCACCGCCGGGCAGAACATGGGCCGTGCTGCGGCATTCCTGGCCGGGCCGCCCAGCGCGGTGTACATGTCCAGCGAGATCGAGGACGACAACACGTGCATCCCGTGCAGCGACATCGACGGCACCGAGTTCCCCACCCTGGCCGACGCGGAGGCCTCCTACCCGAACGGCGGCTACCTGCTGTGTGAGGGCGGCATGCGCTGCCGTGGCGCGGTGTACGGCATGTGGGGCGGTGAGGGCTGATGCCCTGGCATGTGGCCAAGACCGCCCAGTGCCCGGCCAGCCGGCCGTGGGGGGTGATCCTGGACGCCTCTGGGCAGGTGGTGCCCGGTGGCTGCCACGCCACCAAGGCCGAAGCCAACGCACACATGGCCGCGCTGTATGCCAACGAGCCGCACGCGGCAGCGCCAGTCCAGGTGACCGTGCCCGCGCTGGTTACGATCCCCCACGTTGACCTGGTGGCCGCAGGCACGTGGGACCTGTCCACGGGGCTTACCACGTTCACCACCCAGGATTTGGCGGATGCGGTGGACGCGGCGCAGTGCCCCGCCGTGGGCGCTCCGGTGATCAAGCTGGGCCACACCGACAAGCGGTTTAACGGCGACGGGCAGCCGAGCATCGGGCGGGTGCGGAATCTGGCCCTGGCCGATGACGGCAGCAAGGTGACGGGTGACCTGGCGGGCATGCCCGGGTGGCTGGGCGTGATCATGGAATCCGCATATCCGCAGCGCAGCGTGGAGGGCGCGTGGGGTTTCCAGTGCCAGATAGGGCACACTCACCCGTTTGTCATTACCGGCCTGGCGCTGCTGGGCGTGTCGCCGCCCGGCGTGGGGGTGCTTAGCGACATCCAAGACGTGGCCGCCCTGTATGGGGTGGCGGCGGCTGCCCGGGAAGTGGCGGCCACCTGGCAGACAGCAGCAGGAGGAGCGATGCCCAAGGACGCCAGCGCAGCCGCAGCCATCACGGTGGATGACGTGCGGCAGGCGTACTACCAGGCCGCACCCATGTCGTACTGGATCACCGAAGTACAGATGGACCCCACGCAACTGATCGTCTGCGACGACGCGGAGGGATGCGTGTACCGCGTGCCCTTCAAGATCAGCAACGGTGCAGTCACGTTCGGCACGCCGGTCAAGGTGGAAGTGGTGTACGAGGACGTGGCGGCCTTGGCGGGCGTGCGGCACGGCACCCTGGTTGCGTTCGCCAGCGCGGAGGAGTCCCGGGCGGGCATCGTGCTGGCCGCCTGGTCCGCCTCCACCCAGGTGGGCAACATGGGCACCGACCCCAGCCAGTCCGCCATCAACAAGATGTTCGCGCTGCCTGCTGATACCAAGTCCGACAGCAAATTGCCGCACCACAACTGTGACGCCAGCAGCCACACCGTGGGCGAGGCCAACCCGGACGGCTGCTCCGCTGCTATTGGCGCTATCAACGGGGCACACGGCGGCCTTGCGGGTGTCTCGGAGGCGGACGCCCGCAAGGCGTACAACCACCTGGCCGCGCACCTGCGCAGCGCGGGACAGGAGCCACCGGACTACAGCGGCCCAGGGGCCAGCGCCAGCACCGAAGGGGTGGAGGCCGGCGGGCCGCACGGGGCCTACAACGGCACCCACTCCCACCCCCACAGCGCCTTCGGCGCGCAGGGCGGCGACGAGACCCACGACCACAGCCACACCCACACGGGTGGGGCCATGCACGACCACGCCCACGCGAGTGCGGGGCCAACAGGGAAGGGAGCCGCTGACGTGGAACTCAGCGACACGCAGAAGGCCGCCATTCGCGCTGCGCTTGGCCTGGCCGACGATGAGGAAGTGACCGCCGAGCACGTGGCGGCCATGGCGGCCAAGCTGGCCGAGGCCACCGCTGCTGCGGCTGGCGGCGGCGACGGCGGCACCCCCGAGCCGGATGCCACCCCGGAGCCGGTGGCAGCCAGCAAGGCGGGCAGCCTGCCGCCGGGTGTCGTGGCCGTGGACCAGGACGTGTGGGCGGCCACCCAGGCGCGCATCCAGCAGGGCGAACTGGCCCGCGCGGAGCAGTTGCGGGCACGCCGCGACTCCGCCATTGCCGGCGCGGTGTCCGCTGGGAAGTTCCCGGCGGCCCGGGTGTCGCACTGGCAGCGCATCTGGGACGCGGACCCGGAGGGCACGGAGGCCGTGCTTGCCGGGCTCACCCCGGGTGTGGTGCCCACGGCAGACATCGGCATGGAAGGCGGCCCCACGGCCGCAGCCGAAGCCGAGGATTACCAGCGGCTGTTCCCACCGGAGTACACCCGCACGGCGATCTTCGCCAAGGACTGATGCCCGGTGCCTGACTACACACCCGTCAGCGTCGAGGGCGAATGCATCACTCTCACGCTGTCTGCCAGTTGCAAGGGCGGCGACCTGCTGGCCGTGTCGGGCAACGGCACCGTGGCCCCGTTCACCCCGGCGGCCACCCCGGTGGTCAACATTGTGGGCGCTGCACAGTCCGACCAGAACAGCGGTGCCCGCATCAGCGTGTGGTGCTTCGGCCCCGTCCACGAGTCCACCGCTGATGGCACCGTGACCGCTGGAGATCAGGTGGTCACGGCCACCAACGCCAACCGGCAGGTGCGCACCCTGGCCGCTGTCACCACGCCCACGGCAGCGGACGTGGTGGGCACCCGGGCCATCCTCGGCGTGGCACTGACCACGGCGTCTGACAACACCAAGGTCCGGTGGATGGCGGCTAGGTAAGGCCGTGGCGGTAGGCCGCCGGTTTACCCGCAACCACCTGAGCAGAAAGGACGGCCACCATGGCCGACTACACACCGGTCAACCAGGACAAGCCGTTTACCCAGACGGCATCGGCCACTATCACGGGCGGCCAGCTACTGGACTCCACCGGCAACGGCACGGTGGGGCCAAGCGCTGGCACCCTGCGGCCCATCGGCGTGGCTGAGCACGACGCCGTATCCGGTGGCCGGGTCACCGTGTGGCCGATGCCCGGCAACGTGCACGAACTGGTGATCAAGAACACGGTGGTGATCGCGGCAGGTAACCCGATCATTGCCGCCAGCGGCAGCGCAGGCAACGTGGACACCGGCACCCTGGCCACCGTGGCCGCCGCCGGCACCCTCATCGGCATCTGCATCCAGGGCGGCACCGGCAACGCCGGGGGCACCGTCAAGGCCCGGTTCGTCGGCGTCTAGGCCGCCGGCCCAACTAAGCAGGGGGCCGCTGGTGGCCCACCGCACGAAAGGAAGCAAGCCATGCCAGGTAGCTACCCGGCTCCCCCGCCCACACTGAGCGGTGACCTGGAGACCATTAGCCGGTTCCTCCAGTCGCCCACACAGATCAGGCGGCGGCTCCGCGACTACACCGACCTGCGGTTTGTCGCAGACCAACTGCTCACCCAGCGGTTCCGCACCAGCGGCGGTGCGGCGCTGTACGAACTGTCCGAGCCCTTCGTTACTGACCGCACCGTGGAAGCGGTGGGGCCCGGTGCGGAGTACCCGTTTGCCAACCTGCCCACCGGCACCGCCGGCATTGCGTCGGTTAGCAAGTGGGGCCAGAAGGTGCGGCTGACGGACGAGGAGGTTGCCCGCAACGTGTACGCCGGGCAGACCGTGGACCGCAACTTGCGCAAGGTGGTCAACTCGATCATTCAGCAGGTGGACGGGCAGGCCATGTCCGCCATCGCGTCGGCGGTGACCGACACCACCACGGCCACGGCCGCCTGGTCCAGCGCGGCCACGCGAACCATCTTCCAGGACATTCTGCTGGCCAAGGCGCACGTGTACGGCAAGAACCTGGGCTACCACCCAGACACCGTGCTGGTGGATGACACGCACTACGCCTACATGATGTCCGACACGGCCATCACCAATGCGCTGCGGCGTGAGACCACGAACAACCCCATCTACACCGGCACGCTGGAGATCATCGCGGGCCTGGTGATCGTCGTTTCGCCCAGCAGCGTGGCCGCGCACCCGTACGTGCTCGACTCCACCCAGCTTGGCGGCATGGCCGACGAGATGGACGCCGCGCCGGGCTACGCCATGGACCAGTTGTCCGTGCAGATCAAGTCGATTCGGCTGGACGCCAACGACGCCTGGGACTTGCAGGGCCGCCGCAAGACGGTGCCCATTGTCCAGGAGCCGGGCAGCGCCTGCGAAATCCTCACCGCCTGACCGGGCTGCCAGGTCCAGCGCACTGGCTGCCCCGGGCAGCCCCGACACCAAAGGAAGGGGTGCCGCTGTGGCGGACACCAAGGAGAAGCGGGCGGAGTGGAAGCCCGACGACATGGAGGACGGCGAATACTGGTGGCGGGTTTCTTCGCCGTACGTGACCGTGAAGACGGCCACCACGGAGGGCATGCGGATCATCGGCCTGCACCGGGGCGGCACGCTGCCGCTGGACGTGCGCGAGGAGCAGCTTGCCCACCTGGCCAGCCACGGCCTTATCGAGGCATTCCCCATGTCCACCGGAGAGCGGGCACAGTTGGCCGCTGACCCGCCGGGCGGGGAGCCGGGGCCGCAGCGGGTGGACGTGCAGGCCGAGGAGGCGGCGGCCAAGGATGAGGGCGGCGGCCCGGCCCCTACCCAGGCCGCTGGCCGCCAGGCGGGCTCCACGTCCGCCCGGCCGGGCGGCGGCACTTCCCGTAGCAAGGCCGCTGACAAGTAGTGGGCGAGGCGTGGGCACCGACCACGGGTGAAGTCGCGGAGAAGATACCGACGCGCACCCGTGACCGGACCACGCCTGGCAGCACCCAGCTACTGGGGCAGTTCACCGAGAACACCGAGCCCACCGCCGAGCAGGCCCAGGGGTTCGTGGATAACGCGGTGGCGTGGGTGCTGGCCGCTACCGGGGCGCTGCCCACCACGGGGCAGTTGGCCGACGAGATACAGGCGTCGGCCCGTGACGCGGCGGCGTGGCGGGCAGCGGCTGACATCGAAATGGCCTACCCGGAGCGGACGGCCAATATCAACGTGGCAGCCACGCTGGACGCCAGAGCTAACGCGGCGCTGGCGCAGGTGCTGCTGGCGATCCGTGAGGAGCAGGGCGGCGGCCCGGAGTTGTACCCGCAATGGGCGGCCCCGGACCCGGTGACCTGGGGAGACGATCTGTTGCTGTGAGAGGGGGTGTGACGGATGGCAACCACCAGGGTGGTGTGGCGTGACGCGGCTGTGAAGGCGTGGTACGAAGGCCACCCCCGGCGGGCGCTGTTTCTGCTTGCTGGCCTGGCAGCCGCCAAGATGAAGGCACACATTCCGGTGTCGCCGGTACAGCCGGTGTACGCCTACCCCGTGCCCGCTGGCGGGTCAAAGGGCACCACCTACCAGGTGCCGGGTGCGTTCGGGCGGGGCTTGGCGCTGCCCAAAGGGCCTAACGTTCCACGCACCCGCTATCCAGGGGACCTGCCCCTGCGGCCTAGCGGCTACCTGCGCAACAGCGTGCGCATTGAAGCGATCCCTGGGCCGCTGGAGCACGGCGGGGGCTACCTGATCGGCCCCACCGCACCGTACGGCAAGTGGGTCAACAACGGGACGCCGCCCCACATCATCCGGTCCACCGGGCCTTGGCCGCTGCGCAACCGGGCCACCGGCCAGGTGTTCGGCCCGGTGGTGCACCACCCGGGCACCAAGGGCGCGCACTTCATCGAGGCCACCTTGGTGGACATACGTGGTGAGGTGTTCCGGTTTGGCTAGCGCAGCGGAGTTGGCGGTGAACACCTGGACCAACAGCATGGCGGCCCTGGTGGGTGTGGGGCAGCCGCTGGCCAACGGGTGTTTTCTCCAGCCGCCGCCGCGCAGCCCGGCGTCGGGGCCGTGGGCGCTGGTGTCGCGCATCGGCGGCGGCAGCCCGCTGGTGGCTGAGGACACGGCGGTGACGACCGCGCGCATGCAGTGGGACGTGTACTGCAACGACGAGGTTGCGTGCGAGGCGGCGGCGGCCGGCATCGCCGCCGCCGTGGAGAACCTGAACGGCAGCCCGGTGCCCACCGGCACGGGGCTGCTGATCTTGGTGTCCGACAACTTGGCAGGCCCGGTGTACGTGCCGCAGCCCGCTGACGCCTCGGAGCCCTACCTGTTCCAAGTACAGGCCGACCTGGTGTTGGCCCCCGCGTAAGGAGCACACAACATGGCAGCACTTACCCCCGTCGTCTGCTCCCGTACCGGGGGCGGGGCGGCGGCCACCCTGTCCGCAGCGAGCGCTGGCGGCGACACCATGCCCGCTGGGGGACAGGCGTTCCTGCGGGTGAAGAACGGCAACGCGGCGGCGTGCACGGTGACCGTGACGCCGGTAGCGGGGTCGGGGCCGAACGGGACCACTATTGCCCCGTTCGCGCTAAGCCCGGCGGTGGAAGCCACCACGGGGGAGCGCATTTTTGGGCCGTTCCCGCAGTACCCGTTCGGTGACACCAACGGCAACGTCAACTTCTCCTACAGCGTCACCAGCAGCGTGACCGTGCAGGCGCTGCTTATGAGCAGCTAGGGCGGCGCGCTATGGCAGGACCACGCACCAAGGCCAAGGCCGGGGCCGCCAAGGAGGAGCCCCCGGCGCAGCCGCCTTACTACGTTGCCACGGCTGACCTGCACCAGGGTGCGGCGGTGGACTTGATGGCGGTGTGCGCGTTCCGGGCCGGCGATCACGTGCCGGCGGACGTGCGCGACACCAACCCGGAGTGGCAGCAGTGGCTGGTCACCCCGGAGGAAGCCGAGGCCGCCAGCGCAGCCGAGGAAGACCAGGCCCCGCCAGGGGCTACGACAGGCGCTGGCAGCGGCCAGGGTGAGGAGTAAGCAATGCCGGCAAGAGGCAACCCGGCGGCCCTGTCCCTGGGGCCTGGGTACCTGTACATAGCCCCGCTGGGCACCACCGAGCCCACCGACGTGGCAACGTCGCTGGCCACGGTGAGCGCGGCGTGGGTGCTGATGGGGTACACCGACACCGGCAGCGAGTTCCACTACCAGACCAACACCGACATGGTGGAGGTCGCGGAAGTGCTGGACCCGCTGTCCTACCAGCCGACCAGCCGTGCCGGGACCGTGCAGTTTGCCCTGGCACAGATCACGGTGGCCAACCTCAAGGCCGCGTTCAACGGCGGCAACGTGTCCACCGGCAGCGGCGTGCTGATCTACGAGCCCCCGGACCTGGGCTCCGAGGTGCGGGCCATGCTGCTGCTGGAGAGCGAGGACCACACCGAGCGGTGGATTTACCGCCAGTGCTTCCAAAGCGGCGACGTGGCCATTGTGCGTGCCAAGGGCGCGGCCAAGGCCACCATCCCGGTCACGTTCAACCTGGAGCTTCCTGCCACGGGGCTGCGGCCGTGGCGGGCCATCCTGGCCAACCCGCAGCGCGCCTGACCAAACACAGAAGGGACGTAGCAGCGCATGCGTACCTATGTCAGCCAACCGGAGGGCACCGAGCCCCTAGTCAACCCGCTTGCCGGGGTCAGCTTCGTACTGGATGGGGAGGAGTTCCATTGCAATGGGGAACCCGACCTGCTGGACCAGTCGGAGCTTGCCCTGCTGGCCGCCAGCGCCACCGACATTCGCCGCCCGGAGGCGCAGGCGGCCATCGCGGCCTTCCTGCAGATGGCGTTCGGGCCGCAGGAGTA
>Ga0126379_10000113_pt1 | contig 37518 bp, 36 predicted proteins | sample PanSoiMetPlot_24_FD_92640 | JGI IMG/M metagenome (GOLD analysis project Ga0126379, IMG submission 92640) | Tropical forest soil microbial communities from Panama - MetaG Plot_24 | ecosystem: Environmental > Terrestrial > Soil > Tropical forest > Bulk soil | place: Panama | collected 2016-02-17
ACTAGCGGTCTGTCCAAATCTTGTGTCTTCAGCCGCACGGACGCTACTTCCTGCTGCATGCGCGCGACCAGCGCTCGCCCACGCTCCTCCGAAACTCCAGGCTCTTCTGAAGAAGCGATCCGCGCGATGTACAGAATGTCCTGGTAGACATCAGCCAGGGATTTTGGCGAGAAACACAGGCAGGGTACGCCGCACCTCATGATCTCAGCCAGCGATTCGACGCGGTAGGGAACCGAGGCGATCACCAGATCAGGCCGCGCAGCGATAATTTCTTCCGCCTTCGCCGACCACGAGTCTTCGATGACCGAGCAACTGCTGCCGTTGAGTTCCGGGCAAACGTCCAGGCAGTATTTCGTACATGCCGCCAGCCGGTCCAGCACGCCGAGGTCGCGCAGCGTGACCGTGATGCTGGGCTGGAGCGAGACGATGCGGCGTGGGATCCGATGGTCGGACATGATGAAATTATAGCGATCGGAAGATCGGGTCAGGGGATACCCATGGCCAGAATGGCACCCTGCGCTAAGCAGAGAAAATAGGTTGCGATATGGATCTCTCGCTCCGCTCGAGATTTCAGGAAAAAGCGCAGTCGATTTCACCGTCTCTCCCGGATGACCAGATGATCCGATGGCCCGATGAACCGATCTCCCGATTTACAATGTCGCCGTGAGTTATTCCGACACAGTCCTTGACCATTTCGAGCATCCGCGCAACGTAGGCGATCTCCCCGGCGCTGATGCCGAAGTGCGTTTGGAGCATCCGGTATGCGGCGATATCTTGAAGCTGGCCGTCAAGCTGGACGGCGGCCGGATCGACCAGGTTCGCGTCCGCATCCGCGGCTGTGTGGCCGCGATCGCTGCCGGGTCGTGCCTCACTGAGATGATCCATGGCAAACCTGTGGCCGAAGCCCGCGCCTTGAAGCGCGAGCACCTGCTTGAAGCCCTGGGCGGTTTGCCCAACGGCTCCGTTCACGCCACGCACCTGGCCATGGACGCGCTGGCCCAGGCGCTTGACAAGCTAAAGGCCGGATGACAATGGACGCGGTGCTTGGCGCAAACTGGCGCAACGGCGTACCGCCACCCACATCATCTTTGCTGGAATCAAAATAGGGGGGAACCTGCACAGGGTACTTTGGTTTGTCTTAGATTTCACTTATGACCTACAAAAAGCCGGTTGAGGGGCAGGGCTTTGCAGGTACAATAGGTCGCCATAGCCGTCGCGTGACGGCGGGGGGTAACTCAAGATGAGGGGATTGCTGCTTTTTCTCATTTCAGTGACTCCGTTTATGGCCCCGGATCCGTCTGTCAATGGGGTCAAGATCGTCACGCGCCAAGTGACCGGCGGATTCTCAGACACAAGAACTGAGTACCTCACCGCGGACCGATTGCGGAGCGAGTGGCAATCCCACCTGCTGGACGGCCGCACCGGCCCGCCCATGGCGACTATCGTTCAGCGGGGCACGAACCACGTGTTTTTGCTCGACCTGCAAGCGCGGGAATACATCGCCTTTGAAACGGATTCGCAGGGCGTTACCCTGGGAGTAAAGCGCGACCCTGTTCACTACTCCGCAGGCACCCTGCAAATCTGGATTCAAAGCACTGATACCGGCGAGCGCCAGGAAATGTTCGGGCACGTAGCCCGCCACATCATCACACGGGAAAAGCGCATCGCCACGCCGGGCGCATGCTCGCGCAGTTCCGAAAGTGAGACCGATGGCTGGTACATCGACGAAACTGTGATGCCGGAGTGGCGCCGCACCAAGAAACCGGGAAACGGCGTAGTCGTGGCCACGGTGATGGCCGTGAATGCCAGCAGCAGCTGCATCGGCACGGTGGACCATATTGATGTGCATCGTTCCGGTGTAAACCCCGGTTTTCCGCTCAAAATGACCACCACCATGAAGAGCGAAGTTCCGGAACCCGACGGTGGCACGCGCATGGTGGCTTCCAGCTGGGGCTCAGAAGTTATGGAGCTTAAGGAAGGCGCTCTTGACGGCAACTTGTTTGACGTCCCCGGCGACTTCCACCGCGTGGATGCCCTGAAGAACTGGTACGTTACCCCTCCTCCTCGCCGCCAACTCACCGGTTGGGAATGGTTCAAAGAAAAGCTGGCGCAACTCTTTCAGTAAACATCCGAATCGCCGTGATCGCACGTAATCGCCGTAATCGCGCGTGATCGGAAACGCCCAAACAAACTTCCTCAGTAGATTGCAATCAAGAAATGTATCGGTGCAATCACCGATTCCGGCGATTTCGCGCGATGTCGGCGATTACGGAGATTCTTTCGTTTTCTCGGGCCAATAAATCGTCCAGGCTTTTTCTCGGGCGATTCTTTCCAGATCGGCGTTCGGATTCACAGCCACCGCGTGGGCGGCGATAGCTAGCATGTCAACATCGTGAATGGAGTTGCCGAAACATACATCCACGGGGCGTTGCACGATTTCCCGGAGTGCCGTTGCTTTCGCCGGCCCGCTGGGGACGCGGACCAGACGATCCGTGGCGAGACCCGCTTCGATGCACGCTTCGGCGCCCAGGACGTTCTCCGGACGAATACCGAAGCGCTTGACTCCGGCGCGCACCGACCAGACGTTGGTGGAAGACACAGACCAGATTTCGCAACCTCCGGCAGCGAGTGCGCGCGTGAGCTCTATCATCTCGGGGAAGATGCGCGGCGCGACCACGCTCGAGAAGAATTCTTCCGCGGCTTCTTCCAACAGACGTTCGGGAATGCCGGAGTTGATGGTAACCATCTCGCCGCACATCACTTCTTCGCCAACCTTGCCGGCCTTGTAATCTTCGTAGCGCGGCAGAGCCCAGGCGACGACTTCGGCCGGCAATAGGTTGCGCTCGATCTCCCAGTAGAAAAAATCTGCGCCGGAGTCACCGCTCCACAGCGTGCCGTCGCAGTCAAAGACCGCGAGTTTGGGACGGAGGGCGAGAATGGAATCGGCAAATTGTTGGGCCGCGGGCGAAAGGGCTTGGGTCTTCAAACGGATGATCCTGCCTGCAGTTGCTGCAGGTCTTCGGGAGTGTCCACATTCGCTACGACGAGCGGATCGTTCACCGGGACATAACGTATGTGTGGTTGTAGCGAATGTTCGATATCGCGGGCTGAACTCGTGGGCGGAGCGTTGAGAAATGCGCTGATCATTTCCCGCCTAATCACGATAGGATGGCCATGCTTGCCGGCGTGCTCCGGCACAACGGCCCACACACGGTCACCGGCCGCGAGAAACTCGTTTTTGAGCAGTTTGATGGTCGCTACGTCGGGCGCGGGGCGGTCTACCAGGGTCACGATGGCGGCGTCGCGTCCGCGATTGAGCACTTCCTGCAGGCCAACTTGAAGAGAGCTGAACTGGCCTCTCTCAGGATTCGGGTTGACAACCCAGAACGCCGCGTTGGCATAGACCACCGGAGTCAAATCGACGGCATTGGCGCCCGCAACCACGATGACCAGGTCGGTGACCGGCTGCAGCGCGCGAATGGCCGAGGAGAGAAACGTTCCGCCGCGCCACGGTAACAGGGCTTTGTCGCGCCCCATGCGCGTGGATGCGCCCGCGGACAGGATTACGCCGGCAAAGGAAGGAGCAAGGGCCATGGGAATTTAGTAATTGAGTAATTTGGTAATTGGGTAATTTGAGTAAGTGCAGAACAGCGACGTCTTGGTTTTCAAATTACCCAACGTCTTGGTTTTCAAATTACCCAATTACCAAATTACCCAACCACTCAATCTCTTGACGACTGCTCAGTTCTTTCAAGCATCTCAATCGCTTTTGCGCTCTTCATGTGGGGCAGGGAAGTCTCCGAGCCGCGACGCAGCGCAATCAACTCGGCCACAATGGAGATTGCAATCTCTTCGGGCGTAATGGCGCCGATATCAATGCCTACCGGCGCGTACACGCGCGCCAGTTTCTCGGCGGCGATCCCTTCTTTTTCGAGTTCTTTATAGATGGCGATGGTCTTGCGCTGCGAGCCGATCATGCCCACGTAGCGGGCCGGAGTATCCACTGCCCAGCGCAGCACGCGCATGTCGTCACGATGTCCGCGGGTGACGATTACGATGTAGGAAGTCTCGTTCGGCGCCAGTTGCGACATCACGCGCTCATACTCTTCGGCGTAAACGTCTCTGGCGTCCGGGAAGCGCTCGCGGTTAGCGTAGGTCTCGCGGTCGTCCGTCACCACGATGTCGAACCCGGCCAGGCGCGCGACCTTGTATAAGCTCCAGGCCACGTGTCCGGCCCCGAAAATGTAGAGCGTGGAAACCGGCAGCACCGGCTCTACGAAGACCTCCAGCGTCCCGCCGCAGACCAGCCCGGTATCGTACTTGGGATTGTTGTTGAGGTTGAAATGCAAGGTCTGCGGTTTTTCCGACTTCATGACCTCGCGGGCTGCCTCCCAAACCTCGGCTTCCACACAGCCGCCGCCGATGGTCCCGGCGATGGATCCGTCGTCGCGCACCAGCATCTTGGCCGTCTCAAAAGACGGAATGGAGCCGCGCACGTTGATGATGGTGGCCAGCGCCCCCCGGCGCCCTTCCTTGCGCAGCCGGGTTATCTCTTCGTAGATGTCCACATGGGTATTGTAATCGAGATCGCAAGCTTCCCTCTGAAACCTCGAGCGGAGCGAGAGGTCCCTATCGCGACGAGATTGCCAGCATTGCCAAAATTGGTGATTGCCAGAATTTCGGCGATTCCGCCGGAGTTGGCAACTTTAGTAATCGCCAAAGAGTTCCCTGGCTGGCGCTCGGGACAAAGCGATGTTACATTCACTTGTTTCCCAAGGAGTGTACGAATGAAGGCTGTTCGCTTCCATGAATTCGGTGGTCCGGAAGTGCTCAAATATGAAGATGTTCCCGATCCCCGGCCGCGAAAAGACCAGGTGATGGTGCGGGTCAAGGCCTGCGCGCTGAACCATCTGGATCTGTTCATCCGCAGGGGTTTGCCGGGCATCAAGCTGCCGCATATCAACGGCAGTGACGTTTCCGGCATTATCGCCGAGGTCGGCGAGTATGTGACCGATCTCAAAGTCGGCCAGCGCGTCCTGCTGGCGCCGCACACGTTTTGTGGCGTGTGCGCGGCATGTTCCCGCGGCGAACAGAATTTCTGCCCGTACTACAGCGTGCTGGGCTACCTGAATGACGGCGGCAACGCCGAATTCATCTCCGTGCCCCGCGCCATTGTGCTGCCCATTCAAGGCGAACTGACCTACGACGAAGCCGCCGCGCTCCCGCTGGCGGCGCTCACGGCGTGGCACATGCTGGTTGGGCGCTGCGCCATCAAGCCGGGTGACACCGTTCTGGTTCTGGGCGGAGGCTCCGGTATCGGCTCTATGGCCATCCAGATCTGCAAGATGTTCGGCGCGCTATGCATCGCGACCGCCGGTGATGAAAACAAAATGGACCAGTGCCGCGAGTTGGGTGCTGACCACACGATCAACCACTATCAGCAGAAGATTTCCGAAGAAGTGAAAACCATTACCAACCGGGCCATGTGTGACGTCGTCTTCGAGCACGTCGGCAAAGCTACCTGGACGGAGAGTATGAAGTCGCTGAAGCCCGGCGGGAAACTGGTGACCTGCGGCGCCACGACCGGACCCGAGGCCGCGTTCGACATCCGGTTTCTGTTTGCCCGCCAACTTTCCTTCCTGGGTTCGTTTATGGGCACGCAGGGCGAATTCCATGAAGTCATGAAACACGTCTTCTCCGGTAAACTGAAGCCGGTGGTGGACCGGAGTTTCCCGCTGCGCGAAGCCTCCGCTGCCCACCAGCGCCTGGAAAAGGGTGAACAGTTCGGGAAAGTGATTTTGAATCCGTGACCCACAAACCCTACCGCTGATGACGCTGATTGAACTGATGGACGCGATGTCCTGAGAGCGATCGCGAGCGACTGAATTGGGAAAGGAGATTGTGAGCAGCTCGGCTTCCGCTGTCGCCAGGTCTGTCGACCAAACGCTCTCCCGTTTTATCTCCGGTCCCGCCCTGGTTTTTTACATCGCCGGAGCCAAGCTGCTGTTGCATCTGCTGACCGCCGTGCGCTACGGCATCTTCCGCGACGAGTTGTATTATCTTGCCTGCGCCCAGCACCCGGCCTGGGGTTACGTGGACCATCCGCCAATGACGGTATGGATAGGCTGGTTTGCCCGGCACGTGTTTGGCGAATCGCCGCTGGCCATCCGTATTCTTCCTGCGCTGGCCGGCGCCGCCATGGTCTGGCTTACAGGTAAGCTGGCTCGCGAGATGGGAGGGGGGCGATTCGCGCAGGCCTTGGCAGCTCTAGCCATCGTCGTGGTTCCGATCTATCTGATCCTGCACCACTGGCTGACCGACAACGTCTTCGAACAGCTTCTCTGGACTGCTTGTATCTGGCTCGTCGTCCGCGCCATCAACTCGGGTGAACCTGGCTACTGGCTCTGGTTCGGCGTATTGGCCGGCCTGGGCTTTGAGACAAAATACTCGATTGCGTTTTTGCTGCTGGGCTTGCTGGTCGGCGTGCTTTTAGGGCCAGAGCGCCGCTTCCTCACAAGCCGCTATCTTTGGCTTGGCATATTGGCTTGCGGGTTGATTGCTCTTCCCAATCTCCTGTGGCAGGTGCGAAACCATTTTCCGTTCCTGGAGCTGATCCACAACATCCGCATGACCAATCGCGACGTCGTTCGCGGACCGGTTGCGTTTATTGCCAATCAGGCTTTTGTCATGCACCCCGTGCTGGCTCCGCTTTGGATCGGCGGTTTGGTGTGGCTTTTCTTCGCGCGCGACGGGCGTCGTTACCGCGCATTGGGTTGGACCTTCCTTGTCACCTTGTCTGCCTTCATCGTACTCAAAGCCAAGTTCTATTACGTTGTTCCGATCTACCCGATGTTGTTTGCGGCTGGGGCCGTCGGCCTCGAGCGCATCACCGACCATCGTCGAATCTGGACCGCTGCCCGCATCGGCTACGTCGTCTTGGTAATCATCTGCGGAGCAGCGTTGGCGCCTTTGTCGATGCCCATTCTCCGGCCGGAAGCCTTCTTGCACTATCAGCACACGCTTGGCCTCGAACCGCCAAAAGCCGAGAACCAGAACAACGGCCCGCTGCCGCAATACTTTGCCGATGAGTTTGGTTGGGAAGAGATGGTGCGCGAGGTGGCGCGTGTTTATCACAGCTTGCCCGCCGAAGAGCAGGCGCGCACGGCCGTCTTCAGCAACAGCTGGGGATCGGCAGCGGCCGTTGACTTCTACGGGCCTCGCTACGGACTTCCTCAGGCCATCAGCCGCAGCAATTCTTACTGGTTGTGGGGACCGGGGAAGTATGACGGCAGCACCATGATTATCCTGCACAGCGACGGCCGCGGCGATCGCGCGCATTTCCAAAGCGTCGAAGCAGCGGGTCGCGTGGAGCATCCCTACTCGCGTCGCGATGAGTACTACACCATCTGGCTCTGTCGCGGGCCTAACTTTGACCTGCAGAAAGCGTGGCCGAAGCTGAAGCAATACAATTAGCTTTCCCCAGGGAACCTTTTTGCTCCTGGCTCGTCTCCAGGTGCGTATGCGCTCGACATCGCTCCTGAAGTTCTTCCTGCTCACCTATGCGGCGACATGGACGGTGTTCATCGCAGTTGGGATGCTTGCTGCCAAGATGGCAGCCGCGGGCTTGCCACGCCCTGGATTGCTCGTGATGATGGTTCTTCCCGGGGTTTTCGCTCCCGCCATCGTGGCTCTGATGCTTACGGCGTGCGCCGAGGGACGCGCCGGCGTCACAGCATTGCTCCAGCCTCTGTTCCATTGGCGTGTAGGCCTCAAGTGGTACGCATTCGCCATCTGCTTTATAGCCGCAATCAAGCTCACGGTTGCACTGATCCTTCGCGCTGCCACGGGTGCGTGGCCGCGTTTCGGCCAGGTAGCCTGGTACATCATGCTCGCAGCTACTATCTTCTCTACCGTGATCGGTGGCCAGGCCGGCGAGGAGATCGGGTGGCGTGGCTATGCTCTTCCCCGTCTCGCTCAGCGCTTTGGCCTTGCGGGCGGCAGTGTGCTGCTAGGTGTGATCTGGGCCACATGGCATCTGCCTCTCTTCTTCATCCCAGGAGCTGAATTGCTCGGACAATCGTTTCCGGTGTACCTGCTGCAGGTGACCGCGCTCTCGGTAGTCTTCGCGTGGCTCTATTGGCGCACTGAGGGCAGCCTGCTTCTGACCATGCTGCTGCACGCGGCTATCAACAACACCAAGGACATCGTCCCATCAGCCCTCCAGAGCGCCACGCATCCCTTTACAGTGAATGCTTCCCGCGTGGCGTGGCTTACCCCCACTTTGCTGTGGATCGTTGCCGCGTACTTCCTGGTGCGGATGCGCAAGGAGAGAACTATTCCCCAGAGGACGGCGGAGGCGGCAGCGGTCTCTCCTGCCAGGCCCGGCATCCTTCAGCAGTAAGGATGAGCTTCGCGAGCCCTTGGTGAATCTAAACTCGGTGTCAACGATGGGTTTGTTGCAAGCCGATTGTCACAAACCAATTCCACGCTCCCACAATGCGCATAAATGCGGAGTGATAGTTTGCAAAAAAGTGCGAACCCAGTGGTAGGGAGGAGAGGTTCGTTTCGGTTATCTTCCCACTTCGGGATGCAGTAGGACTAAGTGTAGATTTAACACTACGCAAATGTGCTCTGGCATCCGTTGGCGCAGTGCGCCTCTCTAAGCCACAACGGAGTTAGAACATGAGCAAGAAAGAAAACCTTCTACCTACTGTAGTATCTGAACAAACCCCTTCGTCCATGCAAGAGTACCTTCATAGTCAGTGGCAGCGTGTCACTCGGCGTCGGTCGTTTCTGAAGGGCCTCGGCATATTCACTGCAACCGCGGCGACAACCCCGATCCTGACCCTGGAAGGCCGCGCAGAACACTCCAAAAAACGCGGCAGGCTTCCGAGCGGCGACGTCGCCATCCTGAGATTCTTGGCAGCTGCGGAGATTCTCGAGAGCGATCTGTGGGCGCAATACGCGGAGCTGGGCGGAGTCGGCCCAACCACTTCCGATGAAGAGTTCAAGGACTTTGTTGGCGGAAACGCGGCCTACACCGCAGCTCTACAGAACCTGGACTCGGACATGCCCCAGTACATCACCGACAATACCGATGATGAGCTGAGCCATGCGGCTTTTATCAACGCTTATCTCGCGGCGCACGGCGCCCAGCCCGTGGACCTCAGTTCATTTCGAACTTTGAGCGGCAGCACGGCAACCGGAAGCACCAATAAGAAGCGGCTCACCAACCTGAAGGCCCTTAACATCGATACCAGTTTCTATACGCGATATCGCAGCAATCGCAATCCTGACCTGGGCGCAACCTTTACCGGTCCGGTCACGATTACCCACCGCCAGGCGATACCGATCAATGACGCCGATGCGGCAAACCCGAACCATATCCAAGCCATCGCCAACACGGCAGCCTTTCATTTTGCTTTCATTGAAGTAGGCGGTTCGAGCTTGTATCCCACCATGGCTCTCAAGGTGACGAACCTGGAGGTCCTGCGGATCGTGCTGAGTATTGGCGGCGTCGAGATCGACCATTTTGCCCTCTGGCACGACAAGCTGGGCAATGCGGTCTCACAGCCCGTCGCCCCGTTAACCGACGGTAATCTGACATTTCCAGACCTCAACGCTGTTCCTGCCAACCAGCTGGAGCTTACCCAGACGAACAAAATTCTCCCCGAGCCATGTCAATTCCTACATCCATCCTTGCCGAACTGTTCCATCATCCGGCCGATATCAACGCCTCTGAACGGCGCGGAAGCCGCCGTGAAAGGCTTGACCGGCAACCAGCTTTTCAACGGGCAATCGAATCAGTTTTTTGAAACGATTGCTCGTTTGGCGGAAGAGGCGGACGAGGCCGAGAGAGAAGATTGACGAGCTGATAACGCCGATACCAACAATCGGTCACACGACAAAAAAGCACGCACAGCCGGGTTCCACTGGCAAGCCAAAAATCAGCTTTGCCGCGGACTCCGGCTGCTTTGCGATGTAAGAAACGCTTTACTTCTTGGCAAGGCGGCGCTGTTCGAGGAGGGCACGTCCCGTTGAAGTCAGCCGGACGATGTTGTGATCGTGAGCCGTATGCAGAGTGACAAGTTTGCGATCCGTAGCCTCTTCCCATACGGGGAGCTTGGGGCAGGAAGTACGCCACGCATCCATCACTTCTTCGTAGCTCCGGTCTTGCTTGTCTACCCACTCAAGAAGATCCAGAATCAGGCTTTCGACTACCATGTCGCTCATGATTTTGCTTTCGCTCCGTCAGAGTTAATATAGCGCACGCGGCTTCGGCCGCTTCGTGGGCGCTTCAAGGCGCCGGCGAAGAATGTTGCGTTTCAGAGGGGAGTATGGCAACTCAAGCGATCTTAGCCGGTCCCAACCTTCAGCCAGGCATAGCGCGCGTTGCCGCGGTCGACGTGATTCGCGGCGCAGTCATGGTCCTGATGGCGATTGACCACGTGCGCGTCTATTCCGGCCTTCCCGCCGGCGGCCCCACGCCCGGAATCTTCCTGACGCGATGGGTGACACACTTTGTGGCGCCGGCGTTCATCTTTTTGGCAGGCACTTCCGCTTTTCTTCACGGCCGCAAACTGACGGGCGCGCGTGCGCTGGCGCGCTTCCTTCTGACGCGCGGCTTATGGTTAGTGCTGCTGGAGCTCACCGTGCTCCGCGTGGCCTGGACTTTCAATTTCGACTTCGGCAACTACCTGCTGGCCGGGGTGATCTGGGTGATCGGCTGGTGCATGGTCCTGCTGGCCGGCTTGATCTTTCTGCCGGCGTGGGCGGTCACTACGTTCGGCCTGGCGCTGGTCCTGGGACACAACATTCTCGACGCCTTCTCCCAGACCTTGTACCCGATGGTGGAAAAGAGCTCGTGGGGCTGGCTGATGCAAGTGCTGTACTTTGGCGGCCCTGTCCAGATGGGCGAACACGGCCCGACTTTATTTGTGCTCTATTCGATTGTCCCCTGGATCGGCGTCATGGCGCTCGGTTACGCGTTTGGGCGCGTGGTGACGATGGAAGCAGGATCGCGGCGACGCATCTGTCTTGCACTGGGGACGGCGGCGATTGCACTGTTCCTCGTGCTGCGTGGCTTCAACCTTTATGGCGATCCGCGGCCATGGAGTTCGCCGAAGCCGACGCCGCCGGCCGTGCAAACGCAGCAATCTGGGCAGGGTGGACAGGTTTCTCAGGCCGCGCCAAGTCCTGCGCCGAGGCGTCCGCAAGCCCCGGCCTGGATCTCTTTCCTGAACACCACCAAGTATCCTGCGTCGCTCTTGTTCCTGCTCATGACGCTGGGACCCATGCTCCTGGTTTTTCCCTTCCTGGAAAAAGGCAGCGGTGTGCTTACGACGTTTGGGCGCGTGCCTTTTTTCTTTTACGTCTTGCATATTCCGCTGATCCATCTCGCGGCGATTTTTGTTTCCCTGATACGCTCGGGCTCGGTGTCGCCGTGGTTGTTCCTCAACCACCCGGTCATGATCCCGCCGGCTCCGCAGGGATACGTGTGGAGTCTCGGTTTGCTGTACTTGGTGTGGGCGATCGTCGTGGCACTGCTCTACTTCCCATGCCGATGGTTCGCTAGTCTGAAGCAGCGCCGGAAAGATATTGGGTTCCTCAGCTATCTGTGAGCGAGGCGGGTGGCTTACGAAATCATGACGTAGAGACGCGGCATTGCCGCGTCTCACTCCTGACCCAAGAACGTTTGCGGGCGACAGTCAGTCTTGAATCCCGCTTACAGACCCAGAAATTCAGCAGATCGCAACGACACGCTGCTTCAGACGTAAACATTGAGACGTGGCAGTGCCACGTCTCTACCTCTGAAATGCGGTTTTGCCTATACATCTACGTAGGAAACGCTCTCACTTGCGATTTCCCGTCTCGTTCTTCTTCATCCGCGCACTGACCAGTTTCCTGATGAGCGCAACGGGAAGTTTCTTGCCGAGAGGGAAGCGCACGGTTGCACCGCTGGTCTCATAACCCTCCAGTTCGCGAGCGTGCTCCTGGACCACAGGCGTAGGGATGTAAATGCCGATGTGGTTCTTCCACGTACTGAAATAAACCAGGCGGCCCTTATAGCTGTAATACGGGATGCCGTAGCTGATCTTTTCTTCAGCCGCCGGTGCGGTCTTCCGGATTGCGGCGCGCAGTTCTCTCAGTTTGCCCTGGACTCCCTTCGGCGCCGCCGCGATGTAGGAGGCCACGTCTTTTGGTTTTGTTTTTTGCATGCTTCAGCCGCGGTGGTTTCCAGGCTTCCGATGCCAAGGTTGTCGGAACGTGTAAACCCCCCAGGTAACTCGAAAGGCTTCCACAAGGGCGCCCGCCACAGCGCCAAACAAACAAGCCACAGCAAAATGTTGAAATCCACCTTTTAGGGTCAGCAACGCCATCGTTATGGTAGCCAGAAAGGTCACAGACACAATGGAGACATCGCGAATTCTCCGCCACTGCCAACGGGATGTCTTGCGCCAATTTTGGACTGACCGTCTGAAGTAGGCGATGAGAAAGGCCACACACAAACCCAGGTAAAAACTGTTCTGGTTAGCGTCACGGACTAAAACATCGGCAATCTGAATCCGCCATACGGATTGAGCCAACAAAACTCCGATGGCCATTCCGGCAATCCCATGTGCTACGCGATGATCAATCTTGACCGCGGGATGGTCGCGTCGGCTTTGATCACACTGAAGCCACTCGATCGTTAGCCTGTATCCGGAGTAGACCACCAGCGTAACTAGAATCAACGGAACGGCTGCGGGACTCTTTAGTTCAATGCCCCATTTGTCCTTGGTATTGAGCGTGATTCCAACCAATTCCCACGAAGCGAGAAGGCCGGACACCAGTACATAACTTTTGTGGGCCTTCCGGTATGCGTCAGTGAGTGGCGGGATTTTATCGGATAGGGGATCCGTGGCCTGCGCTAGTTGAGGTCCGCTCGACATAACGAGACTCGCCCCTTTCACATCCAAAGGTTCTAATCAGGAATTACCCGCCTTCAGAGGGTTGGACGGACGGAATTATACGCCGGATTATGCGGCATGCCCGATAGAACATCGCCGCCGGCTTGTCCGCCTGCGGTACACTCTCGGTCATGAAAATCAGAGTGACTCTGGCATTCGCGGTCGTTTTTGCGACGGTGTCGTCCGGACGGGCGCAACGGCCCAACGCGCCCAATCCTGAATTAGTGGCGCAGCGCACGGCGCTCGAAAAAGAATTAGAGTCCGTGGCCATCATCGACCGCAAAGTGATGGTGCCCATGCGCGACGGCAAGCGCATGGCCGCGGACATCTACCGTCCTAAAGACCAATCCAAGAAACACCCGATCATCTTCAGCCGGACTCCTTACAACTTCAATTTCTGGGACGTGCGCAACGGCACCTACGCCGACATGTCCACGCCGCTCGGCGCCGTGAAGCGCGGCTATGCCTACGTAGTGATGAACGAACGCGGCCACTTCTTCTCCGAGGGTAACTATGACATCCTCGGCCCTCCCCTCACGGACGGCGTCGACGCTATCACCTGGCTGACTGCACGCCCCTGGTCGAACGGCAAGTTGGGCACGATCGGATGCTCTTCTACTGCGGAGTGGCAGCTCGGGGTCGCGGCCCAAGGCGCGCCCGGATACACCACGATGATCCCGCAGGGCTTTGGCGCCGGCGTGGGACGCGTGGCGCCCTACTTCGAGCAAGGTAACTGGTATCGCGGCGGCGCCGTACAGATGCTATTCATCGCCTGGCTTTATGGCGAGCAAAACCAGGTTCGCCCGATGCTTCCGCCGAACACGTCGCAGGAAGATTTGATTCGGGTGTCCAAGTCGTTCGACCTGGCGCAGCAGTTGCCTCCCGTGGACTGGTCCAAGGCGCTGGCGCATTTGCCGGAGAAAGACATCATCCAGGCCGTGGACGGCCCGCACGGAATCTTCGCCGACGCCATGCCCGTGGATACCGGCGGTGCCATGATAACGCGCGCCCCAGACGATCCTGCCTGGTACAAGGGAGGCTTGTGGCACGACAACATGATGATCAACGTGCCGGGATTCTGGTTTATGTCGTGGTATGACGTGTCAGTGGGTCCGAACCTGGCGGCGTATAACTTCGTGCGCAAGAATGCAAGGCCAGACGTTGCCAACCAGCAGTATGCGGTCATCGCGCCCACGCTGCACTGCGCGTACAAACGAGCGACGGAGGACACAGTCGTGGGCGAACGCCACATGGGCGATGCTCGCCTCAACTACGACGAGCTTACTTACGGATGGTTCGATCACTTTCTGAAGGGCGAAGATAACCACGTGCTCGAGACTATGCCCAAGGTCCGGTACTTCACCATGGGCCTGAACAAGTGGCAGTCCTCCGATACCTGGCCGCCTCAGGGCGCGCAGCCGATGACGTTGTATCTCGTGAGCGCAGGCCGGGCCAACACGCTCAAAGGCGATGGCGCGCTGGCCAAAGCCTCTCCGGCGACTGACAATGATGCTCCCGACCGCTTCGCGTACGATCCCATGAATCCGGTGGCGTCTTATGGTGGCAACGTATGCTGCACCGGAAATGCAGTCACCGGCGGTGCACTGGATCAGCGCAAGATGGAAGAACGCAACGACATTCTCGTTTACACGTCGGAAGAGCTGAAGGAGAGCATCGAGGTCAGCGGCCCCATCGAAGCCACGCTCTTTGTCTCGTCGGACGTGAAAGATACGGACGTGACCGTGAAGCTGATCGACGTGCTTCCTGACGGCACAGCGTACAACCTGGACGAGACCATCCAGCGGCTCCGCTATCGCAACGGTTACGACAAGCCGCTCGCATGGTTGGAGAAGGACAAAGTCTACAAAGTCACGTTGCAGCCCATGAATACCAGTAATTATTTCGCTGCCGGCCATCGCATTCGGATTGAAGTCTCAGGCAGCAATTTCCCGCGCTTCGACCGCAACTTGAATACCGGCGGCAACAACTACGATGAGACCCAGGGCGTGGTGGCGCACACCGCCATTCACCATTCCAAACAGTATCCGTCGGCCGTCACGCTGACGGTAGTGAAGCGCTGACGCATCGCCGGAATCGCGCGGGATCGCAGCGGAATCGCCGAAATCGGGAAGGCAAAGCCTTATCGCGGATTTGCGCGGATGATCGCGAATAAAGGCCAAGAACCAAGAGCCAAAAGCCAAGAGCTAATGGCCAAACGCCGAAAGCCAAAGGCCAGCACCTCGCCGGTTTACAATCAGGGCCATGAAAACCTTCTCTCAAACGCGTTTAGTTCTTTTGCTGACCGTCGCAACGGCCGCCGGATTGCTGATTCCCTTACTGCGCGCCGCAACAGCCGAGGATCAGGCCGTGCTGGCGGCGGTCACTGCGTTGTTCGACGGCATGGCAAAACGCGATGCTGCGGCTATGAAGAAACCGCTACTGCCAGGTGGAACCATGGTCCTGATGCGCGACGGCAAACCCGTCCAGATGACCTTTGAAGCGTTCACTGAACGGGTCGCCAGACCAGGCACCACCAAGATCGAGGAGCGCATACATGATCCGCTGGTGCGAATCGACAATGATCTTGCGGTTGTGTGGGCACCGTTTGAATTCCTGGTGGATGGCAAGGTGGATCATTGCGGGACGGACCTCTTCAACCTTGTCCGCACCGATGGCAAGTGGCTGATTGCAAGCATCGCGGACACTGGGCGGAATAATTGTCCATCGAAGCCCTGATGGGATTACGTCGTCAAACCCACCCTTTCGCAAAGAGCGCGAAAGGATGGGGCGCCCCGCGTTAACGAATACCTTCAATGGCGCTTGACCGCGACCGCTTACTGCCGGGTGTGTGGCTGAGCATCGCCAAGCGGCGACTCAGACTGAGACGTTCCACGCAGATTTTGATTGAACCGCATTTGCAACGCAGCAGGTTCTCAAGGAGTGACCTCAAGCGCAGAGACCGCTTGATGCTGGCTTCAACTTCCTTGAGCTTGCGACGAGCCAGCCTTTCCCACCTGGGACCAACCGGTGTGGAATCCCGCAGGCCGTTGAGGAAGAGCCTGATCTCACTGAGAGTAAAACCCATATCGCCGGCGAAGCGTATCAAGAGCACGCGGTCCACAGCACTTTCGGGGTATACGCGTTGCCCACCGGTGCGCGAGGGTGGCGCCAGAAGCCCGATTTTTTCATAGTAACGGATGGCAGAGGCTTTGACACGTGTCCGGCCTGCGAGTGCACCAATCTTCATTCGCTTCTTGCCTCCTCTTCCGGTAAAAAACCGCTTGACTTAAAGTCAACTTTAACTTTTAGGATTTAGATGTGCAAGAAGAAATGCACAGGAGGATACGACATCATGAAATCGGGAAAGGAATATCTTTTTGGAATGAGCATGCCCGGCCTGGCCCTGGCGTTTTGCATCGCGACAATCGGCACCCTGCAATTGCACGGACAAAAAGGTCCCGCGGCGAAACCCCAGGACGCTCAGGAAAAAACCACGACTGGGTTTTATTGCAACACCAAAGCGCTTAATCCCACCGAACGGTCGGCACACACGCAACTGAGCGAGAAGTTGATCTCGTCGCGGAAGCGGATTGTAGAAACGGAAAAAGGCTACGAGTTTCAGTTCAATTCAACGGACATCTCTTTGGCCGAGTTGGCCCAATGGGTTGTAGCTGAAGCCAAGTGCTGCCCGTTTTTCGACTTTCACATTGACCTGGAGGAAAAAGGAAGTTTACTCTGCCTGCGATTGACCGGAGAGCCGGGAATCAAAGACTTCATTCGATCTCAGTTTCCGATTCCAGGCAAGTGAAACAAAACCTTGCCGCGGATTTGCGCGGATCAACACGGATTGAAAAGCAAGGCTAAGCGAAGAGGTCGTAGCCAATAGCCAAAAGCCAGCAGCTAGTGGCTAGTAGCTAGCGGCTGCTGACCATCACCGCCACAGGAAAACTGTAATAGATCTGGCCGTTTTCCAGCCGCGTGTTCAAGTCGAGCGCATTCGTGGGAATGGAGTCTCTAAAAACCTTGCGGATGCGGTCGGCGTCGCCTTCTTTCGGGAAGGACCGCGAGAGCAGGTCTTCCATCTCGCACTCCACGCGGTAGCACCTGACGCGGGGTTCCGGCAGACCGGCTTGGGTGTAGAGCCCGCGCAGTTCGGCCTCCGGCATTGCGCGCACGTGGGATGGGTCGCGCAGCACCTCCTCGGCATTGAGGGCCGCGGCCTTTTCCGGATGGGGCGCCATGTCGGCGACCAGTACTCGTCCGCCCGGCTTGCATACGCGTTTCATTTCTTTGAGAGCGGCAAGCGGGTCCTCAAGATGATGAAAGACGAACCGCGAGGTCACGATGGAAAAATGCGCGTCAGGATAAGGAAGCGCAGTAACGTCGCCTTGCTGCCAGCTCACGTTGGTGAGGCCCTGCTCCTCCTGGAGCTTGCGGGCTTGTTCCAGCATGGCCGGCGTGAGATCGATTCCGATGGCAAAGCGCACCACGCGCGCGAAGGCGCAGACGAGAAGACCAGGTCCGCAGGCGATGTCCAGTGACGTGTCGTCCGGTCCCGCATCGGCCGCTCGCACGATCGCATGCAAAGCTTTCTGGTTGCTTACGCTGGGCGATTGTGAAAATGGCACGGCTTGTAGTGTGAACTGGTCGAGGATGCGCTCACGGTGAGATGCCATCCGAGTATGTTACTGCAACTCGAGAGCCGGCTACGAAGAGAGTCACCGCTGGGTAGTGGTTCAGTTTGATCGAGAATCGTGTGGCATTGGCGCCCTCGCCGGTGGGCTTTCTCTTCAAAACAGCCACAGCCGGGGGCGCCTCCACCCCACCGCGCGAAAACCGTGCGCGTTGGGGACCCCGGCACTGTGCCACAAGAGTGTTCAGCCGAATCCAAACTGTACCACTACCCACCGCTGTTAAAATCATCCAGAGAGCGACTCCCATATGGATTCGGGCCAAGCAAACGCGTTCGAGCCGCCACCCCACCTGAAATGCATCCTGGACGATCTTCAGAAATCGGACCAGGAGGCGAAACGAATCGCCGGTGGGCTGACCGACGTGCAGGGCAACTGGCAACCGAGTGAAACTGCATGGAGCGTCGCGCAGTGTCTCGATCACCTTGCACGCGGAAACACGCTGTACGCCGCGGCGCTTCACACAGCAGTCAAGAAGCCGGGAGCGGCAAGAAAGCTGTCGCGAGGGCCGATCCAACCTGGATGGTTTGGCCGGTTTTTTATCCGCACACTCGACGCACCACCGAAGAGAAAGATGCAGGCTCCGAAAAAGATTGTCCCCGCCTCCCAGATCGCCATTCGGGAGGCCTTGCAGGCGTTCCTGCGCTCGGAGGAGGATCTGCGAGTGGTGATTCGCGATGGCGCCGCCCTTGACCTGAACCGAATTCGTTTTCACAACCCATTCGTTGGAGTTCTGCGCTTCAGCGTGGGCACGGGGCTGCTGGTTATTACGGCACACAACCGGCGTCATTTGTGGCAGGCCCAGAGGGTTCTGGAAAGCGCAGGGTTCCCAAAGAACTAGGAAGGGTCTTGTGGCACCGGCGCCTTCGCCGGTGTCTTTCTGTAAGTTACAGACAGCATGGCAACAAAGGGCCCCTTGTCCCCTGAAGCAAACCCTTTCCATCCCTGGGCACACCATCTAAAATAGATATATGAGCGATCATCTGGTGAATCCCGACGTCGAGCGCGAACTGCTGTTAAAGCGTTATGAGAACACCGCCGGCTATCCTGACGATGCCAAGCACATGCGCGAAGTCTTGTTCGGCAACGAGCAGCCGCAAGGCGTGGTGTTGACAACGCTCGACAACGTGGTCAACTGGATGCGCAAAAGCTCCATCTGGCCCATGACTTTCGGCCTGGCTTGCTGCGCCATTGAGATGATGGCCATGGGCGCGTCGCGTTTCGATATCGCCCGCTTCGGCGCCGAGGTGTTCAGGCCTTCGCCACGCCAGTCCGATCTGATGATTATCGCCGGACGCGTCTCGCAGAAGATGGCGCCAGTGATCCGCCAGCTCTGGGAGCAGATGCCCGAGCCCAAATGGGTGATCTCCATGGGCGCCTGCGCCACTTCCGGCGGAGTGTTCAATAACTACGCCCTCATCCAAGGAGTGAACCAGGTCATTCCGGTCGACATCTACGTGCCCGGCTGCCCGCCGCGTCCGGAGCAGTTGATCTATGCCATCACCCTGCTTCAGGAAAAGATTCAGAAAGAGCGGGGATCGTTCAAGCGGGCGCTGAATTTGGCGTAGAAAACCTGCCGCTAGCCATTAGCTCTTAGCCATTGGTTTGTATTTGCCTGATGATTCCATCTTCGTGCTTCCGAGGCGCGAACCCGTGTGGAAAGATTCGCCCATTGCTTTCATCTTTGAGCGATAATCACAATCGCAATCCAGCAGAGGTGTATGCATGCCATTCCTTCGCCCGGGGCTAATTCTCGCTCTCATCTTGTGTATCTTCGCTCCCGGCTTGACGTCGCAAAGCCGTGCCAACGACGAAATCTTCACTATCTCGGTGGCAGCGCCTACATCAGCTAAAGACATTCAGGTGCGATATTTCTTTACCGGGGAATTCGGCGGACGCGGATCGTCCGAAGTGGTCCCGGTTGAGGGCAACAAACTCGTGATCAAGACGGGAGTCGAAGGCAAGTCAGCCAAGGGCTTCAAATTGATTGCATACGCACCGGGCTGTCAGTTGTTAACGCTCACGGTTGACGACCTCAGAGACAGCGATCGCCAGGGTGAGTTCCAGTGCCAGAAACTGGCCACGCGGCAACTGCGGGGCAAGCTCGACATGCTGGATCTGTCAGTACAGAATTACGTGCGCGAGGAAGCGCCTAACTTGCAGGTTGAGGTGCTTTACGTGTGTCGCTGGGCCATGCCGTTCTTCGGAATTGCCAACGGCGCCACCTCGCCCTTTTCCGTGGGTAAAGCTGCGTTGGCCTCCGACGGCACATTCACGATCGAAGTGCCCGATTTTACTGCTGATCCCAGTTGGCCGCGCCTTTCCGGCGATGCCGTCCTTACGTTCGTACTTGCCGATGCAAAGACCGGAACGCACCTGGCGCCGCTGACTTCGCTCGCCGACTCCTCGCGGGAGGGCGTGGTGCCCGTGGCTTCCAGCTACCCTGAGCTGATCTTCGCGGTGCAGGGCCATGGGCATCCATAGGCACTAGCACTTGGCCGTTAGCACTCCGCTCAGCTAAAGCAGATGGGCGAACAACCTTCACAAGCGCCCGACACGCCTCGCGCTCGGAGAACTTTTCACTACCACGTTCGGCATTGCACCCGCATCCGAAGGTTACGTCATGATGAAAACGGCATGAAAGTCGCCGGGCTTTGGCTGAGCTAATTGCCAACTGCTAATTCCCAGTTGCTCTCTTCCGGGGCAGCAGAACAGCTTCTCAGGGCATCCAACCTCTCTGGCGCAGGTTCCGTCGAAAATGCGAAGCCCCAGGTTTGTCATTGTTCTCTTCCTTCTTCTTCTCGGTTGCGCGGCGGCCGGCTTCGGCGCCAAGTTGCGCCAAGTTGCCATGATCGATCTGCCGGGTGATCCCGGATTTGATCAAGTCGCCGTCGCCAATGGCCAAGTGGTCATCACCCGCCCGGCTACGAACACTATTGAGATTTTCAGTCCGGTCAAGAGAAGGGTGATCGCGCGCATCTCACACATCAGCAACCCCCGCGGCCTTGCGGTGGACGATCCAGGTCAGCGGCTTTATGTTGCGCTTGCCGGCAGCAGTCATATCGCGGTGATCAACAGCAAGACTTGGCAAGTGGAGAAGATGCTCCGCGTCGCGCATCGTCCGGTCAAACTCCTTTGGGTGCCCGAGACAAAAACGCTGTACGCCACCAGCCAGCTGGATCGGTGCGTGAGCATTGTCGATCCCGAGCGCGGGGAAGAGACGACGATCGAGCTGAAAGCGCTGCCGGAGGACATGATCTACGATTCCGCCCGGCAGGCGTTGCTGGTCAGTCTGCAGGACGTGGCCGAGGTGGCTGCGATCGACGGTTCGCACGAAGTCACGGGCCATTTCAAGCTGGTGGCTTCCGCGCCCACTGGACTGGCGCTGGACAGCGCTCACCGCCGGCTCTACGTGGCGGTGCGTTACGCGGTGGTGGTTCTGGATGCCGATACGGGTACCGAGATTCTGCGCATTCCTGCTCCCGGAGGCACCAACGCCCTGGTTCTCGATCCTGGCGGCAAGCTCCTCTACGCCGCCACTGGCGACGGCTCTGTCCTGGCCATCGATCTCACCCGCAACGTGGTGGATCACGAGCTGCCTACCGACGTGAAGGGCTACACCCTGGCCTATGAGCCCGGCCACAAAATGCTGTATATGCCCGGCGGCAGGGAAGGCCGCTCCAAGATGCTGATTCTCAGCCCCGTGATCGGCGATGCCAACGCCACGCAAAGCGCTCAGAATGCTCCTGCCAAGGAGCCAACGACAAACAAGTAGGTCCCGCCTCAACCGATTTCATCCATGGTAGACTTCCTCGGCTGTGAACGCGACCGCCACACAGACTTCCACCAGCCCTACGCCCATCTTGGACCGCTTGGCGCCGCTTCCGAAGATGGAGTCAGCCCTCAAAGGCTCCGTCACAATTCTTGTCCTTTGGTTTGCCTTTGTCTTCGTGGCTGCATTCACGCTCTTCGTCTGGAATCCGCCGTTTGCTCGATCCGGGGCGCGGGCGATCGCGGCCATGATGGGACCATTGGATTTCCGGCATTGGACCGGCGCCACGCCCGTGCTCTACTTCTTCGCTCTTTTGGCAGCCATGTTCACGGCTGTCGCAATTCATGAGGTCGCACATGCGGTGGCAGGCGTCTTGGTCGGCTTGCGCTTCAACTCTCTGCGGATTGGACGGCTCCAGTTTGATCGTCCTTTCCGAGTTTCCCTTTACCGGGGGAAAGGCACAGGGGCAGGCGGATGGGCCAGTCTGCTTCCTGTAGGACAGGACCGACTTATCCTGCGCACGGTGACCATGCTGCTGGCGGGTCCTGTTTCTAACTTGGTAACAGTTTTCCTGTTGGTCTTGTGGCCACATTTCAACGGAATGTTCTCCGCTCTGTTTTTCACTATTTCACTGCTCCTGGGGCTGATGAATCTGGTTCCGTTTCGCAGCCGGGCCGTGATTTCCGATGGCGGAAGAATCCTGATGCTGCTCCGAAACCGGGCGCGCGGGGAACGATGGCTGGCAACACTGAAGCTTGTGGAGGAGCTGAGAACCGGCGTGGCCTACGAGAAACTCACCCCGGGATTTCTGGCTAAGGTCGTTGCCATCGAAGATAACTCACCGGACACCGTGGTTGCCTACGCGCTGGCTTACGGCGCGGCATTTTGGGGGCGCAAAGATGATGAAGCCGCCCAGGCGCTTGAGACCTGTTTGCGGCATTCGAACGTGGCCTCGCCATCCCAACGACAGGGTTTGATGGCTGACGCGGCTGTCTTTCAGGCGCGCCGAAAGAAGCGTATTGACCTGGCGGAACAGTGGCTTGCCGATATTCCTGAGAAAGGCGAATACCCCTGGATGCGTCCCCGATGTGACGCAGCGATTCTCGAAGCCAAAGGGGATATCACTGGCGCGTTGAGGAAGTTGGACGAAATTGAAAAGATGATTCTCGCTTTTCCGAATCAAGCCCTCCGGGAAATCTCATTGAATGGGCTGCGCCGCTGGAAAGCCGAATTGGAACAAAACACAATGCTTTCTTGAGATCCGCCACTCGATGGCCCATGATAGACTCGCCGAGCCGTGAGCACTTCGTCTGCTCAAACTTCCACCGCCCCCACGCCGATCTTGGATCGTCTGGCGCCACTGCCAAAACCCGCGAAACCAGTGGGACCGCGGTTCACGAATTTCTTTGCATCGTTGATATCGTCTGGTTTCGTACTTGCTGTTGTGCTGACGATGGCTTTGCGGCCCCCGTGGGAGCAGGCATTCTTTCATTGGCTTGAGGAGAGTGTCTCGCGTCTTTTTACGGATGATTGGGCCGGGCTGCGCGTTGTCCTTACGATATCTGCAGCGCTCTTCCTAATAGTAGTCGCAATTGCCATTCACGAGGTCGGGCACTTGCTGGCTGGATTAGCTGCAGGGTTTCATTTTCGGTCTTTGAGCGTAGGGCGCTGGCAAATAGATCGCAATTTGAAGGTATCTCGCCAAGGGCCCGGCGAAGACGCGGCTCTAGGCGGGGCCTTTTTCGCCCCAAACGAGATGAGAAATCACCCTCAGGGAATTGCCTTCATGACGCTCGCGGGTCCAATGGCCAACCTTATCTCTGCGTTCATTCTGATGATGTTGCCCTTTCACAAATCCTTGATTGTGGGGTGGTTTATAGCAGTGTCCCTCTTCCTAGGCATAGAGAACCTCGTACCTTTCCAGTATCGGGGAGTCACCTCGGATGGAATGAATCTTTTCACATTGCTGTGGAACCGAGCCAAATATGAGCGGCGACTGGCATTGCTTCAACTATTGCAAGATCGGCTTGAAGGCGTCGAAACCGAGTCCATTTCACCCGAGCTCCTGGCTACGGCCACCGCGGTGCGGGACAAATCTTCAGAAACTTTCTGGGCACATTTGATCGCATATGCAGCTGCTTATACTCAGAAGAAAGACGACGAAGCAGCACGGTTGCTTGAAGTCTGCCTGCAGTACTTAGGGTACGCTCCTTCGTCGCTAAGAGAGATAGCAATCGCTAATGCCGGGATATTCCAGGCTGATCGGCGGAAGCGCATTGATCTCGCGAGACAATGGCTTGGTGATCTTCCACAAAATCTCAAAGTTCCGCATCGCCGTCTGATGGTGGAAGGCGCCATCCTGGAAGCCCAACAGGATTTCTTAGGAGCTTTGCAGAAAGTGAGCGAAATCGAAAAGGCGATCTCAAGCAACCTTGATCTTAAACGTCAGCAGGCTGCACTCAAGCCGTTTGCCAAATGGAGGGCCGAGTTGGAACAGAAAGCTGCACCTTCAACAGCGGAGCCCGCTCCAAACGTCTAAGCGTTCTCTCATTCTGGCTTGCTATAATTCCATCCCGTCCGTGCGTGCCCGCGCAAAAGGATGTTTTATGAAAAAATTGTTTCTTGCAGTCCTCCTGGGCCTCATGAGCACTTTTCTCACGGCAGACGACAAACCCGCCGGCAAGACGCCGGACGCGCCTCCCGCGCCGCCCGCGGCCAAGAAAGTCCACACCGAGAACCACATCAACGGCGGCAATCTGGCGGATGACTACGGCTGGTTGCGCGACAAAAAGAACCCGGACGTCGCGCAATATCTGGAAGCGGAGAACGCCTACGCCGACGGCATCATGAAGCCCACAGCGACGCTCCAGCAGAAGCTCTACGACGAGATGGTCAGCCACATCAAAGAGACTGACGTCAACGTCCCCTTCCGGAACGGTGGCTATTTCTACAACTCGCGCTGGGAGAAAGGCAAACAGTATCAGATCTACGTTCGCAAGAAGGGAAGTCTTGACGCTCCAGAAGAGGTAACCATTGACCAGAACGAGCTGGCCAAGGGAGAGAAGTTCATGTTAGTGGGCTTGCAGGACCCGAGTGACGACGGCAACCTGCTGGCCTACACCACGGACAACACGGGTTTCCGGCAGTACCGGCTGCACGTGCGCGACCTGCGGACCGGCAAAGACCTGCCTGACACGGCGGAAAGAGTCGGCTCCGTCGCTTGGGCCAACGACAACCAAACGCTCTTTTACACCGTAGAGGATGACAAAACCAAGCGGCAGTACCGTCTCTACAGGCACAAGCTAGGGACAGATGCCGCCAAGGATGCCCTGATCTTCGAAGAACCGGACGAGCGCTTCGATATCACCGTGCGCAAGACGCGCAGCGGCAGGTTTCTGGTCCTGGCGATCTACAGCCACACGACTTCGGAAGTACGGTTCCTGGATGCGAACACTCCCCAGGGCGAGTGGAAAATCATCACGCCGCGGCAACAGGATGTGGAATACCGCGCCGATGATCTGGGCGACCGTTTCTACATCCGCATCAACGATACCGGCCGCAATTTCCGTCTGGTGTCAGCCCCGATCACCGAGCCGGGGAAAGAGAACTGGAAAGAAATCGTCCCCGTGCGGCCCGACGTGATGCTGACCGGTTTTGAGCCGTTCCAGGATTTTTACGTCCTGGTGGAGCGCGAGAACGGCTTGCCTGAGCTGACCGTGGTGAGTTTGACGAACGGAGACAAGAAACGCATCAGCTATCCTGAACCGGTCTATGCCGCGTTTCCCCAGATCAATCGCGAATACAAAACCAAGCTGTTTCGCTACTCTTACCAGTCGCTGATCACGCCCCCTTCGGTGTTTGATTACGACGTCGAGAAGCACACTTCCACGTTGCTCAAACAGACAGAAGTCCCCGGAGGCTACGATCCATCGAAGTACAAGTCAGAGCGTGTGTGGGCCACCGCCAAAGACGGCGCCAGGATTCCGATCTCGCTTGAGTATCGCAAAGATCTGAAGAAGGCTGACGGCTCCAATCCGCTTTACGTCTACGGCTACGGGTCTTATGGTTCCACGCTTTCCGATACGTTCAACTCAAGCCGACTGTCGCTCCTGGACCGCGGCATGGTCATGGCCACCGCGCACATTCGCGGCGGCGGGGAGATGGGCAAGGCCTGGCATGACGCAGGACGCATGATGAACAAGATGAACACCTTTACTGACTTCATCGCCTGCACCGAGTATCTGGTCGCCAATAAGTACGGCGCGCGCGACAAGATCGTCATCGAGGGTGCCTCCGCGGGCGGCCTGCTCATGGGCGCGGTCACCAACCTGCGGCCGGATCTGTTCAAGGTCGTGGTTTCCCACGTTCCTTTCGTGGACGTGATGAACACTATGCTTGACGCCTCTCTGCCGTTGACGGTTCCGGAATACGAAGAATGGGGCAATCCCAACGGGAAAGCCGCGTACGACTACATGCTCAAGTACTCGCCGTACGACAACCTGAAGAAGGCCGCGTACCCGGCCATGCTGGTGAAGACGTCATTCAATGACAGCCAGGTAATGTACTGGGAGCCCGCGAAGTACACCGCGAAACTGCGCGGCCTCAAGACCGACGGCAACGTCCTGCTGCTCAAAACCAACATGGCGGCCGGACACGGCGGATCGTCTGGACGCTATGATCGCTTCAAGGAAGTTGCGTTCGATTACGCGTTCATGCTGACGCAGTTGGGAGTGGAAAAGTAAGGGAATCGTGAATTACTGGTCATTCGCTAATAACGGCTGCAGCCCTTTCTCGTCTAAGATTGTGTTCACTTCGGAGGTCATTTATGCGCAGCCGTCTGCCTCTGCTGTTCCTATTGCTGTTGGTCCCAACGCTGGCGTTCGCCCAACAAACTAGCTCCCTGACCGGAAGATGGGTGGTCAGCGCCGATTTTTACGGCACGACGCTCTTCTTCAGGCTTGATCTGGAGCAGCAGGGCGACACGCTCACCGGAGAGTTGGGCGGTGACAAGCTCGAAGGCACGGTCAGCGGCAACTCGTTCCATTTCCTGGCCAAAGATGAGAGCGGTGGCAGTGAAGATGTGAAAGCCACGTTTCAGGGCGACACCATGACGGGCACGGCGGTCTTTGTCAACGGCGACGACCTGTCGCATCCGGTTACTCACCTGTTCACCGCCACGCTCGTGCCTGCGCGTCGTGCCGGTCCGCCGCAACATCACGAGTTCGTGCCGACAGCTTTCTATCGCCAGTTTTCTCCGCTCAACAAGCCGGTGCTGACGCTCTGGCCAGGTGATTCCGTGCATACCACTACGGTGGATGCCGGCGGCACGGATGAAAAAGGTGTGACCCGAGTGCTCGGCGGGAATCCCGAGACTGGCCCGTTTTACATAGAGACTGCTTCGCCCGGGGACACGCTCGTGGTCCACTTCACGCGGATCCGCCTGAACCGCGACTACGCCATCAGTGATGACGGCATCGTCGGTCGGGCCGTGGACAACGATCTTGCCGTCAAGGTCAAAGATCTTTTCAAGGACGTGCGCTGGCATCTGGATCGCGAGCGCGGCGTGGCAACATCAGGAAAGCCAGGCGATCATCTGAAGCAATTCATCGTTCCTCTGCGTCCGATGCTCGGCTGCGTGGCCACCGCACCCGGCATCGCACAGGCGCCGCCGCCCACCGGGGACTCCGGCCGCTGGGGTGGCAACATGGACTTCAATGAGATCGTGGAAGGCTCTACCGTCTATCTTCCTGTCAACGTTCCCGGCGCCTTGCTCTACGTCGGGGATGGCCACGCGGCCCAGGGTGATGGAGAGCTCAATGGCAACGCCCTCGAAACGTCCATGGACGTTGAGTTCACTGTGGAGGTGCTCGCGGGGAAGCGGGTGCCAGGACCGCGAGTTGAGTCGGCGACGCACATTATAGCCATGGGACTTGGTGGCTCGCTGGATGAGGCCTTCCGCGGCGCGACTTCAAACATGGCCGCCTGGCTCGCGGAAAAATATGGGCTCACGCCTTCGGAGGTCGCTCAGGTGTTGGGAACCTCAGCCGAGTACAAAGTAAGCGAAGTTGCTGATCGCAATGCCGGCATGGTGCTGATGCTGCGCAAAGACCGCCTGCAGGCATTGGCGCCGGCGCCGAAATAGGCGTGGGATTTCAGTATTCAGTTTCGCAAAGGCGCCTAGTGTCCAGAACGAGATATTATCATCGCTTCAAAGAAGTCGCATTCGGATGGCGCGTTCAACTGACGCAGTGGAGAAGTAAGGATCCGCGGATATGAAATTGAAGGCCCGGCTACAAGTCACCCTGGGCGGCGTCCTGATCATTTTGATGGGGATTGCGTACTACCAACGGCATGGCGGCGCCCTTCCCTATTTGAACTGGCGGAGGCAGCCGGTGTTTCCCATGGGTGGTGTCGTTGCGGGCATCCTGGTTTGCGCGCTGGCATGGTTGCCGCAAAAATGGATCGCCCGCTGGAGTCGCACGCAGCAACCACGTGAGGGCCACGTGCTGCAGTATCTCGACCAGCATAGCCACCAACACGGGGAGCGGCACCGGCCCTCAACTTGGTCGAACAATTCTCATTGACGCTGAGCACTGAAACCGTTCATAATAAGAGTCGAACGAACGTTCGGTAGTTCTCGCTCGTATGCCTCCGATCAGCGTTGAAGCCCGGACCGCCGCGTCCCTCCCGGGGCGCAAGACGCGCACTCTCAACGACAATCGTTACGATCGCCGCCTGGCCGAGGTTCTCAACCACGCAGCCCACATTTTCTGTGACAAAGGCTATGAAGGCGCGTCGATGCGCGACCTTTCGCGCGCCACCGGCATGTCGCTGGCGGGCCTCTACCACTATTGCGAGTCGAAAGAAGAGCTGCTGTACCTCATCCAGAAGCACACGTTCCGCACCATCATCGAGAATCTTCGCCAGCACCTGCAGAGTTCCAGCGACGCGGAAGAGCGCGTCCGTATCTTTATCGAGAACCACTTGGCGTATTCCCTCGACAACAAAGAGGCTATGAAGGTGCTCGTGCATGAAGATGAGACTCTGAAAAACGAGCATGGCACCGAGATTCGGGCCATCAAACGCGAGTATTACCGCATCTGTCTTGATCTGTTGGAAGATTTTCAGCAGGCCCAAGGCATACAATTTTCCGGACGGCTGGCAGTGCTGAGCCTGTTCGGGATGATCAACTGGATTTATACATGGCACAACCCCCGCGTGGACGCGGGCGCCGAAGCCATGGCTCGCCAGATGGGCGACATTTTTCTGCACGGCCTGCTGCAGGCCGGAAACACCCAGCACGCAGGACTCACCCACCCGCAGTCGGCCAAGTTGGCTCGAAGGGCAAAGCTAGGAGCGCGAAACGGGTCGCCGGCGTCGAAGAGAAAATAAAGCGGCTGAGTAATTCAGTGCTGACGGGCTGAAAGCTATTTAGACAAGGAGCTTTGAAGAATCATGGCTACAACCACCGCACCTGAAACCAAAACACTCGTGAATTACCGCGTGCAAGACGGCATCGCCGTCATCGAACTGAACGATCCGCCGGCCAACACCTACACCTATGAAATGAACCGGCAGATCGATGAGTGCATCCTCAAGGCGCGCATGGATAACGATGTGTATGTCCTGCTGTTGACCGGCGCGGGCGATAAATTCTTCTCCGCCGGCGCCAATATCAAGATGCTCTCCTCCGTCGATCCCACTTTCAAGTATTACTTCTGTCTCCACGCCAATGAGACGCTTTTGCGCCTGGAGCACACGCCCAAGCTTGTGATTGCAGCCATCAACGGCCACTGCGTGGGCGGTGGCCTGGAAATCGCTATGGCGGCGGACATCCGCATTGCCCGCCGTGACTCCGGCAAGATCGGGTTGCCGGAAATCAATCTGGGCGTACTGCCCGGCACCGGCGGAACGCAGCGGTTGAGCCGCCTCGTGGGCAAGAGCAAAGCTATCGAACTGATGGTCACCGGCAACACCTTCACGTTCGAAGAAGCCAAAGACCTAGGCATCATCAACGACATCTATGAGCGCGAGAACTTCATGGAGAACGTGATGGAGTACGCGCGTCAGTTCACGCCGCCCAACAAGGCCGCGAAGGCTGTGGGCAACATCAAGCGTTCCGTGCAGACGGGCTGGGAGATTCCTTTGGAGTCCGCTCTGGCCGTGGAGCGCGAGCTGCAACAGCGGCTGTTCGCCAGTGAAGACGCGAAAGAAGGTCTGAACGCGTACGTGGAGAAAAGGCCGGCAACCTTCAAAGCAAAATAGCTTTCTCCGAAGTCCCGATCCCGCAGAGCGGGAGAGGGCTCCCTATAGCTAGGATGGGCCTAAAGGGCAACATTTCGGAGGAGGTATGGATCCCTCACCCCGGCAAAGGACGCTGGGGATTCGGGATTTCAGAAAGAAGCAGCTAGGAGCTCGTACATGCTTACCGCAACAAAAGCAAAAGTCTCCCCGGGGAAACTGCTGATCAACGGCCAGTGGGCCGAAGGTTCGGCTAAAGCCTTCGACACTATCAATCCAGCGACCGGCGAAATTCTCACGCAAGTCGCCGAAGCCAGCGCGCAGGACGTCGACCAGGCCGTCGCGGCCGCGCGCAAGGCGTTTGACGATCCGGCAGGGGCATGGCGCAAGATGTCGGCCAGCGAGCGCGGCAAGATCCTGTGGCGGTTGGGCGATCTGGTTGAGAAGAACATCGAGGAGCTGGCGGAACTGGAAACGCTCGACAACGGTAAGCCCATCTTTGAGTCGCGTTACGTCGATATGCCCATGGTGGCCGACGTGTTCCGCTACTACGCCGGATGGGCAAGCAAGATTCACGGCGAGACCGTGAATACCTTCAACAACGCATTTACGTATACGTTGCGGGAGCCGGTGGGAGTCATCGGCGCCATTGTTGCCTGGAACTTTCCGCTGTTGCTGGCCAGCTGGAAGCTCGGCCCGGGGCTAGCTTGCGGCAATACAGTTGTTCTCAAACCGGCGGAACAAACGCCTCTGAGCGCGCTTCGTTTCGGCGAGCTGGCGATGGAAGCGGGACTGCCTCCCGGCGTGCTCAACATTATTACCGGAGGTCCGGAGACCGGCGCCGCGCTGGTGAAGCATCCGGGGGTAGATAAAGTGGCGTTCACCGGTTCGACGTCGGTCGGCAAAGAGATCATGCGCAGCTCGGCCGATACGCTGAAGCGCGTGACGCTCGAGCTGGGCGGCAAGTCGCCCAACATCGTATTCGCCGACTCGGCGATCGACAGCGCCGTAAAAGGAGCGCTCAACGGAATTTTTTACGGCAAGGGAGAAGTCTGCTGTGCGGGATCGCGTTTGTTCGTCGAAAAAAAAGTGGAAGATGAGTTCATGGGAAAGCTGGTGGAAGCCAGCAAGAAGATCAAGCTGGGCGATCCTCTCGATCCCAAAACGCGTCTAGGAGCCATCGTCAGCCAGAAGCAGATGGAGACGGTGCTCGGCTACGTAGAAGCCGGCAAGAAAGAAGGCGCCGCGCTGCTGGCCGGCGGCAAGCGTGCCGCCGTCAACGGAGACCGCGGCTACTTCATCGAGCCCACCATCTTCGGTGGCGTCAAGAACGATATGAAGATCGCCCAGGAGGAAATCTTCGGCCCGGTTCTGGCCACGCTGACATTTGACGAAATTGAACAAGTCGCTGACTTGGCCAACAAGAACGTTTACGGGTTGGCGGCGGCCATTTGGACCAACGACATCAAAAAAGCCCATCAGCTGTCCCGTCGGCTCAAAGCAGGTACGGTGTGGATCAACACGTATGGCCTGATGGACGCGGCATTGCCCTTTGGCGGTTTCAAGCAGTCAGGGTTCGGCCGCGAACTGGGAATGCACGCGATTGAACATTACACGGAATTGAAGACGGTGTGGATGAATTTGTGAGAAAAGCAATTGGCAGTTAGCAGTTAGCAATTGGCCAAAAACTTAAGGTTGGACGCGTTTGCTAATTGCCAATTGCTATTTGCTAATTGCTAGGGAGCTATCATGCCAGGAAAGGTACCCAAGATCGGAACGTTCAGTGACTGGATCGGCTTGTTTAACGAGTGGCGCAAGGAAGTAGGCGTAGACCACAGCCAGATTAAAGGCTTCCACTTTGACACGCTTTACGGCGCTATCGACACGGAAGAGATCCAGTTCGGCTACTACAAAGGACGGCGCAAATGGGAGAACCTGCGCCAGATCCCCACGCAAAACATGCGCGACGCATTGATGAACCTCATCGTTTATCAAGGTGACACCGAATTCGCCAGTGTCGAACAGCAGCGCTGGTTGTTTGAGAGCGCGCCCAGCGATTACGACCGCTCGTCGCTTACCCGAGTCATGATCGAAGAGATGCGCCACGGCTGGCAGATGTGCGCGCTGCTGATCGAATTCTTCGGCGACACCGGCAAGGTCGAAGCCCGGAAGATGCTTGACCGTCGCGCCTACGAGAACAAACGCCTCCTCGGCTCCTTCAACGAAGAGTGCGACAACTGGCTCGATTTCTTCGCCTTTACCGACTTTGTCGATCGTGACGGCAAGTTCCAGCTGCAGATGCTGAAGTATTCGGCCTTTGCTCCGTTGGGCCGCTCCATGAGCTACATGCTCAAGGAAGAAGCCTTCCACATGGGCACCGGCAACACCGGCCTGGCGCGCATCGCCGAGGCTAGTGTAGTCCCGCACTGGTTGATGCAGAAGTATCTGAACAAGTGGATTTCGAGCTCGTACGACCTGTTCGGAACCGACCATTCGTCGTCGGCGCAGTGGGCTTACACCTGGGGACTGAAGGGGCGGTATGACGAGCCGGCGAATCCGAACCCGCCGGACTTGGAAGACTTGAACGACTACAACCGGCATCTCTACCGCGACGAATGCGCCACGCTGGTCAGGCGCATCAGCGCCGCTCAGAAACCCGGCAACGACGAGCTTTTTTGTCCGCACATCAAGTTCAACCGCAACATCGGACGTTGGAAAGGCCAGTTCTACCATCCCAGAACCGGCCAGCCGATGGAAGAAAAAGAGTACCACCAGGAATTTGAGACCTGGATGCCAACGGCGGCGGATAAGAAGCTTTTGCTGGACATCATCGGCAGCGAGAAGAAGTGGATCGCGCCGCGCAATGCCAGGGACCCTCTACTGACCATCGGCGAGGTGAGGAAGAACGCGCTCAATTCAGTGCAATAGCTCTTTCTGAAATCCCGAACGCGAAGCGTGAGGGATCCCTATGGCTATGCGATTGTCTGGGTTCGAAACAGTCAGAAGCCGACTGAGCTTGGGGCGGTAAAGGGCCCAGACTTCGGAAATGGTTAGTCTATGAAATGAGTTCATCGACTGTTCGAATTTCTGGCGGACGCGCATAGCATCGTTGCTATAGGGATCCCTCTCCCGCTCTGCGGGATCGGGACTTCGGAGAGAAATGTCCTTCACCCTCAACGAACTCATGGTCGCCGCCGCCGCGCGCGAGATTAAGGACGGAGAGGTCGTCTTCGTCGGCATGCGGTTGCCGCTGATTGCCTTCGTTGTCGCCAAGAAGACGCACGCTCCCAACGCCGTCGGGCTGTTTGAAAACGGCGTCGTTCGCTCCACGCCTTCACCGGAGCTGATCTACACCATGGCGGATCCACCCAATATCCTGGGGGCGACGCAATGTCTGGGAATGATGGACGTGATGGCGCTGCTGCAATCGGGACGAGTGAATTTGGGTTTCCTCGGGGCGGCTGAAGTTGACCAACATGGCAACCTCAACTCCACTCAAGTGCAAGGCAAGCAGGGCCTGGTCCGGCTGCCTGGCTCCGGCGGCGCATGCGATATCGCCTCGCTGGCACAACGCTTTGTAGCGCTGCTGGAGCACGCGAGGCATCGCTTGCCGCAACGAGTGAGCTACATCACCAGCCCCGGGAACGGCGATGGTGCGGGATGGCGTAGGCGCGCGGGTTTGCCGCGAGGGGGACCTTCTGCCGTCATCACTACCAAGTGCGTGTTGCGCTTCGGTGAAGATGGTGAAGCGTACCTTGCGAGCGTTCATCCCGGAGTGACGGTGGACGACGTTCTGGCGAATACGGGATGGAAACTGAAGCTGGCGAGCGGTGTCAAAGCTACGCCAGAGCCGTCAGCGGCAGAGCTGAAGGCCATCCGCGAGTACGACACCAAGGGCTTCTGGACCAGCTAGAGCAGATCGCTGTGATCGCACGGGGTCGCGCGTGATCGCCGTGATCCGGAAGATCAAAAGCCAAGTCGCACCACTGGGCGCGGTGACACCGAAAGATTTTGGGGTCCTAACCTGCAGACGTTTACAAGCCAGGTGCTGCGGTAGGTGCAGGCTTCGCGCCGCCGGAGAGTTTGGCCCTCAGTGCCTCCAATAGATTGGACGGAGCTTTCGTGAAAGAAACCACAACCAACAGGTTTTCCCCATGCTCAATCTGTTCCGGATGGTCGGGGGTTGGATGGTCGGCTCCCCAAAGCAGGTGGCGAATAAAAGTTTCCGCTTGCTCGCGGCTGGCGGTATCGGCAAACGCAAAGTAATAGATCGTGCCTTTATTCTTTCCGCAACGGAATGATTGCGCTCGCTTATCCGATAACGGCGGCAGAATCTTCTTATAGATGTCGTAGCGTTCATAGAGCATTGCGGTTTGCATATCGACGGGGAACGTTCCCTCGATCAGGTTGCATTCGGCAGGTATATCGGGCGCTCTCAGCAATGCCGCATCCAGCCTGTCTGCACCTGAAATGGAGGAGGGCAGCAAGATGCCAAGCAAGCCAGCAATCAGAGGCGCTGCCTTGAAGATTGTGATCCTCATAGAAGGACCGCATATTACCAGAAAACCCCGTCTTCAGGAGTAGAGTAGCCGATCAGAAAAGCGCGAACACTTCCATTGGGAAGGGTTTTCTTTTCTTTCTTTCGATACATACACTAAAGGTAACCAGAGCTCGAGGCTCGCAGGGCGAGAGCAGTAGGGACGTTGAGGCAACCGGAAGAACGGATGAGCTATGAACTCACCTTCGGCTGTAAATAAGCGCATTACTGTTGAGGCACAGGGCGCCCTGGCGCGTGTTATTTTTGCTCATCCGCCGCTCAACGTTTTCGACTTCCAGCAGATGGACGAACTGGCCGCAGCGCTGAAGCAAATCGAACAGCGCCGCGAAATCATCGCCGTCGTCCTTACGGGCGGCGAGCGGGCATTTTCCGCAGGCGTGGACGTGGCTGTGCACGCGCCGGAGAACGTCCCCACGATGCTCCTGAAGTTTCACAGCTTGATCCTGGCGCTGGCCAAGTCTCCCAAGATCACGATTGCCGAAGTGCGCGGCGCGTGCCTGGGCGGCGGCGCCGAGCTGGCCATGGTGTGCGACATGTGCTTTACCTCTGAGAAGGCCAAATGGGGCTTTCCTGAGATCACTCTGGGCTGCTATCCGCCCGTGGCGTGCACCGCGCTGGCGGGGCTTGTAGGCGAGAAGCGCGCTGCCGATCTGATCTTCACCGGGAGGATCTTCAGCGGCGCCGAGGCGGCCCAGTGGGGCCTGGCCAACTCGGCTCACGCTGACGGCGATCTCGTGCAAGCGATCCAAGGTACTCTCGACCATCTTTTCAAACTCAGCCCCGCTGCCCTGGTCCATGCCAAAAAAGCTTTCTACGCCTGGGACTCCGTCCATCTCGATAAAGGCTTAGCCCGGGCGGAAAAGATCTACATCGAAGAGCTGATGCAGACCGAAGACGCGAAAGAGGGAATTCAGGCGTGGTTGGAGAAGCGGAAGCCGGAGTGGAAAGGGAAGTAGCTTTGCCGCAGATTCACGCAGATGAACGCAGATCAATCCCGAGAGCGAGTCCGAATCAGCGTTCATCTGCGTTAATCTGCGGCTAAACTTCGTCACGACTCCGGCAGCACCTGCAACAGCACTCTTACCACGTTATCGCCCATGATCTGCCTGACCTCCTGTTCGGAGAACCCTGCCTGCAAGAGCGCATCGGTAACCAGGACCCAACCACTCACGTCGAAGGGCTCGGTGACGTCACCATCGAAGTCCGAACCCAGTGCCACGTGATCTGCGCCAACGACAGAAACGGCGTGACGGATGGCGCGAGCGACGGCGTGGGCGTTGGTGCCGCAAGTAGCGGTATCCCAAAGGCCAATCCCGATCACACCGCCGGTCTTGGCCACGGCGCGTAACTCATCGTCGGAAAGATTACGCGGATTATCGCAGGTACCTTTGACGCCGGTATGGGAAACGATCACCGGCCGCGTGGCCATGGCCGTCACGTCGCGCAGCGTGGCCGGCGAGGCATGCGCCAGATCAATCAGCATGTGCTTGGCTTCCATGCGCTTGACCCACTCGCGGCCCAGGTTGGTCAAGCCTCCTTTGGTTAGCCCGGCCGCTGCTCCGCCGATTGCGGTATCTGTGAAATGAGTGGGCGCCATCATGCGGAAGCCGGCGGCGTAGAGATCGTCAAGATTTTCGAGCCTGCCTTCGAGCGGCTGCGCGCCTTCCGCGCCCAGGAACCCCGCGACCTGCCCGGGCATCCGGCTGGCCAAATAGGTCTGCAAGTCGCTGCGCGTGTTGAGAATCACCAGCTTGCCTTGTGATTTCTTCGCTAAAGCGTGCAACTTGGCGGCTTGAAACAGCGCGCGTTGCTTAGGACTGTGCCAGGTACGCGGAGGCCAGCCCTCGGCGATCGCCAGCGCCGTGATCTGGTCGGATGCGTCAGAATTCTTGTAGATATTGAGATTGCGCGGGGCGGTGGTGACGACAGTGAAAGCTTGGATGCCGACGTTGCCTTCGCCAAGACGCGGAATGTCGACGTGGCCGTGGGAGTTGCGCTCCAGAAGATTTCTTTTCCAGAGCAGGCTGTCGGCATGTAGATCGGCGACGATAAGCGTTTTGTGCAGGGCTTGCGCCTGGGGAGATGCTTTGTAGGGAGGCGGCTGCAAGACCCGGTTTTGTCGGCTGTCAACGATCGGGGGAACGGCAAACCAGGCAGCAACCAACAGCACGAGGCAGGCCAGCAGCGACCAGCGCAGAAATCGCATGCTCGAAGGTTATACTGAATCCCTTACCTCATGTCCAAACTACTTACCATGCGCCAGGCCATCGCTGAGCTGGTTCCTGACGGTTCGAGTGTGGCGCTTGGCCTGCAGATGGAGCAGATGATCCCGTTTGCCGCGGGCCATGAGCTGATCCGGCAGAAAAGAAGGAATCTGCGCCTGATCGGGCCGATCTCCGACATTCTTTTTGACCAGCTCATCGGCGCCGGCTGCGTCAAGGACGTGGTAGCCGCGTGGGTTGGCAACGTGATGATGGGCTCGGCGTACAACTTTCGCCGCGCGACCGAGCAGGAGAATCCGGGTACGCCAGGAGAAAAGCTCCGCGTCTTCAACATGACAAATTTTTCCATCGCCCTGGCCTTGCAGGCGGGGGCGCTGGGTGTCCCGTTCCTACCTACGCGCACGGCCATGGGCTCAGACGTTCCCAAGGGCAATCATTTTTTCTACCAGATCATCTCGCCCTTCGAGCCGAAAGAAACGTTGCTGGCTGTCCGGGCGATTGTGCCCGACGTGGCCATTGTTCACGTGCAGCGGGCGGACAAGAACGGCAACGCTCACTGCTGGGGGAATTTCGGCGTGATGCTGGAAGGCGTGCGTGCAGCCAAAAAGGTTTTGCTCTGCGCCGAGCAGATTGTGGACGAAAGCGTCGTCGCCAGCGATCCAAACCGCACCGTGATTCCGGGATTTCTGGTGTCGGCCGTGGTGGAGTGCCCCTATGGCGCGCATCCTTCGCCGGTGCAGGGCTACTACAAGCGCGACGATGCGTTTTTCCAGCAATATCACGCGGAGACCAAGACGCAAGACGAGTTCGCGGCGTGGGCCCAGTGCTGGATTTTTGGCGTGGCCGACTGCTCGGAGTACGCCCGGCAACTGGGCCGCGACCGTCTGGCTGAGTTGGGTGTGAAAAAACATGCGTACGCGGCGCCGACTGATTACGGATACTAGAGCTAGAAAAGAGCAGGCCTGCAAGGGATGGATTCATGGGGTCTTAACCTCAGTGAACGGCTGCTCTCAAGAGTGGATAATCTGGTCCGTAGGCTGTATTCTGTCTGTATCGCTTTAACGAACGTTTGTTCGGTTTTGAC
>Ga0126379_10000114_pt1 | contig 37383 bp, 38 predicted proteins | sample PanSoiMetPlot_24_FD_92640 | JGI IMG/M metagenome (GOLD analysis project Ga0126379, IMG submission 92640) | Tropical forest soil microbial communities from Panama - MetaG Plot_24 | ecosystem: Environmental > Terrestrial > Soil > Tropical forest > Bulk soil | place: Panama | collected 2016-02-17
ACCTCCTCCGGGCTGGCCAGCGGGACGCTGCCGACGAGGTGGACGCCCTCGGCGGCGATCGGAGCGGCGCCCTCCAGCTCGGTGGCCGACTGCGCTGTGGTCGCCATGTTCCGCCTCCTTCCTACGTGGCCTTCGCGGTGGGCGCGGTGCTGGCCGACCCTAACGGCTGGCTCTACCGCAGCCCGCAAGGGATCGGCGACCCGGTGGAGGAGATGGCGCAGTTCTTTCGCGAGCACCGGCGCATGGACCTGATCGCGAACCTGAACCTGCGCTTCTACAAATCCGCCCGCGGCGCGGCGCGCAAACTCGCTACCCACGCGGGGGCCTTTTCGATGCCCAGCCTCGAGCAAATGCCGCAGCTGTTCAGTAAGCGGCACGGCCTGATCGGCACCCGGCTGCACAACGGGCACACCACCTTTGTGCAGATCATCCTGCGCAACATCCCGACCAACGACTACAAGGCGCTCGGCTGGTACCACTTGGACTCGCCTGAGGCTGCGGAGATCTACCGCTACGCCGAGACCAGCGCGGAGGAACGCAACGGCCAACTGTCCTTCGATTTAGGAGATTCCGATGATCGAACAGATTCCCTTAAAACTACTAGACCCGCATCCCGATAATCCACGCCTGGAGCTGCGTGAGGACGTAATCGCGACCATCCAGGCGCAGCTACGCCTGTTGGGCGGCTATCAAGAGCAGCACGCCATCATTGTGCGGCGCGTCGGGAAACGCTACCAGATCCTGGACGGCCATCATCGCGTAGAGGCCGCCGACCGGGAAGCCATTAAGTCGATCCCGGCCTGGGTTGGCGACTACACCGACGAAGAGGCCTTCATGCAGTTGGCGCTAGCCAACGCGCAGAGCGGCCTCACGCCGCTTGAGCGCGGCAAGCACGCTCTCGATGCGACCACCAAGTTCGGGAAAGACAACGGCCTGTCCATCCTCGAATATGCCAGCAAGATCAAGGGAGTGACAGACGGGACCACGGCCGAAAAGAAGGCGGCGCACCAGGAGATCTCCCGCCAGATACGGGCGTATCTGGTCTATCAAAGCGTCCACGATATCGTAGACGCCGACCGATACTTCTCGCATTTCGCCGAAATCCATGCTGCGCCTGAGCCCCTTTGGCCCGAACTGGTCAAACGTATGATGGACGAGGGTTGGACGGTCGCCATAACAAGGGCGGAAGTGAAAAGAGTACAGCCCCCCAGGCCGGCCAAGGGGCCGGACCGGATGACCCGGGTGACGATCACTAAGTGGAAGGAGATGTCCGAGCAGGAGCGCACCCAGGCATTGAAGTGGCGTGGTCACTTTGACGCTTACCGCTTCGTCCCCCAGAAAACCGACTACGTGGAGTGGGCGCAATGGAGCCATAACCCGGTCACTGGCTGTGGCCACAACTGCCCTTACTGTTACGCCCGTGAGATCGCAGAGCGGATCTATGAGGAGGGTTTTGAACCGACTTTTCATGCCAGCCGATTGAACGCGCCATATAGCATGCCGGTGCCGAAAGAGGCGGCCTGGAATATGAGCTACCGCAACGTCTTCATTTGCTCCATGGCGGACCTGTTCGGGCAATGGGTGCCGCGGGAATGGATCGAGGCGGTACTGGAAACGGTGCGGGAAAATCCGCAATGGAATTTTCTGTTCCTGAGTAAGTTTCCCATCCGCATGGCGGAATTCGAGTTTTCTGATAATGCCTGGGTCGGGACCTCGGTCGATCTGCAGGCTCGCGTCAGGCCCGCCCAGCGCGCCATGGAGAAAATCAAGGCGGCAGTGAAATGGTTGAGCGTCGAGCCCATGATCGAGTCGCTACACTTCGACGACTTAAGTCTTTTTCAATGGCTCGTGATTGGCGGCGCCACCAAGACGAATTCCAGCATGGGGCCCACCCCGGAATGGAAGCCACCCAAGCGCTGGGTGATGGAGCTGACGCTCAAAGGTTGGGACGCAGGCTGCAAGGTCTATCACAAAACCAATCTCAACAACGACCGGATCAAGCAGTTTCCGAATGATCCGAACCCGAGCGAGGAGCCGACTGGCGCGCCGGCAGTATTCCACTATTTAAAGGAGGTCGAATGAGCGAAATTACTGAGCTGATGACGCCAGACCAAAGGCGGGCCGCATTGACTTGGCGCCTGGGGCAGATCGTAAGCGTACCGGAGCGGCTCGAGGAGATCGTGCCCGACAAAGCAGGGCAGCAATTTCTAATCGGAGCTTACGCTATGTATGGCTATCTCCAGGGCGAACAGAACAGTCTGGCGCAGCATCTAGAGGAGATTCTGACAGATCTCTATGAAAACATTTCAGGAAATGGATGGTAATCCAGAAAGGAAATTATCAACCAAATGCCAGTAGCCGGACAACTATTCAAATTAGTCAAACCACAAACTGTGAGTCAGAAGAAAACGCGCACCGTGGTGGACACCATCATGGTCACCCCGGAGTCGCTCAAGCAATGGAAGTCACCGCCCTTTCAGCGGCCGGTGAAGCTGAACGATAAGGTACGCGCCCTGGCCGAGGAGCTGAAGCAGGACGGCGGCGTCTGGCCGGGCATTGTCACGCTCGGCATCCTGGAGGGCAACACCTTCCTGCTCGACGGCCAGCACCGCAAGGAGTCGTTCCTCATCTCCGGCCTCAGCGAGGGCTACACCGACGTGCGCACGCACTACTTCGAGTCGATGGCGGATATGGGCGAGGAGTTCGTGCGCCTGAACTCGCAGCTGGTGCGGATGCGGCCCGACGATATCCTGCGCGGCCTGGAGGGATCGATCGAGGGGCTGCAGCGGCTACGCAGCCTGTGCCCGTTCATCGGGTACGACTATATCCGGCGCGGCGGAAATTCGGCTGTGGTGGGCATGTCCGTAGTCCTGCGCTGCTGGCGTGGTTCGATAGCAGAGGCTCCCAGCCCTACCACCTGCGGCTTGTCGGCCGCGGCGATCGCGCAGACGCTCGAGACTCAGGAGTTCGACCAGATGATCGACTTCCTGAATCTTGCCCTGGGGGCCTTTGGGCGGGATCCGCAATACGGCCGTCTATGGAGCTCGCTGAACCTGCTGATGTGCATGTGGCTCTACCAGCGCCTGGTGCTGCGCCCGGAGCTGAACAGCAATTACGCGCGGGTCACGCCGGTCACCCGGGAGCAGTTCAAGAAATGCCTCATGTCCGTCTCTGCGACCGGGGATTACATCGATTGGCTGGTGGGCCGCAATACGACCGAGCGCGACCGCGCGCCGGCGTACAGCCGGCTCAAGTCGATCTTCGTGGCGCGGCTGCAGCAGGAGACCGGCAAGCGGCTGAGCCTGCCGGCGCCACCCTGGTCCACCCACTGATATGGGCGCGCAATTCGAGCTCTGGGACGAGGATGAGAAGCGCATCGAGCAGGAGGAGAACCTGGCACGCGTGCGCTCCCGGATCGCGGTGTCCGTCGTCCGCTTTCTGTTGCGCCATCAGATCTTCCATGCGGAGGACCTGCATGCTGCCGTCGAGCGTGACACAGGGCGAGCGGCGCCGGCCAGCGCGGACCGGGTGCTGCGCGACCTGCGCGCCCGCCACGTGATCGATTACCGGGTCATCAACCGGAAACAAAGTCTGTACGAAGTCTTGTATACGCCGCGCGCGGAAGGAGCGTCCGATATGTACTCTAGCGAAGCCGGCCTGAGTGATCTACCCCTCCGTATGGGGCGCCTGGAGCTCGATCCGGTGAGCCGGCAGCCCATCCCCTGGTTTGCGGTGCGCGCCGGTAAACCGCCCGAGTTCCGCGGGCGGGACCCGCTCAAGTTGCGCCAGGCCGTGCGCGAGCGGCTGTGCTGGGTCTGCGGGCAGCGCCTGGGGGCGGTCATGACCTTCGTGCTGGCGCCAGCCTCGGCTATCACCAAGGTGGCCTTCGAGCCGCCCTGCCATCGGGAGTGCGCGCGCTGGTCGGTCATGCACTGCCCCTACTTCGCCGCCCAGATCGCCGGCCAGCTGGCCGTGTTCCTGCTCTGGGCGACGCGCTCGTTCGAGGTATTCCTGATCGACACCCCGGACGAAAAGGCGAAGCCGTGGATCCAGGTAGGACCGCTCACCGACATCACCGACGTGGAGTGGTACACCGCCGGCCGGGCCGCCACCCGCGCCGAGGCCATGCGCGCGGTGGAGCTGGCGCGGCCTACCGTCGAAGCGCCGATCCAATTGCAGGGCTCGGCGGCGATGGAGGCGCTCGAGCGGCGCCTCGAAATATTCGGGATGCTGCTGCCCAAGGAGTGAGGAATGGAGATGTGCGACAAATGAAAGTCGAAACCATTGCAGTCTCCAAAATCAAAGTCGGCGAGCAGTTCCGCAAAGATCCCGGCGACCTGGAGGGCTTGGCGGCGAACATCCGCGAGATGGGATTGCTGCAGCCCATCGGCATAGACGCGCGCCGCAACCTGATCTTCGGTGGCCGCCGCCTGGAGGCCTGTGTCGAGATTCTGGGATGGAAGACGATCCCCTGCGTCGTCCTGCACATGAAGTCTCTGCTCGCCGGACAGTATGCGGAGAATGAATTCCGCAAGCAGTTCACGCCATCAGAACGCGCAGCGATTGGCAAGGCAATCGAGGCAGAACTGGGAAACCGACAAGCGCAGGGCCGCCCGAAAAAAGTAGCCGCAATTGCGGCTACTTTACCCAAGGGAAAAACCGTGGATCTGGCCGCGAAGCGCGCCGGATTCAACAGCGCAGAGGCCTACGAGCGCACCCGCACGGTGACCGAACGAGGGGATCAAAAGCTAGTGGAAGCAATGGACAGCGGCAAAGTCTCCATCAGCGCCGCCGCCGCCATAGCGTCACAGCCCAAGCCGGAGCAGCGCCGCATTGTACAGATGTCCAAGGATGAACGCGATGAGGTGGTACGGCAGATTCGGCAGACACGCGCCGACGCGCAGGCCAAAGAGGAACATGCACTCGACCTGCGCCTGTACCGTGGCCTGTACGACGCAGTGAAATGTATCGGCACCTCGATGGAGAATCCGCAGGAAACCTGGGAGGGGCTGGCCCGCGTGCATGTGCTCGATTTCGAGTTCTATCTAGACCGGGCAATTCAAAAACTTACTCAGTTGAGCAACTCGCGGCCTAATCAGCCTGGGCGGCCGCAGAAGGTGGTGCGAGATGGGAGTTGATGAAAACCCGCGGCAGTGGCGAAAGCAGCTGCAAGAATCGATGTACCTATACATCTACAATATCTTTGCCCGTAACCACGAGCCTACGTTGCAGGATGCATACGGACCCTGGGAGAAGGGCCATACCGATCTGCTGCGCAAGTACGGCTTCTCCATGGCGCGCCTCTGGGCGCGCCGTTACATGCAGCTGCTGATCAAGCGCGGCCATGTGCGGCCGGACCAGCTGGAGCTGGAGGGAATGGAGCGGCTACGCGCCCTGCGGGTATACCTGGACCTGCCGATCCGCTACGCATATGTAGGGCAGGATGGCCGGGTGCATCACGTCGAAACCCACATAGGCACAACTGAGGCCCGGCAGGCGCGCATCGCATTCCTGCGCAGGAACTCCGACGGGTGCCTAAGCGAGATCCGGCACATGGAGGATTATCACGATTATCTGGAGCCGCTGGTGCGCAGGTTCGGCGACTTGCCGCCGGTGGAACTGGTGATGCTGGAAGAGGGAAAGGCGCATGCCCGATAAAACCGTCACCTGCCGTGTGTGTGGCGAAGAGAAGCCGGTATCCGCCACCGCGGAGCAGATCGCGGCGTGGCGCGGCGGGGAGCTGATCCAGCGCGCCATGCCAGATGTGCCCAGCGACGAGCGGAAATTGCTGATCAGCGGGGTGTGTGGGCCGTGCTTCGACAAGCTGTTCCCGGAGGAGTGAGAGGATGCTGCGATCACCGACAGAGCGAGAAGAACGGGCCACCGCTTTGCGTGAGCGCCTGGGGGCAGAGCAACGGGAGTCTGAGCGGGACTTACTGACGATGGCCGAGGCAGCTGCGGCACTTAAGGTCAGCCGTCCCACAGCCTATCGGCTCCTGCGCAACGAGCCGGGTGTCAACCTGTTGCGTACGCCCGGCTCCAAGAGGCCCATCATACGTGTAGAACGCAGCGTAGTGGAACGTTTACTGCGCCGTACCGCTAATTAGAGGCCGCGCCTCAACTGCGGGATATAGGCTTGCACCTTTTCCAGGGCCATATTTACGGCGTGTTGTAGCTCTGGCACCCAATTAGAATAATGCTTGCGTACGGTCTCAGTACTGTCTCCGATCAGCGCGGCCACCACGGAAATATCCGTTTGGCGCTCCAGAAGCAAGCGCACAAAGGTATGCCGAAAGCGGTGGTGTACCGGCTTGCGCTCCCAGGGGCCGGTCTCGGCCCAGAGCTTCTCCAGGCGGCGTTGCCAGCATAGGTATACGTTGTGCGGCTTGCGGCCGGTAGGATCGCCGAAGATGTATGGGCCATGGATGCGGGCGCGCTCCCGAATGACCTTTTGCAGCTCGGAGGAGACCCGCACGCAAATCCAATTGCCGTTCTTCTGCGTGCGTATTTTGATTTCGCCGTGTTCGGTTAGGCGCGAGATGTGGAAGGTGGCCACGTCCATACAGCGCATGCCGGTCGAGTAGGAGAGTTCAATGAAGTCGGCCAGATCCTCGCCGTCGAACTTGCGTGCGTAATCGCGATATTGGGTGATCGGTACCACCACCACGCGGCCGTCTTTTTTCTGCGGCCATTCCCGCAGGGCGAGCCCATAGTTGCGGCAGCCCTCGATCATGCGCCGCAGTTCGCGATCGGAGTATGCTTCCCGCTCACAGTTTCCCTCTTCAAGCATGCGCATGGCTCGGTTGCGGACCTGCCGGATGCGCGCTGGATTGGTGCTGATTACCCCGTCCTCCACCAGCTGCTCGAAGAATGGTTTGATCACGGATAGCTTGGTGCGGCGCGTACCCAGACCAACCGGCCAGGAATTGGAAAGCAGGCGCGTCAGGCGCGGTGTCCACTCCTCCACGTAGCGGAGGCCGTTGGCTGCCGCGAATTCAGCGAGGCCGCCTTTGCCCAGCAGGACGGTGCGGTACTTGGCCAGGGTGGTATCGGCAGCCTGATTCGCCTGCTGGGTGCCAAGGCATTGCTGGATGGCGTCGGTGAGTAGGGTCTTATGGGCCCGATCCCCCTTCTCGGCGGAGCCTGACGGTGTCCCGGAGGGCGGAGGCGGCTGGGATCGGGCGGTCCAGCTTCCGGCGTTCACAAAAGGCTGGACGACCTCTCTGGCCTTGTCCCATTTGTGCTCATGAGTGGCGACCCGCCTGAAAACTCCTGCCAGGGTACCCGAGGCATAGATCAGGCAGAGACAGCGCTTTTCGGGCGGCATTCTCCGCTCATCGACCTCGTTGGTAGCGAGGTTTTGGGGGTGGTGCGCCGGGCAATCCTTCAGGTGGCGACGGTAGAAATTTACGTGGGGGATCATGTCCCCCAGGATAGCACCGCTCCAAACCGTTGTACACCGTTGCTCACCGTGAGCAATTTTGCCTGTAACTTATTGATTCTAAAGTGGCGGAGAGAGAGGGATTCGAACCCTCGTAACCGCATTAAAACAAATGACTTATTGATTATAGTAGTTAAACATAGTACTGCTAATTCCTAATATTCTTGGCCGTCGTACATCATTGCTCATCAGCCAATTGTTGCAATTCTTGGGGGTAAATAAAAATACCATCCCCACTCATCCCCACCGCATCTTCCGTTTCCATGGTCCCCAACTGTCCGTTCTACGGCCGGGAGCAGATCGCCCCTCCGGCCCCGCCGCCCGCCTATTTTCTGATTGCCACTGGCGACGACCGCTGTGCCCTCCTGCCGCGCGCGGGAGCCTGCGTGCGCGTGGAGCGCGGCCAGCCGGTCGACTGGCGCGGCTGCCCCTATGCGGAGCAGGTCCTGGTGCGCTGGATCAGATCATCTTATTCACCGCCGTCTCGACCGCGGTCTGCAGCTGATCGTCCGGGATAGCCGCACCCTGGGTCTGGACGGCGGGCTCCATCACCGTCGGGGACTGCACCTTCTGCGCCACCCCCTCCGGCGAGACGTAGCACTCCTGCGCCCAGCGCACGCGCGTGTTGTGCGCGGGGACGCTGGCCGCCTCGCCCAGGATGTAATCGGCAAAGTGCAGACAGCTGACCTTGACGCGCCCGCGGAAAGTCGGGTCGGTCATGAGTGCAGCGGATTCTTCGTAGGTGATATTGGCCATTTCATTTCTCCTTCGATTTCGCTTCGAGTTCTTGCACTTTGGCCGATAGTTGCTGAATCGCCCGTACAGAATGCATCAGCACTTCATGAATGTTCACCCCGAGCAACTCTCCATCTTCCCCGGTAGTCGCACTCACCGTGTCCGGCAGGACCTCGCGGATCTCCTGTGCGATGAAGGACACTACCTTCTGTCCTTTCGGCGTGCCGCCGCGCCCGTTATAGCGGCTTTCCACAGGACGCAACTGATTGATGATCGGCAAGCCGCCAACTAAATCTTTGACATCCTCTTTAACCTTAATGTCAGAGGATATCGTCCAGGACGATGTAGCAGGTTTGGCTGCGGAGTCTTGGTTAAGCTCAAGTTGGTGCGTAGGACTCAGTGTACCCAATCCCATGTTACCGGTCTGCTGTACGATCACAAGTAAATTTGCACTAAAAGATCCGTTATCGGCCAGCCGCTGCCATACCCAGCCGCCGCCCGTGACACCGCCGCCACCATCGTAGAGCACGCGCCCACGCTGCATGTTGGCATTGCCGTTGCTGGCCCACCATGTGAGTCCCGGTTGACTACTCATCGCCAACTCGAGGAGGCTCGATGGTGCAGTAGTGCCGATGCCGACATTGCCGGTATCTCCCTGTATGGTGATGCGTTCAACCGCGGCGGAATTAGAATATGCCTTAAAACGCAGATTCCACCGGGTACCGTCGTATTGGTGCAGGATAGCGCCAAGCGTCCCTTGGGACGTGTAGTTAAATGCGATCCCCTGCCCGCTACCAGAGCCGCCACCATCGTTATCCACCGCGATCACCGTAGTACCGCCAACTAGATATCGATATACATGCAGGGGGTAACCAGGACTCTGCGTGCCGATGCCGACGTTGCCGCTCGCGGAAATCCGCATGCGTTCAGCCGCACCGCTATTGTAAGTGGAAAACGCAAGCCCTACCTGTCCAGCGCCTTCGGTAAAAGAACGCATCTCGCCAAGCAAATTGTAGGCTGAGTCAACAAAACGCAATGAGACGCCGGAACCCGCGGTAGCAGCATAATTGCCGCCTATGTACACGCTTGGCTGTCCGCCCGATACCGCCGCTGCGGGATTCCAGACATGCAACGGCACTTGCGGATTCGCCGTGCCGATGCCCACGTTGCCGTTGTTCGTAATCCGCACCCGCTGGGTAGCGACACCTCCCAGAAAAGTATTAAATTGAAACGATCCTGCATCGGAAGAGTCATCGGTCGTGATGTCTATGTTAGCGATGCGCTTCTCTGCGGTGGACAAGTTATAATTGGCCGCCCCGAAAGATCCCACTAGCGTTTGGGTCGAGGTGGTATTCCCGCAGACGGTTAAAAACCCCGGAGGCCCGGACGCGGCCTGCCCGCCCAGGATCAGTTGCGTGGCGCCCGCGCCCGTGAAGGGGGCCGTGCCGTTGTTGCCAATGCCGACGTTGCCCGCCGCGGTGATGCGCATCCGCTCGACCGGGGTGACTGCCGCGCCCGCAGTTGTGGCTCCGCTGAAGCCGTAAAAGTGCGTGGCCCCGTATTCGAATTCGATCGCGCTATAGCCGTACCCGCCGTGCGTCACCGGCGTAAAGTACACATTGGCAGAAGACACGTTCTTGACCGCCAGGTTCGCGCCCATCATGGTGTGCCAGCTGTAGACCTCGGAAGAGAAAATGCCGGTGATGCCGCACTGGATCGCGCCGTCATAGGCGTCCTGGCCTATGACCAGCGTGCCGATGATCTGGCAGGTGTTCGCGGAGGCGAATCCCGCCGCGCTGTAATTGGGCACCGCGGCAGAGCTGAAGATGCCGACCTTAGTGCCGCCCGTGTACGAGATGCCGCCCGTGATGGCCGTCCAGTACGTAGCAGGAGCGCCCGTAATTTTGCTCCACGCCAGCGAAGTAATCCACGCCGGATCGGCATAGGTGCTGGCTGTACTGACGGCATTGGTCACCTGCGCCGCCGTATAGTCGCCTGAGGCTGCGACCACCGCGCCGGTACGGCCGAAGACGCTGATCGGAACCGCCGCCCATTTGAGCCCGGTCGTCTGCGTCGAGTCCGCTAGGATGCCGAAGTTGTTGGTGCCCACTGGCAGGCGTGCGTCCGCTGTGCTGAAGCAGTATATGTCGCCCTTCGTCGTCAGGGGACTGGCAAACGGCACCGCCCAGGTCGCATCCTCCCTCAGGAACCTCGTAGTTCCGACCGTCGCACCAGGGTCCGGCACCATACCGGCCGAGTGACTCGCGCCAGAGGCCACCATCGCCTTCGCCGTCAGGGTCACGTCAGCGCTCAGCGCGCCACCGCCAGTCAGGCCAGTACCGGCGATCACCTGCCGCGCCAGGGGAACATAGAAGGCACTGTAGTCGCCGCTCTGCGCGACTACGGCGCCCGTGCGTGTGAAGACGCTGGAAACGCCTGTAGCAGGGGCGCCAGTGATCTTGGCCCAACTCAGCGCTGTGATCCAGGCCGGGTCGGCGTAGGTGGAGATAGTGGAAACCGCGTTGGTCACCTGCGCGGCCGTGTAGTCACCACTCTGCGCGACCACCGCACCGGTGCGCGAGAAGACACTCGAAACCGCCGCTGCCGCCGGGGTGGCCCACTTGAGCCCCAAGGTTTGCGTCGAGTCTGCGGTGAGCACCTGCCCGTTGGTTCCTACGCCGAGCCGTGTGGGGGCGGCCGCACCACGTACGATCAAATCGCCTAGCGTGGTCGTCGGGTCGGTCATGCCACCGCCCGCGCCGCTCGGGATGGCCCAGGTCGCGTCCTCGCGCAGGTAACGCGTGGCACCGGTGGTCGCGCCGGGATCGGGGACAATACCAGCCGCATGCGTTGCGCCGGACGGCCCCATCGGCACCGCGGAGAGAGTCACGTTCGCGCTCAGCGCGCCGCCGCCGGAGAGGCCGCTGCCCGCGATCACCTGCGTGGTCGGCGGCACAGTCGCGGGGGCGCCGCTGATCTTGCTGTACGCGAGCGAGGTGATCCACGCCGGGTTCGCGTAAGTCTGCGTCGTATCGGCGGCGTTGGTCACTTGCGCCGCCGTATAATCGCCGCTGACCGACACCACTGCACCGGGACGCCCGTTGAATGTCGTCACTCCGGTGGCCGGTGCGGCCGCCCATTTGACACCGCCCGGCATGGTCGAGTCCGCCGTCAGGATCTGCCCGTTCGCGCCCACCGCCAACCTTTGTATCGAGGACGCGTTGCGCACGATCAAATCGCCCAGCGTCGTAGTCGGGTCCGCCAGCGCGCCCGAGATCTGCGCCACCGTGTAATCGCCCGTGGCTGCAACCACTGCGCCGGTGCGTCCGAAGACGCTCGCGACGGGACTGGTGGGAGCGGGAGTGGCCCAGTTCACGCCCAGCGCCGCCAGATGATTCGCGGTCAGCACCTGCCCGTCGGTGCCCACCGCGAGGCGCGAGAGCACGCTCACCCCGCGCGCCATCATGTCGCCGAAGGTGGTCGTCACGTCGGGACCGACCGGCCCCGGCACGCCCTGAATGCCCTGCGGTCCCGCGGGCCCCGAGGGACCTGGACCTCCCGGGACACCCTGCGGGCCAGCCGGGCCGGGCACCGTGGAGTCTTTGCCCGGCGCGCCCTGCGGGCCGGGAGGGCCAACCGGGCCAACCGGGCCGGGCGGCCCCTGGGGGCCCGGCGAGGGCACACCTTGCATGAGGCGCGCGTTGAGTACCGGGACCTCGATCCGCGCCGTGAGCGCGGCTGGCCCCGGCAGGCGCACGGTGAAGGACTGCTCCTTCATGCGATTCTCCGTATGCGCGCCGCGCCGGCGCCTGGCTCGCGCGTGATCTCCTGCGTGACCCGCACCTTGCCGGCCAGCACCGTTAAGGTTTGGTTATAGGGCGCCGGCGAGACAATCTGCAGGTCCCAATAGTAAATGGTGCCGGTGAGCGCGGTGGTCTGCGCGCTCGACAGGGAAAGCAGGACGAGGTTGGGCAGCTGGATGGTCGACTGGATCTCCGCCGCCACATCCGGCTCCTGGTCGGCCGGGCCGGTGCGCACTTGCGCCTGCGCGGTATAGCCGGTTAGGTCCACCGGGGACAGGTCCTGGTGCGTGACCGTCACCGTGGCGGCCCAGTCGTCGCCTTGATAGATGGAGAGGTCCGCGGGGTTGGGCATGGCCCAATTCTACAGCGCCGCCTACACCAAACGCGTTTCTATTTTCGCGTAAGATACGCCAGCATCGAGACGAGCAGGATGAGCATGATGGTGTCCAGGCAAAGGACTGTCATCGGTTGGCCAGGGAGCCAATCATGAGGGCGAGCAGGAGGACCAGCACCACCGCCGCCCAGATGGGCGCCGTCATCTTGGGGTATCCGCCACGCTGATCGCGCCCGCCTGATCCGCCATCACCCAGATGCCGGAGGTGCCGTTTGCGATCGGGACCGTAACCGGCCAGGTGAGCGTGGCCGGAACTTTCATGGCGCGCGCATCGGAGGCACCCGTGGGGGCCTGATCCTGCCGGATATAGAGGGCGCCTGGCCCCAAATTGATGATGGTGTAAGTGTGGTGGCCGGCGGAGCTCGAGACCAGCTGCACCGCAGTGTTGAGCGCGAGCGTGATCGTGTTGTAGGGAAAGATCGTCATGGCTCGGCCTTGGTTTCGGTCTCGTACCGCAGGGAGTGGCCTGCGAAGAGCAGGCAGCTCTCCAGGTGGCGCAGCGCCGTGTCCCGCTGCGGCGCGGCGGCCACCCCCTCCACGATCGCCCGCGCCAGCTCCATCGCCAACGCATGGATTTTCTGCAGCGCCTCGGCCTGATCGGCGCGCGGCCGGAAGTGGCGCTCGATCTCGGCCAGAGCGAGCTTGTCTTGCGCGTCCAGGCCCATGCTTTTTAGCTCAGCTTCGCGGCCGGCCGGCCCGCGTAGAGAAACAGCACCTCGGCCGCACCCGCAGTGGAAGCGCCAGTCACGCCTAGGTAGGCGGTGTAGGCGTTAGTGCCGCTAGTGCTCAAGGGCGCGGAAACCAGCGTGTCGGTGAGGCCGGGACCCGGAATTGTCGCATTTATGATGTCGCTCGTGCCGCCGGTGGTCGAGCCGACCGTGACCTTCGGTGTGGTCCCGTTGTAGGCCGTAATCACGCGCAGGATCACACGCCAGAGCACGCTGCCAATGGGAAACTTGACCGCGAAGTCGGTAACGTTGGTATTGTCGAGCAACAGGCGGCGCAGCTGCGGCACCTCGCCCGGCATGTCCGACGGACCGACGACCACCGGCCCGCGAAAGTGCGTGGCCGGAAAAGCGGTGGGCGCGGCGGCCTGCGTGGGTGCGGCCAGCTGCGCCGGCGCGTTCAGGGGCTCGGGAGCCGTAGCCGGGGCCGGAGCCTCTGGCTCTGCGTGCCCGTGGGCGTGGGGAGGCTCATGCCGTTCGGGCGGCGCCTTGGTCTCAGGCTCGTCGTCCATGACCGATTTCTTCGCCATGACTGGCAGTGTATATCGAAATCATGGCTTACGCCAATCTGAATTTAGGGTAAAGTGTAGGACAGTCATGGTGCGGTTTTTCCAGCCCACGCCCGATGACCTGGCCGACTTAACCGGGGAAGGCAAGTCGCGCTGGCGGGAGGTGCGCCGGATCTGGAGAGGGGATGCGATCCGACGGCGCCATGAGCAACTCTTCGAGCTCCGGCACGCCCACATCCTGGGCCAGTGCGATCTGTGGATCGCCTGGGACGATACGCCGCACGATCATAACGAGTGGTTCGGGCCGCACCACTGCCTGGCCATCGTGGTAGTCGTCGGGGCCGGCCGCTCCATCCTGGTACAGTTTGCCGCCGGCCGGGATCTGCACTCCTGGGTGCCGCTGGCGGTGCGCCAGATCGAGGCGCATTACCCCGGCAAGGCGATCACGCTGTACTGCCGTAAGGGCTGGAAGCAGGAGTTCGCGCACTGCTGGCACGTGCCCGTCACCGTAGAGCGCGACCCCGGGCTGCTCTGTGTCCACCCAGTCCACTCTCTCACCGCCAGCGCCTGAGACCGCGGCGCCGGTCCTGGTCTACCGCGTCTCGCCGCGCGCCCTGCCCTTCATCTGGAAGCAGGCCAAGCCGCACTTGCTGCGCGGCCTCGAGCGCACGCACGGCGAGCACACCATGGACGATATCCAGGCCTGGATCCTCTCCGGCTCGCATGACCTCTGGGTGGTGACGCAGGCCGGCCGCACCCTCGCCGCGATCGTAACCCAGATCATCCGCTATAACTCCGGCAAGCGCGCCTGGAACGTGGTGCAGGCGGGCGGCTATAAGCCCGCGCTCTGGATCCACGAGGTGGTCAAGCAGATGGGCGAGTTCGGCCACCTGCACGGCGTCACGCACTGGCGCGTGGTCGGTCGGAGGGGCTGGCAGCGGTACCTGGCCCGCTACGGGTTCAAGCCCGAAGCGGTGGTCCTGACCTACGAGGAGATCCTGAATGGGTGACAACAGCCAGACCACCAAGTCGTCGGGCACGCAGAATACGACCTTCCAGCCCGACCCGACGCTGATGAAAGAGTGGCAGGACCTGACTGGGACGATGGGCGGGCTGACGGACTACTTGGTCAACAACCCGCCGCCCGAGGCGAGCGTGGCCGGCCCCACCGACCTGACCAAGCAGTGGTGGAACCAGGCTGGCCAGATGGCCGGCGGGCCCGATCTGTCGACGCAGCAGCAGGGCTGGGCCGCCATCATGGGGAATGTCCAAAATCAGCAAGTCGACCCCTCGCAGATCAACTTCAACTCCAATTTCAACTTCACCCCGGGAGGGATCGATTTCAATAACCCTTGGGCGGCCGGTGTGCCCACCGCGCAGGCGCCGGGCGGCGTCAGCGGCAACTATCAGGACTACCTGGCGCCGGTACAGAACGTGAGTGCGGAGCGCATCGGCGCGCAGAACGTGAATGCGCCCGGCGCGATCCGCGACATCAGCGGCCTGCTGCAAGTGGCCGCGCCGCAGCTGCAGAAGTACCAGTTCGATCCCTCCATGATGCAGCAGGTCGCTGCTCCCAACCTGAAGGACTTCCAGATGCAGGCCGCGGCCAACGTGGCACCCTCGGGCCTGGCCACTACCGGGAGCTGGAACGACCCGGGCACCGCGGCTGCGTTCATGTCCCCTTACGCGCAGCAGGTCGTCGACGTGCAGAAACAAAAGGCGACCGAGGACTGGAACCAGGCGCTCGAGACGCAGCGCTCCCAGGCGGCAGCAGCCGGCGCTTACGGCGGCTCCCGGCAGGCGGTAGAGGAGGCGACCGGGCAGCGCGACCTGCAGTTGCAGCTGGCGCAGATCCAGGCCAGCGGCCTGCAGAACGCGTACCAGCAGGGCCAGCAGCAGTTCAACACGCAGCAGCAGCAGGCGCTGGCCGCCCAGCAGTTCAACATTCAGAGCGCGCTGCAGGCGGCGCTGTCCAATCAACAGATGCAACAGCAGGCCAACGTGCAGAACCTGAGCTCGTTCCTGCAGACGCAGGGCCTGGGAGCGCAGACAGGGCTGCAGGCAGGCTTGGCGAATCAGCAGGCGGGCCTCACAGTGGGCGGCCAGAACTTGCAAGCACTCCTGGCCACGCAGCAATTGGGCGCGGGCAACCAGATGCAGGCCCAGCTGGCCAACCAGCAGACCGGCCTGCAGCAGGCGATCGCCAACCAGCAGGGGCAAGAGTTCAGCGCGGGCCAGCAGCTGCAGGCCTCGCTCGCCAATCAGCAGGCGAACCTGGCCGCCGCGCAAGCCAACCAGCAGACCGGCCTGCAGGCTGGCTTGGCGAATCAGGCGTCGAATTTGCAAGCGCAGGAGATGGCCCGCCAGATGGGCCTGCAGGGCGCGCAGTTCACCTCCGCGCAGCAGGCGCAGATGAACCTGGCCAACCAGGCAGCGAAGATGCAAGCGATGGCGCAGCAATACGCGGGCGGCCTGCAGGGCGCGCTGCAAACGCAACAGTTGGGCATGCAGGGCCAGATCGCCGGCGGCCAGCTGGGCCTGCAAGCGCAGACGGCACAGCAGGCCGCGCGGCAGGCAGCGATCCAGGGCAACCTGGCAGGCGCCGGCCTGAACGCCGGCATCCTGGGCCAGTCGGCGCAGGGGATGCTGAACCAGTACGGCATGGGACTGCAGGGCATGATGGCGCTGGCGCAGGCCGCGCAGGGCCAACAGGGCATGGCGCAGCAGAATGCGGACGTGGCCTATCAGAACGCACTGCAGAGGATGATGACGCCGATGCAGGCGGAGATGGCGATGGCTCAGATGCTCGGTATGCAGCCGATGCCTTACACGCAGAACACGGCCTCGACCGGCCAGGTGACCCAGCCCGGCCCCAGCTGGTGGTCGCAGCTGATCGGCGGCCTGGCCGCGCTGGGCGGCACCGCGGCCAAGGTCGCCACCGCCGGCGCTGGCAATACCGGCGGCTCCGTCAACAGCGCAGGCAACAACAATGACTACTTCATGGGAGCGAAGGGCGGCCGGGCGCGCATGAAAGAGGCGCGCGGCGACGATGACGACGATGAGGATAGCCCGTGGAACGTGGCCCCGGTCGATCCGTATGACGGCATCCTCACGGGGCTCCGGCGCGCGTCGGAAACGAGAGGCGCCCCCACCCAAAACGATGCCTTGCGCGCTCTGGCAAACCTACCGCGCAGTGCTACCTCCGCGAGCCCGAGTGGGCTGCTGAGTCTGCTCTCCAAGATCAGCCCCAGCGACGGCTACGCAGATTCAAGCAGCGTCTTGAGTGGCGCTAATCAGCCAGGCGAATCAGACTACGGCGGCATCGGCGGACCCATCAGCCAGCAGAAGGCACGTTAATGTCAACCAACCTTGTTTCCGCAGCGGAACATTTGAAGTCCATGCCCGACCAGTGGCTGGCGCGCGAGATGCAGACGCCTTCCGGCGCCGTGCCTCCTTACTTGGTACTGGGCGAGCTGCAGCGCCGGCAACTGCTGCGCTCGGGCGCCGGCAAGGGGCCAGGCCCATCGTCTACCGTGGCGCAGGACGCCATGCGGACGACGCTCCAGCAGATCACACCACCGCAGCCCACCGGTCCGCCCCCACCGCCCGGGATGGCCCCGATCGCGCGCGGTATGCCCGCCGGCGCGATGGGCGCGCCCATGCCCGGCGCCACGCCGCCGCAGAATGTGCCGCGGCCGAAGATGATGGCGGATGGCGGCTCGGTGGACGACGGAGACAGTACCCAAAGCCCGTGGAACGTGAGTGCCCTCAGCGCGCTCGAGCCCTACCCCGACGAGGACAATGTGCTGGCCGAAATCGGCCGGCGCGAGTCGGGCGGCAACTACCGGGCCAAGCCGCCCAAACCCACGCCGGGCAATCCTCACCCCACCGCGTCGGGCAAGTACCAGATGATCAATGACACCTGGCAGAATGCGGCACACGTGACCGGCCTCGGGACCGCGTTCCGCTCCGCCCGCGAGGCACCCCCGTGGATGCAGGATGTCAACGCCCGCTACCTGCTGCGCAAATACGGGGCCAACGCGTCGATCACTTGGGGGGCCTCGGGGCCCTACCGCAGCAGCCAATACCAGGGGCCGGCGAGCCCCGAGGAAGCGGCGCCGCCGGCCGGCATGGCAGAGCTACCGCAATCGCCTGAGGGTCATGCCAGCCGGGTTCAGCCGGACGAGCAGCCAAACGCACTCGACCGGCCGGATCTCAAGGAACTCCGCCAGTACGCCACACAGCAGGGCTTTGACCTGCCCCCGATCCCCATCCCGGGCATCGGCTCTGTACCGGCCGTGCTAATGGGGCCGGCACCGCAACCCGGCCTCGCCCCCTGGGGAGGCATCGCGAGCGTGCCCCAGCCCGGCGGGATCCTGCCTGCACCACCGCCCGGCCAGCCGCGCGAGCCAGGGTATGTCATGAGCGCGCGCGAGGCGCGCGCCGATGCGGCCCGCCAGCTGCGCGAGAGGATCGCCCAGGGCGATCCCTACGATCAGGCCAAGGCGAATACTGCCGAGCAGGTGGCCGAGGACAAAGCGACGATCCTGGGGATGATCGGCAAGGCGCCGCGAGACCAGGAGGAGTACCAGAAACTGGTGCGGGCCGTGCAGAATATGCAGGACACGGCGCAGGCGGCCATGCATCCGAAGATCGCCGACTTGCTGATCAAGATGGGCATGGGCCTGCTCGCCTCCCACTCGCCGCACTTTGGCGTGGCGCTGGGCGAGGCTGGGCTGATGACGATGTCGGATGTGGAAAAGCAACAGTCCGAGGCGCGCAAGAACTATATCGCGGCACTCCAGTCCGGCGTCACGCTGCAGGACAAGCAAAACGCCTATGACGAGAAGTTGGCCGAACTGCAGCTGAAGCTGCGACAACAGCGCGAGACCGCCGGCTTGGCGCAGAACAAGGAGCGCCGTGACGAAATCAGAGCCCTGACCACGGACCTGAACCAACGCAGCCGGGATCTGACAACCGCGGAGCGGGATTGGCAGAAGGAACAGGAACCGAAGACCTATGAGCAGGTACTGCTGAACCCAAGTCTGTATACGCCCGACCAGATCGCGGCCGCGCAGCAGATGCAGGCTCAGAAGAACCAGCCCAAAGGACTGACAGACGCGCAGAAGATGCAGGGGCGGATGGACGAGATCAACGCCTACCGGCGCGCCGCCAAGCTACCTATACTGACCGATCCCAGCCAGGGCACAGACGACGAGCAGCGCTACATGCAGTATGCCATCAAGCCGAATCCACTACTGCAAGAGCAGCGCGAAGCCAACCGATTACAGCGCGAGCAGGCAGCTGCAGCCAAGGCAGCCGCCGACCAGGCGAGGCAGGAAGCCGAAGTCCAGGCCAAGTTGGAGAAGAGCCGCGAGTATCAGCAAAACTGGCTCAACACGCAGAGCAAGATGGTCGATCCTGGCATGGACAGGATTTCGAAAGCGCGTCAGATGCTGAATGCCAACAACGGCCCCGGCGATTTCGCTGCCATGATGGAACTGGTTCCCGCCATCACCGGCGGCGCCGGCAGCGGCGTGCGTCTCACGGGAAAGGAAATCGACATGATTTGGCATAGCCGGAGCGCCTGGGACGAGTTCTGGGGCAAGTTGCAGCACTGGAAAGACGGCACACTGTTCACCGCCGATCAACGGGAGAAAGCCAAGGCCATGCTGGATCGCCTCGCCGACAAGTCGCAGGCTAAACAAGAAGTTATTCGCTGGGCCAGCGGCCGGCTGGGACAAAGCACGGCGGGGCCAGACTGGCAGCGGAACCATTGGTCAATCCGCCAACAGGCCGAGCAGGAGTTGAGCGATATCGATCAGCATGCCATCGCCCTGCGCGACAGCAAGGGCAAGCTGCGGTACTTCGACAACACAGAAGGCCTGCCGCATGGCACTGGGCAGAAAATCGACCCGAATGATGCCCGCTATTTTCTGAAGGCCGCCGGCGGCGATCCAGAAATGGCTCAGGCACTGGCGCAACATTGGGGGTGGACATTCTAAATGGCTGACACCATCGAGATCAGTCCGATTTTTCGGCAAGCGATGGAGGATGAAAAGAACAGAGTCCCCCTCGCGAGCACACCTACCGCCACCGCGCCAGCTCCGCCCGGCCCGCTCGAGCGCTTCTGGAATAGCGTCGTCAGTTCCAACCTTTACACCGGCATCAAGAGCGGCCTCCTCGAGTGGTATCACCGGCCCGAGGCAATTCATGACATGCAGATGGCCCTCGCTGCGGAGCGGCGCATTCGCGCTGGCCGAGCGCAGCCCGGAGACCAGGAGCTGCTCGACAAGGGCTCAGCCGCGGCAGGCGCGCATTACCAGGCGCCCGGCGGACCAATCGTGCCGATGTACTCGGAGCCGGCGATCCAGGCAGCGAACCAAATGCAGCAGGGTGATATCGCCGGCGGCATCGGAACGGGCATCGGGGCCTATGGCGGAGCTGCCGCTTTGGGGGCAGCAGCCCCACCTCTAGCGCGCAGTGCCGCCAGGGCTGGACGCTGGGCGGAGGCCGCTGTGCCTGGCGGCCTCAAAGGAGCCTGGAGCGGCGCCACGGAGCCTATCGAAGTACCCATCCGTCTTCCCGGCGGTCGAACCCAGGTATTCAAGGTTCCAAAGTCTGTTGTCTCCGGGGGCGCTGGCGCTGTGGCCGGCAAATATATGGCGGGAGAACCGGGCAAGTACGTCGGGGCCACCCTCGGCGCAGGCGCGCCCATTTTACGCGGGATGATCACTGGCGCCAAAAAGGCGCTGGACGCACAGGCCGCAGCTCGAGCCGCAGCCGAAGCACCTGTGCCGGTGCCGCCTACGATCCTGCCGCAGCTGGGCCCTGGGCCGCCCGTTTATCGGCAACCGCCAGGCCCGGTGCCACCCGATACCAGCTTCGTGCGCGGCGTACCGGCCGAATACGGGACGGAGCCGATTCCGCCGGCACGGCAATTGCCGGCCGCGCCGCGCGTGTTCGAGCAACCGCCAGCAAAGGATCCGAGCTTCGTGCGCGGTGTACAGGCAGAATACCCGCCATCTGAAGCACCGCCGAAACCACCAGCGCCTCCGCCGATGAGCGCGCAGGAATTGATGGAGCAGGTTCCTGGACTCAGCCCGGAGACCGCCGAGGCCATGGCGCGCGAGATCGCCAATGCACCGCCACCCAAACCCCCAGCACCACCACCACCGAAACCCGCTCCCAAGCCAAAGCCAGCGCCAAAGCCAAAGCCGCAACCAGCCCCAGCCCCAGAGCCGCAACCAGTGGCGACGCCCGCAGCAACCGCGGAGCCTGAGCCCGCAGCCACCGAAGAGCCAGACCTGACAGGCCCCCTGGAAGCATCCATCCAGGCCGCCAAGGCCAAGAAAGCAGCACCGGCTGAACCGGCCGCAGCGCCCGCGGCCCCCGAGGGCGGCCGCCTATACTCCAAGACCAAGAACCCGGATCAGGAACTCAACAGCCAGGTCCACGCGAATCTGCTCGATATCTTCGGCCGCAAGAATAAGCCCAGCCTCAGCGCCGCCGTGAATGAGATTTACGGGACCGAGGGAAAAGATAGCTTCGTCAGACTGCACGTCGAAGACAAGAGCGCCATCAATCAGTTCCTGCTCAAAAACCGCCGGCTACCCACTCCGCAAGACATCGAAAATGGCACTTTTGCTCCGCCGCGGAATCCCTATAACTACCACCAGGGTGGCCCCCTTCGCTATCAGGAGGGCGGCATCGCCGGCAACTCCACCTCGCACCGCATCGCCGAGGAGCTGCACAACCAGGGCCTGCACTCGACCAACGCGAACATGATCACGCCGGAGGAGTGGGGCGACCTGTCGCGCGCGGCCGGCGCGAATGCGCCCGGTCAATACTCCATCCGCGATGTCGTGAATCACATGCAGTCACTCGAGGGACCAGCGCCGACGAACACCCGTATGCAGAGTGGAGGCCGCGTGAGCATTCCCTATCAGACGGCTCTCACGCCGCAAGACGAAACACGATTTCAGGCGTGGATCAAGCAAAACCGCGTGCCCTTTGACCCATCACCCAAGGCGGACTACGACATGCGCGGCTTCTGGAAAGGATTAATGCGCGGAGACTCGCGCGCCAAGTCCGGCATCAGCCCCTATGACAATCGGATGCACTTCCCCGACACCTGGAAGACGCCTTATCACAAGACGTTCTCGAATGAGTCGATCTACGCCACCAAGGATGCGCCCCATTGGGATGGCGATCGGCTGATTGACAAATACGGGAAGGTGATCGCCGATGAAACGCCGAGTCAAGCGCCGGTCACGGAATTGGGTTCTACAGACTGGAGCGCCCTGCTGCAAAAACGCACCGGTGGCACCGTGCTCGAACGGCAGCCAGGCCGCTCGGAGATCCTGCTCTCGCTGATGCCAGTACGCTAGTTATGGTAAATGATGCCCGCGCGCGTTTCGAGCACCGTCAGGCGCTCACTGGCCCGGCCTAGGATCGTTTCGATGCTGCGCAGACGGGCCAAAATATCGTTGAGCAGCATCTGCTCGCGGAACCAGATTCCCGCCAGGATCAAAATCAGCGGGACCGTTCCGTAGAATACCTGTAACGCCTGATTATTCGGCATCGTCCTCCTCGCTTGCGCAGGTCCTCCCTCTCATCTCCTGGGGTCCAAATAGATAACACGAAGTACCCAGCCCGCCAGAATCACTAGCCCGAGGAACGCGGTTGGTACTTGGCTGACGACAAAAACAGTCCCACCCCAAAGAAGAAGGGTGCTAATCAAATAGAACAAGGTCTGAAGAATAACCATGAGGAATCTAGTCCCGTTTCACCACCGCCGCCAGCTTCGCCGCCGTCGCCTCCAGCTTATCGTCCGGCGCCGCGGCCATAGAGACGGCCAGGCGCCGCAGCTGCTGGTGCCGCTCGCGCCGCTCCCGCTCTGCCGTCCCACGCCGCTCCCGGTCTCGGCGCCGATGCATCAGAATCGCCTGCCGGAACAGATCGCGCGCCAGTGCGCCCAGCGTGGCCCGCGGATGCGCTTTACGGTAGGCGGGCAGCAGCTCCACGGCCAGCGCCTCGTAGTCTGCCTTCTCCACCACCAGGCAGAGCGGGCGCGGCGCAGTGAGAACTTTGGGACGACCGACCATACATAATCGATTATCGCAGTTCTATATGAGAAAAAGCAAAAAACCCCGCCTGGAGAGAGAGCCAGGCGGGAGGAAGGAAGGCGACTCCTCATTACAGCCGGCCGGCGTCCCGAGTCCACGCGGCGCCGGCCGACCGCTTTCCGGCGGCACTACTACGCCGGTAAAGCTCTAGCTGCCCTTGGTGCCATACACGCCGAGCGGGTCCGACCAGCCGAAGGAAAAGCGCTCCCTTGCCTTAAAACGAAGGTTCCCCGTGTCAAAATCTGGATCGCTCGAGGTCTTGAGTGCCACGCGCGTGAAATGCTTCAAGCCGTTGGGCACATCCGTAATAATGAACCAGGTCTTGGGATCCGTGATCCAGTGATTCACCGCATACCCCTCCGGGATCGTCCCGTTGGTATAAATTGCGGAGACGTCGTTGTCCGCGGTGCCGGGCCGATACTGACTGCGCAGCAAGCGTGTGGCGGTGAACACCAGCGCGGCCGGGATGATCAATTTACGTGGCTTGCCGGCGATCAGCAGACCGCGGTCGTCTAACCAGAGCGCGATCTGCGTGGCCGCATTCTCGAGCGAGGTCTCGTTCAGATCGGCCGGCGTCGCGGTCGTGTTCGAGTTGAAAGCGCCGCCCATCACGAGCGGATGATTGGTCGCGCACAGCGCCACCCCATCGCCGCCCGTGAAAGACGGGCTGAAGGCGTTGTTCAAGACCGCTGCGCCTTTGACCTGCTTCGTGTGCGCCATCGAGCGCGCCAAGGCTTTCGTATAGCGCGAGCTCAGACTGTCATACAGATTATCTTCAAAGGCCTCCTCCGTAATCGAGAAGCCGATCGAGATCGTCTCATGCGTGTAGCGCGCGGTGTAGGTCTCCTGCGCCTCGTCGTAGTGGGTAGCCTCGCCCTCGGTCTTCACCGGCGCCGGCCCGAAGCCCGTGACCTTGGTTTCTTCCTCGAAGGAGCGCTCGCTCGATTCGACAGTGAAGATCTCCTTGTGCTCTTCGGCGTATCTTTTGTATTCGAGTCCGAACAGGGCATTGAGGCCCGGCACTAGCTCCTTCATTAATTGCGCTCGTGAGATTGCCATGTTGGTTCCTCCTTATTGCCCCAGCGCCTGCAGGAAGCGGTGCACGCCGAAGTTCCAGGTGACCAGGACATCCGTGAAGGGATCCCCCGGCATCGAGCTCGCGCCCGGCGAGGGCGCAGCGTTGTAGACGAAGTCGTAGATGCGCAGCGCCAGCGTATTGGTGGCACCCACCGAAGCGGAATCGAGTGCTACCGTGCTGTTGCCGACCTGCGTCGTGCCCGAAGAGAACGGGCCGACAATACCTGCGTTCATGCCAATGGCCGTGGCGGCCACCGAGCCGTTGGCCTGAATTTGCATGATCAGGTGCGGGTAATCGCAGATCTTAAGCTTGACCTTGGTCGCGCCCGAGCCGATGCCGTTGGCCGGGAAATATTGCGAGTTGACGAATCCGCGAATGGGATCGATCCACTCCGCGCCCATGAAAATACCGATGGGCGAGTTGGCGCCGGCGGTGGTGGTGGGCGAGGCGGTGAGGGGCACCGGCTGGCCCCCAATCAGGCCGACCGGATCGCCGAAGAAAAAGCCCGCGACCTGGTTGGCGGTCAAGGGATAGGTATGCATGCCGCCCGAAAACGGCAGGTCCCCCATCAGCTTGACCACGCGCAGGCCGTACGGGCCAGCAACTTGGGACATTTGCGCTCCTCTTGAGGATTGTGGTCGCGAGCTCTAGCCGCGCGGTTCGCGTCGCGCTTCCGGGCCGAAACCTACCCTGCTCTCATGGGACCGAACCATGGTGCGCATGCGCGGATCCACCTCGCGGTCGAGCTGGTCGTTGACTGCCTTGACCTGCCGCTGCGTCATCTCGGCATAGTAGGCATCGCGCTGGGACATGTGGGCCGTGGATGCGGCGCACAGCAACAAGCCGCCCACCTCGACTCCGTCTGGATACCGGGAGTTTCGGTCAGGCTGGATTTCGAGTTCGGGATAGTCCGCGGCGCGAACCGGAGACCAGCCCTCCTGGAAGCTGTTGCTCACGTTGAGCGGATCCGGCGTTCCCGCGGCGGACACGCGCACCCAGCGATACCGCAGACCGGGACGCTGGTGCGGGTCGGGTAGGGATGTAGGAGGCCGCCATGGCCGCACGCGCATCTCAGCCTCGCGAGTGTCTTGCTCGCGCGGGGTCCGATCGTTTGCGTTGCTCATTGCACCCTCCCTCCTGCCTGCTCCTGCTCATCCAAAATCATCTGCTTCGCGTACTGCTCGGCGGTCAACCCCAGACGTTGGGCCAGGCGGACTTGGGACTCCGTCAGGTGGACGGTCCTCTTGCCGGCTGCCGAGGTTGGGGCTGCGCCGTTGGCACGCGTGCCGCCCGTGACCGCCACGGGACGGGCGCGGCTCTCGGTCTGCCGCGCGAACTTCTCGGGATACTGCTGACGTAACTTGTCTTCAATGGTGCGCCAATAAAGATCCGGGTTCGCCTCTTCCGTGATCCCGTCCAGCACCAGGTGCTGATGCTGGCGCACCGCAAACTGCGTCATCTCGGCGTCCTGGCCAAACCAGGGATTCTGCGCCACCCAGGACCGCGTGCGCTCACTCATGGGGCGCTGCGACGGAGCCGGAGCCGGAGCCTCGGCAGGCGCTGGGGCTGCGTTTCCAGGGGCTGCGGGGCTCCCGACCGCCGGCTTCAGCAGACGCAGCCGGTCCACCTCGGAGACGGCTCGCGCCACGTTCTCATTGGCGTCCACGATCAAATCGGAGTCCTGCGAGGCCCAGGCCTGCTTGGCCTTGATGCGCGCCTTCTCGAGCTCCGACTCGGCGCGCGCCGTGGCCTGATCGATCAGCGCCGTCTCGGAACGGGTGACGTTCTGACGCAGCTGCTGATTCTCGCGGTACAACTGCTCGGCCAGATTGCTTGCAGTCGAGGCGTCGCGCGACCACTGCTCGGCGCGCCGGCGCTGCTCCTGGTAGGCCACACGCAGGCCCTTGATCCGCTTCTGGGCGTCCTGCTGATACTTGGCGATCTCGTCTTCCGGGATCTCGGTGTGCTTGGCCAGCTCCTCATCGCTGGGCGCCGGCCGCCCGCTGCGGGGCGCCTCCACCTCGACCGCAAGATCCTCGGCGGCGGCGACCGGCGCTTCCGGCTGCGGCGATGCGGGGGTCTCTTCGTCCGGCATTACACCCTCTCCACTTCCGTGGGATCGTTGTCGCGGAGGACGGCCTCCACGGTGTCATCGTTGATGAGCCGATACTCATAGGGGCAGCCCACGCGCTTGAAGCGCGTGCCCGAGTAAGCGCGCATCATGATGAAGTCGCCCGGCTTGCACCAGGCCCCCTGCGGGAAGCGCTCCGGGTCCTGATAAGCGGTCGGCCCGAGCGCGATCACCTGCGCCACCAGGCTGGCCGTTTCCTCGAGCGCGCGCCGTTCGTCGGGCTGATAAAGACCGTTGCGCAGCTGGCTATCCAACTTCGGAATGCACACCAGGATGCGGTAGCCGGTGGGCTCGAGCACGCCGCGGATCTCCTCGGCCGCCGGCAAGAACACCTCGGCCAAAGTCTTCCCGGCGGACTGGGAGAGTGCGCTCACTCCTCGTCCCGGCCCGTATGCTGACGGGCGTCCACTAATACCTGCATGGCAAAATGTATACCACAGATCTGGCCGCAGAGATACTTGTATGACGCCCAATCCTCGGCGTTTCCCTTCAGCACCTCGGCCTGGAGCGTCTCCAGATGACGCTCCAGCTCCCTGGTCACGTAGTATTCGAAGTTGTCAGCCGCCAAATTCCACCATGATGGTGCGGCCCCCGTTCTTCATCGGCTTGGCCTGTTTATCGTGCCCGTAGGCATTGGTACGCACCTTTTTGCGGAACTCGTCCAGCCGGCGCGCCCCCGCGTCGGTCGAGCCATCCCCGAGTGCGGCTACCGTGGGAGCGTCGATCACGTATTCTCCATCGGAGAGCAGCACCGGCCGGCCGGAGGGCGTGGTCCCCTCGATCTCGTCGGACTGCCCGCTGCCCGGGCCGCGCAGCAAGCCCCCGCCGGCCTGCGCAGCCAGCGGCGGTTCCTCTTCCTCCCCTGACTCGGCCGGCGGGGGGCCCTGATCCGGGGAGCTCTGATTCGCCGTCGCCAGGTCCGGCTCCTCAGATCCCTCGGGTCCCGCGGGATCCTCCTCATCGCCCTCTTCCTCTTCGTCGTCGCCGCGCTGCTTCATCAAGGAGGCCAGCTCGGCCAAGGCCTGCTCGCCGAAAGTATCGACGAACCGCTTGATGGCAACTTCCGGGTCCGGGTGCCGGCCCTCCAGCGCCAGCATGGCCTCGATCACGATTTGCCGCTCCTGGTCCGCGGCCGGACCGGCGTCCTGGTCGTCGCCCGCCATCAATTCGGCGATGTCCGCGCCTTTCTCGTCAGCCCCGTCATCCGGGGCTCCCTCGTCGGGCGCCTCACCTCCCTCGGCATAGGGGAACATGGCCGTAGATCCCGGGAAAGCGCGAAACTCGGGGTTGGAGTAACGGCTCGCCAGCGCCCGCTGCGCGGCGATGACCTGGCGCGCGAAAGGGTCGGGATTGTACTTGTTGCCGGCACGCGCAGCATAGAGCTGGTTCACCGGATCGCCGCCGTACTGCAGATGAATGGTGGGCGCAAGGCGCGGCAGGAGGCGGCGCCGGCCGAGCGCGCCCACGCTGCCCAGGCCGGTCATGCTATCCCGCCGCAGGCGGGAGAGACTGGGAGGCTTGGCCGCCAACTTAGCGCTCATGCGGTCCCGCATCCGGTCTTCTATGCTTTGCAAGGGGCTCGAAATTGTCGAAATCGAAAGTCTCATATTATGCGTCCGCCTTTTTCACCACTGTCACGAAATACTGCCCCGGCGTGCCGCCGGGGACCTGGGTCAGATACAAAGTACCAGTGGGCAGCAGGGAAGTGTCCGGGTAGGCGCCCGTCGTGCTCGCGGCCACAATGGGCATATCGGTCGAAATGAAACGCGCCGCGATCATCTCGCCCTGCGCCTCGCGCTGGATCATGTAGCGGTTGACGGCCTCGACCAGCTGCGCGATGTAGTCCTGATCGTACTGCGCAGGCGGCTGCGGCAAAGTCTGTTTGACGACGCGGGCCATTATCGCTTCCCATCCGGCTGCATGTCGGTGCGCAGCGTGCCCAGGCGCCAGCCGACGCCCAGGTCCGTGCTCTCGACCCGGATCGAGATCTGCCTGTCCCGCACCCTGATGTATTGCTCCGGGCTATACGGCGTGACTTCGATGCGCGCCGCGACCTGCTTGGGCGCATGCGGATTGGGCCGCGTCAGCACGCTGATGCCGACCGACTGGCGCTCCGCATCGCCGCGGAAAAATACGTCGGGGATCAGGCGCGAGATGAATAAATAATGATCGCCGCCGCCGTTATCCAGGTCGGCCGACTCGATATAGGCGGGCAGCGGCTGCTGGTTATCGTCGGTCCCATACTCGTGATAGTAGAGCAGCCCGTTCTTTCTGTCGGTGGCCACCGGGTAGCTGGCACGGCCCAGGTCGAGCCACGCCGTGCGCTCGATCGTCCCCATCGACCAGACCTGATCCACGTAGTTGTACATGACATACCGGTCGTTCTCCAGCGACTCGGCGCTCGGGTAATACCAAACGACCTCAGAGAAAGCGTGATTGTGACCGGCGTAGACCTTGTAGCCCTGCAGATAATTCATGTCATTGAAGACATAGTCCTTCACCGCGCAGGGCAGCTCCTGCACCTGCCCCGTATAGGCGTAGAAGATTCCGCGGTCCATCCAGTAGACGACGTTGCCCGCATTAATCGCGGCATTCGGGCCGATAATCGAGAGACCCTCGGCAACCGTGTCGAAGCCAAAGACGTACGGCGTACCGATATACTTCTGGCTCCACAGCCCGAGGTCGGTCCAGATCAGAATCTCCTGGCGTGTGCGCATGCCGCAAATGATGAAACTCCCGGCCGAGAGGCGCTGGCTGCCCGCAGAGTTGGTGCGCAGCGGCTGCCACGTATAGGCGTCCTCTTCACTCGCCCACCGCACCAGGAGCAGGTCCGGCTGTGTGATCCCGGTCTCCGGCCAGTCGCAGCCCATCGCGACCAGATGCCGGTCGTTGGGAGAGACCAACGTCTGCCGCGCCGTGGTCGGCACCTGATTCGGCGTGTATGTCACCCCGCCAACGGTCACAGCCTGACTTAGCGGCAGCGCGCGCCCGGTCAGGCCGGTGTCATGGTGCCAATAATAGATGCCGCCGCCGCGGATATTGGCGACCAAGTCCTGACCGAAATTGTCGAGGTCCCACAGGCGCAGCTGATTGACCGTGGGATTGACCGGATCGAGCTGCCGCGGATCGAAGGCCACGCCCCAACCCGTCGTAATGCCCGCGCCCGGCGCCGTTCCGCCCCAGGGCGGGATCCCCCAGCCCTGACCGATGACCGCATCATCGAGCCCCGGATAGATGAGAAAATCGGCCTCGACCGTTCCGCCGCCGCTCACTCCGGCCACGGCATACGGCTTGGCCATCGTGATCATGATGTCATCCGCGTCCAGCACGGCCGTCACCTGATACTCGGCGTTCAGATCGCTCGGCGTATAGACATCCACGTTGGTGGTCGCGCCCGAGAACACCACATAGTCGCCGACCTTGGCCTTGTGGGCCGGGATGTGGACGTCGAGCCCGTTTGGCTGCGTCGAGTCCGTAGTGAACGGGTTGCTCAGACCGGTGAACGACGCGCGCAGAGGCGTGATGTCGTAATAATTGTCCGACCACAGGATATAGAGATGTGAACTCGTACCCAGACCTATGTATCGGTCGCTTTCGAGCGAACTCCATTGGTGAATATGGCGGCACACCCCCTCCAAGCGTGCGGTAGTCACGTTGAACCAGCCGCCGATCTTCTCGGGACACCCCGAGCGGAAGCGGATCTTGTCACCGCTATACCATCCGCCAGAGACCGAATACTCGGTCAGCTCACGCACGATACCGGGCTTGAACTGGAGCTTCTGCAGCGGCATGGCCGTTAGGATTCGCCGGTTCGAACTGCGCCAGCAGCGGCTCCAGCCAGCGCCGGTCGGCACTGGTCATGAAACCCGGCTGCCACTCGCGCACGATCTTCTGTAACTTCGCAAATTCGTCCGCCGTGAATTCGTAGTCGCGCGGTGCCAGACTCTTGGTCGGATCCCAGGCGGGCTGCATCATCTCCCCCAGCCGCTCCAGACGATAGTTGATCTTCGTCCGCTCCTCGGGCGAGAGGTCGATCATGTCCTGCAGGCGCCACCACAGGCGCACATCGTCAACAGAAGCGCGTTGCGCGCCCATCAGCGCGTGCAAGTTCAGTCGTTGCGTATGGTCGAGAGTCAGCTTCATTCTTCTCCTTTCAAACCGCCAATTTCAGAAAGCCGCTAGGGTCCACGTACACAATTTTCGAGCCCGCCGAGGCGGAGCCAGGGAAGTTGAACAGCTTCAGCAGATTGGTAATGATGACCGCCGCCCCCGCCACCGGGTTCAAGGCGATGCCCGCGGTATTGCTCAGAAGCTGCAGGTTATTACCAGCGTCGGCCTGAATAACGCCGATCGAACCATTGGCTCCGATCTGCACCTTGGCACAGCTGTTCAGCGCCTTACTAGCCGCATCAATATCTGTGGCCCAAGGCGTCTGCGGCGAACCCGTCGGCAGCGGGCCGCCGTTGAGCAGATAGCCACTGCAGTTGATCGTTCCGGGCACGGTGAGGCCGCTACTGGTAAACTGGCCCACCAGTCCGCCACCGCCATTGCCGAAAATCACCGAGGCACCAGAGAACCAATTCAGATACATCGATCCGCCGTAAGTATCGAGATGAAAGTTGCCGCCCGACCCAGCGGTGTGCTGCAGCTGGCCGTAGTAGGCCTGAGTCGCATCGATCACCTTCAGCACGCTACCAAGCAGATTAACAGCGCCATTTACAGCTAGGGCTATGCCTACGGCTGGCACAGCACCGATCCCGACCCGGCCACCGAAGGGCTGCAGAATTAGATTGCGGTCAAACGAAACACCTAACTCCTCCGCTTGGATCCAGGCACCCACGGCACCCAAATCTGCGCCCGCGCCCACGCGCAGCTCCGCATTGCTGCCGGAATCCTGAATGACATACTGTCCGACATGTCCCCCATAATTGTCCGGGCCGCGTACGGCCAGCGTGCAATCAGGATTAATCTGCCCTATCCCCAGCGAACCGCCGTTGAAATAACTCGGGCCGCCCGCATAGAGCCGCACTTTGATCGTGTTGCTGCCGTCACTGCGCATATCCAGCACTGGAGAAGCCGTAGGGCCAAAATGCCAAAACTGAAACGCCATTACGTCGTTGGGTTGGCCAAAGGCTGCATAAGCCGTGCCACCGTCGTTGCGTACTTCGAACCCCGCAATGGTGCTGGTGAGAGTGCCGATACCGACAGGGCCGAGAGAGAAGATTGTCAGATTCGTGCGAATCTCCAGCGGCGTATAAGTATTGTAGGCATCATTGACGGCCTGAATCGCGACTGCGTTGGGAACCGCAATCGGGCCAGAGACAATCAGATTCTCGTTCGCACCAACATGTACATGCAGCAAGCCCTGCGGCGTCGTCGTGTTGATGCCTACGCTACCGCCCTGGAAACAGTGAGCGGAGGCCTGATAAGATACGGGCTGGTTCGCCGTGTTGGCATCGTTAAAGCAATCGAATACGATTCCGCCACCGCCCATCCCGAGAATCCCCAGATTCTGATTCGCCCCCACATGTATATGTACAAAGGCCAGCGGATTCCCCGTGCCGATACCAACATTGGCATGCGACCAGTCATTCAGCAGAAGCGCACTGCCATTAACGTGCAGCGGGTAATAGCCGGTGCTTACGGCGTTATAGGCACCAACCGAACCAGAGTTGACACTCGGATCAAAGTAGAGGTCGAGGCCGCTGCCCGCCGTCGGCCACCCGGTCTTGTCGCTGATCCGCGTATAGCCCGCCACGTGCAGAACCGTCTGCGGCGTGGCCGTGTTCACACCCACCAGCCCGGCCGCAGTGAACTTCATCAGCGGGAGCGTAGTGCCCCAGGCATCCTGCCAGATCTCGAAATTGCTGTTCTCGACGGCCAGCTCCGCGATCCGCACCCCGGCCTGCTTGAGCATCAGCGCCGTGTAGGACGAAGCCGAAGTAGTGGTGTCGATCGAAACCACGCCGGTCGCACCCGAACCTAGGAATTGCGCAACGCCAATCAAAGACACGTGCGCCGCCACCACCTGGAACGCGGTATTCGGCGCCGCCGTACCGATCCCGAGCTTGTTCACGCTGGTGAGGGAGTGATTGGCGCCATCAATATTAGTCTGCCAGGGCGTCTGCCCGGCGCCCGTAGTCCAACGAATCCCGTAGGGATTCGCCGTGGAGTCAGCCATCAAGACCTGACCATCAGAGCCCACGCCCAACCGCGTCGTCGCCGCCGCCGTACGCACAATCAAGTCGCCCACGGTAGTGGTCGGATCCGTCATGCCCCCGCCGCCACCGCTGCCGCCGCCGGCCGGAACTCCCCAGGTAGCGTCCTCACGTAAAAAGCGGAGAGGATTGCCTACGGTCGGACCTGGGTCCGGGCACATGCCAATCGCATGAAAACTGCCTGAGGAGCCCATCACTTTTCCCGAGATCGTCACATCCGCTGTCAAAGCACCACCGCCGGTCAAACCCGCGCCGGGCAGAACCTGGGTGCTGGTCGGCACATAGCCCGAGATCGTAGCGGTTCCCGTCATGGTAACCGTGCCCGACATGGTGACCGCGGCCTGAAACGTAGCTGGCCCCTGGAAAGTCTTGGCCCCGGCAAAGCTCTGCGCTCCGGTGGTGACTACGCCACGCGAAGTTGGCCCGGCATCGGGCACATTCAGATTCAGATTGGCGCCTAACGGTGCCGGCGAATTGGCCACCCCCAGATCGCTCGCCGGATTCGCAGAGAGGATCAGCCCGACGGTGTTCGGCGTAATGTTGATCGTGGTAACAAACATCGGCACCCAGTGGGCGCCGTTCCAGCCCAGATACTGACCGTAACTCGCACCAGCGCTGGTCAGCTGCGTGGCGCTGACCATGAGACTGGGCGCAGTCGGAAAGTCCACCCGGCACTGGCCCAGGCTCACCTGGGGGAGGTTGGGCAGAATCCAGTACTCGGTGTAGACCTCGCCCTCCTCCAGCTCGTAGTTCGCCGTGTAGTACACGCCGCTCGGCTGCGCGTTGCTGTTGGAATAGAGCGTGGCATCGAATCCGCCATCGACGATCGGAAAGGCTTGCATGCCTCCGGCTACGGACATGCCATTGGTCTGGAACGGAGGCCAGCTGACCACAACCTGACCGTTAACGAAACGGCCATCGGCGTAAGTCAGCGTGTCCTTGATCTCGGTCATACGGTCATACCACCGCCGCGGTGATCTTCCAGCTCGCCGTCGGGTTCTCGCCAGGCACCAGCGGCAGGTACGCAAACCACTGGCGCGTGTCAGTCCCCGCGAACTGAATCACGAAAGCGTTGTTGCGGAAATAGAAACGCATCAGGCCTAAAGGCACACTGTCGGTCGTCGCCGAGGCCGTCTCCATGGCGATCGCGCTGCGCAGGCCATTCGCCCGCAGGGCTCCTTGCTCTTGCCCGATATGAATCGTGCCGTAGGGGTGCCCCGCCACGGTGGGCCACAGTTCCAGGCAGCCGTACTGATTCAGGGCCAAGTAAGTTCCGGCCGCCAGAAAAAGATGGCCCGCGTTATCGATCGAGGCCACTACCTGGCCGGAAGAATTCTGCCACGTCTGGATATACTGCCCAGTGCCAGCACGCGCCATGATCGTCGGATTTGCGCTGCTCCCAAGCACTGCCAGCTTCGCGCTAAAGTCACCTTGCGCGCCGATCGTCACGTTGCCTGTCGAACGCGTACAGAACATGACATAACTGATGAAGGCGCCACTGTCGTTATAATTGATCACCGCATAGTTGCTGCCACTGTTCCCACCGGTTTCCTGATCCTGGGAACGCACCTGCCAACGCATTAGGCTGTTGGTGGCATAAATCACCTGCGGCGACTGCGCCGCGGTGTTCGCCGTGTCCAGCCAGATCTCCGGGTACCGGCTGCCGCCGACGTGCAGGCTCTTCTGCGGATTAAGGCCGATCCCCAAGCCGACCCCGGCGTTGATCTGAATCTGAGCGTCCTGCGAAAGCTGCCCGGACGCGTTGCAGTAATAGACACAGCGCACCGCCGAGCCGGTGATGGTATCCCCGATCGAAAGCGCGCGCGTCGTCCAGGCCAGCGTCCCCGAGCCCGTCACCTGCAGCACCTGCCCGGAGGCTCCGATGTTCAGCGGCGCCAGATATCCAGTGGCGTCCCGGTAATAGATATCCCACGCCGCGCCGCCCGCCCGTGTAATGCTCACGTTCGCCGCACTGATCGTCGTAAACGTCGCATTCTGCGTAAAGGTGATCGGGCTACCAAAGCTCACCGAACCGGCGATCGAGGCGCCCCCCTGCACGGTGAGCTGACTGGTGACCACCACACTGCCGAACTGTGGGTTCCAATTCGCGCCGGTTACGCCCGCCCCATTCCCGGTGCCATCGCAGGTAATGATGGCCGAGCACCCGTTATTCAACGTGAACACAGCGCCCGAGCCCTGCTGGAAGTTGATCTTGAACCCCCCCGCAGTGGAGTTGGTCATGAAATACAACTTCTGCGCCGTCTTGGGCGAAATTGAGACCGTCGCATCCTGAGTAAGCGTGCCGGTCCAAATAATGACCTTCTTGCGCGCATCGCTCGCCGCTCCCTGCTGCGTGGCCAAAGTATAGGCGGAGCTGGAAAGCAGAATCGTCACATTGCCATCAGTCGACGCGTCGAGGAAATCATAATCGTTGTTCGCGGTATTGCCCCAGCTGCCCGCCTGCTCGCCGGTGGCGGGCTTTTCCAAGCCGAGATTCTGCGTGTAACTCGATGGCACTCAGGTCTCCTTCCAGGCCGTCGGCGGTGCCGATGCCTTCCAGGTTGTACGTGGCGCCAGCGGCTGTTTCCAGCCCGGGCTCGGCTGACGCCGCAGGCTCTGCCAGAAACCGTCCACCTGCACATAGCCCAGCGAGCAGCTGAGCCCTGGCATGCTCACCTCGACGATCTGCATGTAAGATGGTTGCGGCGTCATAACAGGCGCACCAGGGCCGTCGACGGCGCGGGCGGCGGCAGTTTGATACGGAACGGTCCCAGATTGCTTGATTTGTCCTCGGTAAAGTCCAGGATGCAGACTGCACGCTGCTGCGCGCTCTGGTTGTAGATCAGCGCGGCGCGCGCCGTCAGCGTCGAATTATTCCAGATCGGATCGTCCCATGTCACGTAAGCAGCACGGGCCGTGGGACCGAGGAGCTGCACGCCGCCCAAGGCCATGCCTCCGGCGCTGTAACCCGGGCCGGTGATCTCGCCCTGCGTGATATAGACAGTGGTCGCGTCTACGTCGAGCGGCGCGTCGGCAGTATACAGGGCCACCTGAAATACGTGCGAACGGAAATCGTGACGGCCCTCGAGCAACTCACGCTTGAACGAGGAGCAGAGACCGGAGCCGGCGATCATATCTCGATCCTCGTATCCGGCTCCTGCTGGGTATCCTTGTGCGTTCTCCCCTTGCTGTACTGCTGATCCATGGCCAGGTCCTTGTCAAAGGCCTGGTCATAGCGCTGGAACAGATTGTCCTCCGCCTTCATGTAAATGGCCGCCTCGACCAGAGAGCCGGTGATCAGGGCATGGGCGAAGTGGTCACCCAGCCAGGTGGAGCCAGAATCGACGATCGAAGGGGGCTGATAGAAGTAGCCCATCTTGACCGGGTACGCCTGGTCCGGCGTGGGTCCGAGTTTGATCGAGCTCTCGTTCAGCTGCGCATAGAAGCGCGGCACATCGAGCAAACCGGGATCGGGATAGCACTCCTCAATGAATTCGCTATCTTTATTGAGCAGGACCACATAGGTGCCATCCGGCCCAGTCAGGATCAGTGAGTCCGGCGCCAGAAAGTCCGTGGGCAGCGCCAGCAGATTGCTCGCCTGCGTCAGGTTCGCCGCCACGTCCTTGCGAAAGCGCGGCAGACGGACACGCAAGAGCACACGGCTCTCACCCAGCCGGATGAACGTATCCACGTTCTCCACAAAGCTGGGCTCGAAATCCTGCGCATACTGCTGAATCGCGGCCCGCAGCTGCACGTAGTTCATTCAGTAGATCCCGCTGAACCCACACCCCTTCTTCGCGGCTCCGCAGCCGCGGATCTTGCCGCCCCCGGCATAGGCCTTGGGCTTCGGGTTCGTGTTGGGAAAACCCTTGCGCAACTTGGCCACCCCGCCGGCCGCCATCTTGTCCTTGCACTCCCCACCCCGATTTTTCTTCATACCCTTCAACGTCTGGGCCAGGCGTGCACGCTGGCCCAGCTTGCCTCCCTTCTCGGCCGCCGCGGCCAATTTTTTGGGCGGGATCTTCTGCCCCTGGGGCACGCCCAACTGCGCGTGCAGGGCGCCCGGCTTCTTGATCGCACCCTGAATCCACTTGCCGCCCTTAGCCATTCCGGGCGGAGCCATCGGCGACACCATGCCGGTCGGCGGCGGCGTTGCCTCCATGTCATACGGGCTGGGCGTAGGTACTGGTGGCTTCTTTGCGGCCTTGGGCACCGCCTTCGGCTTGCGCGTCAGGACACCGCCCTTGGCCTTCTTGATCGGCTCTGGCGGCAGCTCCTCAGCGGGCTTGCCCACATCGCCCCACTGCCGCGCCGGCCGCCGCTTATTGGCCAGTGTCTCCTCGAAGGCACCACCTTTAGCCATGGCCGGAGGAGGGGCCATCGTATTCGCCGGATTCATCATGAGTTGTGCCGCCGTCTGCGGAGTCGCCGCAGGAGCCCCCGCAAAAAGACCCGGCGGCAAGCCCGCCGCAGTCCCGCCCGGCGGGAGCCCTTGCGGAAACGATTGCGGCCAGCCCAAGGCCCGACCTCCCGGCACCGGGGCCGGTCCCCCTCCGGGCCGCACTCCCCGCATCGGCCGCGGCGTGCCGGCCAAACCCTGCCGCAGCCCGGCCAGCGCGGCACTCGGCGGAAGACCAGCGCCTGGCCCGGTACCTGGTGCGGGAGCCATGGCACCCAGTGCCGGACCCGCAGGCCCCCCACCGCCAGGTATCCCTGCCTGCAGCGCGGCCAATGCCGCTTGCGGATTCGCGTTGGGGATCGGTGTAATCGGCGGTACGCCACCAGCCATCGGCGGCGGTCCAGTGCCAAGGCCACCCAGGGCAGTCGGAACTGCGTTTCGCGCCTGCTGCGCCATTGCCAATTGCGCTGGAGTCGGCGCGGGATTCTGAAATCCTGCTGGCGCCGTGGGCGGCACCCAGCCCGAGTTCGCTGAAGTTAACAGAGGGGCATTCTGCGCAGCCGCTATCCGGCTCTGCATACTGTCCAAAGCGGCCCCCGGGTTCGGATTGTCGATCGGCGTTACGTTGGCCCCGCCGGCCTGAAAGCGTTTCGGCGTCATTGCTCCTCCTATCGGCCCGCCCTGGGCCGCCCCTTTTGGCACTGAAGTGGAAATCGAATCTGCATCCTTCGGCTGGCGCTTGAAAATCAGCGGCAGGATCGCGCTGCCGAGCAGCGAGCTGCCCACCCCGAGCGGCCCATAGCCCGCCCCGGCACCGGCGCC
>Ga0126379_10000115_pt1 | contig 37257 bp, 34 predicted proteins | sample PanSoiMetPlot_24_FD_92640 | JGI IMG/M metagenome (GOLD analysis project Ga0126379, IMG submission 92640) | Tropical forest soil microbial communities from Panama - MetaG Plot_24 | ecosystem: Environmental > Terrestrial > Soil > Tropical forest > Bulk soil | place: Panama | collected 2016-02-17
ACGGTGTCCAAGAGCAGCTCGCGCTGGTAGATCTCGTTTCGCTCGCGGCGCAGGGCGTCGCCCAGGCGGTTGTAGAGCGAGACGAGCTCGCCCAGCTCGTCGCCGTGGCCGTCGGCGATGCGCAGGCCGAAGTCGTTCTCGTGGAAGCTGCGCACCCCGTCGGTCAGCGTCCTCAGCGTGTTGCGGACCGGACGGAAGGCCCGCGAGACCATCCACGCCGCGAGCGGCGCTCCGACGAGCAGGCCCGACAGGAAGACCGAGACGGGCGGCCAGCCCAGCGACGAGGCCCAGGCCGCCGTGGCGGCGGCCGCAAGCATGGCGATTCCCGCGAAGAGCGCGAATCGGCCGCTCAGACTCAATCGCGTCTTCATCGAGAAAAGACCCTGGCGATGACCGCGAAAGTCTCGCCCTTGTCATTCCGAGCGAAGCGAGGAATCTGCTTTCGTGGACGCCGCCGGAGCAGATCCTTCGTCGCTTCGTTCCTCAGAATGACAAGGGGACGATCGTTCCGGAACAACACGCCATCGTTACTCTCTGGGGCGGCGCTCCAGGACGATGCCGAGGCGATCCATCTTCCGGTAGAAGGCCTGGCGCGAGAGGCCCAGCTCCTCGGCGGCGCGCGAGACGCTGCCGCCGTGGCGCTTCAGAGTTTCTTCGAAGGTGAGGCGTTCGTCGAGGGAGGAGGGGGCGGGCGCGGGATCGCGGGAGAGGGCGAGGTCGGAGGCAGTCAGGGCTTCCCCGCCGGCGACGAGGGCGGCGCGCTGGATCCGGTTGAAGAGCTCGCGCACGTTGCCGGGCCACGGGTGCGCCAGCAGCGCCTTCTCCGCGTCGGGAGCGAGACGGCGAGGCTCGCCGCCGCTCCCGGCGGCCATCGCGTCGAGCGCCGCGCGGGCGAGCGGGAGGATGTCGTCGGGACGGCCACGCAGCGCCGGGACCGCGATCTCGATGACGTTGACTCGGAAGTAGAGGTCCTCGCGGAAGCGGCCCTCGGCGATCGCCTTCCGGAGGTCCGTGTTCGTCGCGGCGAGGAGCCGGACGTCGGCCCGGCGCGTGAAGCTCGAGCCCAGCCGCTCGTACTCGCCGGTCTGGAGCACGCGCAAGAGGCGAACCTGTCCGGCCGGCGACAGCGTCCCGATCTCGTCGAGGAAGATCGTTCCTCCGTCGGCCGCCTCGAACCGGCCGATGCGCAGCCGGCTCGCCCCGGTGTAGGCGCCGGCCTCGGCCCCGAAGAGCTCGCTCTCCATCAGCTCGTCGGGCAGAGCCCCCGCGTTGACCCGGACGAACGGCTTCGCTCGCCGGCGCGAGTTGACCTGGATGATCTCGGCGATCTTCTCCTTACCGGCCCCGCTCTCGCCGGTGATCAGGACCGGCACGTCCGCCGCCGCAACCTGCACGGCGAGCGAGACGACCCGGTGCATCGCGTCGCTCGCGTACACGATTCCGGCGAGGTCGTAGCGCGAGGAGATCTCGGCCCGCGAGCTGGCGCGGGCGATCTTCAACTTCTCGTTCTCGCGCTGGAGCGCTCGGAGCCGCAGGAGGTTCCTCACGGAAGTCACGAGCTTGGCGTCGTCCCACGGCTTGGCGAAGTAGTCGCTGGCGCCCTCGCGGACGAGGCGGACGGCGGTCTCCAGGCTCGTCCAGGCGGTCATCAGGAGCACCGGCATGTCGGGATCGGCCTCGCGGATCGAGCGGAAGAGCTCGATCCCCTCCTCGCCGGAGACCGCCGAGGGGGTGAAGTTCATGTCCTGGACGACGACCCCGATCGTCCCGCCGGCGATGCGTTCCAGCGCCGCCACGGGACCGCAGGCGACCTCGCAGGGGACGTCGTGGACCTCGAAGAGGACCGTCAGCGCCTCGGCGACGGCCGGCTGGTCCTCGACGATCAGGACGCGCGACATACGCGCTTTTCCCGCCCTGGCCGCGAACCGCCGGTCGGGCCAGGCCGCGAACGATGCCGAGACGAGGGCCTCCGCACGCATCTCCTCCTGATACGCTGCCCCGGGCGCAAGGTTCCTCTCCCCTCTTCGGCCGTCCAGCCGGGCCGGTCAGACGTTCCTGGTCGCCACCGCCGGGGCCACCTTCGCCCCCTTCAACGCAGGCAGGAACGTCGCGGCGAGCCCCGCGATCCAGAGGAGGAACACACCGGCCGCCACCAGGCTCGGCTCCATCTTCGGGCTGCTGACCCGGGCCACCAGCGTGACGTTCAAGGCGAACGCCAGGACGATGCCCAGCGCCAGGCCCAGGGTCGTGACGATCCAGTTCTCCAGCAGGAAGTAGCGGATGATGTCCGCCCGCTGCGCCCCGAGCGCGCGCCGGGTCCCGATCTGCCGGGTCCGCTCGTTGACCGAGAAGACCGTCAGGCCCACGATCCCGAGCGACGTGATGAAGAGGAGCAGCACGATCAACGTCGAGAGGATCGTGGCCACGAGCGAGGTCCGCGACTGGAAACGCTCCTTGATCTGGGTCAGCTCCTGGACCTGGACCGTCCGCCCCGCGTTGGCCTTGATCAGGGCCTTCTCGATGGAGGCCTGGACCGCCGCCCTCTTGCCGGGCTCGGCGCGGACGAGGTAGCCCGCGCCGCCGAGGAAGTTGCGCGAGTAGCTCGGGAAGAACATCACGTATTCGTGGATCGGCCAGCCGTACGGGTTGTAGAAGCGGTCGATCACGCCGACGATCGTGTACTGGTCGCCGTCGGTGTCCTCGAGGTGCTTGCCGAGCGCCTTGCCGTCGGGGAAGAGAAGCTGGCCGAACGCCTTGCTGATGATGATGTCCTGGGAGGTCTTCTCGAGCGGGGTCCCATCGGCGCCGGTCGGCCTTGGTTTCGCAAAGATCTGGCGCATCCGCAGCGTCTCCGACTCCGTCTCCTCGCGCGCGAAGTTGCGTCCCTCGATGAGCTTCGCGCCGAGCGCGGCGAGCGTGCCCTCGTCGGCGTTGTAGACCTGGTTGCGGAGCATCTCCCCCTTCGAGCCGAGGACGCGCGTCTCCATGGACGACCCGCCCCCCTGCCATGGCAGGAACCGCGTGTTGGAAACCGCCCGGACTCCCGGGATCGCGCGGAGGGCCGCCAGGTCCTCCCGGAGGCTGTTGTCGAGGTAGCCGTCCTCCTTGAAGGCCGGCGCGAAGGGCCGGCTCGTGACCCGGATGATGTTGTCGTCGTCGAAGCCGGACTGGATCGCGAGCTGCCGCTTGTAGTCGCGGATCATGTTGACGCAGTTGGCGACGATCGCGAGCGTGAGCGCGACCTCCGCCACGATCAGGCCGTAGCGGACCTTGTTGCGCCGCATCGAGCGGAAGATCGGTCCGAATTCCATGGCGTTCTCCTTTCCGACTTCTTCGCCTACTGGAGAGAGAGGTGCACCGCCGGCGAGAGGCGGCACGTCCGCCACGCCGGGTACAACCCGGCCGCCAGCCCCGCCGCGAGCGAGAGCCCGACGGAGAGAAGGACCATCGGGACATCGAGGTGGAAGAAGGCCGCGCGCGGGTTGACCACCGTCGTCTTGAGCCACGCGTTCAAGGCGGCCAGCGCCGCGAAGGACAGGAGCAGGCCGATCGCTCCTCCGACCACGCCGATCAGCTCGCACTCGACCACGTGCTGCAGGAAGATGTCGGCCCGCGAGGCGCCGAGCGCCCGCCGCACCCCGACTTCCCCTGCCCGCGCCAGGAACTTCCCGAGCAGCAGCCCGACGAGGTTGACCGCGCAGACCGCGAGGAAGAGAAGCGACACGATCAGCATCGCCGTCGTCTCCGGCGGAACGACCCGCTGGTCCTTCATCCACTCGCGGATGGTCGAGACCCGGTTGTTGAGCGGCCGCTGGAAGCGCCCGTGCTTCTTCTGCTCCATGACGTACGCGGCCAGGAAGTCCTTGTACTTCGCCAACGAGGCGGCGTCCGGCAGCTCGACCCACATCTGGATCCAGCACGTCTCGGACTGGAGGAAGCCGTCGAAGCCCGTCTGCCCGCCCGAGGAACCCCAGCCGTCCGAGTTGCCGAAGGTCCGCAGCTGCATCGGCTTGAGCAGGTTGAACGGCATGTAGATGTTCTCGGGCGTGTCGATCTGGAACTGGGTCAGGTCGAAGACCTTGACGCTCGGCTCCCAGTGGGCGAGCACGCCCACGACGCGGAAGTCGCGGTCGGAGATCCGCACGGTCTTTCCGACGCTGTTGCCTCCGCCGAAGAGCTTGTCGTTCATCGCCTCGGAGAGAACGACGACCTGCTCGGGTCCCGCGTCGCCCTTCTTGTCCCATCCGGAGCCGTAGCGGAACGGGACGTCGAACATCGGGAAGAAGTCGGAATAGACGAGCCGGATGTTCTCGCGGAACGGCTGCGTGGTCTTGTCTTCCGGGAAGACGTAGAGGGCCGTCTTGAACGTCCCGCTCTGCCGCTTCGGGATGTCGGACTTCATAATCTCGGCCATGTCGCGGTACGTGAGCTGCGTCGGCGGCAGCGTGGCGTCCGGCCCCGGGTACGGCCTGGCCGGGTCCCAGCTGTCCATCCGGACGTAGTAGAGGCCGCCGCGGCTCTTCCCCGGGATCGGATCCTTGGCGAAGGAGTGGCGAACGGTCGCGAAGGTCGTCGAGACCGCGATGCCGAGCGCGATGCCCGCGACGATCAGCACCGAGAGCGAGCGGTTCCTCTTCAGGCTCTTCCAGGCGATGCGGACGTTGTGAAGAATCACGGCGTTCCCTCCTTTCGCCTCGCCCCTACCGGAGCGACGCGGCCAGGCTCGCGACCGTGCGCGAGGCAGGCCCCTCGGGCGGAAGCGCGGCCAGGTCCACGATCTCGCCGTCGAGGAGGTGGATCTGCCGCGAGGCCCGGGACGCGCACTCGGGCGTGTGTGTCACCATGACGATCGTCGTTCCGGCCTCGTTGATCTTCTCGAGCTGGTCCATGACCTCGCGCGACATCAGCGTGTCCAGGTTGCCCGTCGGCTCGTCGGCGAGGATCAGCCTCGGCTCGCCGGCGAGGACGCGCGCGATCGCGACGCGCTGCTGTTGGCCGCCGGACAGCTGCGCGGGAAGGTGGCGCAGCCTCGAGAGCAGCCCGACCATCTCGACCGCCTTCTCGATCCTCTCGCGGCGCTCCTTCGCCGGAAGGCGCCGGTAGCGGAGCGGGACGTCCACGTTGTCGAAGACGTCGAGGTCCGGGATGAGGTTGAAGCTCTGGAAGATGAAGCCGATCTTCTCGTTGCGAATGCGGGACATCTCCGAGTCGGTCAGCCGCGAGACGTCCTGGCCGTCCAGGTGATACGACCCGGAGTCGAACGTGTCGAGCAGGCCGGCGATGTTCAGAAACGTCGTCTTGCCCGAGCCGGAGCGGCCCATCACGGCTACGAACTCCCCGGCCCTCACCTCGACGGAGACGTCGTGCAGGGCGTGGGTCTCGATCAGGTCGGTCCGGTAGATCTTTCGGATGTTCCGCATGGAAAGCATGGGCGGTTTTTCTCCTTCCTCGCTTCTCGTTTGTCTCGTAGATCAGTCTCGGATCAGGACCGTCTTCGCGCCGCCCAGATCCGCCGTGTCCGACAGGATGACCTTGTCGCCTTTCGAGAGGCCCCGCAGGATCTCGACCTCGGAGACGCTGGCCGCGCCGACCGCGATCTCCCGCTTCGTGGCGATCCCGTTCTCGACGACGTAGATCTGCTTGCCGCCGCCGCTCTCGAGAAACGGGCCCCTCGGGACCTTCAGGACGTCGGGCCGGGACTCGAACACCATGCGGACGGAGACGCGCTGGCTCTGCCTCAGGTTCGCCGGCGGCGCGCCGTCGAACGCGACGGTCCCGTGCCCCTGGCTGTCGCGGATCTCCGGCGACATCGCGGTGACGTGCCCGGGGTACTCCCTGCCCTCGTAGAAGACCTGCGCTGACGTCCCCGGCGCGACCTCGGCCGCGTAGTTCTCGGGAAGCGTGAACTCGACCTCGAACTTCGACAGGTTCACGACGGTGGCGATGGCGGCGTTCGCCGGGACCGAGTCGCGGTCCTGGACGGCGACGGAGGCGACGATGCCGTCGAAGGGCGCCGCGATCGTCAGCGCATCCACCTGCCGCTGGAGCTCCTCGGAGAGCGCCGCCTGCCGGTCGAGTGCGAGCTGCTTGCTCCGGATGTCGAAGTCCGCGGTCTCGACGGCGAGCTTCGCGGTCTCCCGGGCGTTCTTCAGCTCGAGATCCGCGATCTGCACGTCGTCCTTGGCCTTCTCGTAGTCGTTCTTGTTCAGGATCCCCTCGTCGAAGGCGCGCTGCGCCCGTTCCATCAGGCGCTGCGCCGCCTGGAGCCGGACCTCCAGAAGATCCACGGCGTGGGCGTTCTTGACGGCGTCCTGCCGGGCGTCGATCCTCTGCCGGTCGAGCGCGGACTTCGCGGACGCGAGCGACGCGCGCTCCTGCGCGAGCCGGCTCTTCAGCTCCGGGCTCTCGACCCTGGCGATCGCCTGCCCCTTCGTCACCGAGTCGCCCGCCTTGACCGCGAGCGCCACGATCCCCGCGGACGGCGTGAAGAGGGAGGGATGCAGGGCGGCGACGATCCTTCCGTCGGCCGAGGTGTCCCGGACGAGGGTGCCGCGCGTGACCTCGCCGATCCGGACCTGCGACGCCGCGACGGAGCGCTCGGCCCGGGTCCAGCGGCGGATCGTCGGGACCGCGAGGAGGAGGAGAAGGAGCCCGGCGCCGGCGGCGATGAGCGCGATCCACGCCCCGCGGGAGAGGCCCCGCGGTTTCGCGATCGCCTTGTCCATCACGGAGACGTTCTCGATCATCGAAGGATCGCAGGAGCAACGCGCGGACCATGCCGGCGGCGAGCGAGATCTTCGGATTTCCTCGAAAATCGAGAAGTTCCCACCGCCGGAGGCCGGACAGGTGTCCGGGCTCGCCGGACATTCGTCCGCGGGAGAGCGTGCCGGCAACACCGGCGCCTTCAGCCGGCTGACCTTCGAGGTCAACCAGGACGACTGGATGCGGTTCCACACCGGCGCCCAGGAGGTCTGCGTCTCGCCGAGCTTCGGCGGCCTCATCCGGCTGACCCGCTGTAACTAGGGAGCCGACGGCTCCCCCCGGAAGATCCCGGGCTGTGAGATCGTTTCCTCTCAGGCCGTGTACAACGACTTCTACCGGTTCCGGGAGGCTCCCTTCAACATCACGCCCGACCCGCGTTTCCTCTTCTTTTCGGAGAGGCACCGGGAGGCGTTCAACCACATCCTCTTCGGGGTCAAGGAGAGGAAGGGCTTCATCCAGATCACCGGCGACGTCGGGGCCGGCAAGACCACGGTCTGCCGCGCGATCCTGAAAGAGCTCGGGCCGACCTACCGGACAGCCCTCGTGCTGAACCCGACGATGACGAGCGGGCAGCTGCTCCGGACGATCCTGACCGAGTTCGGCCTGAATCCCGGCCGCTCCGACCGGGTCTCCTCGCTCGACATGCTGAACGAGTTCCTCCTGCACGAGGCGATCATCGGAAATGACGTCGTCCTTTTCATCGACGAGGCGCAGGACCTCGACTGGGACCTGCTCGAGCAGGTCCGCCTGCTCTCCAACCTCGAGACGGAAAAGAGCAAGCTCCTCCAGATCGTGCTCCTGGGCCAGCCCGAGCTGCGCGACAAGCTCGAGCAGTCCAACCTCCGGCAACTCCGTCAGCGGATCACCGTGAGGTATCACTTGAAGCCGCTCTCGCGCGAGGACACGGAGGCTTACATCCACCACCGCCTGGCGGTCGCGGGCGGCAACAGCAGGCCGCTCTTCACGCCGTGGGCCGTGCGGCGGATCTACGGTTACTCGCGCGGAGTTCCGCGCTTGATCAATGCCGTCTGCGACAAGACGCTGCTCTGCGGCTACGTCACGGGCACCGACAAGCTGACGGCGGCGCACGTCAAGCGAGCCATCCGCGAGCTGGAAGGGAACTCCCCGTGAGCCTGATCGACGAAGCCTTGAAACGCGCGGAGCTCGAGGCGGCACGTCGTGACGGGCTCCGGACGGGCGCCTCGCCCTGGGTCATGGAAAGCCGGACGCGGCGCCGCCGCGGCTGGACGATCGCCGCGCTCGTCTTCGTCCTCGCCGCCGCCGGCGCAGGGGCGTTCTGGATCCGCCAGCGTTCCACCTCCGAGAGCGCGAAGACCGCCGCGCCGCAAGCCGTGGCCCAATCCAGGACGCCGGTCCCGGAATCGAAGACCGACATGCGGACCGTCGAGGTCGCCCCTCCGCCGCCCGTCGCCACGCCGCGCGACCCGTCCCGCCGCGACGTCGAGGCGAGGCCAGCGGCGAAGGACTCCGGCGCCTCCCGGCGCGTTTCGCCGGTCACGGCGAATCCGACGGCGCCCGCGGCCGAGGCGAAGCAGGCCGCCGTCTCCGCCGACGCGAAGTCGCCGCGCGGCCTGGCCAACGGCCGGACGTACGTCGGCGAAGTCTCGGTCCCCGACGCCGGCAAGATCACCCTCGAAGGAATCGTCTGGTCCGAAACCAACCCGATCGCCCTCGTCAACGGCAAGGTCCTTCCGCCGGGCGCCGTCGTCGAAGAATTCACCATCGTCTCGATCCAGCCCGACCGGGTCGAGCTCAAAGGCCGCGGAGTCACCATCTACCTCGCCCTCAAGTAGACGTTGGACCGCCCGGTGACTCGCAAGGTCCGAGGCACCGGGGACTTGGACCGGTTTCTGTGGACCCTGGACCGGTTCCGTCAGGGATCGGTAAGAATCTTCTCCCCGGGTCGAGGGTGACGCCCGCCGTTGGTACATTGGTCCCATGCGCCCCTTCGCGTCTTCCCGCGCCATCGCGGCGCTCCTCGCTGCCGCCCTGGCCGTGGCGGCCCTGCTCGCCTGGGAGGCGGCGGACGCGGCCTCGTCGCACCGCCGCGCCGCGGAGGGAAGCCTGCGCGACTATTCGCGGTTCGCCGCCGGAGAGTTCCTCCGACGCGCGCGCTACGAGATCGATCACTTCGGGCTCTACCCGATCGTCTACGTCCTCTCCGCCGCGCAGCGCAGCTCCCCGGGAGAGGCGCTCCCCGGCCGCGAGGAGATGTCGCGCCTGGCTCGCCGGATGCAGCACGGACCGCTGCCGGCGGCCTCGCTCTTTCGCGTGGACCTCGCGTCCGGCGTCGTGACGTCGTCAGCCGAAGCGCCCGAGCCTCTCGCGGCCTGGGCCCGGGAGCGCCTCCCCGCGCTCCTGTCGGCGCGCGCCCCCGCCGAAGGAGAGCTGGCGGCCGAGCCGGTCGACGCCGGCGGCGCCCGCCGGTTGATCGTCTACGGCGTCTCGCCGGACTCCGCCCGCATCGGCCTCGCCTTCGAGGTCGACACGAAGGACATGGCCCCGTTCCTCGAGCGGGCCTTCGCGGAGGCGCCCCTGCTCCCGTCGGCGGCCTCCGGCGGCGACACCCCGGTCTTCCTCCAGCTGGCGGACACGTGGGGACGCGTCCTCTTCCAGAAGGGTGGCTCCTTCGATCCGAAGCTGGGTTACGAGGCGCGCGTGGACGATCCCGGCGCGGGAGTGTTTCGCGGCATGACATTCAAGGCCTCCGTCCCCGCCTCGGCGGCCGGAACGCTCCTCCTCGGCGGGCTTCCCCGCTCCCGGGTCCCGATCGTGGTTTCCGCCCTCGCCCTCGCGGCGGGACTCCTCGCCGCGGCGATCGCGCTGGCCCGAAGGGAGCGCGCCCTGGCGGCGATGCGCGTCGAGTTCGTGTCCGCCGTGTCGCACGAGCTGCGCACGCCCCTGGCGCAGATCCGGCTCTTCGCCGAGACGCTGCTGCTCGACCGCACGAGGAGCGAGGAGGAGAGGCGCCGGTCGCTCGCGATCCTCGACCAGGAGGCGAGGCGGCTCTCCAACCTCGTGGACAACACGCTGCAGTTTTCCCGCGCCGAGAAGGGGACGATCTCGCTCGACCTCGCCGAGCATGACCTCTCGCGGATCGTCCTCGACGCGATCGAGGCATTTTCGCCGCTCGCGTCCGCGCGCGGAGTCCGGGTCGAGCCCAGCGTTCCGGCGAGCCTTTCCGCGCGCGTGGACGCGGGCGCGATGCGCCAGATCCTTCTGAACCTGCTCGACAACGCGGTCAAGTACGGCCCGCCCGGCGAGGCGGTCGTCGTGGGCCTGGAGCGCGCGGCCGGCGCGATCCGGATCTTCGTCGAGGATCGGGGGCCCGGGATCCCGGCAGCCGACCGGGAGCGGATCTGGAAGAAGTTCGTCCGGCTCGAGGGACAGGCGCACTCCGGCGGGGCCGGCATCGGCCTCGCCGTCGTGAGGGACCTCGCCTCGCTCCACGGCGGGACCGCGTTCGTCGAGGACGCCCGCCCCAACGGGGCGCGTTTCGTGGTCGAGATCCCGTCGGCCCAGCCGAGCCCGGGGCTTCACGAGGCCGCGGCGGAAGGCCAGGCATGAGCCGCATCCTCCTGGTCGAGGACAACCCCGACCTCGCCTTCGGCCTGCGCAACAACCTGGAGATCGAGGGCTACGAGGTCGAAGTCGCCGCCGACGGCTCCATCGGCCTCGAGCGCGCCCGCGGCTCCCGGCCGGACCTGCTGATCCTCGACCTGATGCTACCCCGCCTGGACGGCTTCCGCCTGCTCCAGGCACTGCGTGAGAGGGACCGCGAGACGCCGGTCCTGATCCTCACCGCCCGCGGAGACGAGCCCGACAAGGTGCGGGGCTTGAAGCTCGGCGCCGACGACTACGTCACCAAGCCGTTCGGCGTGATGGAGCTTCTCGCTCGAGTCGAGGCGCTCCTTCGCCGCGGACGGCCGCCGCGCGCGCCGGCGCCGGGACACCCGGTCCGCTTCGGAGACGTTGTCGTGGATCCCCGCACCCGGACGGTCGTCCGCGGAGGCCGCCCGGTCGAGCTGACGCCCAAGGAGTTCGAGCTGCTGCTGGCGCTCCTTTCCCGCGGCGGCGCGGTCGCGACGAGAATGGAGCTGATGCGGGAGGTGTGGGGCTACTCCGACGACGCGGTCTCCCGCACGATCGACACCCATATCGGGGAGCTTCGCCGCAAGCTCGAGGCCGATCCCGCCGCCCCTCGGCATATCCTCACGGCGCGGAAGGTGGGTTACCGACTGGTGAAGTCCTGAGATCGAGGAGAAGCTTCCTCGCCGCCGCCGGGCTGCTCGCGGGGGCCGCGGCGATCGCGGCCCACTCCGCGGCGTCTCCGGTCGGCTTCCGCGTCATCCCGGCAAGCTACGTTCCCTCGAAGGCGCCGGACGCGAAGCCCCGGCCCCTCCAGATCGCCGTCTGGTACCCGGCCATTCCTGGCAAGGGGCACGCGATGACGTACCGCGATTACGTGGCGCTGACCGGATCGGAGTTGAATCCCGAAAGGCTCGCGGATAAAGCCGCCGCGGACGAGGCCGTCGAGGCGTTCCGGTCCTTCCTCGTGACCGCGAAGGTGACGAGCGCCGACGTGACGCGCCTCCTCGCCACCCCCATGATCGCCGTGAGAGACGCGAAGCCCGCGAAGGGTCGGTTCCCCCTGGTCCTGATCGCGCAGGGCAACGGCCAATCCGCGCACGACCAGGCGTTTCTTGCGGAGGCGATGGCCGCGCACGGCTATATCGTCGCGACGGTGCCGTCGGCGACGCGGATCTCGGGCCCGATGAAGGGCGAGGAAGAAATCGTCGCGAAAGCCTCCGAGCAGGCGGACGACCTGGCCTACGCCGCGTCGCAGGTCAAGACCCGCGCGGAGATCCAACAGGAGGGGCTTGCCGTGGTAGGGCACAGCTTCGGGGCGCGCGCGGCGCTTCTCTTCGCGATGGGTCAGCCCTCCCTCCGCGCCTTCGTCAGCCTCGACGGCGGCATCGGCGCAAAGACGGGCCGAGGTCTCCTCGAGCGGTCGCCGCTCTTCGACGCGAAAGCGCTGAAGGCTCCCCTCCTTCATCTCTACGAGGAGCTGGACGCTTTCATGGAGCCGGACTTTGGCCTGATCGACTCGCTGGACGGGTCGCACCGGTACCTCGTCAAAGTCCCGGACGTGCACCACGTCCACTTCACGAGCGCGGGGCCGCTACTTTCCCGAGCCCCGTCGCTGGCCAAGGCGACGCGAGCGGACTCCAGCTCTCTCCGCAGCGTCGAAGCCGTGCAGGCCGCGACGATCTGCTTCCTCGACGCCGCCTGGAAAGCCGACGTACGCGCCGGCTCCGCCTCCGCCGGCTGGAAACCCGCAGACCCGAAGCTCTCCGTCGCCGAGCGACCGCAAGTCGCCTCGAGCGGCGCCTGGATTCCCGGCCCGCGGGGACGGCTGAAGGTAGACGACGGCGGCCCGGGCGGCCCTCTCCCGGTCCTTTTCGTCCACGGCAACGGCGGGAACCGCACGCAGTGGGCCGCGCAGCTCGAGCACCTTCGTAGCTCCGGCAGGCGCGCGGCGGCGTTCGACCTGCGCGGGATGGGAGAGTCCGATATCGCGTACGACGGCGACTACTCGATCGAGGCCTTCGCGTCGGACGTCGCCGCGGTCGCCGCTGCACTGAAGCTCGACCGGTTCGTCCTCGTCGGCCACAGCTTCGGAGGCGCGGTCGTCGCGGCGTACGCGGGCAGGAACCCGGAACGCCTCGCGGGCCTGGTCTTCGCCGACGTCGCAGGCGACTTGCGGGCGACGCCGCCGGCGCAGGTCGAGAATCTTCTGCGCGGCCTGCAGCCGGCGACCTACGAGGAGTTCACCCGCCGCTGGTTCGGCGCGATCCTCGCGAAGGGAACGGAGGCGACGAAGGCGGCCGTGATGCGCTCGCTCCGGGCGACGCCCCGGGAGGTCTTCGTCGCGGCCACTTCCGGCCTGTACACGTTCGACCAGGCGGCGGCTCTCGCCCCGTACCACGGCCCGAGGATCCACATCGCCTCCTTCCTCGCCGGCCAAGCCTCGGCCATCGACAAGTCCTTCCCGGACATGCCGGTGAAGACGATCCCGGACGCGAGCCACTGGCTGATGCTGGACAAACCGGAGGAGTTCAACCGGATCCTCGACGAGTTCCTCCGCTCGCTCAGCCCCTGACCGCGTCGGGCGCCGCCCGCACCTCGCCGCTTCGCCGAAGAAGACCGAGGATCACGAAGCCGGCGAGCCCCCAGGCGACCTCGCGCAGCCGCCGCACGAGGCCGACCGTGAATCCGTGGACCGGGTCGAGGCCGAGGGCGAGAAAGATCGCGTAGAGACCGCCCTCCTGGACGCCCACTCGCGCCGGCACGAAGAAGAGCGCCCCCTCGACGAGCACCGCGAGGACCGCGATCGAAAAAGCGGTCGCGAACGGGACGGGCGCGCCGAGAAGCGCCAGGGTCAGGGCGACCTCGGCGACGCTGACGGACCAGCCGGCCAGGAAGACGAGGACCGAGAGCGCGAGGCTCCCCGGGCGCTCGCGCAAGGCTCCGAAGACCTGCCCGCCCAGGTCGCGGAGAAAAGGCCATCGGCCGAGCCACCGCGGAGCTCCGTCTTTCCGGGACCGGCGCCGTGCAGCAGTCCAAAGAACCGCGCAGAAGATTGCGACGAAGGCGAGGAGGGCCGTTCCGAGAAATCGGAGGCGAGGCTGCAGGGCGCCGCCGCGGACGAAGAGCGCGCCGATCCCGACGAAGAGCACCTGCGCCAGAAACTGCGCCGTCGCCGCGAGGCCGACGGAGCCGGTCGCCTCCGCGGCCGGAAGAGATCGCGAGAGGAGGCCGACCTTGACGAGCTCCCCGCCGACGACCGCCGCCGGGGCGAGCGCGTTGACGCCGTCACCGGCGATCCGCATCGCCGCGAGCGAGAGAAAGGGCGGCCGGCGGCCGGGCTGGATCGTCTGGCGCCAGGCGAGCGTCGTGAAGATCACCACGACCGACTCGAGGGCGAGGACGAGCGCGAATCCCCATCCCACATCTCCGAAGCTCCTCGCGATCGCCGCCAGGCCGATCCTTTGGAGAAGCCAGAAGAAAAGGAGAGCTCCCGCGGCGAGCGCGATCCGCTGAAGCTTCACGAAACCGTGTCGAGGATGCGGCCCCCTGCGCCGACCCGGAGACGGCGGCCCCGCCACACCACCGTGTTCCCGAAAAAGGAGGCGAACCAGAGTGCCGTTCCGAGCACGTCCCGGATCGGCACGAGCCACAGCAGCCTGCCGATGGACTGATCGTGGAGCAATCGCGCCGCGAGGAACCAGGCCGTGCCGAGCCGCACCGCGATCGTCGCCGCGGCGACCGACCATCCGAGGACCGAGCCTCCGGACGCCAGCAGGAAGAGAAGCGCCGCGGCGGTTCCCTGCGTGAAGACGAGCCCGGCATATCCCCACGGGCGGGAGGTCCGGATCCCGAGGTTCCACCGGTTCTGCCGGTCGCGCAGGTCCTTCCAGCCGCGCGTGCCAAGCCGGTGGTCCACGACGTCCCGGGCGAGCTCTACCCTGTGGCCCGCGGCGGCAGGCAGCCTTCCGAGCATGTAGTCGTCGGCGAGGCCGTCCTCGATGGCGGAGAACCCGCCGATCTCGTCGAGGACCTCCCGCCGGATCAGGATGCCCGCACCCATCGCGAACGTCATTCCCTCGAGCTTGCGGGCGACGAGCGCGCCGGGCAGGAACTCCGTCGAAAGGGAGAGCGAGTCGAGCCTGCCGATGAAGCCCTCCCCCTGCGTCCGGTAGAGGCACGTGACGACCCCCACCGCCGGATCCGAGAGCGGCTCGGCCATCCTGGCGAGGTGGTCCCGCCCCGCGCGGATGTCGCTGTCGGAGACGAGCAGAACCGGGTGCTTTGCCTCCCGCGCCAGGCGCGAGAGCATCCGGACCTTCGGGTTTCCCCCGGGAGCGCCGCGTCCCACGATCACTCGGATGTCCGCTCCCGGGTTTTCACGGGCCGTCTGCCGGATGATCTCGAGGCTCGGCTCGCGCTCGTCTTCCGCGCCGAAGAGCACCTCCCACTCTCCATAGTCCTGTCGGAAGAACGAGGCGAAGTTCTCCGCGGCCTCGCGATCGAGCCCGCGCAGCGGTTTCAGGACGGAGACCGGTGGCCCGGCCTCGACCGCGGCCCCTGCCGTCCGGCGCAGGATGTCTCTCGAGGCGCAGATCGCGTAGATCGAGAACGTCGTCGCCGTCGCGCAGATCACCAGGAGAAAAGGGCGGATGACCGGAAGAAGGGGACCCCAGAAGGAATGATGCACAGTCTTACCTCGCGGCGGTCCTGGGGAGCTCGGGCGGGATGCCCGCGCTCTCCGAAAGCACGAATCCATGGATCCGGACGGCCTCCCGGACGCGCCTGGAGGTGAGCGCGGCGAGCTCCCGCGGCCCGTTCTCGCCGGAGTCCCGCGCCAAGCCCCCCGAACGTGGCACAGCTGGATGGCAGTAGAGCTCGACTCGCCCCGCGCGGATCGATGGGACCAGGCCGAGCAGGTATTCCTCCGTGATCCGGCCGGTCGCAAGCAGGCCGTAGACGCGCTCGGAGAACCCGATCCCGGCCGCCGACAGCCGCCTCTTCCCGTTCCAGCGAAGGAGGCGAAAGACGGCGCTCGAGACGACCTTCGCGGCGGCGCCGGAGCGGTCCAGGGCGAGGGCCGGGAGGAGCTCCTCGGAGGGAAGCCGGATCTCGGGGATCCGGAATTCCCTTGCAAGGCTCCCGAGCATTCGGAGGACTACCGGGTGAAGGTGCATGTGGTGGTGCCCGTCCACGTGCGAGAGCGGCAGGCCGGTGTCTCGGAACCGCTCGAGCTGCGCGCGGATCTCGCGGAAGAGCTCGCGCCGCGCCGCCGCCGAGAACTGGTAGCGAAGTCCCGCGAGCACGGGCCCTCCGCGGAATCGGCCGAAGGAGTCCACGAGATTCGGGACCTGCCGCGGCGGAAGGGCGGCGAAACCATCCACGACGACCAGGTGGAGCCCGACCGCCAGGCGCGGCCTGGACCGCGCCAGCTCCACCGCTTCCGAGGCGGCCTTGCCGGCGACCATCAGGCTCGCTCGGGTCAGGATGCCCCGGTCGTGCGCCTCGGCGATCCCGCGGTTGACGGCCTCCGACGATCCGAAGTCATCCCCGGTGACCGCGAGCGTCCTCAAGAAGCCCGCGCCTCGCGCCGGGAGAGGAATCGGAAGAACTCGACCCCTTCCCGCAGGCGCCGCTTCGTCATCTCGACGCTCGTCAGCATCTCCGCGACCATCTCCGCGATCTTGCGGGGGCGAAAGTAGAAGCGTTTGTAGAAGAGCTCGAGCGCCTTCGAAATCTCGGCCGCCGAGAGATCCGGGTACGACAGCGCGCTGACCTGGATGCCGTTGTCCCCGACGAGGGAGCCCTCCTGCCGGACCAGCCACCCGCGCGATACCGCCTGCTGGTAAAGCTCGGTGCCCGGGTAAGGAGCCGCCAGCGAGACCTGGATCGAGTGCGGATTGATCGACCTCGCGAACTCGATCGTCCTCTCGATCGTCTCGCGCGTCTCGCCCGGAAGGCCCAGGATGAAGGTGCCGTGGATCGTGATGCCCAGCCGGTGGCAGTCCTCGGTGAAGCGCCGGGCGATGTCGATCCGGGTCCCCTTCCGGATGTTGTTGAGGATCTGCTGGTTCCCGGTCTCGTATCCGACGAGGAGGAGCCTCAGCCCGTTGTCTTTGAAGACTTTCAGGCTCTCGTAAGGGACGTTGGGCTTGGCGGTGCACGACCAGGTCACGCCCAGGCGCAAGAGGAGCTTCGCGATCGCCTCGGCGCGCGGCAGGTCATCGGTGAAGGTGTCGTCGTCGAAGTAGAACTCCTTGACCTGCGGGAAAGCATCGCGGCCGAACTCGATCTCGCGGGCCACGTTCTCGGGGCTTCGTGTGCGGTAGCGGTGGCCTCCGACGGTCTGAGGCCACAGGCAGAAGGTGCAGCGGGAGCGGCAGCCTCGGCCGGCGTAGAGGGAGACGTACGGGTGAAGGAGGTAGCCCTGGAAGTAGTCCTCGACGACGAGGTCGCGCTTGTACACCTCCATGACGAACGGCAGCGCGTCCATGTTCTCGATCGTCGCGCGAGGACGGTTGTGCACGATCCGGTCCCCGTCGCGGTAGCTCAGCCCGTCCACGGAGGCGAGGGGACGCCCCTCCGCCACTTCCTGGATCGTGTAGTCGAACTCCTCGCGCGCCACGAACTCGATGGCCGGCGACGCGCGGAGCGAAGGCTCGGGCTGGACCGCGACGTGGGCGCCGACGAACCCGATCCGGAGCTCCGGGTTGGCCTCGCGGAGGGCCTCGGCCACGCGGACGTCGGATGGAAAGGACGGAGTGCTCGTGTGGAGCACCGCGAGCTCGTAATCGTTCGCCAGCGGGACGACCTCTTCGAGCGAGAGGCCTCGCGCGGGCGCATCCACCAGGCGGCTTCCGGCAACCATCGCCGCCGGCTGCGCCAGCCAGGTCGGATACCAGAAGGAGCGGATCTCTCGCCGGGCCTGGTAACGCGATCCCGCTCCGCCGTCGAACCCCTCGTAGGACGGCGGGTTCAGAAAGAGGGTCTTGAGCGGGCTCATCCCATCACGCCGCTTTTCGGCCTCCCGGCATCAGGCGCAGAGCCGCCCGCACCGCTCCCGGCACCAGCCGCGGCCGCAGGAGCCTTTCGTCGTAGAGAGCCAGCCGCCGGTTGTTCTCCGACAGGCAGAGCTCGAGGAACTCCCGCGCGGAAATGTCCCCGAAGGACTGGTGGCTCGTCATCTCGAACCCCTTCTGCGAGTCGTCCCCGCCGAACGTCGCCGCCTGTCGCGCGTGGCCGAGGAGCTCCAGCGCGACGAGCCAGCCGCGCCTTACGTCGAAGGCGGGCCGGAGCGCCAGGGGCGCCCGCCCGCGCAGGTACGCCGCCCAGTTGACCAGGAAGAGGATGTGGCGCGCCTCCTCCTGAACGATCGGCTCGAAGATCTCGAGGAGCGCCGCAGGGAAGTACCGCGAGCGGCGTCCGATCTCGAAGAGACCGAACGCGAAGAAGGAGTCGATGCACTCGCCGTATCCGATCCTCAGGAAGGTCCAGGTCGGGTCCCGCGGAGGCGGCGGCGTCTCGAAGGGCCGGACCGGGATGTCGTACCGGCGTACGAGGAGCTGGATGATGGCAGCGTGCCGACCCTCCTCGTAGCCTTGGAGCGCAATGGCCTCAGAGAGGACCGGGTCCCGTTCGGCCCGGCCGAGGGCCTGGACTTTCACGGCGGTCTCGGCTTCGGTCCGGGCTGCCTCGTTCCAGACCGGGAGTCCCTTCAGCCGCGCCAGGGCGGCGGCGTCGAGGTCGGGCCAGATGAGCGATTCGGGCTCGAAGGGCCGGTGGGACTCGACGAAAGCCCGGCAGAACAGCTCTTTATGAGCCTCGGACCCGATCCTGAACCGCCCCGTCGAACTCACCGACCCCACTCTACTTGACATACATGGCAATCGGGTCGCTTATTTCGTTCCGGGAGAACCTTCGCTGCTTTCCTGCGTTTTACCGGAGTGGAGGAAGGTCCATGAAACGAGGGTTGTCGCGCGTGCTCCTTCTCTCTCTGGCGCTGCCGGGGGCGGTAGCCCTGGCGGAATCCCGGATGGAAAAGACCCTGAAACTCGACCCGGGCAACGAGTTCATCATCGACACGGACCTGGGCCGGGTGACGGTGACGGGGGCGTCGGCTTCCGGCGTCCGGCTCGTCGTGACGTCCCGCCGCGAGCTCGACGATCTGCTTCACTTCGAGTACGAGGAAGGCTCCGGTCGCGCCATGGTCCGCGCCCGCAAGAAGCATTCGGACTGGGGCTTCTTCTCCGACGGCGGAAGCAACGTCCGCTTCGAGATCGAGGTGCCGGCCCAGACGACGGTCCGGGTCCACACTTCCGGCGGGGCGATCTCGCTGTCGGGAACTCGCGCCCCGGCAAACCTGCACACCTCCGGCGGCGGCATCGAGGTCCGCGGCCTCCAGGGAGACCTCGAGGCGAACACCTCGGGTGGCTCGATCAGCATCAGGGACATCCGCGGCAAGGCGCGCGTCGAGACCTCCGGCGGCGGAATCGACGCATTCAACGTCGAGGGCACCCTTCAGGCCGAGACGAGCGGAGGCTCGATCCACACCGACCGGATCACCGGGGACATGCGCGTGCACAGCTCGGGCGGCGGCATCCACATCCGCGAGGCGGGCGGGAAGGTCGAAGCCGACACCTCCGGAGGCTCGATCGACGCGGAGTTCTCGCGCGGCAACTCGAGGGGCGGAAGCCTGGAGTCCTCCGGCGGCGGGATCACGGTCGCGGTCGATCCCTCCGTCGGCCTGGCGATCGACGCCCGCGGCAACTCGGTCTCGAGCGACGTGCCGCTGACTGTCCAGGGAGAGTTCTCCCGTGGATCGCTCCGCGGAAACCTCGGATCGGGCGGGGAGAGACTCCACCTGCGGACGAGCGGCGGCTCGGTGAAGATCCGCTCGCTCTGAACCAGGTCCCCGGGGGACCGGTCTCCCTCGCTCCCTGCCCTCCAGGTCACACGTTCAGCAGCCGGTCGAAGAACGAGCGGTAGCGGCGGAGGTTCACCCGCAGGTCCTCTGTCGAGACGTTTTCGCCCCGACCCCAGAGGCCTTCGAGGCGGCTCTTCTCCTCCGCGAAGCTCGAGGCAAGACGCTGGACCGGCCGGTTCCGCGAGGACCGGCTGCTCTTCGTACTCGCGGCGCTTATGCTCGCGGGATTCCTGCTTCTCCAGCGGGCGCGCCGCGGCCGTCAGGTCCGCCGTCGTCAATGGTCTGCCCTTCTCCACATCGCTCATTTCGCCACCCCCACGACTCCAGGCGTCGCCAGACGAGCGCGCCGGCGCGCCCAGCGCCGATAGAATCCGCGCGTGCCCGAGCACTCTTCCCACGTTGTCATCGTCGGAGCGGGACCGACCGGGATCGCCTGCGCGATCGAACTGTCGCGGCGCGGCATCGCGGCGGTCTGCTACGACCGGGGATTCCTGCTCGACACGCTCTTCCACTTTCCCGAGGAGATGCGGTGGTTCTCCACCCGCGACCTCCTCGACATCGCGGGCGTGCCGTTCGCCGTTCCCGACGCGCATCCCGATCGGCTGCAGTCACTCGCCTATTACCGTGGCGTCGCGGAGAAGTTCGACGTCCGGGTCGTTCCCGAAACCGAGATCCTGGAAATCTCCCCGCGCGCGGGCGGAGGGCTTACGGTCGTGGCGGCGTCGGGCTCGGGCGCCTCGCGCCCCCGCCGCGAGATCGCGGCGCCGGCCGCGATCCTCGCGACCGGCTTCTTCCACAACCCCAGGCGCCTCGGCGTCCCCGGTGAGGAGTTGCCGAGCGTCCACCGCCGGTACGTCTCCGGGTATCCGTTCCATGGCCGGGACGTGGTCGTCGTCGGATCGAAGAACTCGGCCTCAGAGGCCGCGCTCGACCTCTACCGCCACGGAGCGCGGGTGACGCTCGTCGCGCGCGGGCCCGCGATCTCCGAGCGCGTGAAGTACTGGATCAAGCCCGACCTGGAGAACCGCATCCGGGCGGGCAAGATCCGCGCGTTCTTCCGGACGCGGATCCTGGAGATCCAGAGCGACTCGGTCCTGGTCGAGGGGCCCGGCGGCGCGCAGACGCTCCGCGCCGACGCGGTCTTCCCCCTGATCGGCTACGAGCCGGACTTCGCCCTCTTCGAGCGATGCGGGGTCCGCCTCGAGGGCCCAAACCGGATCCCGTCGCACGACCTGGAGACGCTGGAGTCCAACGTCCCGAACCTCTACCTCGCCGGCGCGATCATCGGCGGCACGGAGATCGGGCGGATCTTCATCGAGAACAGCCGTCACCACGCCTCCGTCATCGCCGACGCGATCGCCCGGCGGCCGCTCGTCCCCGCCTAGGCCGCGCGGCTGCTCGATCCTCCAACCTTCCGCCGCCTTCCGGCGTCTGAAAGCCAGGAGGAAGGTTTATGCGCGCACGGTCGCTCGTCCGGGAGTTGGCCCTGCCGGTCCTGCTGGCCGCGGCGGCCACGGCGGCCGCACAGGATGCGGCGGAGGAACGCCTCTTCGCCGAAACCCTGCAGGCGAACCGCTACGGTCTGAGTCTCGAGGCGGGCAAGCTCGCCGGATCCGGCGCGGCATTCCTCGTCGCCGAGGGCGGGAAGGCCCAGTTCGTCGCGATTGGCGAAGAGCACAACGTCGCCGAGATCCCGCGGCTGACGGCGGCGCTCTTCGTCGAACTCCATGCGAACTCCGGCTACGACTACTTCGCCGACGAGCAGGACGTCTGGATGTGCTCGGAAATCTCGAAGCCGCCTTTCCTCGGCCGAGAGCAGGAGATCCGGCGCCTGCGCGCGAGGTACCGCAACGCGTTCACCTTCGAGGGGGACGAGGAGGTCGCGATGCTGGCCGACGTAGGCCGGACTTCGTCCGGGAAGGCGGAGCGGATCTGGGGGCTCGACCAGGTCTTCGGCGCGCTGCACGTCCTCGAGCGCCTCGACGCGATCGCCGCGGACGAAGCGGTACGGCGGAGGATTCACGCGCTGATCGACTTCGCCCGGCCCTATGAATCCGGCCGCTTCCTTCCCGGCAAGCGGCTCATGAGCGAGGTGCCGGAGCTTCCAGAGGACCTGACCTCGATTTCGAAGTGGTACCGCTCACGCGCCGCCGATTCCGCGGAAGGGGCGTTCCTGGCCGGGCAGCTCGACAAGTCGCTCCGCATCTACGCCAACTGGCGCCACGCCGCGATCGAGAAGCAGCCGACCGGCTACGAGTCCAACCGGGAGAGGGAGGAGAACATGAAGGACCTGTTCCTCCGGCGGTATCGGGAAGCCGAGCGGCTCGACGCCCGCAAGCCGAAGGTCGTGCTGAAGTTCGGCCACTGGCACCTCTACCGCGGCCAGAGCCCCGGCAGCGTCTTCACCCTCGGCAACTTCGTCTCGGATTTCGCGAAGGCCAACGGCTCGTCCTCTTTCGCGGTCGCGATCTACCTCGACGATGGACCGGGCTCAAAGCGCGACCTGGGCAAGTGGGCCCCCTGGGCCAAGCCCCTGATCGAGGCCGAGCTCCCCGACGGCTCGACGGTCTTCGACCTGCGCCCCCTCCGCCCCGATGCCCACGCCAAACGCCTCGGAGCGGTCCCGCCCGAGCTCTGGCGCCTCCTCTTCGGTTTCGACGCCCTCATCATCCTGAAAGGCGCCCACCCCGCCGACGGCATGGGGTCAGGTCTACATCTTACATTATGCGATTTTCGCCAATGCCACAGCGGCCCGGCGAATTTTCGCATAGTGTATAACATAGACCTGACCCCAAGACGTCACCCGGGCCCCAGGAGCTCGCGGGCGGCGCGGTCGCCGGAGGCGAGGGCGCCGGCGACGGTGCCGCTCTGGTCGGGGTCGGTCGCCTCGCCGGCGAAGAAGAGGGTTCCGGCGATCGGGCGGGACAGGGCGCGGTGGGCGGAGACGCCGCCGACTCCGGTGAAACTGTAGGCGCCTCGGGAGAAGGGGTCCGTCCTCCAGTTGTGGGTGTGGCACTCCTCGAGGAGGGACCGCAGGGGGCGAAGGGGAATTCCCAGGAGACGGGCGAGGGATTCCAGGGCGACGCGGGCGATGGTCGCGTCGCTTTCCGCGAGGAGCTTCTCCGCAGAAGGGCCGCCGGTCCAGCCGGTGAGCATCGGCACCTCGGCGGGCGCGGCGGTCCACCACGTCGGGAACGGAGGCCGGCGCGAGTGGAGGAAGTTGAAGTCGAAACGGTCCTCGCAACCGGCGAGGAGGCCCTCCTCCTCCCAGAAACGCTCGCGAAAGAGGAAGACCACCTTGGCGGCGTCGCCCGTCTCGAGCTTCGAAACCGCGAGGGATTTCTCCGGGATCTCCGGATCGAACCGGACGCCGCCCGGCGCTCCCCGCGGCGCCTTCAGCGCGGACAGGGGCACGGCGACGATCGCCTTCTTCGCCTCGACTCTCTCCGTCGGACCTCCGGAAGCCCGGCGGACTTCGACCGAGACCCTCCCCCGCTTCCACTCGATCCTCTCGACGACGCGGGAAAGGCGAAGCGTTACCTCCTTGCCGGCCTTCGCGAGCAGCCATTCCGCCAGACGGTCGTACCCATCGACAATCCGGAACTGGTCGTTCTCGCCGGGCTCGGGCGGCCCCTCGCCGGCGGTCGAGAGCGCTCGCTCGCTCGCCTTCTCCAGCGGCGCGGCGTGGTAACCCTCGACGAAGGACCGGAAGTAAGCGCGCAGGTCTGAGCCGAGCTTCTTCTGCCCCGCCAGGAAATCCGCCACCGACCGGTCCGGGCCTCTCGACCTCATCCGCGACGTGACCCGCATCATCCGATCGAAGAACTCGCCGCTTTCCCGAATGCGCCCGCGGACGAGCAGGGCGTGGGAATCGGGCAGCCGGTCCATCAGCAACCCCGCCTCCCGGACGATCCGGAAGGTCTCGGGCGGCCGGCCGTGGACGAACTCCGCGCCGAGCTCGATCGGGACCGGCCATCCCTCGCGCCGCCGAGTGTGGATCCGGCCTCCGATCCGGTCACGCGCCTCGAGCAGGTCCACACGCGCGCCCGCCTCGGCGAGGCGCCTCGCCGCAGCCAGCCCCGCGGCTCCGGCGCCGATCACGATCGCATCCGGTTGTCGCTTTCTCACGGTGCCAGAAGCCGCAATTCTCGTTCCATTTCGCCGCCCGACGCGGACCAGAGCCCTGCAACCTTTCGCCCCGCGGGGGTGTTCTGGAGAGGCATGTGCGAGGTTTCCATGTCCGCGAGATCCGCCGCGAAACCGCCTCGAAAGCCCGGAGGAGGCGCCTCCCGGAGGCCCTTCCCGGGTAACCTCTCCGTTCCGATCTCCGAGAATCCGGCGCCGCCCGGGGCGGGACCCGACCTTCGCCTGATCCGGGGATCGTCGAGGGAGAACGCCATGCCGCACGAAGACGCACTCGAGTCCGCCCTGGCGCGCGACCTCGACGGTTCCTTCGAGCGGCTGGTGCGCGAGTACGAGGACCGCCTCTACTCCTTCGCCCTGCGCCTCTCCGGCAACCGCGCGGACGCCGAGGAGATCGCCCAGGACGCCTTCGTTCGCGCGTACCGCGCGATGAAGACCTACCCGCCGGAGCGGGTCCGCTCGCTGTCGCTCAAGGCGTGGCTCTACCGCATCACTCTGAACGTCGCGCGCAACCGGATGCGCGGTCGGCGCCACGAGCACGTCTCCCTCGACGAGCGCGACGCCGACGGCCGCGCGCGGTACGATCCGGAAGACGACGCCGCGTCGCGCCCCGACTCGATTCTCGAGGAGGGGCGCCGGCGCGCCTCGATCGCCTCGCTCGTGGCAGGGCTCCCCCCGCGCTACCGCTCGGCCCTCATCCTCCGGTACATGGAGGGCCTCCGCCTCGAAGAAGTCGCCCGCGTTCTCGAGCAGCCGCTCGGGACCGTCAAGTCCAACGTCCATCGCGCGGTCAACGCTCTGCGGGAGGCGCTCCTCGCGTCCCGCCGCGTCCATTCGCGCTCCGAGGTGATCTCATGAAGAGCTCGAATCGAGGCGGGGCCGACGCCCTGGAAGTCGTGCGAGAGCTGCGCGCCGCCCCGAGCCACCGCGCTCCGTCCACGCTGCTGCCGGCGATCCTGCGGCGCGTCGGGCTGGCCGACCTCTACTGGAAGCTCGACTCCCCGGTCGGCCCGGTCTACGTCGCCGCCAGCCGCGCGGGAATCTCGATGGTGACGCGGGCGAAGTCGGCGGAGGAATTCGAGCGCCGCTTCGAGAGCCTGCGCGGCCGGCCCGTCTCGCCGAGCGCCTCGCGTCCGCCGGCGGCCGTGCGGAGCCTGATGCGGAATCTCAAGTCGCGCGACCGCGAGAAGCTCCAGTTCGACCTGCGGGGCCTCTCGGAGTTCGAGCGGGCGGTCCTGCTGAAGGCGTTGGAGATCCCGTGCGGAGAGGTCCGGCCCTACAGCTGGATCGCGCGCGAGATCGGGCACCCCGAGGCGGTGCGGGCGGTCGGGACGGCGCTCGGGAAGAACCCCGTTCCGCTGCTGATCCCCTGCCACCGGGTCGTGCGGGCCGACGGCTCGATCGGGAAGTACTCGATGGGCGGCAGCCGGATCAAGCGAGCGCTCCTCGAGGTCGAGGACGTGGAGCCGGGAATCATCGAGCGGCTCGGCGCGAGCGGGATCCGCTACCTCGGCAACGAGAAGAAGCGGTACTACTGCTATCCGACGTGCGGCGGGACGCGCTCGCTGGTCCTCGCGAACAAGGTCCCGTTCCACGACGAGAAGGAAGCGCTGGCTGCGGGGTATCACCCCTGCAAGTCTTGCCGGCCGGCCGCATAGAACCGCGACACGTTGATATCCTCGGCGTGCCCATGGCGGATCAGGAAATCCCCTCTCCGGGGGAGCACGAGGCGCGGGTCCACGAGGCGTTCGACGCGTTCCACGAGAAGGTCGGCGCGAGGCTCGACGGGGACGCTCGCGAATCGCTCGACCGGATCCGCGAGGCGGCGGCCGACAGGGACCCCGAGAGGATGCGCGAACACATGACGCAGGTTCAGGAAGAGCACGGTTGGCTCTACCGCGAGCTCGCGCAGCACCCCGCGATTGCAAATCTCTTGGACGAGCTCGCCCTCTGGGGCTTCTAAACCTGCTCGATCAAACAAGAAACCCGCCCGTCGTCCGGGCGGGTTCTCTGCAAAACCAATCCGTGGGCCGCGGGGACTCTCTCAGCAGTCAATCGATTGGGTGGTGCAGGGGCACGGGACGTACCTGGTCTCTCCGTCCAGCGTCGGCCCGGTCGGGCAAGCGGGACCGAAGGTCGCGTCGAACTCCGACGGCCGGCTGACCGCGTCGTAGTACAGGCGCAGGCCCGTCGCGTTCGCATGCCCGGTGCACGTGGCGCCCGTTCCGATCCGAGCCGAGATCTTCACGGACAGCGGCGGTGTCCCCGAGAAAACGATCCCACTAAATGGTGAAAAGTTGATGGAGACATGCTCGGCGCTGTCCGGGTTCCTCACCAGACCCGAGACGCACAGCACCTCTCCCGTCGAAAAGGGCGTGGCCGAAGCCCCGAAGAAAACTTCCGCCTTCACATCGAACTTCGTGCCCTGGTCGTCGGAGTTTCTCAGTCCGAGCCAGACGTTGAGAGCGCTCAAGCTGTTCAGGCTGCAATTCGAGCCCCCGCCGCCGGTTTCGTAGTACCAGGTGCCGAGGGGCTTGTAGAGGTTCCCGCCCGTTTTTGTCAGCGAAGGAGAATCGATCGAGGTCGGAGTCGAGGACGATGGAGCGGTGGTCTCGAGATCGAGGTCGGGAGCAACGCCCGTCAAATAGAAGGTCTCGGATGGTGGCAGGGAGCAGCCGCCGGTTGGAGAAGACATGGCGGGAACGGCGAGGAGCAGGAGAAAGAGACCGAGTGACAGGACACCTATCCGGGTCTGTTTCACGATTGCCTCCTTCGTTTGTTTGCCGGAGCAGGATTCCTGTTCCGGAATTCGATCACGCCCGGCGCAGGGAGTCAAACGGGCCACTGGGCGGGTCCCGCACCGACGCTTAGACTCCTCTGGCGGGAGGCGATATGGCGCGTTACACGGTCGAGGAGTACGTCCGCTGGGAGGACATCGACGCCGCCGGCATTATCAACTACCAGGCGTACCTGAGGTTCTTCGGCCTCGCGGAGGCGGAGCTGCTCCGCTCGGCCGGCCTGAGCTACAAGTACCTCTTCGAGTCGCTTGGGATCTGGCTTCCCCGGGTCCGGGTCGAGTGTGATTTCCGCGCGCCCGTCAAGCTCGACGAGCTGCTCACGGTCGAGGCGTACTTCAGCAGGGTCGGGAACTCTTCCGTGCACCTGGATTTCGAGGTCCACCCCAAGAACGAGCCCGGCCGCGTCGTCGCGACCGGCCGGTACGTCCTCGTCTGCGTGACGCAGAAGGACTTCCGGCCCGTCCCCGTCCCCGAGGAGTTTCGCCGGCGCATCTCCCGCTTCGTCGAGGCGCCCGAGCGCCGCAACTAGCGCCTCGAAAAGTCGTATCTTCCGAAAGACATGCCCCGCGGAAAAGACTGGATGGACCTCGTCCGCTCGACCTTCCATTCGGTCGGCCGGGACGAGATGTCGGGCCTCTACGTCCGGGAGTGGCGGCAGGCCCGCGAGAAGCTGACCGCCGAGGAACAGCGGGAGATCAACCGCGAGCCCAAACGCTGGAAGCGCTTCCTCAAGTCCGCCAACGCCGTCTTGTTCGGGCTCTCGACGCGCCTCGCGCCGGCCCGCCGGGTCATCTTCGGCGCGGCGCTGCTCTTCATCTTTCTCTCGTTCAACTGGAGCTGGTCCACTAACTCGGAGCACAGAGGAACCCGCCGCGTCTCGGAATACAAGGTCAACCTCGACAGCGGGTTCCTGCTCGCCTCGATCACGCTGCTCACGCTGCTGCTCGCGATGGAGCTGGTGGACAAGATCAATTACCGCGACGAGCTGGAACTCGCTCGCGAGCTGCAGTCGAGCCTCATCCCGAAGACCCTTCCGACGCTGCCGGACCTCGACCTCGGCGCCTACACGCGCATCGCCAACATGGTCGGCGGCGACATCTACGACTTCGTGGTCCTCCCCGACGGCCGGCTCGCGGTGCTCTTCGGCGACGCCTCCGGGCACGGGATGACCGCGGGCCTCGTCATGGCCGTCGCGCACGCGGCGTTCCGGACCCAGCTCGATACAGACCCGGCCCCCGCGGCGATGTTCGCCACGTTGAACCGGATCCTCTGCCGGACCGGTGGCCCGAGGGCCTTCTTCGGCTGCGTGTACCTGCTTCTCTCGCCGGACGGCTCCTTCGCCGGGTCCGTGGCCGGGCACCCTCCTCTTCTCCGGCTCGACGCGACGGGCTCGATCCTGGAGCGGATCGGCAAGGGCGCCTACCCTCTCGGGATCAAGGCGCCGCTCGAATGGGAGACCGTCACCGGCCGGATCGAGCCCGGCCAGACATTGCTTCTCCACTCCGACGGCCTCTCGGAAGCGCGCGACGCCGCCGGCACGGAGTTCGGCGCGGCCCGGCTGGAGCTGTCGCTTCGCCGGGGCGGCTCGCTCGACGCCTCCGCCCTCGTCAACACTCTCGTCGCCGACGTCATGGCCTTCCTCGGCCGGGAAGTTCCCGAGGACGACGTCTCCATTGCCGCCATCCGGCGCGTCGCCGCGGCCTGATCACGGAGGCGCGGCCGGCGGGCTCGTAATGGCCGGGAATACGGGTTTGTTCTACCCTGTGAAACCTGCTCCAACCAAAGGGCGATCCGCGGGGCCGCGCCCGAGAGGGGAGGCGCCTCCGTGAACCCGGAGGGGCACAAGGCCCGTATTTTGCGTTGGAGTTGTCGGCGCGGAACGGCGCAACGAGGCGCCCGGCCCGCGCGAGAGGAAAGGGAATGAACGACACACTGACTCTTCCGGTCGTTCCCATGAGGAACGCCGTCCTGCTTCCGGGCGTGAGCTTCCCGATCACGGCGGGCCGCCCGGGCACTCTGCGCGCCATCGAGGTCGCCTTAAACGACAAGGAGCGGCGTGTCTTCGCGGTCGCGCAGCGCCAGGTCAACGACGGGGAGACCGTCACCGCGGACTCCCTGTTCACGATCGGCACCATCGCGACCGTCGGCTCCATCCAGCGGAGCCTCGGAAGCGTCCTGCTGCTTCTGGAAGGCAAGTCGCGCGGAATCGCGACGCGCTTCGTCTCCCGCGAGGGGCGGCTCGAGGCTACCGTCCAGCCGGCCCAGGAGATGCTCGCGCTCGACCCGCGGGATCCCGCGTTCATCGCGCTCCACCACGAGGTGCGCGAGCGCGCGGCGGAACTCGGCCGCAAGATGGGCCTGCCCGAGGAGGCCGTCAACCAGTTCCTCGAGGGAGTCCAGGAGCCGGGCAAGCTCGCGGACCTCGTCGCGGGCTACCTCGACCTTCCGGTCGGGGAGAAGCAGGCGATCCTCGAAACGCTCTCCGTCGAGGACCGGCTGCGCCGCGTCCTCCTTCACGTCCAGCGGCAGATCGAGGTCCTCTCGGCCCAGGAGGACATTCAGTCCAAGGTCAAGGAAGAGCTGGGCGGCCGCCAGCGCGAGATGTACCTGCGCGAGCAGATGAAGGCGATCCAGAAGGAGCTCGGCGAGGGCGAAGGCTCCGAGGACGAAAGCCTGAAGGAGCTTCGCGCCAAGCTCGACGCACTGAACCTGCCCGAAGAGGTCCGCAAGGAAGTGGACCGCGAGTGGAGCCGGCTGACCCGGATCGGCCGCGAGTCCATGGAGTCGCAGGTCATCCGCACGTACCTCGAGACGATCGCCGAGCTGCCGTGGAACACGCGCAGCGAAGACCATCTCGACGTCAAGGAAGCCGCGCGGATCCTGGACGAAGACCACTACGCCCTGGGAGACGTCAAGGACCGGATCCTCGAGTTCCTCGCGGTGAGGCAGCTCTGGCAGGCGCGCGGAAAAGAGGAGCGCGAGAAACCGTCCGACCCGGCGAAGGTCCCGGAGGCGGGAAAGCCCGACGCCGTGAAGGAGTCGCGCGAGGAATCGCACGCCAAGGGCAAGATCCTGCTCTTCGCCGGCCCCCCGGGAGTCGGCAAGACCTCGATCGCCCGCTCGATCGCGCGGGCGATGGGGCGCAAGTACGTCCGCATCTCGCTGGGCGGCGCCCGCGACGAGGCCGACATTCGAGGTCACCGGCGCACCTACATCGGCGCGATGCCCGGACGAATCATCCAGGGGATGAAGCAGGCGGGGACCAAGAACCCGGTCTTCCTGCTCGACGAGGTGGACAAGCTCGGCGTCTCCTTTCAAGGGGACCCGGCGGCGGCGCTCCTGGAAGTGCTCGACCCGGCGCAGAACGACAGCTTCACCGACCACTACATGGGAGTCCCTTTCGACCTGTCGGAGGTGCTCTTCATCGCGACCGCCAACTTCCTCCAGAACATCCCGGCGCCGCTGCTCGACCGGATGGAGACGGTCAACTTCGCCGGCTACACGGAGTCCGAGAAGCTCCAGATCGCGAAGAACTACCTGGTGCCCCGGCAGGTCCGCGAGAACGGCCTGTCGCCCGAGCAGATCGCCATGCAGGACGCCGCGATCCTCGAGGTCATCTCGAGCTACACGCGGGAGTCGGGCGTACGGCAGCTCGAGCGGGAGCTCGGCCGCCTAGCCCGCAAGGTCGCGCGCCGGATCGCCGCTTCGGAGATCGACCAGCAGACGATCGAGCAGGCCGACGTGCGCGCGCTGCTCGGCCGCCCGAAGGTCCACCCCGAGAAGATGGCCCGCGAGGACCAGGTCGGGATCGCGACCGGCATGTACTACACGCCGGCGGGCGGCGACATCATGTTCGTCGAGGCCTCGCTGATGAGAGGCAAGGGCGAGCTGATCCTGACGGGGCAGCTCGGCGACGTCATGAAGGAGTCCGCGAGGGCGGCCTGGACGTACGCCAGGTCCCACGCCGCGTGGCTCGGCATCGAGGAGAAGGACTTCGAGCGCGACGTCCACATCCACGTCCCCGCGGGCGCGATCCCCAAGGACGGTCCCTCGGCCGGAATCGCGATGGCGACCGCGCTGGTCTCGGCGCTCTCGCGCCGCGCCGCTCGAAACGACACCGCGATGACCGGCGAGATCACGATCTCGGGCCGCGTCCTTCCCATCGGCGGGTTGAAGGAGAAGATCCTCGGCGCGGTCCGGGCGGGAATCACCCGGGTCGTCATCCCGAAGGACAACGAGGCGGACCTGGAGGACCTCCCGAAGGAAGTCCGCGACAAGATCGAGGTTTCCCCCGTGGAGGACCTCGCCCAGGCCCTTGCCGGCACCCTGCGCGACACTTCGCTCCAGGAAGGCCGGCTCTTCTTCGGCGCCGGTCCCGGCGCCGAAACCGGCCGGGCTCACTGACGGCCTTTCCCGCAGGCTGAGCTAAGCTTGCACCCGGTGGCACTCCGGTCTCGAGGCCGCCGGGCAGCGGCCGCCTGTTTTGCCTTCGCCGCCGCCGCGATGGGCGGTGGCGCGGGCGCGCTTCTCGGGGCCTGCGGGCCGTTTATCGACGTCCCCGACGCCGTCTTTTGCCCGTTCGTCCTGGAGATCTTCTACCTTGGGATCACCACCGGGACGACCGCGACGACCTACGACCCGGCGGGGAACGTCTCGCGGCTCCAGATGGCCGCCTTCCTCTCGCGCACCGTGGACGGAGTCCTGAAGCGCGGAAGCCGGAGGGCGGCGCTCGACCAGTTCTGGACGACTCAGAACGCCTCGGTCCTCGGCACCGTTTCGCTTGGAGGATCTCCGAATACTCTCCAGTCCGACGGCGCCGACATCTGGGTCAGCAATTCCGGATCAGTCTCGAGGGTCCGCGCGAGCGACGGCAAGATCCTCGACACCTGGACCGGCGCGACGAACGCGTTCTGCGTGCTCACCGCGATGGGGCGGGTGGTCGTGACCGGCAACACCAACCTGGGCCTGTTGTACGTGCTCGACCCGACCCAGCCGGCCGGGGCCGTCTCCGTGGCCGGGAGCGGATTGACGCCGTTTACGTCCGGAATCGCCTTCGACGGCGCGCGCGTGTGGACCGCGAACCAGGGGGGTGGGGGATTCGGCGGCGCGGTCCTGATCTTCACGCCCGGACCGATGCTGCCCTGGACGGTGACCACGGTGACGACCGGCTTCTCGAAACCGTTCGGCGCGCTCTACGACGGAGCGAACGTCTGGGTCACGGACTCCACGGCGAACAGACTCTTCGAGCTCGACGCCGGCGGCGCCATTCTTCAGACGGTCACGGTCGGCCTTACTCCGCAGCTTCCGGTTTTCGACGGCGCCAACATCTGGGTCCCAAACGGAAACAGCGCCTCGGTCACGGTCGTCCGGGCCTCCAACGGCGTGGTCCTGGCGACGCTGACCGGCAACGGGCTGAGCGTCCCCGGCCAGGCCGCGTTCGACGGGCAGCGCGTCCTTGTGGCGAACGAGGCCGGCGGCGTGTCGCTCTGGAAGGCCGCGGACCTCTCGCCGCTAGGCGGTTTCTCGACGGGAGCGGCGAGTCCCGTCGGCGCCTGCAGCGACGGCGTGAGTTTCTGGATCACCCTGCCGTCCGCGGGCCAGATCGCCCGCTTCTGAAGCCCCGGATCAGGTGTAGGGTAGCGGGTCAGGTAGAAGAAGATCGGGGCGGCGAAGCAGAGCGAGTCGATCCGGTCCAGCATCCTCGGGTCACGATCGAGCCCGCGTCCGGCTCGCCCTCCCCGGCCGGCCCGGTCGTGGTTTCCTCCTCGCCGTAAAACCGTTCCCGTCGGCTCTTCGCGGTCGGACGTGGTTTGTCCGGCCGCGCCCCGCATAGTCGGCGATGTGGAAGCGGGAAGAGTGATGGATACCGGGACGGGAGCGGTCACCGACATCGCCGACATCGCGGCCTGGCGGGCTCGCCGCGCGGCGCGGGACGACGTGCCGATGGGCTCGCCGCCGTTCGTCCTGGAAGAGCCATGCCCGGGCTGCGGAGCGCGCCGCGTGAGCACGATGGTCTGGAGGAAGGACGCTTCGCGGGACCGGCGGGTCCCCTTCCCGAAGATCGAGCCGCACTTTCTCTGCCGCGACGGCAGGGTCGTCTGGCAGGAGATCACGGAATCGCCCATCCCCGCTTCGGCGTGGTCCGGAATCCTCGGCCACTTCGAGGACGAGGGGCTGAAGACGAGCGGCTGAATCAGCGGGGGACCTTGCGGTCCCCCGAGCCCCCTTGCGCCCCTCCGGATGGCCCGGATCTTGCGACTCCCGGGGGTGGAGGTGAGCTATGCGCAAAGCTATCGGCATCGTGGCCGCGGTGTTCGCCGTGTTCCTGGTGGCCTCGGCGGCTTCGGCGGAAAAGCGGCCGCACGAAGGCAAGATCGTCAAGATCGAGACCGTCGAGAAATCGGCCGACGTCGGAGGCCAGAGCGTCTCGAACGTCGAGAAGCGAATGATCGTGCAGGGCGAGAAGGGCGACGAGTGGACGCTCTACTGGGACGCCACCACGAAGTTCAAGAACGGGCTCGCGGCCTCGGAGCTGCGTGAGGGCGACAGCATCCATTTCGACTTCGTCCAGAAGGACGGGAAGATGTGGGTGACGGAACTTCGCCGGACCCACAAGGCCGACCGCGACTGACGACGTTTCTCGCGGAAAACAGGACCGGGGCGCTTCGGCGCCCCTTTTCCTTTGCCCGGAGAACTTCTAGCTGCGCCGACGGCGCGCCGCGCCTTCGAGGAGGCGGCTGTGCTGGACGATCGCCCGCTGGTGAGTGCCCTTCCCCACCTCACCCGCGTCGTCGCTCGCCGATACCTCGAACCCGTAGAACTTCCCTTCCATCCCGACGAACCGCGCCGTGGCGGTGACGGTCGCTCCGACAGGGGTCGCCGCGGTGTGGGTCACATTGACCAAAACGCCCGCCGTCAACTCCCCCTCTTCGAGGACCGCTTTCATCGCGCGGGCCGCGGCCATCTCCATCAGGGCGACCATCCGGGCGGTGGCGAAGACCTTCGGGAAGGAGTCCAGGTGAGCGGGCGACAGCGCGCAGGCGAGGTCCGATTCTTCGACGACCATCGATGCCGTCCCCGTCGAGCCGATGGGCAATTCCCGTCTCAACATGTCTCGCTCCTCGTTCCATTATCCCGGACGGAAATCCGGCGAAGAGGTCTCGGGTCATAGACAAATATTGCCGTTTTCCGGCGCATGTCTCATTCGGAAGCTCTGAAAAGCCAGTGGGTTGCCGAATTGGCCCCGGGCTTGCCTTGATCCGCGGGGAGGGATTCACGAAAGAAACAACGGAGGGCAAGAAATTGCAAACCTCTGCACTGGATCTGGCCGGCACCGTTCCTTACGACGTCGGAGTTCCCGAGTCCGGCCTAGGCTGGGAGAAGGTCGGACCTCTGTTCGAGCGCTATTCGGTGACCCTCGTCGGCCGCATCGACGAGACGTGGTCGGAGGCCTATCGCCGGGTGGCCGAAATCGAGCCCAACCTGAGCCGCTTCCGGCTCGACACGTTTTCGGGGACCGTCTCCTTCACGTGCCGCGCGAGCGACGGCCCCGTGCAGGTCATGGGCGTCCTGAAGATCCTCGGGCAGATGCTGGAGAGGGTCAACCGGGAGGCGTCCTTCGCGGCCGCGGGCCCGAGCCTGCCCGGCCAGCCCCCCGCCGTACCAGAGCGGACTCTGAAGGCCATTCCCCAGAAGTGACAGCAGCAGAGCCCCCGGCTCCGCTGCTGTCATCCCGAGCAAAGCGAAACGGGCGAAGGATCTACTCGCCGGCGCCCGCTACTCATTTCCTGTCCCAATCTCGCGGCGGTTGATAGGATTCCGCTCCTCGACCGCAACGAATTCGCGAGGAGCAAGAACATGACTTCCCGAATCTTCACGGCGATCTTCCGTCACCGCATCGCCTCGGCTTCCCTGGCGCTGGTCCTGGCGGGGTCGCTGACGGCCGCCCTGGCCCAGACCGCCAACCACGCCTCCGCGAAACCGGCAGCCGCGGCCGCCGAGACCGCCCCGACGATCCACGGTCTCGACCCCGCCGACATGGACACGTCGGCGAAGGCGTGCATGAGCTACTACCAGTTCGCCAACGGAGGGTGGCTCAAGAAGAACCAGATCCCTCCCGAGTACCCGTCGTGGGGAACCTTCACGGAGCTCGCCGAGCGCAATCGCGCCGCGATGCACGAGATCCTCGAGAAGCTGGCGAAGGAAAAGGCGGCCCCGGGCACCGACGAGCAGAAGCTCGGCGACTACTACGCCAGCTGCATGGACGAGGCGGCGATCGAGGCGCAGGGAGCCAAGCCGCTCGCCGCCGAGCTCGAGCGGATCGACAAGATCAAGGACCTCGCGGAACTGCGCTCCGAGATTGCGCGGCTGCAGACTCGCGGGGTGGGCGTTCTCTTCGGCTTCCAGTCCACGCAGGACCGCAAGAACTCCAGTGAGGTCATCGCGTCCGCCCAGCAGGGCGGCATCGCGCTGCCGGACCGCGACTACTACACGAAGACGGACGATAAGTCGAAGGACCTGAAGGCGAAGTACGCCGACCACGTCGCGAAGATGTTCGTCCTGCTCGGGGACGACCCGGCCAGGGCCGCGGCCGAGGCGAAGACGGTCCTGGACATCGAGACGAAGCTCGCCGAAGCGTCCATGACGCGCGTCGAACGGCGCGACCCCGACGCCACGTATCACCGGATGAGCGTCGAGGAGGTCAAGGCGCTGACGCCGAACTTCTCCTGGACGGCGTACTTCAAGGAGCTCGACGCTCCGGCGATCGCGGCGGTCAACATCGGCCAGCCGAAGTTCTTCGAGGCCCTCGACAAGCAGCTCACGGCCGTCCCGCTGGCCGACTGGAAGACCTACCTGCGGTGGCACCTCGTCCACGCGGCGGCGCCGGGCCTGTCCTCGAAGTTCGTCGACGAGAACTTCAACTTCTACCAGAAGACTCTCGAGGGGACGAAGGAGATCCAGCCGCGCTGGAGGCGCTGCACGCAGTCCACGGACCGGCAGCTCGGCTTCGCCCTCGGAAAGCTCTACGTCGCCGAGCACTTCCCCCCCGAGGCGAAGGCCCGCGCCGACCAGATGGTCAAGAACCTGATCGCCGCGCTGCGCGACGACCTCGCGACGCTGGCCTGGATGAGCCCGGAGACCCGCAAGGCCGCTCTCGCCAAGCTCGACGCTTTCACGCCGAAGATCGGGTACCCGGACAAGTGGCGCGACTACTCCTCTTACAAGGTGGACCGCGCCTCCTACGCCGTCAACGTGATGAACGGCGCGCTTTACGAGCACCACCGCGACATGGACAAGATCGGCAAGCCCGTGGACCGCACCGAGTGGGGCATGACGCCGCCGACCGTCAACGCCTACTACAGCGCGCCGCGCAACGAGATCGTCTTCCCGGCCGGGATCCTCGAGCCTCCCTTCTTCGACGCGAAGGCGGACGACGCCGTCAACTACGGCGGGATCGGCGCCGTCATCGGGCACGAGATGACCCACGGGTTCGACGACCAGGGCCGGAAGTTCGACGCTCAGGGGAACCTGAAGAACTGGTGGACGGACCAGGACTTGAAGAACTACCTGGAGCGAGCCAACTGCGTCGAGAAGCAGTTCGACGGCTACGTCGTCGAAGGAGACCTCCACCAGAACGGCAAGCTCGTCCTGGGCGAGTCGATCGCGGACCTGGGCGGCCTGACGATCGCATACAAGGCGTTCCAGAAGAGCCTCGAGGGCAAGTCCCGCCCGGCCCCGATCGACGGGCTCACCGCCGAGCAGCGGCTGTTTCTCAACTGGGCGCGCGTCTGGGCGACCAACGCGCGGCCCGAGTTCGAGCGTCTCCAGACGAACACGAACCCGCACCCGCTCGGGCGTTTCCGCGCGATCGGCGCGCCGTCGAACATCCCGGAATTCGCCGCCGCCTTCGGCTGCAAGCCCGGCGACCCGATGGTCCGCGAGAAGCGCTGTCTGATCTGGTAAGAAGAAGTCGATAGTCCGTAGTCAATAGTCGATAGTCAGAAGGGCCGCTTCCGGGCGGCCCCCATGGCACATGGCTTGCGGGTATTCCGGGGCATGGCCGGAAAGCTCGCCCTCTGGAAGACGGTCTTCGGAGAGACGCTCTCGTCGTGGGACGACCACGACGCGTACACCCAGAGCGCGGCGCTGGCGTTCTATACGCTCTTCTCGCTCGCGCCGGTTCTCTTAGTCGTCGTCTCCCTCTCCGGGGCGGTCTTCGGCCGGCAGAGGGTCCGCGGCGAGATCGTGGGCCAGTTCCAGGCGCTGATGGGGCGGGAGGCGGGAGTCACCGTCGAGGGCCTCCTGGAGAAAGCGCAGGAGTCGGTCCACGGCGGCCTCTCCGGGATCCTCGGAATCGCCGCCCTCCTCTTCGGCACGACGGCGGTCTTCATGCAGCTCCAGACGGCGCTCAACGTCGTCTGGGAGGTCAGGCCCCGCCGTGGCCAGGTCCTGCGCACGTTGCTGAAGAAAAGGCTGCTCTCCTTCGCGGTGGTGCTCGCGGTCGGGTTCCTGCTGCTCGTCTCGCTGGCCCTCTCGGCGGCGCTGACGGCGGTCGGCGCCTACGCCCGCAGCCGCCTGTCTGCCCCCCCGGCGGTGCTCGAAGCGATCAACTCGGCTTTCACCTTCGTGGTCTTCACGGCGCTTTTCGCGATGATCTATCGGATCCTCCCGGACGTGGAGATCCCGTGGCGGGACGTGATGCTGGGAGCGGTGGTCACTTCCGCTCTCTTTTCGATCGGGAAGTGGCTGATCGGGCTCTACATCGGCCACACAGCGCTCGCCTCCTCCTACGGCACGGCCGGCTCGATCGTTGTCATCGTCCTCTGGGTGTACTTCACGGCGCTCATCGTGCTTCTCGGAGCGGAGTTTTCGCGCGTCCACTCCCGCCGCTTCTATGGGGCGCACCACGCCGCCTCCGAGGGGGCGAAGCGGGTCCACTCCGTGGAGGTCCCGGGAACGACGCGGTCTTAGGATGCCGGGGTCGGCGTCGGCGTCGGCGTCATCGCGGGCGCGGGCGGCGCG